>Ga0214472_10009470_pt1 | contig 10154 bp, 5 predicted proteins | sample RVTome_6_FD_207662 | JGI IMG/M metagenome (GOLD analysis project Ga0214472, IMG submission 207662) | Soil microbial communities from uranium-contaminated site in the Upper Colorado River Basin, Wyoming, United States - RVT140D175 | ecosystem: Environmental > Terrestrial > Soil > Contaminated >...
AAATGTTCTTCAGCCGCCGGATCGGATTGACCGAAGAAGGCGAGGATCCCATCCGCGTGGGAGGCCGCGTGACCGGCCGGGCCGGCCAGTTCCGGATCGGCGCTCTCAACATCCAGACGCGCGGTGGCGAAGATGCGGAAGGGATGAACGTGATCCCCGCCACCAACTTCTCGGTAATCCGATTGAGGCGCGACTTCCTCCGGCGCAGCGACATCGGTGTCATCGCCACCTACCGGAACACGTCTCTCACCGAAGAAGCAGAGTCCAACGGGGTCTTCGGTTTCGATGGAAACTTCGCCTTCTATGAGAACCTGCGCTTGAACGCCTACTACGCCAGGAGCCGCACCGCATTGGATCAGGGAGGGACGACCCGCAACGACAACGCGAGCTACACTGGAAAGCTCGACTACAACGGAGACCGCTACGGGCTCGTGCTCGAGCACTTATACGTGGGGGAGGATTTCCAGCCGGAGCTCGGTTTCATGAGACGGGAAGACTTTCGGCGAAACTACGTCCAGGGCCGCTTCAGCCCCCGCCCGCGTTCCATCGACTGGATTCGCCAGTTTACCTGGCAGGCCGATCTCGATCGGATCACCGATACCGAGGGACTCCTGGAGACCCGCACCATCCAGGGAGAATTCCGTATCAACCTCGAGAACGGAGACTCGACGCGGGTCACCTACACCAACTATTTCGAGTTCCTGCCCGAGGAGTTCGAGATCTCTGACGGCGTGATTCTTCCGGTGGGCGATTACACCTTCCAGGACGTGGACTTCTCGTATTCGTTCGGTTCCCAACGGAAGTTGCCCACGTCGGTCAGCTACCGAACCGGGAGCTTCTGGAGCGGCAACCGGGACGCATTGGATTTCAACGCCCGCATCGAGATCTCTCCGAAGTTCTCCGTCGAGCCGCGCGGGTCTCTCAACTGGGTGGACTTGCCGGAGGGAAGCTTCGATACCCGCCTCGCCAGCACCCGCGTGACCTACACGTTCAGCCCCCGGATGGCGCTCAGCAGCTTCATTCAGTACAACTCCAGCTCCGACTCGTTGAGCTCCAGCGTTCGCTTTCGCTGGGAGTACGAGCCGGGAAGCGATCTGTTCGTGGTCTATAGTGAAGGACGCGACGACCTCTCGCTGGACCCCTTCTTGGCCAACCGTACGTTGGCGGTGAAGTTTACGAAGCTTTTCCGCTTCTGACCAGACAGTGTTCTCCACGGGCCGCCTCACCATCGGGCTCTGCGTGGTTCTTTGCGCCCCCCGAGCCGTCGCCGAGAACTGGCCGCAGTGGCGAGGTCCCGAGGCCACCGGCGTTTCTCGGGAAGAGAACCTTCCCACACGATGGACCTCAGAGGACAACGTCGCCTGGAAGGCTCCTCTCGATGGACTCGGGACCTCAACGCCCGTTGTCTGGGGTGACCGAATCTTCATCACCTCTCAGGCCGGCACCGGACCGGTCGACCGTCGCGGCGCGGAGTTCCCGGACGCGCCCTCGGCTCGGGACTACGGAACCGACACCCCGGTCCGCTTCCTCGTCTACGCGTTCCGCCGATCGGACGGCCACTTGCTGTGGCGCTACGAGTTCGCCGCCGAAGGAGATCTGCCCGCCGTTCACTACAAGCATAGTCTGGCCAGTCCGAGCGCGGTGACCGACGGGGAATCGGTGTACGCCTGGGTGGGTACCGGTCAGCTCGTCGCATTGAGCATGGAAGGGGAATTGCTTTGGCAGCGCCATCTCGGTCGGGAGTACGCGCCCTTCGACGTGCTCTGGGGACACGGGAGCTCTCCGGTGCTCTACGATAATTTCCTCTACTTGCTCTGCGATCATCCCGCCCGCGCCTATCTGCTCGCACTCGATAAGTGGACCGGAAAAGAGACCTGGAAAGTCGAGCGCGGTTCGGGTCTTCGCTCATACTCCACGCCGTTCGTCCTCAGAAGCCCGGCGGGCGACGAGCTCATCGTCAATTCCAGCCACCGTGTCGAGAGCTTCGACCCCAAGACGGGCGCTCTCCTTTGGTACGCTGGCGAGCCCACCACGCTCGCCATCCCGATGCCCGTTTCTCACGGCGGAATCCTCTACGCCAGCCGCGGCTATGCGAGCGGGCCCTATGCCTCCATACGCGGCGGAGGGCGGGGGGACGTTTCCGCAAGTCACGTTCGCTGGAGCATTCCGACCGGGGCACCCTACGTCTCGTCGCTTCTGTATTACGAGGGCCTGGTTTACATGGCCAACGAGCACGGTATCGTGACCGCCATCGACTCCGACACGGGGGCCGCCGTTTGGAGGGAAAGGTTGGGCGGTGTGTTCACCGCCTCACCCGTCGCCGCCGACGGAAGGATCTACTTCCTCGAGGAAAGTGGTAAGACCGTCGTTCTCGAAGCGGGCCGCACGTTTCGAATCGTGGCCGAGAATGCGCTCGGCGAGCGCAGCCTGGCCTCGCCAGCGGTCTCCAACGGACAGATTTTCATCCGCACCGACCGGCACTTGTACTGCATCGGAAGACCTGCCCAATGAAAGGGGGCCCTTCTCCGGCGTTGCGTGGGCATGGCCCCGGTGTCAGTATGGTCGGTATGGGAAGATGGGTCGCGAGTTGATGGTCTTTCGCCTGCGCGCGAGCCGTGCCAGCGTGGCCGCTGCCGTCCTGCTCTTCGCGTTGCCCTTGGCGCTTCGCGGCCAGGGCCAGCGGGGAGACCCGGAATCCTACTCGGAGACGGTGGCTTACCGGGGTCACTTCGCCTTCACGCGGATCCGCTATGGCTCCGGAATGGACGAATGGGGGTTCCGCTGGGGCGGCGCCCGTTGGGCTCACGACTATCCGCGAGCGGATCGACACCTCTCACGGATCATCGCGGAGCTTACGACCATCAAAGTTCACCAGGACGGCACGAATGTCTTCGAGCTCGATGACCCGGATCTTTTCAAGCACCCTATAGCCTACGTCTCCGAACCGGGCTTTTGGACAATGTCCGACGAGCAGGCCCAAAACGTTCGGAGCTACCTCCTCCGCGGGGGTTTCCTCATTTTCGATGACTTCGAGAACGAGCAATGGGACAACTTCGAGGCCCAGATCATGAGGGCGCTTCCGGAGTATCGGCTGATCGAGCTGGACATCAGCCATCCGATCTTTCATTCTTTCTTCGACCTCAAGACCATCTACTTCCCCCACCCCCTGGTACCGGTAACTCCGAGCTACTTCGGCATCTTCGAGGACAACGACCCGTCCAAACGCATGATGGTCATCGTGAACTACAACAACGACATCGCCGAATATTGGGAGTGGTCCGATCGGGCGTACTTTCCCATCGACATCACCAATGAAGCCTATAAGCTGGGCGTCAACTACGTTGTCTACGCCATGACACACTAGGCTGATGAATGACGAGTCAGCCTGCGCGAGCGGAGCGAGCCCGGCGCGCCGCCGTCCGCAGCGAGCCTGCGAGCGGAGGACAGCAAGCGAACGAGGAGTGAGCGAGCATTGAGGAACGACCCGACGAAAGCGCAGTCAGCTGTTGGCCGCCAAAATGGGTGATTGCTTCGACGGAGCCCGTCAGGCGGCGGTGGGGTCCCCACGGCAGTAATACACACTTGACCAGTCCCCGAATCTTGACCCTACATTGAAACAAACAGGCGGCCGGACGTCGTCCTAGCTCTATGAGTCATCTTGCCAAGGGAAGTGCGCCCTCCCCCCGTACACGAAGGGCTGGATCCGCACCGGTGAGCGAAAATGCCCAAGAGGAGAGCGATTTAGTGGACGCGACCCGACGCCTGGAGCAAAATGATTAGACGCGACATGACCCAGCTCAAAGTGACGAGGAAGAAAGTCGTGGTGGGGGTTCTGGCCGCCCTCGGGGCCCTCCTGGCCTTCCGGCTCTATGGTGCCCTATGGGGAGGGGGCGGAGGGGATGCCCGCGGGGGCGGTCCTGGGGGCGAGCGGGCCCAACCGGTCGAGGTAGCCCGAGCGGAGCGAACCGATCTCTCGGAGAACGTCACTCTGGTGGGTTCATTGCGAGCGAAGGAGCAAGTGGACGTGGCGCCGAAGGTCGGGGGCCGCTTGGTGGAGCTCCGCGTCGATCTGGGCGACGCCGTGAAAGTGGGCCAGCTCATCGCTCGTCTGGAGGATGGGGAGCTGAGCCAGCAAGTCCGCCGGGCCGAGGCGGCCCTTCAGGTCTCCCGCGCGGCGGTCGCCCAGCGTGAAGCGGAGCTCGACAACCTGAAAATGGAGGCAGAGCGACACCAGAGCCTCGAGCGGGACGGCATCATCTCCTCGCAGCAATCGGCGCAAATCCAGACTCAGGTCCGGGTCGGCGAGGCCCAAGTGGAGCTCTCCCGGGCTCAGATGGAGGAATCCGAAGCGACGCTCGAAGAGCTTCGCATCCGACTCAGCCAAACCGACATCTTCGCGCCTATTTCGGGCGTGGTGGCCCGGCGCTACGTGGACGCGGGCGCACTGCTCAGCGCGAACGACCCCGTCGTGCTGATTATCAACCTGACGCGCATGGTCACGGTGGTCAACATCCCGGAGCGGCAGCTCTTCAGGGTTCAGGTGGACGACGAGGCCAAGGTATCGGTCGACGCCCTGGGAGGCGAAGAAACGACCGGTCGCGTGGTCCGCATTTCGCCCCTATTGGACGCGCAGACGCGCACCGCGGCGGTCGAGATCGAGATCCCCAATCCAGAGGGGCATCTCAAGGGCGAGATGTTCGCGCGCGTGGATCTGAACCTGACGCTTCAGCGAGAAGCGATTTTCATACCCCGACAGGCGCTCGTCTATCGGAGCGCCGAGCCAGGGGTCTTCGTCGTGGACTCGGACGTCGCACGATTCCAGCCGGTTCGCATAGGAGCCGCGGATGGCGACCGCATCGAAGCCATGGAAGGGCTCGAGCCCGGTCAGATCATCGTGACGCGGGGGGCCAATCTGCTGCAGAACGGTGACCGCATTCAGATTCCTGTTGAATGAGCCCATGCAAACAGTCCAAACCATCGCAAGCCGTTGTAAGCCAATGTTAAGGATGACTAGCCTATGAGCCTTCCCAAGTTCGCGATTCGACGACCCATCACGATCTACATGTTGACCGCGGTGGCGGTTCTCCTTGGCGCCATCTCTTTCATGAGGCTCCCCGTGGATCTGATGCCCGACATCGAGTTCCCGACCCTCACCGTGTTTACCGAGTATGCAGGGGTCGCCCCGGAGGAAATCGAGAACCTCATCACGCGTCCCGTCGAGCAGGCGGTGAGCTCCGCTCCGGGTATCGAGAGGGTGAGCTCGACGTCTTCGGAAGGCCAGAGTCGGGTCCGGGTCAACTTCGAGTGGGGCACCAACCTCGACGAGGCGGCAAACGAGGTACGGACGCGTCTCGACCGCCTGCGGAACATACTTCCGGAGGACGCGGCCACGCCTTCCCTCTTCAAGTTCGACGTGTCTCAATCGCCGATCCTCTGGATGGCGGTCTCCGCCGACCGCGACTTGAGAGAGCTCAGGCAATTCGTCGAGGACCAAATTCTGTACCGTATCGAGCGGGTTCCCGGCGTCGCGGCGGTCGATCTACGGGGCGGACTCCTGCGGGAGATCCACGTGGATCTGTCCCTCGAGAAACTGAAGGCTTACAACCTCTCAGTCGCTCAGGTCGTGGACGTCATACGCCAGGAAAACCTGAACGAACCGGTCGGCCCCGTGCTGGAGGGTGAGTTCGAGCTTCTTCTGCGAACCCATGGTGAGTTCTTGGGCGTCGAGGAGATCCGGAACGTCGTCCTGACCGTCCGGGACGGAGTTCCCATCTACGTCAAGGACGTGGCAGCGGTCGAGGACTCGTTCGAGGAAATTCGCCAAACCGGACGTGTCGACGGTAAGCCCGCCATACGCCTCGCGGTGCGCAAGCAGTCGGGTGCCAATACCGTGGAGGTGGCGGACGCCGTGCGGGAGGAGATCGATCGGCTTCATCGCGACTTCCCCGACCTGGGGGTCCTCCCCATCTTCGATCAATCGAGTTTCATTCAGAATTCCATCGACAACCTGCGCAACGCCGCCATTTCCGGATCCATTCTCGCGGTCCTGGTGTTGTTCGTGTTCCTGAGGAACTTCCGCAGCACGCTCATCATCGCAGCCACCATCCCGGTGGCGGTCATCTCCACGTTCGCGCTGATGTACTTCAACGACTTCACGTTGAATACCATGTCTTTCGGCGGGCTGGCGCTCGGGATAGGAATGCTGGTCGATAACGCCATCGTGGTGCTCGAGAACATCTTCCGACACCGGGAGGCGGGAAAATCGCGTCTCGATGCTTCCTTGGACGGGACCATGGAAGTCTCGAGCGCGGTCGTCGCGTCGACTCTCACTACGCTGGCCGTTTTCGTGCCCATGGTTTTTCTCTCCGGCATGTCGGGCATCATGTTCAAGGAGTTCTCCTACGTCATTGCCTTCTCCTTGGTATGCGCGCTTCTCGTGGCGCTCACCATCATCCCCGTTCTCTGCTCGAAATACTTGAGCTTGAAGGAGCCGTTTGCGATGCGCCATCCCGCCGTGGAGCGTGTCGTCGACGCCAGCAGCCGGATGCTCGCGACCCTCGACGAGGAGTACCGGCGTCTTATCGGCTGGGCGCTCGGCCATCGGCGCACGGTGGCTTTGGGTGTCATCGGGCTCCTGGTCGGCGCGTTGCTTCTGACACCGCTGCTCGGTGCGGAGCTGATGCCTCAGACCGATGAAGGCGAGGTGAGCGTACGCGTCGAGCTTCCGTCGGGAACACGGATGGAGGTGACCGACGCCGTGTCCGCAGAGATCGAAGAGATCATCCGGCGCGATGTCCCGGAGGCGGAGCACATCCTGGCCGAGGTCGGCGGAGGAGGCTGGCGAAACTCCCAGACCCACACCGCGGACATTCGCATCAAGCTGGTCGACCGAAGCGACAGGCGCCGTTCCAGCCAGGAAATCGCCACGATGTTGCGGCCCAAGCTGTCGCTTCGTCCCGGAATGACGGTTTTCGCGCGACCTTCCGGTGGGCAGTTCCTCGCGCGCCTCGGCCGAAGCAACAGCGATCGCCTCAGCGTGGATATTCGCGGACACGACATAGACGTCGCCCGCGATCTGGCGCTCCAGGTCAAGCACGTCATGGACAACGTGCCGGGTGTCGCCGAGGCACAGATTAGCCGTCAGGAGGGAACGCCCGAGATGCGCATTCGGGCCGACCGCGACAAGGCGGCGACCATGGGGCTCAACGTCTCCGATCTCGCGAACACGCTCCGCACCACGGTGGGCGGACGTATCGCCTCGCAGTTCAGGGAGCGCGGCAAGGAGTACAACATCCTGGTCCGCCTTCAGGAGGAAGACCGCCGCCAGCTCGAGTCCGTGGCGCAGGTTCCGGTCTACACGCCGCTGGGAGATACCGTAACGATCGAGAGCCTCGTCCGCATGGAGCGCGGCGAGGGGCCGGTGAGCATCGAGCGGCAGGACCAGGAACGTATCCTCTCGGTCACCGCCAACGTCGAGGGCCGCGATCTCGGTAGCATCATGGGTGACATCGAGGCGGGTTTGCGGGAGCTTTCCGTCCCCACCGACTTCGCGATTATCCAGGGAGGCGAGTACGAGGAGCAGCAGAAGTCCTTCCGCGCGCTTCTCCTTTGTTTCATTCTTGCCGTCATCCTGGTGTACATGGTGATGGCCGCTCAATTCGAATCGCTGCGCGATCCGCTGGTCATTCTCTTCTCTATCCCGCTCGCCGGGATCGGAGTCGTGCTGATGCTCTTCTTGACCAACACCACCTTCAGCATTCAGGCCTTCATCGGAACCATCATGCTGGCGGGCATCGTGGTCAACAATGCCATCGTTCTGGTGGACTACATCAATCTCCTGCGGCGACGTGACGAGTTGCCGCTGCGGGAAGCGGTAGCGGTGGCGGGCCAGAGACGCCTGCGTCCCATCCTCATGACCACACTTACGACGTGTCTGGCCATGGCACCCATGGCCCTTGGATTGTCCGAGGGCGGCGAAGTCCAGGCGCCCATGGCCCGCGTCGTCATTGGCGGATTGCTGACCTCCACGCTGATCACGCTGGTGCTCATCCCGACGCTCTACGCCACCGTCGAGGAATACTCTTTGCGAGAGCGTAAGCACGTCACGGCCGAAGACGACCGCGGGGCGGAGGAGCCTTCTCCCGCTTAGGCTCGGCCGTACCGCTCAGGCGTCGAGGGACGCCATCGCGGCGGTCAGTCCCGCGGACAGATCTACGCGGTAGTCCTGCGCGGCGAGACCGCTCGACAAGCAGGAGAGAACGAACAGGATCTTCTCAGGCGAGGAGTTGTAGCCCATCAGTCCGACGCGCCACACCTTGCCCTTGAGCGCGCCGAGCCCGCCACCGATCTCGAGGTTGAAGGTCTCGAGGAGATAGCCGCGGAGCTTCGCGTCGTCGACCGCTTCCGGAATCCGAACCGCGTTCAGAGACGGCAGGCGGTACTCCGGCGCAACCAGCATCTCGAGACCCATCGCCTCGATGCCCGCGACGAGGGCGCGATGGTTCTCGAGATGTCTCCGCAGGCGATTCGAGAGGCCCTCCTCTTCGATGAGCAGGAGCGCTTCGAGAAGCGCGTAGTTGAGCGTGCTCGAGCTCGTATGGTGGTACCCATTACCGGTCCAGTACTTGTCGAGCAGCATCGCGTCGAGGTACCAGCTGCGGACCGAGTGCTTTCGCTGAGCGATCGACTCCACGGCCCTGGCGCTCAGCGTGACCGGCGCTAGCCCCGGTGTGCTGCCAATGCATTTCTGGGAGCAGCTATACGCCGCGTCCACGCACCAGGCATCGATCTTCACCTCGACGCCGCCCAAGGAAGTCACGGTGTCGAGGAGAATCATCACGCCATGCTCCTCGGCAAGCTTGGCGATCTCGTCCATCGGCTGTAGCACGCCGGTCGAGGTCTCGGCGTGAACGAGCGTGATGACTTTGAAGGAGCCTGTCTTCAAGGCCTTCGCGACGCTCTCGGGATCCGTGGGGCGACCCCATTCGCTCTCGAGGAGCGTGATGTCCGCCTCTTGCCGCTCCGCCATCTGGCGGATGCGATCCCCGAAAAAACCCTGAACGCAGACCAGAGCGCGATCACCGGGGCCGAGGAGATTCGCTACACAGAATTCCATGCCCGATGTCCCGGTACCTGGCGTCGCCTGGGTCAAAGCGTTCTTGGTGTCGAATACGATGCGAAGCCTCTCGCGAATCGCGTCGAGCGTCCTCAAGTACGCGGGATCCAGGTGACCGATGACCGGCGTGAGTAGTGCCTGATAAACGCGGGGGTGCAGGTCGAGTGGTCCCGGCCCCATGAGCGTCCTCTGCGGGGCCTTAGGTCGATCCATCGCAGCAGTCTCCTTTACTCGAAGGGCGCACCGTGGCGCCGGGTTGAACCGCCAACTTTAATACGTCTGGCTCGCCGAGCGCCAGTGAGAAAAGACCCGAGCGACCGGGTTGGGCGAGGATGGGAGTCTCAGCGGTGAACGAGAGTGCTTGGCTACCGGTTTCCGGGCGGCGGGGAGCTCTCCAGATGCTCCTTGAGAGCTTTGACCGGTTCCTGATCGGGGTCGAGCTGAAGCGAGCGCTCGATGTACTCGAGCACCTTGTCACGCTGACCCATTTCGCCGTAGCAGACGGCGAGAGCATTCAGAATGGCGGTGGTTGGCCTACGGCGCACCAGACTGGCCTCCAAGAGCTCGGCGGCCCGTCGGTAGTTCTTCAATTGATATTGAGTGTCACCGAGCGCAAGCATCAGGTCCACGTTCTCGGGATCCCGAACGTAGGCGGGCTCGAGGAGCCGGACCGCCTCATCCGGCCTGCCCTCTCCTAGGAGCAAGACAGCGAGATTCAGCCGGGGCGCCGTCAGGTCCGGATTCGCTTCGAGCGCCTTCTGTGAAGCCTCTCGCGCCTTCGCCACGTCCCCCAACCTCAGGTACTGATCGGCCAACGCCGCCTGCACGACCGCCTGGTTCTCGCCTTCGACGCCTTCCCGCGCCACCCAGGGACGCAGGATTTCGGCGCGTGGCGAGATCTCGAAGTCCGCCGACCGGGTGTCGACGACCTCCCCGGCCGGGTCGCTGAGCTCGGCGATCAACTGGTACCGACCGCCCACCATCTCCGCCAGGCTCAAAGTTGCGACAATCGGCTCGCCCGCGTAGTCCGCGATGGCGG
>Ga0214472_10009471_pt1 | contig 10153 bp, 6 predicted proteins | sample RVTome_6_FD_207662 | JGI IMG/M metagenome (GOLD analysis project Ga0214472, IMG submission 207662) | Soil microbial communities from uranium-contaminated site in the Upper Colorado River Basin, Wyoming, United States - RVT140D175 | ecosystem: Environmental > Terrestrial > Soil > Contaminated >...
CGGTCGGTACTGGATATCGAAGAAGCCTGACTGAGTACCCCTGCCCGCTCCGCGCGCCGGCCAGCCAAAAAGCTCCTTGAACTCCTTCACGCTCTCTTCGCGCTCGAGCGCGACTCCAAGGAGTTCGTCTAGCGCTTCATCCCTGAACACCGGAGTCACGGAGTTGAAGAACAGTTCCGCATCTTCCACATGGCGCTGAAGCTCGGTCGAGACGTAGGCGGCGACGATCCAAGCCAAACGTTGGACTCGCGAGATATCCAGCAACGACACGTGTTCCTTGACCGAAAACCGCGCGAGAGTAGCCGCGTCTGCGTGGTAGGACCGCACTGCTTCGACGATGCCTCCAACCTCCTCTCTCGCTGGGCCGCCGGTCCGCACCAGACGGACCAGGGAATCGACCATGGGGATTTCGCAACGAATCCGGCGCGGATGCTCTCGTCTTGAAATCAGCCCTTTCCTTTCCGCCAAGCTATGGATTTCTCTCCCCACATCGACAAGAGAGGGCCATCCCGCCTCCTTCAGTTCATCAATGTCCACGCCGCCGCCCCGATGCGCATCGAAGTCGATGTACCCGAGGCGAATCGACTTCTCCAGCTCAGCTGTTGGTGCCGCGATCAGCCATGTGCCCGGCGTTGGTCCAGGGCGGCACGAGAAGGCGAAGGCGTCGAGTAGCACCTCAACCTCGCAGAACTGCCTCAGAGCGGTCGCACGTTTCAAGAGTTCGAGGTAGTGCCCGGAGGCGATGAGCCGATAGTCCCAGAGACCCGCAGTCCACTTCGTGATCCCAACGTCCTCGTTGAACAGAGCACAAAGGAATGAGAACCCCTCGGCCAGCTCCTCCTTGCTGAAGGGTTCGATGACGAACGGCATGTGCCACTCGATATCCCGGTACATCTCTCGCAGGAACAGGGTGTCGACCGTGATCAGGCAGCCGCGGATAACCGTCAATCGCTCACCCCGGAGCTGCTTTCCGAGTGCCTGCCGCAGTTCCTGGGCGTGGCGGCCTGAGTGAAGTAGGTTCCCCACGTGAGCCAGATACGCGTTGCCATTCTCGGGCAGCCCAAGTCCATCTGCAGCTGCCCCCAGTTCGGAAGCAAGAAAGAGGGGCAGACGCGGGTTGAACTTGTGCCGCGAGCATCGAAAGACGCCGACGCGGCGCGCGCGTGCCAATGCGCCGTCAGGGTCCAGGACAATCGCTAGCACCAAGTGGTTCAGCGCGCGCCCTGCCTTTCCTCCTCGGGCCATCTCGTCGGACAGTTCCACAAGTCTTTCCGGCTTCGGCAACTCGTCTCTTAGTGGGAGAAGCGCGCTACGAACCGACGCAAGGTCGCGGATCCAGAGCCCGCTACGGGAGTTAAGCTTCCTTTCAAGCTCGGCGAGTCGCGCGTTCGCGGGCACTTCGCTCATCGCGTACGGGATGCCTCTACGCCACTGCCCAGTCCGCCGAGAGCACCTCCGCCTGCTCCAGAACAGTCTGCGTGGCCTTCTCCTGCTTGTCGGGCGGGTAGCCGTGCTTGCGGAGGATGCGCTTCACCAGCACTCGGAGGTGCGCCCGCACGTTGTCCCGGACCGTCCAGTCGATGGCGACGTTCTTCCGTACCGTCTCGGCCAACTCGCGGGCGATATCCTTGAGTGTTGGCTCGCCGAGGACCTTGACCGCGCTGTCGTTGGTCTCCAAGGCATCGTAGAAGGCCAGCTCGTCATCGGACAACCCGAGATCCTCTCCCCGCCGTTCAGCCTGGCGTAAATCCTTGGCGAGGCCGATCAGCTCTTCGATGACCTGGGCGGTCTCGATCGCCCGGTTCTGGTACTTGCGCACGGCCTGCTCAAGCAGGTCCGCGAAGGAGCGCGCCTGCACCACGTTGCGCTTCGACCTCGCCTTGATCTCGCCCTTCAGCAGCTTTTGGAGCAACTCGACCGCGAGGTTCCGCTGCGGCATGCCGCGCACCTCGGCGAGGAACTCGTCCGACAGGATCGAGAGATCAGGCTTCTTCAGGCCTGCGGCTGCGAAGATGTCGACCACTTCACCGGACACAACCGCCTTGGAGATGATCTGCCGGATGGCGTGGTCCAGCTCTTCGTCGGTCTTTCGCTCGCCGGGCGTGCTCTTGGCCAACACGGCGCGCACCGCCTGGAAGAACCCTACGTCGTCCCGGATGCGAAGGGCCTCCTCGTGAGGCACCGCCAAGGCGAAGGCTTGCGACAGCTCGGTAACGGCGCGGAGCAGGCGGTCCTTGCCATCCTGTTGGGCGAGGACATGCTCCTGAGCCGCGGGAAGCACCGAGAGGCGGTCCTGAGGCTTGCCAATCGTCCAGGGTGACCAATCAAAGCCGTGGAAGAGGCCGCGGCAAACCTCGTGCTTTTCGAGCATCAGCGCGACCGCCTCCGCCTGGTCGAGCGCCGTCTTGCCGGTGCCGCCGCTCTCCGTGTAAGTTGCCAGCGCCTTCTTCAGCTCGTCGGCGAGACCCAGGTAGTCCACGACCAAGCCGCCCGGCTTGTCCTTGAAGACGCGGTTCACACGGGCGATGGCCTGCATCAGTCCGTGCCCGCGCATCGGCTTGTCCAGGTACATCGTGTGCAGGCTCGGCGCGTCGAAGCCGGTCAACCACATGTCGCGCACGATCACAATCTGGAAGGCGTCCGCGGGGTCGCGGAATCGAGCCGCCAGGGCTTCCCGCCGCGGCTTATTGCGGATGTGGGCTTGCCAGTCCAGCGGGTCGGATGCTGAGCCTGTCATGACCACCTTGAGCGCGCCGTGCTCGTCATTGTCGCCGTGCCACCGCGGTCGCAGCGCCACGATCGCCCGGTAGAGTTCGACGCAGATGCGACGGCTCATGCAGACCACCATCGCCTTGCCGTCCATGGCCACAAGCCGGTTCTCGAAGTGTTCCACCAGGTCCTGAGCGATGAGCCGGATGCGATTCTCGGACCCGACGACCGCCTCGAGCTGCGCCCATTTGCTCTTCAGCTTCTCCTTGCGTTCGACTTCCTCGCCCTCTGTGGCCTCCTCGAAATCCAGGTCGATCCTCGGGCGCTCTGACTCCTTCAGCTCCAGCTTTGCAAGCCGGCCCTCGTAGTAGATGGGGACCGTGGCACCGTCCGTGACCGCTCGTTGGATGTCGTAGACGCTGATGTAGTCGCCAAACACGGCACGCGTGTTGGCGTCGGTCTGCTCGATCGGCGTGCCCGTGAAGCCTATGAAGGAAGCGTGAGGCAGCGCGTCGCGCATGTGCCGGGCGAAACCGTCGATGAAGTCGTACTGGCTGCGGTGCGCCTCGTCAGCGATAACGACGATGTTCCGCCGATCCGACAGCACCGGCTGCCTGTCGCCCTTCTCCTGCGGGAAGAACTTCTGGATCGTAGTGAACACCACTCCGCCGGAGGCGACAGCGAGCTTGGCGCGTAGGTCCGCGCGATCCGCAGCCTGGACCGGCGGTTGGCGCAGGAGGTCGCGGCAGCGAGCGAAGGTGCCGAAGAGCTGATCGTCGAGGTCGTTGCGGTCGGTGAGCACGACGATGGTCGGGTTGGCCGTCGCCGGGTGCAGGATGACCCGGCCCGCGTAGAAGGCCATCGTCAGGCTCTTGCCCGAGCCTTGCGTATGCCAAACCACGCCAGCGCGCCTATCCCCAGCAGATCCGCCGGCCTGCGGTCCGGCTTCGAAGCGGCCAGCCACTTCGGCGACCCGATCGTCCGCCGCCAATCCCGCCGCGCGCAGGGTCTCCTCCAACGCCACGTTGACGGCGTGAAACTGGTGGTAGCCCGCCAGCTTCTTGGCGAGCTTCCCGCCGCCGAAGTCCTCGAACACGATGAAGTGCCGCACCAGGGCGAGGAGGCGGCGCTTCTCGAAGACCCCCTCCAACAGCACCTGCAGCTCGGCCAGGCTCGCCGCCGCGTCCTCGCGGCCGCCGATCGTGCGCCAAGGCTTGAACCATTCCTTGCCCGCGCCAAGCGTGCCGATGCGGGCTTGGACACCGTCAGAGACAACCAGCAGCGCATTGGTCGCGAACAGTACGGGGATCTGCGCCTGGTAGGTCTGGAGCTGCTGGAAAGCGGACCAGACGGTGGCGTTCTCGTCCGCCGGGTTCTTCAGCTCCACGACCGCCAGCGGCAGGCCGTTCACAAACAGAACCACGTCTGGCCGGCGCGTGTGCTGCGCCTCGGCCACGGTGAACTGGTTAACGGCGAGCCAGTCATTGTTGTCCGGCACGTCGAAGTCGATAACCCGCGCCTGCGCGCCCGCGATGGAGCCGTCCTTGCGCCGGTATTCCACCGTCACGCCGTCCACCAGGAGCCGGTGCATCGCGCGATTGCGCTCCACGAGTGATGGCGCATCGGAGCGCGTCAGCTTGCGGTAGGCGTCTTCCAGGGCCTCGGGGGGCAGGGTGGGGTTGAGCTGCACGAGCGCTTGACGGAGCCGGCGCTCCAGGATCACGTCGCGGTAGGACGGGTCGCTGCGCTCGGCGCCGGGTTCGGCGACGGCGATCTCCGGACCGTGGACCACCGCGTAGCCCAGCCCCTGCAACCAGGCGAGAGAGGCATCCTCTACGACGGATTCCGAAAAGCCCCGACTCACGCGAGGATTCTGGAAGGGTGGGGGGCCAGGGTCAAGGAAGACGGTCCAACTTGAGGCAGAATACGAGTTGGAGGGACCACTGACGAAGCTGGATTCAGGTAACGAACCCGCTTACTCGATCACCGAGGCCAGCCGCTATCTCAGGCTGTCGCCCGCTACGTTGCGGTCCTGGGTTCTCGGACGGCCCTATCCGACCGCACGAGGCCTCAGCCAGTTCGCGCCGGTCTTGAAGCTCGCTAAGAAGGACCCGGCAACGCTGTCCTTCTCGAACCTCATCGAGGCCCACGTACTGCGCTCGCTCCGAACGGAGCATGGTGTTCCATTGGGCGCCGTCCGCCAGGCCCTTGCGTACGCCCAGCGCGCGCTGAAAATCGACCAGCTTCTCCTGCGGGAGGAACTCTGCACAGCCGGCGGGGAGCTGTTCCTCGACAGATACGGCGAGCTCACGAACCTCACGGCATCGGGCCAGCTCGCGATGCGCATGGTCTTCGCGGCTCACTTGAAGCGAGTCGAATGGGGCAAGCTCCGCTTCCCTGTCCGCCTCTACCCCTTCCTCGTCTCGGAGAGTACCGCCGCCAAGTCCATCGTGATCGACCCGCAGATCTCCTTCGGCCGCCCCGTGGTCAGCAAAGCGTTCATCTCCACTCGCAGCATGGTCGATCGCATCGATGCAGGCGAGAAGGTGGAGGATATCGCGCGCGACTATAACCTCACGAGGGAGGGGGTTGAAGAAGCAGTCGTCTACGAGCGGGCGGCTTGACGCTTGTCTTCTTCACCGATCGCGACCTCGGCACGCTCTTCCCGGAGATCCTGAAGGGCGCGGGCTTCTCGGTCGAGCGACACCGCGATCACTTCCCACCCGAGTGTCCCGACGAAGACTGGCTGGCGGAAGTCGGCAGGCGCCAATGGGTCGCCCTCACCCACGACGCCCGCATCCGCTACAAGCCAAACGAGCTAGCGGCGGTGATCCGCCACCGCGTCCGGCTCCTGGTCATAGTCGGCAAGGCCCCATTCCCAGACCTCGCGGCATCGTTCGTAGCGACCCGAAGCCGCATCGAGGCCTTTCTCGAAGGCGCGGCCGCGCGCCCATCATCGCGAAGGTGTATCGGGCCACGCCTGCGGAACTCAACGAGAACCCGGCGGCCGCCGGCCGGATTGAAAGATGGTATCCGCGGTAGGCTCGGGATCCGCGCCGTCCGCCGAAGCCCGCGCCCCGTCAGCGCCGCGGATGCGCGCATCGTCATCTGATCGGCCTGCACCGTCAACGAACGTGCTGGACGAATGGCTGCTTGTCGACGATGGCGGCGTTGAGCTTGCGCTTTAGCCATTCCCCCAAGTCCATCTCGGCGTTCAGAAGAGCAACGATCTCCTCCAAGGTTGCCAGGACGACCACGGCGCCCCGAGCCAATGCATCACGACACTGAGCTATTGCAGGGTCGGTGTAGTCGGTGTACGAAATGAAGAGGCCACGCGCCTGACCGCCGCGGCTGAAGACCCGCACCAGGTGCGGCGCAATCTCATTCGTACCAATTGGCGTGCTCCACCACTTCATCTCGACCAAGTAGAGGTGGCCCTCAAACTCCACGAGCCCATCGATCTGCTCGATGACGCCCTCCCCGCAGAACCCCTTGATCGTGAATGCTTCTCGAACAAGGATGCCATAAGTGCGAAAGAGATCGTTCAGCACCGGCTCAAGGAGCTTGCCGCGTTTCTTCGCGTCCTGTTCCTGGAAGAGAGTAAAAAGGTCCGCCTTGACGCCATCCCGCCTTGCCTTCTGTTCCTGTCGGAGGGTTGCTGCCGCTTCCGCCTCGCGAACCCGCTGCCGCTTCTCCTCGTCCCTCTCAAGCCGCATCCGAGTGAAACTGTCCTTGACATTGACCACGGCACAGATCTGCGCCACCAGCCCCCGTGCGGCGGCGCGATCGCTCTCCCAGCAGACACTGAAGTCATCAAATTCTGTGACGCGCTTCAGCACCTCACGCCGCGCACGCAGCGACCGGTCGCCATCTTCATTCAGGGTAGTAAGCAATGCGCGCGTGACCGGGTACTTATTGAACGCATGCCTGTCGGTCTGCAGGAGTTCTTCGAATGGCGAGAGAGCCGACTGCGCCACGCCCGCGCCTCGAAAGAAGAGGATTAGCGAGGGCTTCGACTTGCAGAGCTTCGGAATCGTGTCAACCAACAGCTCGAGCAGTTCGGGCGGGTAGTGGAAGGACGCATCCATCATGGTCGTGGGTCCATCATGCACCCAACGCTGTCCCGAAGACCTACGGCACCCGAGACCAGCTTAGGAAGCAGCGCGTCGCGGATAGTGGCGAGGGTACGGGACTGCACTCGGCGGCGCCAGATGCTCTCGAAGATCGGTTCCATCACGGCGTCGATTGCACGGAGCAGCGCCGGCGACGGAAAAGGCAACCTCGCGTCAGACAGGTGGTGCCGCTGGATATGGCCCATCGTTGTCGCCTTGCCCGACGCTATGTGTCGGAAGGCATCAAGGTGCTGATGAATCCCCAGGTAGCAAAGCCACCTTGGATGAGTACTAGACGTCACCTTGAACAGGTGCTGGTTCAAGGCACCGGACCCTCCGGCCCAGACTGCGCACTCCAGCGAACCGGACCAAGAAAACAGAATGTCTCCGTCCCGAACGATGTATTCGGGGTCGAGGTCAGCGCTCGCACGGTCAGCTCCCGCGGTGTCGCCTGCTCGCAGTTGGGCGATCTTAATGACCGGCAGGAACACTGCGTCTCTGGGCGGATACTTCTGCAGCGCAAGGCCGTTAAGAAATCGCGCCATCTCGGCGAGGCTTCGTACGTCCCACCCCTTTGGGATCTCCCCCAACGCCGAATCCTCGAACGAATCGGAGAAGAGGTCGGCGAGCGGCTTGGGCAGGCCGGGGTCGCGGCCTTCGGCCTTCGCTCTGACCGGGTCGAAATCCACGAACCAGGACTTGAATAGAGAGCGCGCGATTGACTCGAGGGTCTCGTTCATTCGCCGGTTCAGCTCGATCTTATCGTCCAGCGTGCCGAGGATCTGGGCAATGGCGCGCTGTTCCGTGAGAGGCGGAAGGGCGACGGGAAGTGCTCGAATCGTAGGGAGATTCAGGCGCTCTGCAACAGAGCCGTCGCGATGCCCGTGAATATGCGCCGCCATCGTCGGAGAATTGAGCCAGTAGCGAACGAAGCGAGAGTCAACGACTGAGGCGTTCGGCCGAAGCAAGACCATGCGCTGCCCTAGGCAAACACGAGTGCCCTCCGGGACCTCCGCGGCGATTCCGAAGTAGGTTCCCTCTCGGCTGTATAGCAGATCGCCACGACGAGGCTCCGCGCGAGCTATTCGCTCACGATAGGTCTCTTCCGAAACATGGGCCGCCCCCTCCGGTCGGAACATCCCCGAGCGGATGTCTTGCGATCGGACGATGTAGGGCCCCTCGTCAGTAAGCGTAGGAGTGGAGTGCGGGCAGTCGAAGACCCCGTCACAGGCGCTGTCCAGCCGATCCCAACGCCAATGAGAAGGCAGACTGGGTGCGAGCGAGGGCAGATGAACGGACTCACGCGCCATGCCCAGGCTTCTTGGGGCCGGCGGCGCGCTACGCGCTCTCGCCATCACGGCTTGACATCCTGCGATAGTTGGAACGGTCGAGGCAGCGGTCCTACAGGGCGCGGTCGAAGGGGGCCCAGTCGGACTTCATGCCCCGAGCATTTCTGTAGGTAGTTCTGGTTCGGCCCGTAGATGCGCGTGGGCAGCCTGCCGGGTCCGAAAAGACAGAACCCCGGCGGAGGCCCGAAGGCTGATCCGACGCGGAGCAGATGAGCCCAGTGTAACCGTGCGGCGAACCTCGGTTCAAGCACGGCCGGGTGACCCAGCTGCAAAAGTCCATTCACCAGGTTGCTGGCCATCGAAGCCTACTCCCCAAACCCGAGCTCCTTCAGGTTGGCAGCAATGGCGCCGTCGAGCTTCCCGGCGTCCGACTGCTGCTGTCGCAGCGTCGCGGCGAGCCTGTTCATCTTCTCCTTGAATGGCTCATCGTCCTCCTCGGCCGCTTCCGCCCCGACGTAGCGGCCGGGTGTCAGCACGTATCCGTGCTTGCGGATGTCGTCGCTCTTGGCCACGCTGCAGAACCCCGGGACGTCGGCGTACTGCCCCGCCCCCTTGTCGCCACGCCAGGAGTGGTAGGTGTCGGCGACCCTCGCAGTGTCTTCGTCGGTCAGCTCTCGATGGACCCGGTCCACCATCGTGCCCAGCTTGCGGGCGTCGACGAAGAGGGTCTCGCCGCGCCGATCACGAAAGCGGCCGTTGCGCTTGTTGCGAGTGAGGAACCAAAGGCAAACCGGGATCTGTGTCGAGTAGAAGAGCTGACCGGGCAGCGCGACCATGCAGTCCACGAGGTCGGCCTCGACGATAGCCTTGCGGATGTCGCCCTCACCCAACTGGCTCGACGACATGGAGCCATTGGCGAGGACAAAGCCCGCAAGCCCGGTGGGCGCGAGATGGTGGATGAAGTGCTGTACCCAGGCAAAGTTCGCGTTGCCCGCGGGCGGCACGCCGTAGACCCAGCGCTTGTCGTCCTTGAGCAATTCGCCGCGCCAGTCGCTGTCGTTGAAGGGTGGATTGGCCAGGACCCAGTCGGCCTTGAGGTCTGGGTGCTTGTCATTGTGGAAGGTGTCGCCGTGGGCGATCTGGGCGTCAATGCCGCGGATAGCGAGGTTCATCTTGGCTAGCCGCCAGGTCGTGTAGTTGGACTCCTGGCCGTAGATGGAGATGTCGCCGAGCTTGCCGCTGTGGGCCTCGATGAACTTCTCGCTCGAGACGAACATGCCTCCGGAGCCGCAGCAGGGGTCGTAGACACGGCCCTTGTAGGGGGCGAGCATCTCAACGAGCACGCGAACCACGCGAGACGGCGTGTAGAACTGCCCGCCCTTCTTGCCCTCGGCGCTCGCGAATTGGGCGAGAAAAAACTCGTAGACGCGGCCGAGTGTGTCCTTGGCGCGGTCCGCGGGGCTGCCCAGGGCGATGTCGCTCACCAGATTGATGAGCTGGCCGAGGCGCTGCTTGTCGAGGCCTGGACGGGCGTAGTCCTTGGGCAGCACGCCCTTGAGCGAGGGGTTGTCGCGCTCGATGGCGCTCATGGCGTCGTCTACCAGCGTGCCGATCGTCGGCTGGGGTGCGCTGGCCTTCAGGTGCGACCAGCGCGCCTCCTTTGGCACCCAGAAGATGCTGGCGGCCCGGTATTCGTCCTGGTCTTCGGGGTCGGCGCCCTGCTTACGCTGGGCGCCCAGCTCGGCGTGCTTGGCCTCGAACGCGTCGGAGATGTACTTGAGGAAGATCAAGCCGAGGACCACGTGCTTGTACTCGGCCGCGTCCATGTTGTTGCGCAGGGCGTCGGCAGCGGCCCACAGCTTGGCTTCGAAGCCCAGGGTGGCCCCGTTGGAGTCCTTCGTGGTCTTCTTGCTCGCTGGGGGCATCGATCGGCTCCTCCTCCGAGCCTCCGAACCGGGATCAGACTACTTCATGGACCGGCCTCGTGCCGCCGCGCGGCAGGGTCCGCGCCAGCGGCATGGCTGCGTCGGAGCCGCCGTCACG
>Ga0214472_10009472_pt1 | contig 10153 bp, 14 predicted proteins | sample RVTome_6_FD_207662 | JGI IMG/M metagenome (GOLD analysis project Ga0214472, IMG submission 207662) | Soil microbial communities from uranium-contaminated site in the Upper Colorado River Basin, Wyoming, United States - RVT140D175 | ecosystem: Environmental > Terrestrial > Soil > Contaminated >...
CTGGGGTGCTCATCGGCGCCCCATACGCATATTTGGAGTTCAGTTCAGCAAAGGTGACCTTCCCCTGGGCTCGCTCGAGAAAGTAGCGCTGCTCTTGCCAGGCGAGATGGCCAACTATCCAACTGATGCAATTCATCGGGCCGAAGTGGCGAGCGCCATCCTCGTCCGGAATGCCATCGAGTCCGCGCAACCACTCCGAACGAGTGAAACGCAACTGGTCAACGAGCGGGTGAGGCACCGTCTACCTCCATGGGGGATGCTCCCGGCGGGCCTGGCTTTCCTTAGGCATCGGGACGGCCACTAACTCGTCACACTGGCCAAACTATGCGCGTGTCCGTGCTTTCCACGCCTTTCACTCCCCGGATCTGTCCCAGGGTGCCCGCCAAGGCGGCCTGATCGGCCCCCTCGACAAAGACCACAATGTCTGTCGGCCCGGCCAGGAAGTGAACCGTTTTGACCCCCGCAACCGCGTGCAGGGCCCGGTGGAGTGAATCCATCCCCTCCCAGCCGCCGGACACTGCCATTTGGACAAATACGAATGCAGCCATCATGGTCATCCTCCTTGGATGAAGGGGTGCGCTGCGCAGCAGGCGCACCAGGGGTAAAGGTTATCAGTTAAAAGACTGTTCTTCTTGACGCAGGGTAAAGCCCGATATCTTTCTTGTACGCAGCAAAATGAACCAAATTGCCCTTTAGAGTGAAGGTCGGCATTTGATAGCTATGGGTGCTGTTTAGTTAGTTCTCAAAGATCTCCTTCATAAGACCCTGAGAACAGTCAGGAGCATCGCGCCTGGGTGGGTCGGTTCCCGGTCGGCGAAACCCCACAAAAATGGGGTCGGGCCGCGTGCAATTAGGGCGACTGATAAGCCCCACTATGTTACTGTCCGCGTCTCTTACAGATCCAACCAGCTTGCCCCCACCGACATCTTTGACCTCTTGCTGCATTTGTGCGCCAGCGTCTAGGAGTAATCGAAGACTCTCCTTGATGTCGCTAACGTGCCAGTAGCCGACAGGCCCCTTCATTCCTGCACTGTGGCCATTGGGATCCAAACCTTTTTCTTGGTCCCCAACTCTAAAGCCAACATCGTAAGGCCCATGAAGATTAGGCTCAATACCCAAGAGCTTGCTATAGAGCATCTTGGCCCGAGCTAAGTCTTTGACGGGATAGATGACCGTTCTGATACCTTGATTCATGGAGAACTCCTCACACCTGCTGACTCTAGACTAGATTTGCCTTCCCCCATCAACCCACTTGCGAGCGGCGGCCTCGGCCGGCCTGCCGGTTACGTTCCAACTGGCCTTATGAGAAGCGAGGTGTCCGCCGGCCCCTTCAGCTTGACCGAGCTTGACATGTATATGCTTAGCAGCTGCCGAGCGAAAGTTCGCTCATCACGTAGACACTGCAACGATCGTGAGGATAATACCGGCAACCACAATGGCCAGGTCCAGTGTGACCCAGACACGGTGCAGTCGAAGGTCGAAAAGACGCGGGAAACGCTTGCGATGTGTTTCTTCTGCCTCATCTGTCAATCGGTCAAGCTGAAGGTCCGGGTGAAGCTCATATAGGCGCCTACGCCAGGCCCAAGCCAGCTCCATGTGAAGCTTGCTTCGTTCGTAGAGTTTCTCGGATGCAATTCCACCAAAGATGCCCAACACGATCAGCAAGATGGTAAGCGGGAGGGCCTTGTGGGTCAGGCCTTCCTGGGTCAAGAACCCGAACACTGCAGAGGCTATCAAGAGGACGATGTTGGAAAACGCGGTGCGTTGATCCTCGGACTGTCTGACCTGCCTCCAGTCTTCATCAAAGAACTTGAGCAAGACCTCGGAAGCGTCAGTCATAAAGTCCCTCCCCAGCGAACTTAGAGGCCGCCGAACGGCCTCGAGTTCAGCGGCCCGGCCAGCCGAGGACTAGTATCGCGCCAAAGCCAAACACCCGGGCGGGAGACAGGAGAAACTCAAGACGACAGCGAGGGCGTAGACCGCGCCCTGGGCGGAAGACAGGCTCTCCTCGTACGAACCCATCCCAGCTACGACGTCGTAGTACATGGATATGGAGGCACCGCCGATTATGCCTACTGCGACTGCAACTAGCAGGAGCCTCACGGGCAACCAAACGAACCGATCCCGGTCAACGAAGGTACTCGGTCCCATCAAGGCTTTCTCCTCTCCCAGTACATCAAGGATTCTCGCGTTGCGGCAGGGCCCCAGGCGATCCGTTCACCAAACCCGAGGTTTGCGGAACTCACCCTTCTTATCCCTCAGTGTCGCTGAGAACTGACTTGCTCTGAGTGAGCCTTCCCTGATCTGCTTGATAAACGAGGCGTATCTCGCAAGGACCCTACTTGCGGTCTGGCGATGCGGATTGAGGATTCCAACCTCGAGGCCAAGCTCCTCTCGAACGATTCTTATGGGCTCCTGGAGATCCGAGTCGTTTGTGACAAGGACAGCGGACTCAAAGTGCTTCTGATAGGCATCATGGACAAGATGCGCTGCGATGTTGACGTCGGAGCCCTTCTCCTCGGTTCGAGTTACCTTCACGAATCTCGATCCCTTTGTTGGAGGCTCGGCCAGCGGCATCATCACATCGTGGGACAGAAACGACCCGTAGATGATTTCCAGTTCAGGAATGGTCCTGAGGGCACGGAGGTAGATCTGCTGGCGAGTCGGCTTACCCGGATCATCCCTCCGAGCACTTACCCTGGCGCTGAAGTACTTGATTCTGTCAATCGAGTGGTTGGGAAGGAGTAACTCGCAAAGGCCCCGGATGTTGAGCCACTTGTACGGGGTATCTTTGACCGCACCATAATACAGATTGAAACCGTCAACATAGACGTATGTCTTTGGATGCACATTGCCCCCTACTAGCAGAAACCGCACTCTCGCGAGCACGGTTTCGCGGCCAGCCCTCGAAAGGACTGGCGGGATATCTAGATTTTAGCATCCTCTGCCGAGCAGTCAAGCACCGGATGCCCTAACGGCCCAGGAACATCGAGATGATCTCTCTTACGAGCACGAGAATAATCGGCAAGAAGAGGGCAGAAAGCAACCCGGTAAGAGTGCCAGGCCGCCATGGCCACGTGCTCAAGCCTTGTACGGTTTCCTTCTCCTCCCTCAGGGTAGAGAACACCGCGCGCATTCCCCCTACGTCTTCATAGTCTTGTTGTTCAAAGGCAGCCAAATGGATTCGCTCCAATATCGTCTCGATGCGGGAGTTTGCCTCCTGCAATAGACGCTCTTTTTCAGAAACAAGACGCCGGTGTACGCCCGACAAGGGGAGATAGAACATAAGCAAGATCAGCGGAATAAGGGCGAAGCTTGTAGTGTAGACCAGCTGGCTTGCGTAGGCGGTTGGATCGAGAGTCGTCAGAGCCTGGGAGGCGAAGAACATGATCCCTAGGGCTGCGGTGTACCTGGAAAACCCATAGAGTGGGCGCAGGTTGAAGAGGTCAATATGCTTCGGTATGGCGTAGAATGCTCCTATCTGCTGCAATTGCCGGATCACTTGATATCCAAATAGAGATGTCACTCCCGAGGCTATCATCCAAATTCCAATCCTCAGTTGGGGAAGTACGTAGTCGATTGCGGGAGCGACGGCCATGTCAGAGAAGCCACTGACGGCTCCCCCCGCGACCCCAATCAGGAGGAATAGTGTTCCCAGGCCATTCGGGATTGTCACAAACCTATATTTGAGCCGTGCATACTCCTCTTCAGTGACACTCAAGAGCGGGCGATACTCGTCCAATGCTCTAGGGGCACCCTTCAGAACATAGATGCCGATAAGGAATATGCCGAGGTAATAGCCGGCTGTGCCCAGATCAAAGTTGAATTGGCCCGAGGCAAGCGCCCCTTTGCGCCAGGCCACCAGATGCTGAGCGATGCCAACAATCGGGATAAGCAAAACGAAAAAGAGCCAGGCGGGAATGGGCAAACGGTCCAACCAGGCATAGAAGGCATGAATGAAACTTGGTGGGTAGGGTCTCCGACTGGCGGTATCTGTTGTCACTGCAATTGCTCCTTTGTGGCTCTGCCGTCCATCCTCACTCAAGCCGAGTGAAGACAGCCGCCTAGCGGCCTCGCCTGCCCCACGTACTTGGTGGGGAGCTGCCTGTCCTGCCGTAGCCGCCAGGCTAGGCCAGGGAGCCGCCCGGCAAGATTATTCTGACCTGAATTCGCGCGCTGGCCGAATCCAGCGAGTTGATCGGCAGCTCCCTGTTAGGTTCGGGCTGGTCTGCGACGTCGCGTGGTACGTAGGACTCTCTATTGAAGGCGCTCTATCTCGGCGAACACTCTTTCCGGCTTGGTTTCCATTTCAAGTTCTGCGAGTTCTCGGTCTTCCTCATTGTCTATGCCCATCTTGTCCTGAATTGCGTCAAGCATTCGAAGGACTCGCGTGAGTTCGTATTCTATGAGAAGGTCGATGTGGAGATCTAGGTCAGCGCGGTGCTCAGCCTGTTGGCTCAAACGGTTCTGGCTGATGAGAACGAAGGTTGAGAGGAAAATGGCTTCAAGGGAGACAACCATGGTCAGAAGACCGTAGGGAAAAGGGTCGAATGGGCGTATCCCTGCCGTGCCGGTATTGACAAGGATCCAGGCGGCAAACCACACAATGTGAAGAACGACGAAGAACAACCGGCCAGCAAAGCCCGTGATGGCGTCGGCAATGCGTTCCTGCGGGCTTCGTTCGCTGGAGGCTTTGAGGCGAAGCCGGACTATGGTGCGAACATAGCGGTCGATGGCCCGACTGAGGGTGGGTGTCTCGTTCTGTTCCTGTCTCGGGGGAGGCTGGACCTCCAACCGCAGATTCATATCCAGATCACAAAGGTCGGTTTTCTCGTTTGCGATTCAACCTAGCGCGGAAGCGGCGGGAACTTCAGAATCATGTTTGCGCGCCCCGGCTTGAAGAGAATCTGCTCGGTTTGAGAGGGTGCCACTACCGTGCGGGAGATTAATCATCGATCTCGATGATCTCGACTGAAACCAGGCCATCTCCTTGGAAATCGGGGTTGGCTGTAGGGTCCCGCGGCTTCAGCCTACTTAGGACTTCAGCACCTTCGACAACTTCGCCAAAGATAGTGTGAAGGCCGTTGAGGTGAGGCGTTGGTGCATACGTGATGAAGAACTGCCCGCCGTTGGTATTTGGCCCGCGGTTGGCCATCGCCAACAAACCTGCCTGGTCAAATAGGAGATCCGGATCGAACTCATCTTCAAACGTATAACCCGGGCCTCCTCCCCCTGTTCCAGTCGGATCGCCGCCCTGGGCCATGAATCCAGGCAGGACGCGATGAAACGTCGTGTTGTCGTAATAGCCCTGCTTGGCCAGAAACACAAAATTGTTAACCGTCATCGGAGCCTGATCAGGAAAAAGCCGCACTCTGAAATCGCCGATCTCGGTCATGAACACGGCCTCGTAAGATTTGGATGGATCGATCTCCATCGTCGGCGGCGAGGACCATTGGAGGGCAGCCGCACCCTCTTCTGTCGCAGGAGGCGGAGTTGGGGGCGCCGCGACGACCTCTGTTGTGGCCGATCCACATGCGGTAGCCGCATTCAGGCTAACCGCAACAAAACCAAAGGCGAGAACTCTTCCTTGGCGATTCTTCACTTTCAATACCCTCCGAATCACATATTCTTGAGAAAAACCGGTTGTTTGCGGGCCCACTCTTGAGTTCTGTCTACAACCATTGAGAGCGTGCCGCCCAATGGTTTGCGTTACTAGCGCTGGGGCGGACCGTGGGCTCCCATTCGAGCGGAAAAAGGTTGAGGCGTAGAAAACTGCCTGGGATGGCGCAAAATCCCCAGCGTCCAGTGCACGGTTTGTTGGGCGGGTGAATGTTGCGGGTAAATTACTTGCGCGACCACACAGTGCGCGCGAGCGAAACATAGATTTGTCGCTGGCGCGCTCACGGCCACTGAATAAGCCCGATGATGTTACCGTCGGGGTCTCTTACACTTGCGATCAGTCCTCAGCTCACCGCTTTCTTCACGAGCGCGCCGATCTTTACCTCTTCGGCGGCGGTCAACTCCTTCAGCGCGAAGCCGGTCGGCCACATGGCGCCTTCGTCGAGGTTCGCCTGGTCGCTGAAGCCGAACGTCGCGTACCTCGATTTGAACTTCTGCGCGCTTTGGAAGAAGCAGACGACCTTGTCGTCCTTGGCATACGCGGGCATCCCGTACCAAGTTTTCGGCGAGAGGGCTGGCGCGCTGGCTTTGATGATAGCATGGAGCCGCTTGGCCATGGCGCGCTCCGATCCTTGCATCTCGGCGATCTTCGCGAGCACGGCGCTTTCCCCGTCCGCCTTGTCCGCGCGCGGGCCGCGGCGCGCTTCCGCCTTCAGCTCGTGGGCGCGCTCCTTCATCGCAGCTCGTTCCTCGGCCGTGAATCCCTTGGACTTCTTGTTGATCGCGGTGGTGCTCTTGGCGGACTTTTGCGTGACCTTCTTCTGGCTCATAGAAACCTCCTTAAATAGTGATTGATCGTCGTTGAAGCAAAGTTTTCACCCACCCAAGATGGGGATTACTATAGTTTAGAACATTTATTCTAGACCGTCAAGAAGTAAATTGTCCGAATTAGCCGTCGTATGCCTTCTGCAGGTCGGGGACGATGATCTTTTGCATCTTGAGCATGGCGTCTGTCACTCGTTTGGATTTTTCAGGGTCAGGGTCGCCATCAAGTCGCCCAGCGGCCTCGAGCTGCCTGTCCTGGCGTAGCCGCCAGGCTAGGCCAGGGAGCGGCGCCGCCAATCTACTCCGATCATCAACTCAACCCTAGGCGGGTCCGCTGCAGCGTTTCATCCTTTCGGCTGCGCTAGACACTCAATGGCTGGATCATTGCCAGCTCGTCTTGTTCGGACCTAATCGCGTGGTACAGATCCCAACGGAGCTGCAGGTTCATCCAGAACCCTTCAGAATTCCCAAAATACCTGGCCAAGCGCAGCGCAGTACTGGGCGTTACTCCTCGGTGGCCATTCACAAGCTCATTTACCCGCTGATATGGGACGCGAATACCTTCCGCCAATTCACGCTGAGTGAGACCCATCGGAATTAGAAACTCCTCCAAGAGCATCTCCCCTGGATGCGTCGGTTCCCGGTCCGTCGGAATTCGAACCATCCCTCACACTCCTTTCGCAACTGCCCTAACGGTGATAGTCGACGATCTCTACTTCGTCTGGGCCCGCCTCCGTCCACCGGAAGCAGGTTCGGTATTGATCATTGATGCGGATACTGTGCTGCCTGGCTCGAGCACCCCGTAGATTTTCAAGCCGATTGCCTGGTGGGATCGCCATATCATTGAGCTCAGTCGCTGCATCCAACTGATCGAGCTTTCGAAACGCTATTTCCCGCAGTGACGCTGGGCAGGAGCGCCTTGCCCGAGGAGTATTCCTGCCGTCGTAGACATCCTCGGTTCCCCGGTCGGCGAAGCCCAGAATCACTGTATCATGATAGCACGGCTATCATGCTAAAACAAGCCCCACATAAAGGGAGCCGGATTCCGTTGCTTAACGGCCTCGAGCTCACCAGCCCGGCCAAGTCACGTTCGGATTAGCGCGCCGAGTTGGCCGGGTCCGCTCCAGCGAGTGGTCAGCTGGGGACTGACCGTTCCGTTTCTACCCACACGAAGTCAAGAGTCGACTACAGTAAGTCCACCACCAATCCGTTAATAATACATGGATAAACCTGCGATCGGGCTTACTCGTGAGCAGCATGATCCGACGAAGACGTGTCAACCAGCCCATGCCCAGCTTCTCACATAACGAAGACTTAGGCGAGCTCTATGAAGAGTTCTTTCCAAAGGTCTTTTCGTATGTCTCCTACCGGGTCGGAAGCGTGCATCAAACGGAGGAAATTGTGTCCATCGTGTTCCTTCGAGCTGCAGAGAGCTACCCGCGATTTAGATGGCAGCATGACCAATCCTTCAGCGCATGGATCTTCAGAATAACCCAAAATGCGATCTCGGACTTTCATCGAAAAGGTCAAGCGCAGAGAACTTCGCTCTCCCTCGATGACCTCCCAGAGATTGCCTCCGACGAGACACCAATCGAACAGAAGCTGTTCATGAAGGAGCGGTTCAAGCTACTTCGGGAGGTAATCAGCTCTCTTGCACCGAGGGCTCAGGAAGTCATTACACTCCGATTCTTCGGCGAACTCTCAAACCAGGAGATCGCCGAGGTCTTAGGTGTCGAGCAGCGAACTGTGAGCGGCTACTTAACGCGAGGTCTTCGGGACTTGGAGGCGAGATACCTTCTCCGAATAGTTGATCAGACAAGAGAGGAATCACATCATGGCGACAGATGATCAATTGACGCAGGCGGACTGGGACTTGCTGGGCTATGTAGATGGACTGTTGGCACATGGAAAAAGGCCCGCTGCGCGAGACGATGAGCTACACCTAGCTGTGTTCGACCCGCTGCTGCAGACCGTTCCACTTGCCTCCGCGGCATTCAAGGGCCGCCTGAGAAACAGGGTGGAGACCATAGCACATGAGCAATCTGCAGCGAGAAGGCACAAAGCGCTCCTTCGACGGGCCCCCTTGCGCCTGGCGATTTTCTTCCTGGCAACGGCTGTTTTCTCAGCCACGCCTTGGGGGCGCTCGTTCGCCCAGCAAATCATTCGCTTCTTCACCCCGGCAGCCACGAATGTCGTACCTGAGCAGGCAGTCGTCCCTGCAACTGAGCTAAGAACCTACTCCAGCATCGAGGACGCTGAAAGGGCCGTTGGCTTCGAAGCTAAGATGCCTAGTCGCCTACCTCGAGGGTATGTGCTCGATGAGATTCGGGTGACTGTATCGGAGGAGGTTCTGACAATCATCTATCGTGGGCCCGCGAACCAGACGCTCGTGATGACGCCCCTTATGTCTCTAACTCAGCGGGGGTCCCCTTTTGATGATCTCGTTGGACCCAGTGCTGCAATCGAAGAATTGAATATAGCAGGCGAAAGGGCAGAATATGTCAAGGGGGGATGGATGTATGTGGAATCAACAGGCGAGGGCGAGGTGAAGGAATTTCGCTGGGATGAAACCGCCGTTCCAGCGCAGTCGCTCCGATGGATGGCGGATGGCTTCCACTTCGGGCTCTCATTCGTTGGATCAGACACGCAGCCGGGCTTTCTGGGAAAGGAAGACTTGATCAGAATCGCTGAAAGCCTTAGGTAGAAGTTGGTTAGTGCCTTGAACAACTATGCTCAGGCCGACGTACGCCAGCTAACGGCCTCGAGCTCAGCGGCCCGGCAAAGCTATTATCGATCGAAAACCTCGCCTTGGCCGGGTCCGCTGCAACGAGTGGTTAGCGAGCGCACTATCCTGCTTCAATAGAAGCGAGCGTCCGGACTTCCCGCTCAATCTGGTCACCTACCTCATCGGTGGCGACATCCAGTTCGTAATCCTTCTGCAGCCCGAGCCACAGTTCGGCAGAAGTTCCGAAAAACCTCGCCAGGCGAAGGGCTGTGTCAGCGGAGATACCTCGCTTGCCCAGGACAATCTCGTTGATGCGCCGGGGATGCACGCCAACCGCAAGCGCGACACGGCTCTGGCTAAGCCCCATCGGCTTGAGGAATTCCTCCAGCAACACCTCACCAGGATGTACGGGTCGGAGTTTCTCTTCACTTGCCATGGCTCACCTCGCTAGTGGTAATCCACAATCTCGACTTCGTAGGCATCTCCCCCCTGCCAGCGAAAGCAAATTCGCCACCGAACATTGATCCGGATGCTGTGCTGGCCCTCACGATCCCCCTTCAACTTCTCAAGGCGGTTCGCGGGCGGCACACGAAGATCCTGCAGCGTGCGAGCATTGTTCAGATACCGGAGCTTCCGGTAGGCCACCTGCTGAATGTCGACCGGCAGCCTGTGCGATCGCTGGCGACGGAAGACCTTCGCGGTCTCCTTGTCCCCGATCGTCTTGATCACAGACCCATGGTATAACGGTCACCGCTAAATGTCAAGCGTTATAACGTTTGGGGATACGCCTGGTGACGCCCGCTAACGGCCTCGAGCTTAGCGGCGCAGCATTTCTACATCGTACATGAAACCGCGCTGAGGCTGCGTCCGCTCCAGCGAGAGGCTGTGGAAAAAGCCCGTCGGAAGATTAATGGTGGGGCGAGATCCCCAATCGGCGCGCTTTTCTGGCGACGCTGTCCCAAGTTTCTTTCGAAATCGCGCAAG
>Ga0214472_10009474_pt1 | contig 10152 bp, 7 predicted proteins | sample RVTome_6_FD_207662 | JGI IMG/M metagenome (GOLD analysis project Ga0214472, IMG submission 207662) | Soil microbial communities from uranium-contaminated site in the Upper Colorado River Basin, Wyoming, United States - RVT140D175 | ecosystem: Environmental > Terrestrial > Soil > Contaminated >...
TGGCGTCGTTGCGCCGCTTGCCCGATGCCCCGCATCGCGCCGCACGACGCGCCTAGCCAAGGGGCAAATCTTATCCATCAAATGGGTCATTTATTGTGACCGTTGGTATAAGGCATTCGTCGATCAGAAATTTCATCCCGCCTTCCTGCGGCGGGCGACGCGGCGATCTGAAATTATCGTAGAGCCCTCGGGCAGGTCGCCCGATACGCGGGGCCGCCCGCGTAGTGGATTCGCCTCCGCGTAAATCGCGGCGAGACGGATCGTCTCGGCGTCGAGGCTCGGCCAGGTTTCGAGAATGCGCTCGATTGGATAGCCGGCTGCAACTGAGGCGGCGACGTCGTAGACCGGAACGCGGGTGCCTCGGATGACCGGAGTGCCGCTCAGGATGTCCGGTGAGGTCGAAACGATCTCGCGCGCCGCCGCAAGAGCGTCCAGCCGTTCGCTCGTCTCCCTGACGAAGGGGAGGAGATCGATAGTGAGGAATTCGTCGTGCACGGTCCAATCCTCGCACAGCAGCGCTGCCCATGCGAGCGCGCGCGAACGCGTTAGCCGGGGGCCGACTGTGTTGATCGCGAACAGCCGCTCTTCCGATGTGAGGCGTCGGGCGCTCTCAAAGTAGAACGAGATGAAGGAGCAGGCGCCGGCGAGAACATGCCGACCGTTGTCGAGGGACACAAAGGCGTCTGGCAGAATCCGTTCATCAATAACGCGGTTGACGTCACGCAGGCTCACGCGCGAGACGACCGCAGCCTCGCTCGCCTTCAGCATTTCCGCAACTGCCAGCATGTGGGCCTCCTGAATAAATCTTCCGATAGGTCGGAATATATATTCTCAGCCCGCGGATTTCAAGATAGAGTGTGATCGGACGGGCTAGTGGCCCTCTGCAGATGGGCGCTCGGGGCTTGATATGGACTTTGAAGATCTCGTAACGGCTCTCGCGCCGCCTCCCAACCGCGTGGGGAAGTCCACCGGTGAACATGAACACCATCTCTATGAGGGCGCGGTGATGGTCGCCTATGCCATGCACCTCTTACGGACGCAGGTCACACCCACCATGTCCGGATTCATCCTGACGGTGTGGCCAAAAGCCAAGGAGAACCGGTCAAACGAGTCATTTGTTGTGAGGCCTGGTATGAATGCCGATGGCGAACGGATCGTTCTCGATCCGGCAGGCCCGCACCCACCAGCCCGGATTGTCGGCGGCGAGCCGCTCGCCGGCCCGCCCGGCCGCGGACGCGCTGTCAAACAGTCCGAAACAGGTGGCGCCCGATCCGCTCATGCGCGCCAGCCGGCAGGACGGATCGGCGTCGAGCGCCGCCAGCACCGCGCCGATCGCCGGCGCCACCCGGCGCGCCGGCGCTTCGAGGTCGTTGCGGCATAAGCGCAAAAAATCGATAAGCGCCTGCGGCGAGCGATTGCAGTCTCCCAAGGGCGGCATCGGCGGATTTGTCTTGTCTGCCAGGCCGCGAAACACGGCCGGCGTCGGCACTTCGACACGCGGATTGACGAGTATGGCGGCCAGTGGCGGAAACGGCGACACCGGTTCCTGGATTTCGCCAATGCCGGAGACGCGCGCGGCCCCGCAGGTGACGCACATGGGAAGGTCCGCCCCAAGCGCCTGGGAAATCCGTTGCAGTTCCTGCGGGTCCAACCCCAGGCCGCGGGCGGCGTTTAGCATGCGCAAGGCCGCGGCCGCATCGGCGGAGCCGCCGCCAAGACCGGAGGCGACCGGGAGGTTCTTTTCCAATGTCACCGAGAAAGCCCGGCGCCCGCCGGCCCGGGACCGGCCACGGTCTTTCAAAAGGGCGCAGGCGCGCAGCACCAGATTGTCGGTTTCCCCCACAAGGTCCTGTGCAAACGGCCCATCGACCCGAAACCCGTCGGCCTCACTCGCCGTCAGGGTCAGCCGGTCCGCGACCGTGGCGAAACCGACAAGCGAATCGAGCATGTGATACCCGTCGCGCCGCTGCCCGGTGACATGCAGCGACAGATTGATTTTCGCCGGCGCATGCTCGACGATCATTGCGCCGTGGTGGGCGTCGCTTCGTCCGTGGCCGAGGCTTTTTCCGTCGTCGCTTCTTCCAGTCCGAATTGTAGTTTGCGCTGGATCTTCACCAGTTCCGCGGCTTCCGGCTTGAGGTCGCGCGCGTGGCTCCATTGAAACGAGGCCTCGAGTTTGCGGCCGACTTTCCAGTAGGCGTCGCCCAGATGGTCGTTGATCACCGGATCTTCGGGTTTCAGTTCGGCCGCCCGTTCCAATTGTTTGACGGCCTCGTCAAATTTGCCGAGGCGGAAATAGACCCAGCCGAGACTGTCGACGATATAGCCGTCGGTCGGCCGGTTTTCGACTGCGGTCTGGATCATTTCCAAAGCCCGGTCCAGATTGCGGCCCATATCGACCCATGAATAGCCGAGATAGTTCAGCACCAGGGCCTGGCCCGGTTCGAGTTCCAGAGCCTTGAGGAAATCGGCCTCGGCCTTTTCCCATTGTTTCGTGCGCTCATAGGTGATGCCGCGCACATAATACAGCCACCAATGGATCCGGTTCGGGGTGGTGATGGTCTGGATGCCGCGGGTATAGACCTCGCTGGCCGCTTCGAACTCCTCATGGGTCCGCAACACGCTGCCCAGGGCGCGCACCGCTTCCAGATCCGACGGGTTGGCGTCGACAATGGCGCCGAGATGGGCCCGGGCTTCGTCCAGTTTGTTCAATTGGTCGTAGTTCAACCCGACCTGTATCTCCGCATTCCGCTTCATCGGCGAATTCGCGTCCACGCCGGAGAACACATCGATCGCCTGCTGGTGTTTGCCGATCTGTTCGAACACCGAGCCGAGCGAGATCCGCGCCAGATCGGCTTTCGGGTCGAGATAAAGCGCCAGTTGCAGATAGATGGCGGCCAATTCGTTTGCGCCGGCCCGGTCGCGGCCGATCATGGTTCCGATCCCGTAAAACACCTCGGCGGCGCCTTCCTGCGGCGTTTTGACGAGCGGCGCGGGGACCAGGCCGTTCTCGAGGCCTTCAAGGCTCTGGGCGACCAGCGGGTGACGGTTGGACAATTGATCGTCAAGCGCCAGAAGAACGGACTTCGCCGCCTCGCTGTCGCCATTGCGGGCCAGCGTCCTGGCTTGCGCTTCGACGATGCGCAAGGCGCCGCTATCCAGCTCATAGGCCGCGGCGAGCCGGCTCTTTGCGCTGTCTTTCTGTCCGGCGAGTTCGGCGATCAATCCGCCATGGAACTGCTTGAAGATTTCGTACCATTCCGGGCCCTTCAATCCGTCGATGATCGCCAGGGCTTCGTCGGTCTTTTTGGCGCCGAGTTTCGACCAGGCGGCAAGCAGCGTCGCGGTCAGATCCGAAGGGGCGCCCTTCAGAACTTTGCCGAACTGGCTGCTGGCGACGGTATAGGAGCGCTGCTTCAGCGCGTTGACGCCGAGCGCCAGCCGCGCGTAGCGGTGCAGCCGATCTCCGTCGACGAGTTGTTCGGCGTATTTCATGGCCTGGTCGAAATTGCCGTCCGCCAGACTGAGGGAAAACGCCTGTTCCAGTAGAAAGGGGTTGTCCGGGGCCGCTTCCAGGGCTTTTTGATAGAAGGCGGAAGCGTTGGTCAGATCGCGGTCGGACTGGGCCTGGCGGGCGGCAAGATAGCTGCCGGAAAAGGTGCGGGCAAATTCCAGAACGTTTTCCGACGAGGTTGTCGCTTCGGCGCTTTGCGACAGCGAAATGCCCGTGGCGAAAACGCCGGCGGTCAGGAGAAACGCGGCTGAAACACGCCTGGTGAAAACGACAAGGGATGATGTCACGAAAAAACCTTTCTTCGGTCGGCGAAGGCGCCGATCTTTCGGCCGCCCTGGTCGACGTCCTCTCGGAGATCCAGGCGCGAAGCGCCCCGATTTACCTGATATTGGCGGTTTTGTCTCCGCCCTTCAAGGGAAGGATGGTACAACGGCCGGTTTATGATGCGAATTTACCAAAAAAGACTGCGATATTGCCGTCGGTCCAATGCGTGCGGCGGATTTGGTCCGCGGCATGATCGCCCAGGCAGGCGGGGCCGCGTTCGAGCGAATCGCGGGAATCAGGGCGCGAGGCGCGGTCGTCCCGTGGATTTGCCGGGAAAATTCATAATTTTTGTGCAAATGCGAAGAAGACGCTCTAAAAGACCGGCCAGGACTGTGGATCGGAACGAGCAAGCACAATGTCGAAATGGGTATATTCATTCGGTGGCGGCGCCTCCGAGGGAAGCGCTGAACTGCGCGAACTTCTGGGCGGCAAGGGCGCGAATCTGGCGGAAATGGCCAGCCTCGGACTGCCGGTCCCGCCGGGTTTTACGGTCACAACGCAAGTCTGCACCGCCTATTACGCTCAAGACTGCGTCTATCCCGCCGGGTTGAAAACCCAGGTCGAGGCGGCCATGCGCTGCGTGGAGAATGCGACGGCCCGTCGGTTCGGCGATGTTTCCAACCCGCTTCTGGTTTCCGTGCGCTCCGGCGCGCGGGTGTCCATGCCGGGAATGATGGACACGGTGCTGAATCTCGGTCTGAACGACGAAACCGTCGTCGCGTTGGCCCGGCAGGCGGGCAACGACCGGTTCGCCTATGATTCCTACCGCCGTTTCATCCAGATGTATTCCGATGTCGTGCTCGGCCTCAGCCATCACGAATTCGAGGACATCCTTGAAGAGGTCAAGCACAATGGCGGTCATTCGCTGGACACGGATCTGAGCGCCGTGGAATGGCAAGGCGTCATCGAGCGCTACAAATCGCTGGTCCAGGAAGAACTCGGCAAACCCTTTCCCCAGGATCCGAACGACCAGCTCTGGGGCGCGCTCAGCGCCGTTTTCGGGTCCTGGCAGAATGCCCGCGCGGCGACCTATCGCCGGTTGCACGGCATTTCCGACGATTGGGGAACCGCGGTCAATGTCCAGGCCATGGTCTTCGGCAATCTTGGCGACACGTCCGCGACCGGCGTCGCCTTCACCCGCGATCCCTCGACCGGGGAAAAGGCCCTTTACGGCGAATTTCTGGTCAACGCTCAAGGCGAGGACGTGGTCGCCGGCATCCGCACGCCCCAGGACATTACCGAGCGGGCCCGCAAGGCCGCGCTATCGGATAGTCCGTCCCTGGAACGCCTGATGCCGGAGGCGTTTCGCGAGTTCACCGATATCTGCGGCCGGCTCGAGACCCATTACCGGGATATGCAGGATCTGGAATTCACCATCGAGCGCGGCAAGCTTTGGATGTTGCAGACCCGCTCGGGCAAGCGCACTGCCAAGGCCGCCCTGAAGATCGCCGTCGAAATGTGCAATGAGGGCGTGATCGACCGGGACGAGGCGGTGCTGCGCATCGACCCGGCTTCGCTCGATCAGTTGTTGCATCCCACGATCGATCCGGCAGCGGCCCGGCAGAAATTCGCCTCCGGCCTGCCCGCGTCTCCCGGCGCGGCCTGCGGAGAGATCGTGTTTTCGTCCGAAGCGGCGGAAGAGGCGCAGGCCCGCGGCAAATCGGTGGTGCTTGTGCGGGTCGAGACCTCGCCGGAAGACATTCACGGCATGCATGCGGCCGTCGGCATTCTGACGACGCGGGGCGGCATGACCAGCCATGCGGCGGTGGTCGCCCGCGGCATGGGCAAACCCTGCATTTCGGGAGCGGGCACGATCCGCGTCGATTATGCGGCCCAGACCATGACCGTCGCCGGCAAGACTCTCGGCAAGGGTGATGTGGTGACCATTGACGGCGCATCCGGCGAAGTGTTCGTCGGGCAGGTCGCCATGATGCAGCCTGAACTTTCCGGTGAATTCGCGACCTTGATGCAATGGGCCGACGCGGCGCGCCGGATGGGCATCCGCACCAATGCGGAAACCGTCGCCGACGCCCGCACCGCGCGCGAATTCGGGGCTGAAGGCATCGGGCTGTCCCGCACCGAGCACATGTTCTTCGACGAAGGCCGCATTGTTGCCGTGCGCGAAATGATCCTTGCCGAAACGGTCGAGGAACGCCGCACCGCGCTTGACAAATTGCTGCCGATGCAGCGCAAGGATTTCGAGGAATTGTTCGAGGTCATGCACGGGCTGCCGATCACCATCCGGCTCCTGGACCCGCCGCTGCATGAATTCCTGCCGCACACCGACGAGGAAATCGTCGAAGTGGCCGAATCGCTGGGCGCCGATCCGAAACGTCTGCGCGAGCGGGCTGAAGAATTCCACGAATTCAACCCCATGCTCGGTCACCGCGGCTGCCGGCTGGCGATATCCTTCCCCGAAATCGCGGAAATGCAGGCCCGCGCCATTTTCGAAGCGGCGATTGCGGCGGAAGCGAAAACCGGCAATCCCGTCGTGCCGGAAATCATGGTGCCGCTGGTCTCCATCAAAGCCGAATTGGATCTGGTCAAAGAACGGATCGACGCGATGGCCGAGGCCGTCGCCGCCGAGACCGGCAAAACCATTGCCTATGACGTGGGCACGATGATCGAATTGCCGCGTGCCTGCATCTGTGCCGGCGAAATCGCCGAGACGGCGGAGTTTTTCTCCTTCGGCACCAATGATCTGACCCAGACGACCTACGGAATCAGCCGAGACGACGCTTCGTCCTTTCTCGGCACCTATCAGAGCAAAAAGATCATCGACGTGGATCCGTTCATTTCGCTCGATCCGGTCGGCGTCGGCGAATTGGTGCGCATCGGCGCCGAGCGCGGCCGGGCGCAACGGCCCGGCCTGAAACTGGGAATTTGCGGGGAACATGGCGGCGATCCGGCGTCGATCGATTTTTGCGAAGAAGTCGGTCTGGACTATGTGTCTTGTTCGCCCTTTCGGGTGCCGATCGCCCGGCTTGCCGCGGCGCAGGCGAGCCTGCGCCGCAAGACGAAAACCGGAGCTACCTGAAGGAGCGGCGAGGCGGCATGCATAAGGACCGGGTGTTTCTTTGGTACGGGCTTTGCGCCGTGGTCGGCGCCTCGTGGGCCTGGGGCGGCGGTTTGCTGGTATCGGTGGCGGTCATCGGCGTCATCGTCGTTTTCGGCGCCATTCTGGCCAATATCGGCGACCGGCCCGAACATTTGCCGATCCACCACGCGGTTCTCGGACTGGGGGTCTGCCTGGCGCTCAGCCGCGTGCTTCCGATTGTTTTTTACGCCCTCGGACCCGATCTTTGACCGGCCCGGCGGCGCTGCGCTTCCAGGACATCGAGGCCGGGCGCAAGGCCGATATCGCCCGGGCGCTCAGCGCCATCGAAGCCAGGGACGGGACACTGATCCATGCCGACCTGCTCGACGAAGCGGCGAAACGGGCGCGGGCGCATAGTATCGGCCTCACCGGGCCGCCCGGCGTCGGCAAATCGACTTTGACCAATGCGCTGGTCCATGCCTGGCGCGCCCGGGGGGTTTCCGTCGCCGTGGTCGCCGTCGACCCGTCGTCGCGCCTGACCGGCGGCGCGCTTTTGGGGGACCGGACGCGGATCAGCACCGACCCGGATGATACGGGCGTCTTCGTCCGTTCCTTCGCCGCCCGCGACCGGCTCGGCGGCCTTTCCGACCATGCGGTCGCCGCGATCCGCTTGCTCGGGGCCTTCTATGACCGGGTGCTGGTCGAATCCGTCGGCATCGGCCAGTCCGAAAGCGACCTGGCTTTCGCCGTGGACACGACGCTGCTTTGCGTCCAGCCGGGTTCCGGGGATTCCCTGCAATTCATGAAGGCCGGCATCATGGAATTGCCGGATATCGTCCTTGTGACGAAATCCGATATGGGGCGCGACGCAAGACGGGCGCTGGCGGATGTCGAAGGGGCATTGTCGCTTGCCGCCCCGACGCGCCGCGGCGGCGAGGCTGTCGGTGCGAACGAGGGCGGTGGGGACGAGGGCGGTGCGGACCAGGGCGGTGCGGACGAGGGCGGTGTTCGGGTGCTTCTGGTTTCAGCCGCGTCCCGTGAAGGGGTGGACGACGTGTTGGCGGCCTGCGAGGCCCATTGGACTGTTCTGGCGGCTGATGGCCGGTTGGCGGCCAAGCGGGCAGGGCAGGACCGCTATTGGCTGCGCGACGCGGTTCGGCGGCATTATGGCGCCGCCGGGTTGCGCCTGTTGCAGGGGGACGGCGAACTCCCGCCTGCGACCGGCCTGTACCGATCGATCGCCGAAGCGTTGCAAAGCCTGGACGTGCGCCTGCGTTAAGCACGCCAACGTTAAGCACGTTTGTCGCGTCGGCGCCGCATCCGGTGTTTTTCGCCCATGGGTTTCAATGCTTTGAAAATTTTCTCGCGCCCCTTAACCTCTTTTCAAGGTTAATCACACAGACTTCCTCATGGTCCGGTGAAGAGTATCTCGCCGTTCAGTAGCGTTGGGCAATGCCGGCCTTGTCAAGGCCGGCGCGTCTGCCCGACGGTGTAGGGAGCACGTTTCGCCGCCGAAAGCCGAAAGGGTCCATGCGTATTGGACCGGGTTTCGGGGAACGGGCTCCGCTGTTGGAGTAGTGTGAGTATGGTTGGCGTGCAATTTCAGCGTCGTCTGCGGACGATGGCGTGTCTGGCGAGCCTGTCGGGAACGATGTTTTTCGTTTCCACCGAACCCTTCGAGTATCAGGACGCGGTCGGTCTGCTGTTGCTTGACGGCGGATCCGCGCCGCGTTGGGCCGGCTTTGTCAAGCCGGCGCCCCACGGTTCGTCCCTGGCGCCGACCTTCACCTACGGCGAAATCGGTGCCGGAAACGGCGATGAGGGACCTGAAATCGCCATGGGCGTTGCCGATGACGACGGGGAAACCCTGATCTCGACCCGCGTAATTCCCAGAAAATTCGCCCTGATCGAAACGGATGCCACCAATCGACAGGATCGGCTCAATCGCCGCATGAAGGGCGACCGTCTGACCACGGTCAGGCCGTCCGTCGGGTCGTCCGACTTCGTCGCCGGCTCGGTCTACCACATGGCCAGTCCGCTCGAATCGAACGAAAAAGCCCGCATGCCCCGGGTCGCCTTCGTCAAGCCGGTCATTTTGAAAAAATCCAAAGACGACCGGGACAGGATTTCCCCGCGGGCCATCGGCCAGCCGCTTTCCCTGTTGGCGAATGCGGCCAAGACCCGCAAGGAACAGCATATGATGATGGTGAACGGCGCGGCGGCGGCCAGCGTTTCCCTGGCAACGGCCTATGCCTCGGATCCGACGGAATCCCTGCAGGCGCCGTTCAATGCGATTTTCGGACCGAGCGATCCGGAATTGCCCCGGGACGATGCGCTTTCGCCGGAAGACGGCGAGGCGCCCGGCAAGGGCCCGCTCGCGGCTTTGGGGCTTACGGGCCCCGGCGGTCTGTTCCATTCCTGGTTTTCCAACAAGCTGCCGGCCAGCGTCAACGAATCCAGCCAGAAGCGCTGCCTCGCCGCGGCGGTCTATTTCGAGGCGCGCAGCGAACCCTGGGCCGGTCAGGTCGCGGTGGCGCAGGTCGTCCTGAACCGGGTCAAGAACCCGTCCTATCCCGACTCGATCTGCGGCGTGGTCTATCAGAACAAGAACTGGCGCAACCGCTGCCAGTTTTCCTTCGCCTGCGACGGCGCACGCGACAGCATTCGCGACAAGAATTCCTGGCGCAAGGCGCAGAACATCGCCCGCGAAGTGATTGCCGGCAAGCATTGGCTGGACAAGGTCGGCGATTCAACCCATTACCACGCCACCTATGTCCGCCCGCGTTGGGCGCCGCGGATGACGCGCAAGGGCAAAATCGGCCAGCACATCTTCTTCCGCAGCAAGCGCGGCGGCTGGTCCTGAGACCCCGGATTTAAGACCCAAGACCGGCAAATCCGATCATGGGCGATTGGCGCGCCGAAACTGCAAAAGACGCTCCGTCGCGCCGGTCAGCATGGTCTGATGGATTTCATGCCCCCGAATGACGGAAATCGACGGGTCCGCCCGGCCTTCACCGCCTTATAACAACGGTCATAATAAATGACCCATTTGATGGATAAGATTTGCCCCTTGGCTAGGCGCGTCGTGCGGCGCGATGCGGAGCATCGGGCAAGCGGCGCAACGACGCCAAGGGGCAAATATTATCCACCATAGGCCGGTTCTCCTTGGCTTTTGGATGTCGTTGCGACCATCTCATGGTACCCGTACCACTTCGATGATCGCGCCTAACCAAAAGCCAAGGAGAACCGGTCAAATGAGTCATTTATTATGACCGTT
>Ga0214472_10009475_pt1 | contig 10151 bp, 8 predicted proteins | sample RVTome_6_FD_207662 | JGI IMG/M metagenome (GOLD analysis project Ga0214472, IMG submission 207662) | Soil microbial communities from uranium-contaminated site in the Upper Colorado River Basin, Wyoming, United States - RVT140D175 | ecosystem: Environmental > Terrestrial > Soil > Contaminated >...
GGCCGCGCCGGGTCGCGCCTCAATGACCTGGCCGCCGCGCTTCCCCGGATCAAGGCTCGCTGGGACCGGCTCAATCCGAAACCGCTGCGCACTCCGCCGATCCTGATCGGGGGAACCGGCGAGCGAAGGACACTGCGAATGGTCGCCGAGCATGCGGATGGGTGGCACGCCGGGTTCCCGGACCACCCAGCAGACTTGGAGCCCAAGGTCCAGGCACTTCTCAACTGGTGCGACCGCTTCGGGCGCGATCCGGCGGACATCGAGTGGGGAATCGGCCTCGAGCCGGAGAACAAAGACCAGGTTCTCGCCGAACACGCCGAGACCTACTTGGAGATGGGATTCACCCAGTTCACCCTCGGCTACGACGGGCCGAAGTGGGATGTACGTGACGCCGCCGATTGGCTTGCCTGGCGTGACGCTAAGAACCGATGACAGACATTCGCGATCGAGGGCATCGACTCCGCTTTGGCTTGGTAACCCCCCAGATGTGGCGGGGCTGGGACGAGATGCTGGAGCTCTGGTCGCGGGCGGAGTCGGCGGGCTGGGACGCGGCCTTCATGGTGGATCATTTCATCTCCGACTGGGATGGGGAGATGGGCGCCAATCTCGAGGCGTTTGGCACCCTGGGAGCCCTTGCCCGAGAGGTTGATCGAATCGACCTCGGGGTGTTCGTGGCCGGGATCACTCACCGACCGCCGATGGTCCTGCTCAAAGCGGCCACGACAATCGATCATGTCTCCGATGGGCGTTTCATCTTCGGTGTCGGGGCGGCCTGGAATGAGAGAGAGCACCACGCGTACGGCATTCCGTTCCCGTCTCCTGCGGATCGGGTGGGGGCGGTCGAGGAGACGTTGACCGCGCTGCGCCTTCTCGAGTCGCAGCAACGCACCGACTTCGAGGGGGCCTATCTCGAGCTCGACAACGCCCCTTTCGAGCCGAAGCCGGTTCGAGGCCGGCTCCCGGTGGTGGTCGGCAGCCGGCGCTCTCGGATGCTCGACATCCTCTCCCGGTTCGGTGACTACTGGGACGCGGTGGGGGCGGCGGACGATGTGACTCGCACCGGGAAGATCCTGGACAATGCCTGCCGGCGTCACGGTCGAGAACCGGACGACATCGTCTGGATTCACGAGGAAATTGCCAGGGATGCTCATGCGACGGTGGATGGGCTGGCCGAACGGGTGGCCACGTTGTCGGCGATCGGCGTCAGTTACTTCCTGGTCAACATCTGGCCCCGATCCGACTCCTCGGTGATCGAGCGACTAGGGCGCAGCCTGCAACATCTCAGGGAGAAATCGGCCTAGAGCCGCCTGCTTCGAATGGTGTGTTGAGCTACCTGAATGATTGTGCGTCCTGACATGTCGTACGTCCGAACCTCGGGGTACACTCGAAAGCCTGCGGCGAGTTCCCTGGGAAGACCCGAACGGATCGGCGCTGCGGTGCGGCCGAACGGTCGCCAGCACAAATCGGGTAGTCACCCGATTCAGTTGAAAGCAGGAAGGAAATCAATGAAGACAATGAGTAATCGTCCGCGATGGCTCCTCTTGTTGTTTGTGTTCGCACTGGTCGTAGCGGCCTGTGCTGGGGACACGGAGAGCACCACGACAACGGGTGCTCCCGACGAAACAACAACAACCGCGGATAGTGGTGCAACCACCACCACGGAGGCGGCCGTCGACTCGGCCATGACGCTCACGGTTGACCTCAACCCTGACGCGGTATGGAGCGATGGGACACCGATCACAGCTGCAGACGTTGCCTGTACCTGGAACGCCAACTTGAACACTCCTGGTGCGATCTCCACCACCGGGTGGGATCAGATCCTCTCGGTTGAGCCTGGCACGAGTGACAAGCAGGTGGTGGTCGAGTTCGCCACCGTGTATGCGCCCTACAAGGGTCTGATCATCCAGATCCTCCCATCGCACCTGATTGCCGACTGCAATGACGTGTCTACGGACTTCCTGGACGCCATTCCGGTGTCCGCTCGCCCGTGGCAGCTCACCTCGTGGAGTCTGGATCAGGCGATACTGGAGCCAAACCCGGCCTACTGGGGCGACGACGCTCCGGTGGCCTCACGGATTGTGATGGTCCCGAGAACCGATGATGGTGGCATTGCCGCCCTGGGAGCCGGTGAAGTCGACTTCATCTTCCCCCAGGCGTTCGCCGGCATCACCGACGCTCTGGCGGCCGACAACATCCAGTTCGCGCCCGGATACGGCACCAACTACGAGGGTCTGTATTTCATGCAGGGTGAGGTCCGGAATGGCCCCTTCGCCGACGATGTGTTCCGGGAGGCGTTCTCGAAGTCCGTCGACCGTGAACTGATCCTGGCCAACATCTATGACCCGATCTTCCCCGGTGCTCCGCTGCTTCAGTGTGGGCTCTGGGTGCCGACCGTCGGTCCCTGGTGTGAGAACACCCAGTTCGTGGACAGCTACGACCCCGAGGGCGCGGTGGCACTGCTCGAGGGTGAGGGCTGGACCCTGAACGGCGACGGTTTCTGGGAGAAGGACGGAGAGGTTCCGGAGATCAAGTGGATGGTCAACACGCCGAACCCACGTCGTGAGGGCACCCAGGCTCTCATGATCCCCGAGTTCGCCGCGGCCGGCTTCAACGTGGTCGCCGACAACGGCGACGCCGCGGCCGTGTTCCAGCAGCGTTTGCCTGCCGGTGACTACGACCTCACGATGTACATCAATACCGCGCAACCGGACCCCAGCGTTACCTCGATCATGAGCTGTAGCCAGGTTCCGAGTGCCGAGAACCAGAACCAGGGCCAGAACAACACGTTCTGGTGCAATGAGGACGCCAGCGCCCTCATGGCGGAGTCCGACCTCACAATCGACGAGACGGCTCGTGCCGACCTGATCCATCAGATCGGTCAGGCGTTGGTCGACGATCATGTGATGGTGCCGTTGTTCCAGTTCCCGAATATCGCCGCATGGCGTACGGACCGGATCGAAGGCGATGCACCCAGTGCAGATGCGGCCAACTACCGCGCCTTCAACCACAGCTCAAACCTGTGGACCCCGCTGTCAGACAGTGGCGAGATCATCATTGGTGCCGAGCAGTGGCCCGAGTGCATCAACCCAGTGACGGAGTGCGCCAACTCGTCCTGGATGGTGTGGACCACTTCCTTTGCGGTTCTGCCCGCGATTTGGGACACGACCTCAGACGGGACGTTCGAGCTCACCAACCTGGTGGCAGGCGAGCCGACCGTTACGGTCAACGAGTAGATCAACTAGCTTGTCTGGGGTGCCCGCTTCGTCGGGCACCCCAGACCCGACCTAAGGAAAGAACGAAGGAACGAGTTAGATGGCGAGGTTCATCGGCCGCAGGGTGGCCTGGGCTATCCCGGTGCTGCTTATCGTCACATTCCTGACCTTCTGGGCGGTCAAATCGGCCACCGACCCGGTTCAGAGCTTCCTCCGGATCAACACCCGAGCTACTCCCGAGATGGTCGAGGAGTACAAGGTGAAGCACGGGCTGATCGGATCGACCCCTGAGCAGTACGTCCACTGGCTCGGCAACTTCGTCACCCTGGAGTGGGGCAACTCGATCAAGGGAAATCGCCCGGTGTGGCCCGATCTCAAGGCCGCGATGGTCAACAGCCTCGTGCTCGGACTGACCGCCAGTTTCGTGGGCATCACCATCGGGCTCGGCATCGGGATCCTGTCGGCGCTCCGTCAGTATTCGAAATTCGACACCGCCGCCACCGGTGCCGCCTTTGTGGGGATATCGATGCCGCCCTTTGTCTCCGCGGTGCTGCTTCAGGTCTTCTTCGCCATCATGATCACGAGTTGGCTCAACCTCGATAAACCGTTCTTACCCGTGGCCGGGATCTATCCCCCCGGCCAAACCGAGTTCGACCTCTGGCTGCGGATGAAGCACATGATCCTGCCGGTGACCGTGGTCGCCATCCAAATCATTGCGGTTTACAGCCGGTACATGCGAGCCTCACTGCTCGATGTCAAGGGGTCCGACTACATGCGCACTGCTCGCGCCAAGGGGATCTCGGAGCGGAAGGTGATCATGCATCACGCCCTCCGCAACGCCATGATCCCGGTGGTCACAGTGGCTGCCATCGACTTCGGTGCCATAGTCGGTGGCCTCATCATCACCGAGCGGATCTTCGAGTTTCGAGGCACCGGCGACTATCTCCTTACTGCCCTGGGCAACGGTGACTTTCCCCAGATCATGCCGTTGATGTTCATCATCGTGAGCTCGATCATCATCTTCAACCTGATAGCCGATCTCGCCTATGCCTGGCTCGACCCCAGGATCCGACTTGGTTGACATCCTCACTCCGATCCCGGGCGATCCGGTCGAGGCCCCGGTGCTGGAGGACCTCGAAGATCTCACGGTTGAGTCGAAATCCCCAACTCAGCTGGCCCTGCGTCGCTATCGACATCATCGGGCAGCGATGATCTCCAGCGTCGTGTTGCTCATCATCGCGCTGGCATGTGTCTTCGCCACCTTTGTCGCCCCCTATGGCGAGAACGAGGCGATCAAGTCCCCCGACGGTGGCCTCCGCAACGAGATCCTGGTCCCACCCAACTCCCAATTCTGGTTTGGGACCGATTCGATCGGCCGCGACCTCTACTCCCGGGTGCTCTACGGAGGAAGGGTCTCGCTTTTCGTCGGGATCGCCAGCGCCATCTCGGCGGGTCTCATCGGGACCGCGGTCGGCGCCTTTGCCGGGTTTCGGGGAGGGAAGATCGACAATGGGTTGATGCGATTCACCGATCTCGTCCTCGGGCTGCCCTTGTTGGTGATCCTGATCATCATGCGGCTGCTCCCGGAGAAACAGCCCTGGGCCGCCACCGTGCTCGGGGAGCCAGGGTCGAAACGCTTGATGGTGACTTTGATCACGCTGGTGGCCTGGACGGGCACCGCCAGAATCGTGCGCGGAGTGGTCCTCAGCCTCAAAGAGAAGGAATTCGTCGAGGCCGCCCGGGCCGTCGGTGCCAGTGACAAGCGGATCATCGTCCGCCATCTGGTGCCGAACACGATCGGCCCGATCGTGGTCTCGCTGACCTTCATCGTCGCCCTTGCCATTGGTCTCGAGTCGACTCTGTCCTACTTCGGATTCGGGCTGAGCCCGACCCAATCCTCGTGGGGCAACCTTCTCGCCGATGCAGGAACCAATGTCATCACCGGCAAATGGTGGCTGATCCTGTTCCCCGCGCTCATTCTGTTGATCACGATCCTCTGCATCAACTTCATGGGTGACGGGCTTCGCGATGCACTCGACCCCAAGCAGGAGCAGAAGGTCATCTAAATGACCCTGCCGGTCCTTTCGGTCCGCGACCTCCACGTTTCCTTCCCCACACCAGACGGGTTGGTGCAGGCGGTGCGCGGCGTGAGCTTCGACATAGCCCAGCACGAATTGCTTGGAGTGGTGGGTGAATCCGGCTCCGGCAAGTCGGTGACATTCCTCGCGGTGATGGGTCTGCTCCCCAAGCGGGCGATCATCACCGGCTCGATCCGGGTCGGAGGACAGGAGCTGGTTGGGGCGCCTGACGACGAGGTGCGCAAGGTGAGGGGCAAGCGGGTGGCGATGATCTTTCAAGACCCGCTGACTGCACTCAACCCGGTACACCGGGTCGGCGCCCAGGTCGTCGAGATGATCCTCGCCCATCAGGACATCTCCGATGATGCAGCCAACGCCAAGGCCGTCGAGTTGCTGGACCTCGTCGGAATACCTCAGCCCGACGTTCGGGCCCGGCAGTATCCCCATGAGTTCTCAGGTGGGATGCGACAGAGGGTGGTCATCGCCATGGCCATCGCAAACTCACCGGAGATCCTGATCGCCGACGAGCCGACCACCGCTCTCGACACTACCGTGCAGGCGCAGATCCTGGATGTCGTTCAAAACGTCCAACACGAATTGGGGGCCGCGGTGGCCTTCATCACCCACGACCTCGGCGTCGTCGCTCGTATCGCCGACCGGGTCCAGGTCATGTACGCGGGAAGGGTCACCGAGCGCGGGGAGGCCCACGACATCTTCCTGCGTCCCACGCATCCCTATACCCGAGGGTTGTTGACCTCACTTCCCGACGCCAACCTCGATCGGCTGATACCTATCCCGGGCGCACCACCAAACATGCTGCGACCTCCGAGTGGCTGCGCGTTTCGCATCCGTTGCCCCTACGCGGCAGATGTCTGTGCCGGCGAGATTCCGGAGCTCAAGCCTTTTGGGGCCATCGAAACCGCTTGCGTCAGAGTCGAGGAGATCGCGGCGGAGGTGAGTGCTTGAGCGAGCCATTGCTCGAGGTCACCGATCTCTTCAAGCTCTTCGAGGTCCGTCAGAACGTGGGAACCAGGGTGATCAAACAGACGGTCCACGCGGTTTCTGGTGTCTCTTTCAGCCTGGATCCTGGTGAGACCCTGGGGCTGGTTGGCGAATCGGGCTCGGGGAAGTCGACGGTGGGCCGATGCATCCTCCGCCTGCTGGAGCCGACCTCGGGCTCGATCCGGTTCCGCGGCCAAGAGATCACAACATTGGGTCGGGAAGAGATGCGCGAGCTTCGCTCCGAGATGCAGATCGTGTTCCAGGACCCTTACGCCTCCCTCGATCCCAGGATGACCATCGGGGCTGCCATCGCCGAGCCCTTGGAAGTGCACGATATCCCCGGTGACCATCGGGCGATCGTGGGTGAGCTGCTCGAACTGGTCGGTCTGTCCCCGGATCACGCAAACCGCTTTCCCCACGAGTTCTCGGGGGGGCAACGACAGAGAATCGGGGTGGCCCGAGCCCTCAGCCTCCGCCCATCGCTGATCATCCTCGACGAGCCGGTGTCCGCCCTCGACGTCTCGATCCAGGCCGGGATCCTCAACCTCCTCGAGGACCTCCAAAAGGAGCTCAGTCTCTCGTATGTATTCATCGCCCACGATCTGTCCGTGGTCCGCCACATCAGCGATCGCATCGCCGTTATGTATCTGGGCAAGTTGATGGAGGTCGGGGATCACAAGGATGTCTATGACCGTTCGATCCACCCCTATACCCAGTCACTGCTGTCAGCGGTGCCTATCCCCAACCCGACCGTGGAGCGCACCCGCAAGCGGATCGTCCTCGAAGGAGATCTGCCGAGCCCGGTCAACCCTCCATCAGGCTGTGTGTTCCGAACCCGGTGCCCGATTGCGTTCGACCTCTGTGCCGAGGAGGTCCCCGAGTTGCGTCTCCATTCCAAGGCTCATCTCGCGGCATGTCACGCACCTCTGCTGTCAGGGCAGTCCCTCGCCGATGTCGTAGCGGCGCGGACTCCGGTTCCCAGCGCCCTATCTGACCAGTAGTCAGAGCCTCGAGAATCGGTACTCGGTGGTCTGGCGGTACGTGTCGCCCGGTTCCAAGAGCACGGTGGGGTATTCCGGATGGTGGACCGAGTCCGGGAAATGCTGGGCTTCGAGGCAGATCCCACCGCTTGTCGGATAGAGGACCCCGCCTTTCCCCGTCGTCGGCGGCATGTGGCCGCCCGAGTAGATCTGAACGCCCGGTTGCGTCGTGTGCAGATCCATGGCAACGCCGTTGCAAAGAAGCTCCAGTCTGGCCGCGTGACGCAAGGTGGCGTCCCAGTTCGCAACAACGAAGTTGTGGTCCAGACCTGCGCTCGGCCCGCCGGATAGAGCTCGAATCCTCGGGCCCAACTCAGTCGGAGCCCTGAAGTCGAGCGGTGTTTCGTGAACAGGAGCCTCAGGCCCCAGCGGGATCAGGTGATCGTCGAAAGGGATGTACTGATCGGCGAACACGGTCAGGAGGTGCTTGTCAACTGTCGCGGCTGCTTCGCCTCCCTCGAGGTTCCAATAGGTGTGATGAGTGAGATTGACCGGGGTTCGCCGATTGGTGATCGCCCGATAGTCGATGCGCAACCCGTTCTCTTGTGTCAAGGTGTAGGTGACGGAGGCTTCGAGGTAGCCCGGATAGCCCTCTTCGAGGTGAGGACTGGCATGTCTGAACTGCACCGAGGCGCCGTCGGGATCGAGCACTGCCACATCCCAGATGACGCGATCGAAGCTGCGGACTGTCCCACCGTGCAGATGGTTGGTGCCGTCGTTGGGGGCCAACTTGTAGGTGACATCGTCAAGTATGAAGCTGGCACCTCCGATTCGGTTCGCCACGCGACCGACAGTTGCTCCGAAGTAGAGACCCACGTTGGCGTAGTACTGGGCAAGGGTGTCGAATCCGAGAGCGGCATCGAGGGGTCGTCCCGTTACATCGTCGACCAGCAGTCTGGTCAGACGGGCTCCGTAGTTGGTCAATTCCGCCCTGATCCCGGTCGAGCCAACCAGCCGAATCAGCCGAGGTGAGCCAGGTGACTGCTCGTCCTGCGATTGTGGATCGGCGATCACGGCTCGATGATGGTATTGGACTCATGTCACGAAGGACGTTGCAGGTCCGCGACCTGTCTGGCGCCTTGTAGCCGGCCACGCAGGAATACGCTCTCGCTTCTTGTCTCAGACTCTGGCCCGACTCCTGGTGTTCGCAACGGCAGCTGCGGTGCTCGTCCTCGAAATCCTCGCCGGCCGCCTCCTCGCTCCTTATCTCGGTGTGAGCCTCGAGGTGTTCACCGGGATCATCGGGGTCGTCTTGGCCGGCATCTCGGTCGGCGCCTGGCTCGGTGGCCGGGCCGCCGATCGTCGGGATCCCGTCGGCCTTGTCGGGCCATTGCTGGTGGCGGGTGGGCTCTCCGCCCTTGCCGCTCCGCTGCTTGTCGATCTCGTCGGCCCCGCCGCGGACAGTGGGCCGCTCGGCATCGTTGCCCTCACCACTGTCGCCTTCTTCCTCCCGGCTGCCCTCCTCTCGGCGGTATCCCCGGTGGTGGTCAAGATCCGCCTTGGCTCATTGGAGGAGACGGGGTCGGTCGTGGGTTCCTTCTCGGCTATCGGAACCGCTGGTGCGATATTCGGCACCTTCGTCACCGGTTTCGTGCTGATTGCAGCGTTCCCCACTCGTCCGATAGTGCTCGGTGTCGGGGTCGCCCTCACTCTTGGAGGACTGGCCATCTGGATCGGACGGAGCGCCTGGGCTTCGGTGGGGGCGCTGACGCTCGCCGCAGTCCAGGGGATCGCTCTGCTGGCCGGCGGCGGCCCATGCGACTACGAGACCACCTATCACTGCGCGCAGGTCGAGATCGATCAAGCTCGCCCCTCGGGCCGCCTCCTGATCCTCGACCGGGGGCACAACAGCTATGTCGACCTCGCCGACCCGACTCATCTCGAGTTTCGCTATCTGCAGGCAATCGTTGACGTAGTCGATGTAGAAAGTCCGCCGGGGCTCATCGACGTGGTGGCGATCGGCGGCGGGGGGTTCACCTTGCCCCGATATCTGGACACCACCCGACCTGGGTCGGTGCAGACGGTCCTCGAGATCGACTCCAAGCTCGTGGATATCGGCAGGGCCGACCTGGGTTTCGAGGATGAAGCGGTGGTGGTCATCGACGATGCCCGGCGCTCGTTGCAGAGTGTGGAAATCGGGTCGCTCGACCTGGTGGTTGGTGATGCGTTCAGCGGTCTCTCCGTGCCGTGGCATCTCACAACGGTTGAGTTCGTGGCGGAGATCGCAGCTCGGCTCCGACCGGATGGGATCTATACCGTGAATGTCATCGACTACGACGAAGCCACGTTTGCACGCTCCGCCACCGCCACCCTCGACGAAGTATTCGGGTATGTGGTGGTGATGGCGCCACCCGGGTACTTCCATGGGGGCGAGGGTGGTAACTATGTCCTGGTGGGCTCCAATCGACCGCTTGATGTTGCGGCGATCGAATCGAAGATCGCGTCCCGGGCCGGCTCCGAAGTCGTGGTCACCGGTGACGATCTAACCCGTTTCATCGATGGTGCTTCGCCGTTGGTCGACGGCTTCGCACCTGTTGACCAGATGATCGACTGGCGTTACTGAACCGCCACGCGATTCGTCAGGCCTCGAACGAGTCGGTAGGGCAGGAATCCGCGACGCTCGTATCTGCTCCGGCCCGCTCGTACCTGTAGGCGCATTCCGGCGATCCAAGAGTCACGTCTAATGCGAAGGCGTCGGTTTCGAAGTCGTAGCTCCCGGTCCCGGTGAGCACCAGCCCGTCGCTGAGTGCACATTCTGCGAACTCAAACTCGTAGCCGGCGTCGGTCGAGACGAAGATGACGCTGCCGCCGAGGTTGCA
>Ga0214472_10009476_pt1 | contig 10150 bp, 9 predicted proteins | sample RVTome_6_FD_207662 | JGI IMG/M metagenome (GOLD analysis project Ga0214472, IMG submission 207662) | Soil microbial communities from uranium-contaminated site in the Upper Colorado River Basin, Wyoming, United States - RVT140D175 | ecosystem: Environmental > Terrestrial > Soil > Contaminated >...
GCAGCAATGGCCGTTTTTTCCATCAGGACGTAATCTATTGAGTCGTTCGGACACTTGATCATCGCGCTTTTATCAAACCGATAAAATTGTCCGTCTCTTGTTCCTTTTTCAACCGCTTCAGCCATACAGGCGAGCATTTCAGGCGCAAATTTCTCCATTTCCTGCATGAACGTTTTGGTAGTAAAGGCAAACATGCCGCTGTTCCAGAAATAATTGCCTTTGGCAAGGTACTCCCTGGCGACGGCAAGATCGGGTTTTTCCTTAAAGGAGGCGACACGATCATTTTCACCCTGCTCAATGTATCCATAGCCGGTCTCGGGCCCCGTTGGCTGTATACCGAAGGTAACTATTGCTCCTCCGGCGGCAAGTTCAGCCGCCCGCCGGACAACTTCCTCGAATTTGTCCGTATGCATTACCACATGGTCGGCGGGAAGTATCAGTAAAACCACATCCTCCCCCTGGTTCCTGCAAAACTCTGCCGCTCCACAGATTGCCGGAGCCGTGTTCCTGCCCACCGGCTCAAGCAGAATTGAAAAATCGTCAAAACACTCCAGTTCCTTTACTTGAATCTGAGTGATAAACCGATGATTCTCTCCTACCACTATAATAGGCGGCAACACATTTTCTAAGCCATGAACCCTGAGCAGGGTAGTCTGCAACAACGAAGTGTGATTAGTCAGCCTCAGCAGCTGTTTGGGATACAGTTCTCTCGATAACGGCCAAAGTCTGGATCCCGTACCTCCTGCCAAAATAATCGGTTGTATCTTTGCCACCTGTTTCTCCTTAGCTATGTTATGCGATTTTACCAACGCCTGTTTGACCAAAAAACCAGTTTAAAAAAAAGTACTAAAATTCCCGCCAGGGCATCAACGAATAAGCGCAAGCAACTCTGTTGTTTTTGTCTGCAAAAGCTCCACGTCTTTCCTGCTTTCGACATTCAGACGTAGCAGCGGTTCCGTGTTCGACTTACGAATATTAAAACGGAATTCGGGAAAGGCAATAGAAAGGCCATCAGTGTAATCCTTTTCTCCATCACCGTAGGTCTCTTCTATCCGGGCAATGATCGCATCCGGATCAGCTACCCGACTGTTGATTTCGCCGGATACCGGAAAAGCAGCCATTCGATCCGACACCAGCTCAGAGAATTTTTTTCCTTCCTCGCAGAGCAGCGAAGCGACCAGAAGCCACGGGATCATCCCCGAATCACAATAACCAAAATCCCTGAAGTAATGGTGTGCGGACATTTCGCCGCCATAAATGGCGTTTTCCAGGCGCATCCGCTCTTTGATAAAGGCGTGTCCGGTTCTGGTCATCACCGGAATCCCTCCCGCCTGCCGCACCAGTTCCTCGGTACTCCAGGTCAGACGAGGATCGTAAAGAATTTTCCCTCCCGGTTCCTTTTTCAACATTTCTTTCGCCAGCAGGCCGACGACATAATAGCCTTCGATGAAATTGCCTTGTTCGTCCCAGAAAAAACACCGGTCAAAATCGCCATCCCAGGCGACGCCAAGATCGGCAGCATGTTCCCGAACCATCCGTGCGGTTTCGGCCCTTTTTTCGGGGAGCAGCGGATTGGGCACGCCATGGGGAAAGGTACCGTCCGGCTCGTGGTGCACTCGCACAAACTGAAACGGCAGATGCGCCTCCAACAAATCGATGATTGCACCCGCGCAGCCGTTGCCGCTATTGACGACGATCTTCAGGGGTTTCAGTTTTTTCGTATCGATGTATCCCAGCAGGTGCCGGATATAATTTCCCTTGATATCAAGATGCTCAATCTTTCCGCGAGTTTTAGCAGGTTCGGGCAGACTGTCTGTTTCGATTAAGCGGGACATTTCCTTCAGCCCCGATTCACCGGTCACCGGACGGGCGCCCTTAACCACAAATTTCATCCCGTTATAATCGGCAGGATTGTGGCTTGCGGTAACGATTACCCCGCCGTCCACCCCCAGCGCTTCCATGCTGAAAGCAGCGTGGTAGATTTCTTCAGTCCCACAGATTCCAAGATCCAGAACCTCCACCCCCATGTCCAGCAGCCCTGTCGTCAGCGCCTGGACAAGCCCTGCGCTGGAGAGGCGGATATCGCACCCGACAACCACTTTTTTCAGGTTATACACCGCGGCAAAACTTCGTCCGATTTTTACGGCCAACTCAGGATTCAACTGATCCGGCACTTTCCCCCTGATATCGTAAGCTTTAAAACAGGGGAGAGAAATTGTTTCCAATGTCATTTTCCTTTTTATTTTTTATGATATGTTCTTAGGAACCTAGAATTTTTTTCGAATGTATCACTTTTTATTATTGTAGCTGAAATCCTTAATCAGGCTGACGATGATTTCCCGAATGGCCGGCGCAAGATCATGTATCTGAAAACCAACCAGGTAAAAGTCGGGATTTTCATCGGTCTTACACCATCTGCTGGTGGCTGAAACAATGATCTCGTCTCTATCTTTCATCTGGCTGGGCAGGCGCATGCGCAGACGGTAATCCTCATTCACCTCGACCGGATTGTCACAGATCAACATAATTCCCTGTTCCGAGATATCAACAAGATGACCGAGAATTTTACGGCTCATTCCATCAAATACACGCAGGTAATAAACGAGATACCAACGGTCCGCCTGTCGCAAATTTCTCCTCTCACTTTCCTGTTCGCCGTCAGACATGGCTGTCCTCTCAGTTTATGGTTACCAGTTCAACATCCCCCACAGCTCCGATTTGTTCTCCGCAAATCACCACAACTCCCAGAACACCGGCTATTTCCCGGCTTTTTTCCAGCACCCTGTTAATGCCGCTCTTCCCGCCTGGGCCCCGGCCGACCTCATTGCCGAGACGGGTTGCCGCCGCATCGGCAAGGGCTGCCGACCTGGCGATGACAGTGACGGAATCGGCCAGGCCAAAGCTCAGGGAATGGCCGACCGTTCCTGAAGAGGTGCAAACAGACATAGGCAGACTGTCCTTGGCCAATTTTACTCCTACCCGTAGACTGAGAGAGGACTCCCCCGCAAAAATGGCCACTGTGCAGTCACGACTCCTGTGTATGTAAATATCTCCACCGTTTTCCACTACCACCTCCAGGCAGCCGTTTTGCAAAAGACCCTTAGCTACAAACTCGGCGATCACTCCGGCCACGGCGGCCATTGGTCCTACCCCGGCAGTGCTTCCGGCGGCAAGCATTTGCCTTATGATCGGTGGTGCCAGCGCGTCAGGTGCAAGCGGTAAAAGAGAGCCGGCAAATTCGGGATGTTTCTCTATATATTTTTCAATCTGCAGTCGATATTGCAGAGCCAGTTCCTGAGCCCGATCAGACACCTCCCGGTCGGCCAGAATATGCAGATCCGTATCCTTTATTCCGGCATAGGAAGAGATCAGATCGCCTTGCTCCTGAATAGCCCGATATACACGTTCCCTATATGACTCTGGTTTTTTAATTTTGGCGCGCTTCACGAGCAATAATCCGAGAACAAGGTGTTTTCCAGCCGAATTGGTGAACCTAAGGAGGTTGTCCGAGTATAGACATTTTTTCTCAGATCAAGGCATTTCAGAAAAATAAGCACAGCCATATAGATGATATTGCGAGCATTATTTTTCTGAAATAACGATGAGCTGGGAAAAAAGGGCATTCTCGGACAAGCTCCTAGTTATATGTTAAGAATGGGCCGTTATGCAAACAAGGCAGGTCAGCGGTAATATCGGTTCCAAAAAATCGGTGCAACAAAGAAATTGCTGCAAAATAAAGGTGCCTGGCCGATTATCGATCATTTTGGGAGAGGTTTTGCGGTATCGACTTCAACTGCACCAGGGTTGAGGAATCCTTTAACCGCATCAATGGCGATTGCAGGCTGCTGCTGAAGGAGAGCCTTCCGGGTCTCTTCGTTGCTGATCAGTTCCCGGGTAACCCCCGCAACCCCATTCAGGGCGTCACAGGTCACACAGGTTCTGAGCATTTGATTTTCAGGCGCGAGAACTGTCCCCAGAATTATATGCAGTAGAACTGCAAGGATAATCGCCTTGCCAAAACCCACCACTGCGCCAAGAAATCGATCGAACCAGGAAGTAATAGTCAATTGAAGAACATACCCCAACGCCTTCCCCAAAAGCATCACCACGACGTAGGTGACTACAAATAGAATCACGTAACTGGTAAGAAAGATTACTTTGGGGTTTTCTGATATGTCTCGCAAAAAGGGCAGGATTCTGTCACTATAGCGGCTGGCGGCTAAATAACCGAAATAGAGGGCGACAAAGCCGGTCACCTGTCTGAGCAGTCCGAGCCAGATACCTCGTCCGACCAGAAGAACGAATAAGCCAACGATGACCAGGTCATAAGTTGTCATACCGGTAACTGCTGCCATAATATACCTCTGCTCAAATTGTCTTACCTTCTGTTCTTCCTTGCCGAACCCACAAATACTTTAGGGCAAAAATTAGCAGGAACTGTTGAAACTGCAAGCTTTTTCTCATGATCAATAAAATTCAGCACATGACTAAACAGGATAAACAGCTTAAAAATCTTTTCCCCGAGGCAATCCAAAAAGTTGCAGCCGAAATATTCGGCGAACAATCAATGCAACCTGTGCTTCTCGGATTGTTGTCAGCACCGACATCGGCTACTGCCGACCTGCATCCTCAAGCTGATTCAAGCTTCTGGAAAATGCTCCATCCAAAGGAGGCGGCCACTCTTAACGGTTACAAATTCCCCAAAAGGCGATCGGAATATCTGACCGGTAGAATCTGTGCCAAAATGGCCATCCGGGAATTATTAAAACTGACAACAGCTCAGTCAATATCTCCGATACTGTCGGAAATTGAAATTGCCCGTACGGAAAATGGACGGCCAGACATTTTTATTCATGTACCAGAGGCCAAAGCTCCCAAAATGGAAATTTCAATATCCCATAGTGGTGATTATGGTGTCGCAATAGCCACAGAGTCACCTTGCGGCGTCGACTTGCAGCTACAGCAGGCGAACCTTCTGCGAGTGCAGGAAAAATTCTGCAGTGCGGGAGAATACAGCTTGCTTGAAATGTTTTTAACAGACAGTGACAAAATTGCAAGACTTGCACTTCTCTGGGCCGCCAAGGAGGCTGCCAAGAAAGCGTTGAGTTACTGGCAGATGCCCGGTTTTCTTGACCTGGAAGTGCAGAAGTTAACAAACCTAAGCAACTGTATCGGTCTATCTTTGCGTTTATCCCCTGCGAAGTGCCGGCCAATGCCGGAGGAAGTTTCAGTAGTGGCCGGTATGTTTGGAGAATCTGCTCAATACGCTCTGGCCATTTGTCTTATTAACGAGGAGCGCAGCAATGCCGGAATTACCCGAAGTTGAAGTTATTTGCCGGGGCATCCGTTCGTTCCTGGTTGGCCGGACCGTCACCGACATTCACTGTAACGGTAAAAGACTGCGTCACCCTGTTCCTATGGAAATGATGCAGCGGAAAATGGTCAACCAGATAATCACCACGGTTGAACGTAGAGCAAAATTCCTGCAGATCGGCCTCGAAACAGGTGAAATGCTCATCATCCATTTGGGCATGACCGGCAACCTGGGTATTTTCCCACCCACTGTGACACCCGCTAAACACGACCATGTATTGTGGTCCCTCGATAACGGCACCGAACTTCGCTATAATGATATCCGTCGGTTCGGCTCCATCCGGTTCCTCTCTGTAAGTGAAGTTGTCGACAGAGAGGAAACAATCTTCCAAACCACGGGTCCCGAACCGTTCAGCGATGAATTTTCAGCCGAATATCTGCAAAAACTCGCCAAAGGTAAAAGTCCAGCAGTAAAACTGTTTATCATGACAAATCAAACTGTGGCGGGAATAGGCAATATTTACGCGAACGAAAGTCTTTTTGCCGCAGGGATACAGCCCTCAAGAACAGCACAGTCACTCACCAAAAAGGAATGGGAACGCCTGGTGATAGAAATACGAAGAGTTCTTAGCCACGCAATCGAATGTGGCGGATCGACCATTAGCGACTTCCTCAATGCCAGCCAGGAAAAAGGATATTTCCAGATGAATTTCAAGGTGTATGGCAGGGAAGGAAAAGCGTGCAGCTTATGTTCTGCCAATATTGAGAAACAGAAAATCGGCGGTCGAGCCAGCTACTTCTGTCCGAACTGCCAGAAATAAAACCGATTATTTTTTTACCCACAACCTTTTCAAATCCCGGCACACAGCTCATTGGTGAGATGGACCTCAACCAGGTCGCCTTCGCTATAGTGTAATTGCCCAGGCGGCAGCAGCATAGAGCAGTTGGGTATTTCTTGCCTTCCTGCAAATCGTACCAGACATTTTCCCTTCGAAAGCGTGAGAATTGCGTCTTTTAATCGTAATACCTCGTTTCGTTTTATATTGATCTGATGCTGCACATGCGCCTCCACCATTTTCGGCCATGAACCTTTGGCTCCCTGCATTGCCAGAATCGCCGGACTTACCAGCTCGTTAAGTAGAGTACGAACGGCATAGGGCGGACCCGGCAGGCCGAAAAAAACGGTGCGGTTCAGGATGCCAAAGAGAATAGACTTCCCTGGCCGCATTGCAATCGTATTAAAAATTACCTCTCCACCGGCTTCAACAAACATACTTTCAACCAGATCATATTTCCCCGGCCCCATCCCACCGGTTGTGATCATTACGTCCAGATCACCGGTGCTTACTTTGGTGAAAAGATCCCGAAGCTCCTGCTCGGTATCCCGCACTATGCCCATATTTACCGGGCGGGCCCCAACCGAAGCGAGCAGCCCCTCGATGAGAAAGGAATTCGACGAAACTTTCTGACCAAATTCAAGCCCTTCCGATGTAGCAGCAAGTTCACTTCCAGTGCACACGTGGCCGACCAAAGGCCTGGCAGCAACTGCAATAGAATGTATTCCGCAGGAAGCGAGCAGCGCAAGATGCCCAGCCTGTAAGGCGACGCCCTCAGGCACAAGGATTTCTCCCCCGGCAATTTCGCTTCCTGTTTTCTTGATAAATGTTTGCGCAGTCAAAAGAGAACGATCAGCAACGACGACAGTACCGTTTTGTTCAACACAATCTTCAAATGGTACCACGCGTGAGCTCCCTTTCGGTACGCAGCCGCCTGTCATAATTCTACAGGCAGTGCCGGGCAGCAAGGTGTTTAGATATGGTTTACCGGCAGGTATTTCACCGATAATCTGAAATGGGTTTGTTTTCACCTCTGAATCGAGATCAAGAGATATCACATAGCCATCACGCGTTGCCTCATCAAATGAGGGCTGAGGTGTAACGGCTACAACGTCGTTGAAAGTGATCCGTTGCTGAGCCTCTTTCAAGAGAATGATTTTATTGTATATTCTTTCAATATTATTGAATATAATCTGATGAGCTTTTTGAAGACTGCAACTCTTTTTATCATTGTTTTCCATAATGTATATTTTAAAAGCAAAATTTACATAGAGCGAACATTCTTCCCGAATAAGCCAAGCTTGGCGAGATCATCTTTGCGCAGATCCGTATTTACCTGCTGCCAGGAGTACCTGAAATGAGCTAGGAATCCTAGCAGACACAATAAAACCAGGACAAAAGCAACCGCGGAAAAGTAGACCAGCGAGCTTAGTTACTCGTTGCATAGATAGTACCCACTGAGTTATTCCTGACCGCGCTTAATTGCCATAATATGACTGATAGTACGTATTGTAATGTGATCCCTTACTCATATCTGCCTGATTCATCATGACCCCAAGGACATTAGCTTTTGCATTGTGCAGTTGCTGAGCGGCATCTTTGGCGATTGCTCTGGGGGTTTCCCCAACCTTGATCACAAACACCACCCCATCCACGTGAGAAGAGAGCAAGAGCACATCACTCGCCGGGATAATTGGCGAACTGTCCACAATCACCACATCGAATTTATTTTTCAGCAACTTGAACAGATATGAGGTTCTCGGTGAACCGATTAACTCTGATGGATTGGGCGGAAGACTGCCGGAAGGAAGGAGATAGAGATTTTTCTCCTCCGTCGCAAGAATATTCGATTCGACTTCTTTTATTATAAGCGAGTACGGTTCTTCTGAGGACAGAAATTCGTTCGACAATTGCGAAATATCCAATGTGCCCAGAGAAAACAAGTGAATCTCTTCTTCTGTTATATTGCGCACAGTGAAAGTTGCATTTTCCATCTCTGTAGCAACCCTGAATGCCTCCATCACCTGCAAGGAGAGTATTCTGTTGAGGTCCTTCGCCTCAACCAAGCCAAGACTGAGTAGCACCGAGCCAAGCCGCCGTATCGACTTTTTTTGAAGTCCCAGCGCAAGTCTGGCTTCATTCTCGGTCAACAGCCCTTCTCGGATAAGCGCACTGGCAAGTTTCTGGCTACCAGGCCTGTTTTTCCAGTAGATATCGACCAGTTCCCCTTTCAGAAAAGAGAGATCCTCCTCGTTGGTTCCGTCGGTGATGGTCAGAATACAGGTTCGCTGTTGCAGGGAGTTCAGCTTCATCAAGTCTTTCAAGCCATAATCCGCAACTGCACCGCTATTGACATGGCGGCCCAGAACATCGGCAATGATATTCGAAAAACCAGTTGCCTCCTGCACTCCAAACCTGCTGCTAAGTCCGGGGGTACGTAAATCCGCATCGACCATAAGCACGGATTTTCCGGTCTGGGATATGGTATAGGCGAGATTGGCAACGGTGGTAGTCTTACCTTCACCCTGAAGAGAACTGGTGATAAGCAGCGAATGAAGATCCTTCTCCATCATGGAAAAATAGATATTTGTCCGCAGGGTACGGTATGATTCCGCGAACCTTGATTTTGAAGAATAATTCACCAGAAGCGCTTCCGTTCCGGAATTATCTTTTTTGTGTCGTTTAAGCTTCAACATTAATATTATCCCTCTCTGTCCGCTTTGCCAGCTATCGGAATTACCGAAAGCACTGGTAATCCAAGCAAAATTTGTACATCTTCTTCTGTCCGCACTGACTGATCAAGATATTCAAGGAAAAAGGCCAGACCAACCCCACCAAAAACACTAAGAATAATGGCAAGGAGCAGGTTTTTCTTTTTATTGGGTTTGACCGGATCAATCGGCACAGAGGCCTGTTCAACGATTCGGATGTTGGATGTACCGCTGCTCGAGGCAATTCCGGACTCCTTGATCTTAGCAACAAGGGTGTCGTACAGCTGCTGGCTGGTATCTTTATTGCGTTGTAGGATGGTATATTTGAATTCCTTGCTGTTGGTGTTCATAGCATCGTCTTCAACGCCGGCCATAGTCTGTTCCATCGTCTTTTCCCGATTTAGCAGGACAGTTTGCTGCACCTTCAGGTTTTCGATCTCTTTTGTGAGCTCACCATTGAGCTTCGCTTTTACTTTGACGATCTCACTGCTCACCTGCTGGATCTTCGGATGCTTGCTCCTGAAAACCTTGCCCAGCCTGCTCTGTTCCAACTCCAGGTCGGTCAAGTTGGCGTAGATTGCATCAATAGCATCGTTATTGAGAATAGACCTGACATAAGCAATATCAGTGTACCCATCGTGCTGTTTGTTAATCTCCACCAGTTTTGCGTCCAACTCCTGGCGTTTTGATCGGGTCGCCAGATACTCATTGTTAAGCTCGCTGATCTTCTGATCGATAACCTTCTGTTGCCCCTCAAGTGAAATAACCTTATTGAGCTGCTTAAACTCAGAAAAGGCTTTTTCATCATCTTCCAGCCTTTTTTTCAGGGAATAGACTTCCTTGGAAAGCCATTCCATGTTCTTGTTTTCGGAGGCAAGCCGCGTAGCCAGGTCGAACTCGATATATTTCTGCGCCAGCAGATTGGCAATTTTCGCCGCCATAGCGGGATTGGTATCCTGCACATCGATATTCAGCAATCGGGTTTCCCTTTCAGGGGAAATCTTAACCTGCTTCTGTATCAATTGAATCCGCCTATCGATAATTTCTTGTTTGGACGGCTCAATTCGCTCTTGTTTCAGCAACAATTTAATGTTGTCCTTCAACCTATCGATATTGCTATGCATATATGCCGCTACCACCTGCACAGGATTACTTGGCTGAGTTTCGGCAGCATCCTCTTTCCCATCGGCGTTGTCCAAATCGGCAAGAAGACTTTCGATGACGGGTTTTGATGTAATCAGTTTAAAGTGGGTATTAAAAGTCAACAACTGTGACTGTACATCTATATAC
>Ga0214472_10009477_pt1 | contig 10149 bp, 8 predicted proteins | sample RVTome_6_FD_207662 | JGI IMG/M metagenome (GOLD analysis project Ga0214472, IMG submission 207662) | Soil microbial communities from uranium-contaminated site in the Upper Colorado River Basin, Wyoming, United States - RVT140D175 | ecosystem: Environmental > Terrestrial > Soil > Contaminated >...
TCTTGCATATACCATGACTTCCATATCGATGGACCCTCTAACTCTTCGATGGATGAATAATTCCGCACGGATCACATTCGCCAATGTGCTATCCCTAACTTAATGGTTTGCCGGACAGGCTCTAATATTGTTTATTTGAGTATCGGCGACGAATCCGGCGTGACACGTGGGTCCGGTGGGCCGCCTTCACCACGGCCTTGGCTACTCTTGGAGCAACCACACGATTAAAAATACTCGGAATAATATAATCTTCACACAGCTCAGTTGGGGTGATACAACCGGCGATTGCTGTGGCGGCAGCCCGCTTCATTTCATCATTGATGGTCATTGCTTTTGAATCCAGCGCACCCCTGAAAATTCCTGGGAAACAAAGGGCATTGTTGATCTGGTTGGGGTAGTCGGACCGGCCGGTGGCCACAATTCGGGCCACCCCTTGTATGGCCTCGGGTGCAATTTCCGGTTCAGGGTTGGCCAGGGCAAATACGATGGGGTCTTTGGCCATTTTTTTAATCTCTTTTACCGAAAGGAGGTTTCCGGATGACAGTCCAATGAAAACGTGAGCTCCTTCCAAAGCCTTTGAAATGCTTCCTTTTATTAAGCTGGGGTTGGTGATTTGGGAAATGGCCTGTTTTTCGGGGTTCATATTCTCCTTTCGGCCCTTGTATAAGGTCCCGGTCCGGTCACAGGCAATGATCTCCTTTACGCCAAAGTCCAATAACATGCGACAGCATGCAGATCCCGCGGCGCCGATTCCGTTCACCACAACCTTAATTTCGTTTTCCTGTTTTTGGATAATTTTTAAGGCATTGATCAGGGCGGCTAAAATTACCACTGCGGTGCCATGTTGATCATCGTGGAAAACAGGAATGTCTAACTTGGTTTGTAAAATCCGTTCGATTTCAATGCAGCGAGGTGAGGAAATATCCTCCAGGTTAATCCCCCCAAAGGTAGGACTGATCGCCTCAATGGTAGCTATGATCTGCTCAGGGTCTTGTGTTTTTAAGGCAATTGGAAAAGCATCTACCCCCCCGAATTCTTTAAAAAGCATTGCTTTTCCTTCTAGAACCGGAAGGACAGCCTCCGGGCCTAAATTCCCCAGTCCCAAAACCGCCGATCCATCTGAAACCACGGCCACCAAATTTTTCTTAATGGTCAGATGAAAGGCGTCGGAAGGATTGTCATGGATCGCGAGAGAAACGCGGGCAACCCCAGGAGTGTATACCTGAGAAAGGTCTGCCCGTGTCTTCAATGGGACCTTGGCCTTTATTTCAATTTTCCCCCCTAAATGAACCAAAAAGGTTCGGTCGGATACGTTGATCAATTTTACAAAGGGGAGGGATTGAACTTTTTTTACGATTTCTCCTCGGTGTTTCAAATTCGATACGCTGATGGTGATATCTCGAATAATCGTTTTAGGGGAAACCGAGATCAAGTCCATGGCGCCAATGTCCCCGCCCACTTTTCCGATAGAGGAAGTTACCTTCCCCAACATACCAACGGTGTTTTTTGTTTCTATCCTGAGGATAAAACTATTTCCTGGGCTTGGAGAGGTTGTCATTCATTTTCCTTTCTCTTTTTTTAAAAAGGGTTGGGTCCAGCCCTGCACTTGCAAACCAGGTTGACGCCTTCCCTTTTTGTTCCACTGGCCCCCATTTTCCACCCGCTCGGGCTGGGAAGTAGACCCGCGGATTTTACCAACCCCTGTTTTTTATTTTAAACGGGTTGGAAGTAGCCTCAAAAAAGCTTCTTCATCAAGAATGGGTAAAGCCATCTTTTTAGCCTTTTCCGCTTTTGAGCCGGGGTCACTCCCCATGACCACATGAGTAATTTTCTTTGAAAGGGAGTTTAAAGTTTTTCCCCCGTGGTTTTCCACGGTTTGTTTTGCTTCGTCCCGTGACATGGAAGATAAGGATCCTGTAAAAAGAAAAGTCATTCCGGAAAAAATTCCCTTTGGAGTTGGATCTTTTTTCTTCCAATGAACCCCTGCTTTTACCAGCCGATTGATGGTTTCCTGATTATGGGCTTCACGGAAAAAAGTAAAAATGCTGTGTGCGACTTCAGGGCCAATGTCCTGAAGGTGAATGAGCTGCTTCTCATGGGCTATTGAGAGGGCTTTCAGATCACCGAATTGTTCAGCCAATGATCGGGAAGTGGCCTCTCCCACCATCCGAATGCCCAGGGAAAAGATAAAACGGGAAAGGGTTGTTTTTTTGCTTTTCTCTATGGCCTGAATGAGGTTTTCCGCGGATTTTTTTGCCATTCGATTGAGTCCGGCCACCTGTTCTATATTGAGAGAATAAAGATCGGCGACGGACCTAAGCATTCCTTGCTCAACAAACTGGTCAATTATCTTTTCCCCAAGACCTTCTATATTTAAAGCCCGACGGGATGAAAAATGACGAATCGATTCTTTTAATTGGGCTGGGCAGGATAATCCCCCAGGACATCTCAAAGCAGCTTCCTCCCCATCTCGGACGGCAAATGAACCGCAGGCAGGGCAGGTTTGAGGCAACCGATAGGGTCGGTTTTGAGAGGGACGTTTGGATCGGACCACGGTGACCACTTCCGGAATGACCTCTCCTGCCCGTCGAACCACAACGGTGTCTCCAATACGGATATCTTTTCGATTAATCTCATCTTGATTATGAAGTGTGGCCCTTGAAACCGTCACCCCACCCAGTTGGATGGGTTCCATGAGGGCCACGGGGGTTATAACCCCAGTTCTTCCAACGGAGGCAATAATATCGAGAATCTTGGTGGTCTCTTCCCTGCTTGGAAATTTGTAGGCAATAGCCCAACGGGGAGACCGGGATACTGTCCCTAATTGTTGTTGCAATTGAAGATCGTCAACCTTAAACACGATTCCATCAATTTCATAAGGAAGGGTCTCCCGTTTTTCTAAAATTTCGCTGAAATAATGAATCATATCGTCAAGGCTCAGGCATTGACGGGCTAGCGGGTTTACCCGGAAACCAAAAGACTTTAAATGAGTCAGGACTTCGCTTTGAGAGCCACCGATGGGGTGTGAGGTGTCACCTATTCCATAAACCATAATTTTTAGTGGACGGCTGGAGGTGACCGTAGAATCCAGTTGCCGAAGGGATCCCGCGGCGGCATTTCTTGGATTGGCAAATGTTTTCTCCCCACGTTCCTCCTGCCGATGGTTAAATGCCCTGAATCCTTTAATTTCCATGTAAACTTCTCCCCGGACCTCCAGGCGTTGGGGGAACGAATTTCCCAATAGGCGTAGAGGAACGGAACGGACGGTTTTCAGGTTTTGTGTGATATCCTCTCCAACCGTTCCATCCCCACGGGTAGCTCCATGGGAGAAACGGCCGTCTTGATAAGTGAGGGAGACGGCCACCCCATCCATTTTGGGTTCCCCCACATAAGTAACAGGGAATTCCCGTTTGAGAAATTTGCGAACGCGATCATCAAAATCCCGTAGTTCGGTTTCTCCCATTGCATTGGCCAAGGAAAGCATCGGAATCCGATGGGTAATTTTTGGGAAATCTTCAAGAGGGGGAGCCCCCACCCGTTGTGTCGGTGAGTCCGGAACGATCCACTCGGGGTGTTTTTTTTCCAGGTCCATGAGTTCTTGAAAAAGAGAGTCGTATTTGGAATCGGAAATTTCCGGGTGGTCCTGAACATAATAAAGGTAATTATGGCGTGCGATTTCATTTCTTAGGAATTGAACCCGCTGTTCGATGTCTTTATTTGAATGTTTACTCATGGGTCAATGCCGGAGAATGTTTTTTATCCCTTCTGGGAATGGCATGGGAGCCATTTTAAAATGCTCAAAGAAGAGGGTTGGATCACAGGTGTTATCTTCTTTTAGCATGGTCAATTGGTCGGAGGTTAAGGGGAAAAAGGGGAAAGGCTCCATGATCTTGACCACCGGTTTGATGAAAAGCAGGGGAATTCTAATATTCGGCCGTTTAATGCCTAACGCTTTTTTGATCAGGGTAAAAATGTGTTTCATGGAGTAGGCTTCCAAACCCCCTACAGGGTAGGTTCTGTAGAAAGCCCTTTTTTCATTTAAAGACAAGAGAATTCCTTTTGAAATATCTGAAACGAAAATGGGTTGGAGTTTGTTTTTCCCCCCTCCGATGAGAGGCGTTATGGGATTAAGACGCACCATCCTGGCAAGCATATTGATAAACCGGTCGTCTGGGCCAAAAATGACTGAGGGTTGGAAAATCGTATAGTTTAAACCGCTTCGCCTGACCACCTCTTCAGCCTGATATTTGGTTTGATGATATCGGGCCAAGGCCGAAGCCCTCGCGCCTAAGGCACTCATATAAATGAAACGTTTGCATTTCCGTTTAAGGGCATTCATGACTAGATTTTGAGTTCCCTCCACATGGATTTTTTGATATTGAATTCCTTTTGCGGGAAATTCCCTGATAATGCCCACCAGGTGAATTACACATTCCCTTCCCTCCAACCCCTCCCCATAGGAAGACGGTTGGGTGATATCTCCGCAGATCAGCTGCAGGGAGGGAGAAAATAATTCCTTCCATTTTTCTTCGGATCCGGGTCTGACCAAACAGGTTACCTGGAACCCATTTTCCAGAAGGGTTTTAACAAGGACCCTGCCTACAAAACCCGAACCCCCGGTTAGAAAAATTTTCATTTTTAATCTACCCGCACCTTGTGTTAGGGTATCGGAAAAAAGGTTTACATTCAAGAGGTCAAATGGAAATCCAAGCTCAAAAACATGCTCTGGCTTCATCAAAAGTTTTAACCCAACAGGAAAGAGGCAGAGTGTGACGGGGGATCCGATCAGAAGGGGGGCCTGGTACCTAGTTTAAACCCCAATGGATTAATTTTCATCTAAGGAGGTTAAGTTTACCAATGGGAAAACTGAGAAATTCTTTTTCTAATTTTGGATGGTCTTTGAAAAACCCTCTTTCCCAACCCCGTTCTCATTTTGGGGTGACCACCCTGGGCGATCACATTTATGTTATCGGGGGAGGCGGTTTTAATTTTGAACCCCTGGACTCTGTAGAAATTTATGACCCCAAAGAGAATCGGTGGACGAAGGGTGCCCCTATGCCAACCCGCAGGTCTGGGGTGGTTGCCGTTCCGTTCCATGAGAAAATTTTTGTCATGGGAGGAGGTTTTCGAAAATCCAACGGGAGTTTTGAGTTTTTAAGGACCGTCGAAATTTATGATCCCGGAAGAAACAGTTGGGAGGCAGGACCTGATTTAATGGAAAAGCATGATTCTCCAGCGGCAACCTTGCATGAAAATAAAATTTACCTTTTTGGAGGACATCATCCAGATGCGAAGGGCGGGCCGTTGACGGACCCCGCCTTTTCATATTCCGAGGTATTGGATCTGGAATCGGGATGTTGGGAGGGAATCTCCCCCATGCCGACGCCTAGGTTCTCATTGGCCGCCATCACGTTTCAGGACCGTATTTTGGCAATGGGGGGAGGGGCATTTACCGGGACTTCGTTTACGAATTTCGATTGTGTGGAGGTCTATTCGGAATCGGAAAATAGGTGGAAACCGGATCAGGGAATGACCTTACCTTGGCCGGCCGCTGGGATCGGCGCTTGTGTTCTCGATCATCATCTGTTCGTTTTTGGGGGGAATGACGGCGAAAAAATCCAAGACCGCGCAGCGTATTTTCACCCCGATGAAAAAAAATGGCATGATATATCCCCCATGCCATATCCCAGGGTCATCATGGGCGTTGCGGGATTCAACCGAACGGTCTATCTTTTGGGAGGAAGAGGGCCTGATGGAAAAGAACCCGTCGATACTGTGATGGAATTAACGGTTTCCTAGGAGAATGGAGTGTTCAGAGGGAAGCTGAAGGGTAGACCCAAAAAAGCACCGATGAATTACCCGGAACTCAAAAAGGCTGCCCGTGCCATTTTTGATGCGGGATTGTCTGCTGTGGATCCGGAAGTCTCGGTCAGGAGGTCCGTCCGACGGAAAGGGCGTGACCTCTGGGTTCGCTCTCAACGCTACTCCCTCAGGCGGGGGACTCGGATTTACGTTATCGGCGGGGGAAAGGCCTGCGCCCCCATGGCCAAGGCTTTAGAGAAGGTTCTCGGGGATGCACTCACGGAGGGTCTGATCATCGTCAAGTACGGACATGCCTTAAATTTAGAAAAGACCCGGGTAATCGAAGCGGGCCATCCCGTGCCGGATGAGGCCGGCCTAGAGGGGGTCATAGAAATTTTCGAACGATTAATCGGGATGACTTCACAAGATATTGTCATTTGTCTTCTATCCGGGGGAGGATCTTCCCTGCTTCCGTTACCGGTTCAAGGGATCAGCCTTCAAGATAAGCAGATGACGACCCAGCGGCTCCTGTCCTGCGGGGCCACCATTCAAGAAATCAATGCCATTCGAAAACATCTATCGAGGGTCAAGGGAGGGCAGTTGGTCCGAAGGGCTTATCCCGCCCGGTTTATCTCCCTCGTTTTATCGGATGTGGTCGGAGACCCCCCCGATGTGATTGCTTCCGGACCGACGGTTGCGGATCCGACGACCTTTGAAACCTGCTTGAAGATCATTGAAAAATATCAAATCGAATCCACCCTGCCCTTTCCGGTTATGGATTATTTAAAAACGGGAAGTCGGGGAGGGTATCCGGAGACCCCGAAACCCGATGATCCCGTATTCAAGCGGGCACAATATGTCATGGTGGGGAACAACCGGTCGGCACTGGAAGCCGCCAAAAATAAAGCCAGGCGGTTGGGATTTCATCCGCTGATTCTATCGAGCCGTATGGAAGGGGAAACAAAAGAGGTTGCCAAAGTTCACGCGGCCATCGCCCGGGAAATGGTGGAAAGCCACCAGCCGGTCCGACCCCCGTCCTGTATTATTTCGGGTGGAGAAACCACGGTAACGATTCGGGGAAACGGGAAGGGCGGCCGGAACCAGGAATTCGCGTTGGCCTCCGCACTGGAACTGGAAGGGGTGAAGGGGGTGGCGGTTCTGAGCGGGGGGACCGACGGGACGGACGCCTTGACCGACGCCGCCGGGGCGTATTCCGACGGGAGTACGGCGGAACGGGCCCGCCGATCGGGTCTATCGCCCGAAAGGCATCTTTCCGAAAATAACGCCTATCCTTTATTCGAGACCCTGGGGGACCTTCTGATCACGGGACCGACCCGGACCAATGTGATGGATATTCGGTTGATCCTGGTCTCTGCTTAACCGGGCGGGTTCGGTGGTTTTCGGCGGGACTGCCAGTAACGATAGGCCAGATAGGGATCCCACATGGCCCCTGTGGCGCTCATGACCACGTCGGCTCCCGCTTCGACATAGCGGTCGATGTCCTCTACCCTCATGATTCCTCCCACCCCGACCAGTCCGAAGTCGTATCCTTCTTTTTGCCGGATATTCGCCAGACGGGAGACCTGGTGGATTCCGCATTCCCGGATGGAAGCGCCGCAGATCCCGGATCGGATCCTCCCCTTTCCCGGGAGGGCGGGGTCCCCGGTTTCGGTCAAAACCTCGAAGGAAAGTGTGTTGATGCCGCTGACGGCCTGAATCGATGGGGCGGTGTGCTTTGCCAGCTCGTTCAGAACGTGATCATCCGTGAGGTACCCGATTTTGATCATGAGAGGCGTGTGGTGAAGCGCCTTCTTGACGGTTTTACAAAGCCGGCCGGCGTATTCGGGGTCCGTGAAGAGCTGTCCCTCTCCGGAAGAGACGTTGGGGCAGGAAAGATTGATTTCGACGATGTCCGCTCCCGCTTCCCGGGCCAGGGCGGCTCCCCGGGCGTAATCCTGCATGAGGTCTCCCTCTCCCACGGTTCCCACCACGCTCACGGTCAGGATCTGCCCCGGTTCGAGATATGATTTCGCCTTTTCGACGTCCTCCTGCCAGATCCGCGGGTCCCGGGAAGGCATTCCGAATGAATTGGTAATCGAAATTTCCTCCAAGGGTCCCTTCCAATCGCCCTCGATGCTCCGAAGTGTTTTATCAAATCGCTTTTCGGTCAGTTGTCCTTTCACGTCTACAAACAAGCAGTTGGGAGGGGGGTGGCTCGGTCGGGCCTGTGTCCGGACGGTTTTATAGACCGGGAGGTCGAATCCCAGCCGGGCATAGACCCGAATCCAATTGGCATTCAAAAGAGGGCCTGCGGGAATTCCCACGATTGAATTGACTTCGAAGTCAAGGAACCGGATTTTTTTTTCGATGACCCGTTCGGGGAAGGGCCCGTCAAAAAAAGGGCCCCGGGCGTAATTTTCTTCGTAGGAGAGGGCGATATCGTAGGTCGGTTTTACGGCTTTTAAGGTTTCCATTCTATTTTAAGGCAGCTCGTCAAGGAGCTTTTTTAGTTCGTCCTTTAATTCCGGCATATCGGGGTAATTGTTTTTAACCGCGCTCAATAGTTTTTCCAGACGGGTCTTCCGTTTTAACTCTTTGTCCTGGGCCGTCAAATCATCCAGCGTTTGGTACGCTTTGGGGTGAACGGATTCTAACCATGGGCGGACCGCATCGAGGGCTTTGATCAAGGCGGCAGGCTCAATGTAACCGCCGGGAAGAATTCCGAAATGCCCTCCTGAAAAAATCGCAACGCTCATTTTAGATTCATTCAAAGGAATCACCCGCTCCAATGTTTTGCCTTGAACCTCGGTCCAGTCGTTAATCCAACCCGGGAAAGATTTTGCAAATGCCACTTTATCCCGGTTGGCCTGCCACTTTTCCTCAACGCTCATCTTTAAATTTCCTTTTCGATTTCGGTATTTACTTTAACACAAAAAGGCGCCCGCCCACAAGGACGGAAATTTTTGAAGGCCTTGGATATCCGGTTATTTTTAGCTTTGTGTGATCAGATCGGGTCCCGGCTTTGGGAGGACTTTTGTTGATTCCTTTGAAAATGGGAGCTTGCAATGGAATTAAATCCTCTCGGTTTGAAGAACCCCATTATTGGGAGAGGGTTCTTCCAACCGCACAGCCCGCTGTAATCTCCCCAGCGGCTCGAACGAGCGTCCGACTGACCCTTCGACCGGGCTCGGGGCGAAGGCTTGCCGAAGTCTTGCTGGGGTTCTTCGATCGGTTAGACTTTTCTTAAGGTGTCATTCCCGAAAGTTTTAATCGGGAATCCATTAGATTCTAAGTACTCCCTTTCCGGAGGAATGACTATAAATCGGGGCGGAAACTGGATCGGACCGTTTTTCAACAATGCAAGAATTTGACTACTGTTTCACATCATTGCTTGTGGAAAACCCTCTTTTCATCAATCTTAATGAAGTCTTCAATCGACTATCCAAAATTTAAACCACTTTTTCAGATTTTTGACTACTCCGAAAGTGTTATGTCATACAATTTTGTAGTTCCATTTAATTACTTAAATTTTTTTTCGTTTTAAATTCCTGTGATTCGTTTTTCAACCATCTGTCTGATTTAAAAACTTTTTTCATTCATATCTCTTGCAAAAAGAATTTGTGAATCCTTTCGCTATCATTATTTTCCTGAAAAAAGACATCGTATTTGCTTAGTGTTTTTTGGGAAAAAAGTATCAAATTGATTCTAATGATGAATATTTTTAAAATTTTTTCAAAAAAATATATTTAAGGTATTTACTTTTCAAAATTGTTGTAGTAATAGATTGCCAGTCATGCTCATTTGAATTTTTCAATTTAAGCTCTTTGTAAAAAAAGTCATAAGGAATTTATTTTTGGAGTGTTCTTCTTCTGATAAAGTTCTTCCTGGAAAAATCCTTCGGATCGGCGCTCTCGCCGTTCTGTTGATTCTTTTATTCCCCATTTCCTCACTCCGCGCCGCTTCCCAGGACCGTATCGTCTTCGGCGAGCAGCAGTTTACCCGCATCGGCGGAAGCACGGACATCTACCAGGAGAGCTTCTCCGTTCCCACCTATGTGGGGTATCCCTTCACCCTGCATATCGTCAACGGCAACCCTGACGGATCACAGCGTGTGGCCATCGAAGGTGCGGTCTCAAGCGGCCGTGTGTTCGTGGACGGCGTGGAGGTGGTCTCCCCCAACGAGTTCTCGCAGACCGTTTCCGTCATCGATAAGACCCTCTCCCTCGGACCGGGGAATCACACACTGGAACTTCACCTCAACAGCGCCCCCAATAGTTACATCAAGATCACGATCTCCTGCGTGATCGCACTCGGGGATCTCAATCAGGGCCGGAGCGGGCATACGGC
>Ga0214472_10009478_pt1 | contig 10149 bp, 7 predicted proteins | sample RVTome_6_FD_207662 | JGI IMG/M metagenome (GOLD analysis project Ga0214472, IMG submission 207662) | Soil microbial communities from uranium-contaminated site in the Upper Colorado River Basin, Wyoming, United States - RVT140D175 | ecosystem: Environmental > Terrestrial > Soil > Contaminated >...
CACGAAGAGCGCGACCTGCTGGGCCGAGGGCGTGGCCCCCACCAGGAACCCCGTCTTGAGGTCCTGGGAGGTGTTGCCGGCGTTGGCGGCCGAGATGCAGATGACGCCGCCGATGGTGAGGGCCAGGGCGCCGTAGGCGGCCGCGGTCCAGCCCGCGGCCAGGAAGAGCGCGCAGGTGGCCATGAGGGTCGCGATCGTCATGCCCGAGATCGGGTTCGAGGACGTCCCGATGAGGCCCACGATGCGCGAGGAGACGGTCACGAAAAGGAAGCCGAAGATCACGACCAGGATGGACGCGATGACGTTGGCCAGGAAGCCCGTGGGCGCGCCCGGCACCGGCTTGAAGGTGAGCAGCGCCCACATGAGCAGCACGATCACGGCCGAGCCCGCGAGCACGACCGTCGTCTTGAGGTCGCGCGAGGTGCGGCCCTGGGGCGCGGCCGCGGCCGCGCTCTCCTTCCTGAGGTCCGCCGCGCCCGCGCTGAGCGCGGCCCAGATCGTGGGCAGCGTCCTCATCAAGGTGATGAGGCCCGCGGCCGCCACCGCACCCGCGCCGATGTACCGGATGTAGCTGTTCCAGAGCTGGTCCGAGGTCATCTCCGCGATGGGGATCGTGCTCGGGTAGATCGGCGTCGTCACCAGGCTTCCGAAGAGCTTGATGGCCGGCATCATGAGGAGCCAGGAGAAGACGCCGCCGGAGAAGATCAGGCCTGCGATCCTGGGCCCGATGATGTAGCCCACGCCCAGGTACTCGGAAGTGGTGCTGGCCCGGAACGAGGCGCCCGGCATCCAGGGCGGGTTGTAGGTGGGCTGGCTGCGCAGGATCGCGAACGCGTTCTCGTTCTGGAGGAAGGTGTAGACCCCCCCCAGGCCCAGGCCCATGAACACGCGGCCCGCGAAGCTGCCCCCCTTCTCGCCCGCGATGAGCACGTCGGCGCAGGCGGTCCCCTCCGGGTAGAGGAGGTTGCCGTGCTCTTTCACGATGAGCTGCCGCCGCAGAGGGATCATGAAGAGGACGCCCAGGAAGCCGCCGATCCAGGCCAGGAGGAGGATGCGCGAGTACTCGAGCGGGAAGCCCAGGAAGATGAGCGCGGGCAGGGTGAAGATCACGCCGCCCGCCACCGACTCGCCCGCGGAGCCCGTGGTCTGGACGATGTTGTTCTCCAGGATCGTGGCGCGGCCCAGCGCGCGCAGGATGCTGATCGAGAGCACCGCGATGGGGATCGAGGCCGCGACCGTGAGGCCGGCGCGCAGGCCCACGTAGACGGTGACCGCGCCGAACATGATCCCGAAGACCGTGCCCAGGACGAGGGCTCGCGTGGTCAGCTCAGGTATGACCGTGCCGTCCGGGACGTAGGGCTTGAACTCGGCGGCGGCAGGGGCGGCGACGGCCTGGTTCTCGTGGGCCATGCGTTCCTCCGTTGGGTGCGGCGCGTCAGGGATCGGCCGGGTCGGGGGATGGTGCCTCACGCCGCACGCCGCGTCAAACCGCGCTTCGCGGCGGCTCGGCTTGACCCCCGGCCGCGGCCGGGTCCTATACTGGGGTCATGACGCGGCGGCTCCCGCTCGCCTTCTCCCTCCTGGCTTCGATCGTGCTGGCCTCCGCGCCGGCCCGGTCGCAGACCCGCGCGCAATACGAGAGCCGCTACGGCCGCCCGGTCGACGTCCAGATCTCCGACCTCGCCCAGAGCCCCGCCTCGTATTACGAGCAGCTCGTCCGCACCCGGGGCCGGCTCGGGATGGACGCCAGCATCAACCGCACCTACAACCTCCAGGACGAGTTCGGCAACACCGTCCGCATCTTCCCCTTCGCGGAGGTGTCGGTCTCGTTCGACGACGTGGCCCAGAAGGCGGTCGGCGGCCAGCTGGAGGTGGTCGGGGTCTTCCAGCGCGCCGGCACCGCCGGCGGCGACCTCCCGCAGCGGGGCCTGCCCGTGCCGGGGATCATCGCCGTCATGGAGTTCACCGGCCCCCCGGAGGAGCGCAAGGGCCCGCTGAAGGCCCCCGAGGTGCGGCTCGAGGCCCTGCTCTCGCAGCCCGGCAGGCGCGACGGCCAGCTCCTGCGGGTGGTGGGGAAGTTCCGCGGCCACAACCTCTACGGCGACCTGCCCGCGAAGAGCCAGCGGCGCTCCGCGGACTGGGTCATCAAGGACGACGTCTACGCGGTGTGGGTCATGGGCAAGAAGCCGAAAGGGCCGGGGTGGGCGCTGGACGCCGGACTCAGGCGCGACACCGGGAAATGGATCGAGGTGATCGGCGTGCCCGACACCGTGCGCGGCGTCACCTACCTGAAGGCCGAGCGGGTGGCCCTCACCGCCGCGCCCAGCGCGACCGCGGAGGCGCAGCCGGCGCCCCCGCCGCCGGAGCGGCCCAAGGTCCCGCCCGTGGTCGTGTTCACCCTTCCCCTGGACGGGGACCTCGAGGTCCCGAGCGACGCGCGCTTCGTGGTCCAGTTCAGCAAGGACATGGACGAGGCGAGCTTCGAGGGACGCGTGCTCGTGCGCTACGTGGGGCCGCGGCTGCCCGGGGACCGGGAGTTCGACGGCGTCAAGCTCACCTACGACGGCGGCCGCCGCGCGCTGACCGTGGACCCGGGCGACGTGCTGCGGGCGGGGCGGCGCCTGGAGGTGGTGCTGCTGCCCGGGATCGCGGACGTGGATGGCCTGACCCTGGAGCCCCGGCCGGGGACGAACGCCCAGGGCGCGGTGGACATCGTCCGCTACGAGATCGGGAGCTGATCCCAGACTGAATCGACGCCGTCGTTCCTTGCGTCAATTCAGTCTCTTGTCCTGGCGCTGTCCGCCGTTTCAGTGCCGATCCCTCAGGGCATACCCTGAAGGTCCCTCTTCTTCAGCACCACGATCTCCGGGTCCAGGAACTCCGCCGGCGGCCGCCGCCAGCCTTCCTGACGGAACCGGGCCGCGACCTCGAAGCCGCCCCGCCCCCCGAGCAGGTCCCGGAAGAAGGCGGCGCGCCGCGGCTGCTGATCGGGATGGTCGAGGAAGCGCTCGTAATAGGACGCGGTGAGGATCAGCCAGTCGGACGCTTCGTCGGGATAGCGGCGGGCGGCCTCGTCGAAGCGGTCCGGGGGCGCCATCTCCCGGGACAGCGTCGGCACCACGCGCAAGGCGCGGCCGGGCGGGACCGGGGGCGCGTATCCCGGGTTGTTCGCGATGAGGTCGACGGTGGCGCCGGGCGGCAGGTGCGCCCCGAGCCAGCGCCCGGCGGCGAGGCGCGAGTCCACGAAGAAGAGACGGACCACGAGGGCGGCGGCGAGCGCGAGGCGGCCGACCACGAGCGCGGCGGCCGCGCGCCGCGCGCGGGGCGAGGGCAGCGCGGTGAGCCCCAGCGCGGCCAGCCAGGCGGCGCCGGGCAGGGCGGGGGCCAGGAAGCGCAGGGCCTGGTGGCCCGAGGCGGCGACGAGCAGGTACGGCGCCACCGCCGCGGTGAGGGCCGCCACCGCGGGGGCGTCGCCGCGCAGGCCGCGCGCCGCCGCCACCACGGCGCCCGCCGCGGCCGCGGCCAGCAACGGCCAGGTGGCCGCGGCGGCGAGCAACAGGACGTAGGGGCCGAACGAGGTGGAGGCCCCGGTCAGGCCCTTGTACTCGAACCGCGTCTGGTGGTTGTAGGCCAGGTCGCTCCAGAACGCGACGGGGTCCAGCGCGGCGTAGGGCGTCCCGATCAGGAACCCGCCGGCGGCGGCGAGCCCCACCACGCAGAGGTCCCGCCGGGCCAGGCGGGCGGCCCAGCGCCGGCCGCTGCGCGCGAGGAGCGCGACGAGCACGGCGGCCGCACCCACGGCCAGCATCGAGCGCTCGACAGCGCGGACGAAGCCCAGCGCGTGCTCGGGATGGAGCAGGCGCGCGTCCTTCAGGTGGAGCCGTCCGGCCAGCGCGACGTCGGCCGCGGCCAGGACGGCGCCCAGGGCGAGGGCGAGCGCGCCCGCCGCCGCCAGCCAGGACCAGCGGGATTCGTCGTGGTCCGGCTTCCGCATCCAGACCATCGCCAGGACGGGGACGGCCATGGCCGCCGCCGTGTACTTCGTGGACGAGGTGAGGCCGAGGACGAGGCCGAGCGCCCACGCCGGCGCCCGCCCGCCGGAGTAGGCCACGGCCGTGGCCAGGATGCCGCACACGCCGAGCAACAGCCACGGCTCCGGCGTCGCGAAGTGGCAGAGGTTGACGAAGCCGGGCATCAAGGCGAGCAGCAGCGCGGCGAGGAGGCCGCAGGCCGGATGCGCCCGGGCCACGGCGCGCCCGAGCGTCCACACCGCCGCCGCTCCCGCCATGGCCGACAGCGCGCGTCCCACGAGCAAGGGGTCGGCGGCGCGGCCGCCGAGCAGGCCGCCCCGCGCCATCCGGTCCTGCAGCCAGATGGGAGGGACCATCACGTAGAGGGGGAGCGAGGGGTTGATGAACGAGTCGGGGCGCAGCCGCCCGGAGCGGGCCATCTCCGCGGCCACGTCCGCCTTCTCGTCGGGGTGCCAGCGCGCCGGCAGCCCCCAGGAGATCCCCAGGACGTCGAGGGCCAGGCTCAGCGCGACCGCGAGGTAGAGGCGCTGGTCCGGGTTCGGCGCCGCGGCTACTTCTCCCCTCCGAGGACCTCGCGGAGGCGGCGGGGGAGGGACTTCGATTTCTCCAGCACCTCTCGCTCCATGTGCTCCCGGAGGGCCTGGACCTTGCGGCGCAACGGCGCGTCCCCGAGGGCGAGGATGGCGGCCGCGAGGTGGCCGGCGTTCTTGGCCCCCATCGTCCCCACGCCCACGGTGGCCACGGGGATGCCCGGGGGCATCTGCACCGTGGAGAGCAGCGCGTCGAAGCCGCCCAGGGGCGAGCTGGCCACGGGCACGCCGATCACGGGCAGCGTGGAGTGCGCGGCCATGACCCCCGCCAGGTGCGCGGAGCCGCCGGCTCCCGCGATGAGGACCTTGAAGCCGCCGCGCTCGGCCTCGCGCGCGAAGCGGGTGGCGTGCTCCGGGCTGCGGTGGGCGGAGAGCACCTTGATGTCATAGGGGATTCCGTAGACCTCCAGCACCCGGGCGCACTCCGCCATGGTGGGCAGGTCAGTGTCGCTCCCCATCAGGATCGCGACGAGCGGCTTGCGCCGGGCCACCACTACCGGTGCGCGTGGAGGCGGGCCAGCGCCTTCTGGCCGATGTCCTTGCGGTACTGCATCCCTTCGAAGGAGATCCTGGAGACCGCCTCGTAGGCCCGCTGCACGGCGGCGTCGAGGTTCGCGCCCAGGGCCGTGACCCCGAGGACCCGCCCACCCACCGACACGAGCTTGCCGTCGCGCAGGGCGGTGGCCGAGTGGTAGACGACCACGTCGGGCGCGCCCTTCAACGAGTCCAGGCCGCGGATCTCCTTGCCCGTCTCCGATTCCTCGGGGTAGCCCTTGCTGGCCAGGACGACGCAGGCCGCCGGCTCCTTGGCCCAGTCGATCTTGGTCTCCTTCAGGGCGCCGTCGGCCACGCCCATCAGGAGGGGCACGAGGTCGCTCTTCATGCGGGCCATGATGACCTGGGTCTCGGGGTCCCCGAAGCGGGCGTTGAACTCCAGGACCCTGGGGCCGTCGTCGGTGATCATGAGCCCGGCGTAGAGGACGCCCTGGTACTTGCGGCCCTCGGCGGCCAGGCCGCCGATGGTGGGCAGCACGATGTCGTGCATGATCTGCTTGTGCGCTTCCATCGAGAGGTTGGTGGCCGGCGACACCGTCCCCATCCCTCCCGTGTTCGGGCCAAGGTCGTTGTCGAGCGCGCGCTTGTGGTCCTGGACCGAGACCATGGGCAGCACGCGGGCGCCGTCGGAGAAGAGCAGGAACGAGATCTCTTCGCCCTCCAGGTACTCCTCCATCACCAGCTTGGAGCCCGCGGTCCCGAACTTCTTGTCCGCCATCATCCCCGCGACCGCTTCCTTCGCTTCCTTCTTGTCCCGCACGATGAGGGTGCCCTTGCCCTGGGCCAGGCCGTCCGCCTTCACCACGAAGGGGTACTTGAAAGGCGCCTCCTTGACGAAGGCCTGCGCGGCCTCCTCGGTCGCGCAGATCTGGAACCGCGGCGAGGGGATCTTGTGCCTCTCCATGAAGTCGCGGGCGTAGGCCTTCGACCCTTCGATCTCGGCGGCGGCGCGGCTGGGGCAGAAGATGCTGAGGCCGCGCTTCGCGAACTCGTCGGCCATCCCCAGCACCATGGGCAGCTCCGGGCCCACGACCGTGAGGTCCGCCTTCACGGTCTGCGCGAAGTCCGCGACCTCGACGATGTTCGAGGTGTCGATGGGGACGCAGTCGGCCAGCCCCGTGATGCCCGCGTTGCCGGGGGCGCAGAAGACGTCCCCCACCAGGGGGCTCTGGCGGATCTTCCACACCAACGCATGCTCGCGGCCGCCGTTGCCGACGACCAGGACTTTCAACTGGCTCATGTGGTCGGGAAAGTCTGGCATCGACCCCGCGGGGGTGTCAACAAATCCCGCGCGCCGGGCGCCGGGGAGGTGACGGCGCGCACCACGCCCCGGCTGTGTCATCATTCCCGCGGGACACCTACCGCGGACCTTCGGCAGGAGGGCCAAACATGGATCGCGGACACAAGGCCAGAGTCATCGTGCCGGCCGTCCTCACGCTGGCCGCCTGTGGAGGCCAGCCACGGACCGCGCCGCCGGCCGCGTCGCCGGCCGCGACCGCGGCCCCCGCCCCCGCCGCCTCCATCGACGCCTGCTCGCTGCTCACCCGGCAGGAGGTCGAGGCGGCGCTCGGCAAGGCGGTGGGCGAAGGCACGCCTGAGACGACGCCCCCGGTGTTCGGCTGCCGGTGGGCGGTGCCGGCGAGCTTCGACGGCGCCAGCATCACGGTGGTCATCTACGACAGCCCGGCGCAGGCCCTGGCCGCCTTCGAGACGGCGCTCAAGATCAACAACTACGACCAGGTGGCGGGCGTGGGCGACCGCGCGTACACGGGGCTCATCTTCGACATCACGGTGCTCAAGGGCCGCCACGAGCTCGCCGTGGACGTCACGGTCTCGGCGGGGGACGAGAAGGCGGCCGCGCGGCGGCTGGCCGAGCAGGCCGTGGCCAGGCTGCCCGGCTGATCGCCGCGGCGGCTCCCGGCATGGCGCGGCTGCACCCCCTCACCCCGAGCATCGATCTCAGCACGCGCCGGGCGACGCTTCGCTTCCGGAGCCGCCTGAAGGACGCCGCCCGCCACGTCTTCACCCTCGATCTGTACTCGCACTTGCGCGAGAAGCACCCCGAGACCCACGTGGGATGGTGGCGGTTCGCCCTGCCGGAGGGCGAGGCGGAGACCGCCATCGGCCTGGACCTCACCTCGATCGGGCCGGGCTCGCTGTGGAAGGAGACCGCCGCGGGCCGCGAGCCCGCGCTCGACTCCTGGTCGAACCCCGACTACGTCTTCGACCCCGTGATCGGGATCCAGCTCGTGTTGCGGTCTCCCTCGCATCGGGTCCTCGAGAACCGCTTCGTGGCGGGCAAGGTGGCCGACCCCGACGTCCTCCGCTCCTATTACCACCGCGTCCATGCCACCCACGGCTACACGCCGTCCGAGCCCTTCCTCTTCGAGCTGCACGCCGCCATGCTCCGCAAGCTGGAGAAGCTGTTCCTGTCCCGCATCCCGCCCGGCGGCCGCGTGCTCGACGCGGGCTGCGGGCGGAGCCTCTTCACGGAGATCCGGCCCCGGTGGCCCTTCACCATCACGGCCGCCGACGTGGACCACGACCTGCTCCTCTCCCGCAAGGCGCTGTTCCCCGACGTACGCTGGCTCGTGGCGGAGGCGCAGCCCCTGCCCTTCCGCGACGAGGCCTTCGACGCCCTGTTCGCCGGCGAGCTGATCGAGCACCTCGTGGACCCGCGGCCCGGGCTGGCGGAGTTCCGCAGGGTGCTCAAGCCGGGCGGCGTCCTCATCCTCACCACGCCGAACCGGCTCCGCCTCGCGAACCTCGTGGACCGCTCGGAGCGGCCGTACAGCCCCGACCACTTGAGCGAGCTGTCCTACGACGAGGCCCTGGCCCTCCTGGACGACGAGGGCTTCGAGGTCCTGGAGAAGACCGGCCTTCACCTCGAGCTGGCCCTCAACTGGCTCTCGCCCCACCCCAAGCTCGACCGCTTGCAGCGGCGGTGGAACCGGCGCTGGGCGGTGCCTTTCATGCGCCTGCTGCTCGCGGCCGGCGCCCTGGCCCCGCGATATTCGCTCGACCTCATCTTCGTGGCGCGCCGGAAGAAGGCGGCGCACCCCGCCGATCCCGTGAGCCGCGTCCACTAGCGGCATGCGCCACGGCCGCAGGGAGGCGTTCGGAGCACTGGCGGCCGCGTTCTGGTGCCTCCTCGTCTTTCGTTGGTTCGACGCGGCCGCCCCTCTCCGTCCCGCCTGGCTCGCGTCTGTCCATCCCGGCGTTCTGGCGGCGCCCTGCGTCGTCCTTGCGTCCCTGTGGGCCCGCGGGAAATGGGCGGAGATCCTCGGACCGCCGCGCCAGGGTCCGCGCGGGGCCCTCTGGTTCCTCGTGGCCGTCACCGTGCTTTTCCGGCTCCCCCTCCTCTGGCAGGGCGCCGCCGGCTACGTCACCCCCGACGGCGCGCTCTCCGGGATCGTCGGCCTCCATCTGCGCGACGGGATCGACCACCTCGTCTTCGTGCCGCACGTGCCGTACAGCGGCAGCCTGAAGTCGCACCTCGCCGCGCCGCTGGCCGCGGTGATCGACCCCGCCCGCGCGTTCGCTCTGGTCTCCGTCTTCTTCTATGCGCTGTTCGTCGCCGCGGTGTACCACCTCGGGCTGCACATCAAGTCGGCACCCACCTGGACAGCCTTCGCCGCCGGTCTCTACCTCGCCTTCGCCCCCGCCTTCGTCACGCGGTACAGCCTGAGCAACGACGGCAACTACGTGGAGGTCCTGGCCCTGGGGACCTGGGCCGTCGTCCTCGCCGCCCGTTGGCTCGAGTCAAGGCACCCCCCGCCCCCCGCTTCCGCCGCCGCGGCGGGAGTCCTCCTCGGCCTCGCCTTCTGGTGCCACATCCTCGCGGTCATCCACGTCGCGACCGTCGGTCTCGCCCTGGTCCTCGCCGCTCGCCGCCGCGCCCTCCGGCCGGCGCTGGAGCTCGCAACCGGACTCGTCCTCGGCTATCTCCCTGCCCTCCTCTGGAACGCGGGAGAGGGAGCCTGGGCCTCCTTCCGCTACCTCATCGGAGCGGAGAGCGTGGGCGCCGTTGACGAGGGACCCGGTCTCATCGGGCGCGTCCTGGCGTTGATCTCGGATCAGGCCCCCGTGCTGCTCGGCTACGATCCCGGTTACCCGGCGACGATCGACATCCTGATGCGAGCCGCGGTCGGGATCGCAGTGGCGCTGGTGGTCGTGTCGGCGGCGCTCGCAATCAGGGCAGCATTCCGTGACCACGATGGCGCGCTCCTCACCCTGCTCGTCCTGGCCGCCGTCAACGTAACGGTGGCGGTGACGGCGCTGCCCACGATCCCAGGCAACCCACGCTACCTGCTGCCTCTCATGGCCGTCATTCCAGTGTTCCTGGCTCGCACCCTGGGCCGGGGATGGAGGCGCGCCGTGATGGCGCTCCTGATCGCGTTCGGCGCCCTCGGCTCGCTGGGCCAGGCGCCTCCCACGCTCCGCTCCGATGCCGACTGGCGCCGTTTCGTGCGGGACCTGCAGCGCGAGGAGGTCCGCTGGTGCTACACCGACTTCTACATCGCCACCAAGGTCAACTTCCTCTCCGAGGAGCGCGTGACCTGCTCGAGCAAGCTGGGCCCGACCACCACCGAGTACTTCTTCGAGTATCGCCACCGCGTCGAGGCCGCGCCCGAAGCGGCCCTCGTCGCCGTGAACCCCACGGCCGCGGAGAAGCTGGAGCGCCGCCTGGAGCGCCTCGGCGTCACCTACGAGCGCCGCGACTTCATGAAACCGGTCTTGCTCCGCCTCTCGCGCAAGGTGGACCCTTCGGAGCTGTTTCCGGGCCGCGAGTTCCCCTGGCGTTAGGCGCGTGAACCTACCCCGATTTTGTGGACGGGTTGATTATGCTGCCGGTGTCCGTTCGTCGTGAAGAGAACAAGCGAGCGGACACCACGCTACGAAGCGCCGCCGGCCTGTTGACGCTCGTGGAAAACCGGCATGCGTTCGCCGGTTTTCCAAGCTCGGTGGACAAA
>Ga0214472_10009481_pt1 | contig 10147 bp, 10 predicted proteins | sample RVTome_6_FD_207662 | JGI IMG/M metagenome (GOLD analysis project Ga0214472, IMG submission 207662) | Soil microbial communities from uranium-contaminated site in the Upper Colorado River Basin, Wyoming, United States - RVT140D175 | ecosystem: Environmental > Terrestrial > Soil > Contaminated >...
TGGCCGCGAACCTCGGTGTCCCGCGTGACCCGGGTCAGCGCGTCCGGATCGTGTTCGTCGGGCACGGAGCGGGTGCGGGCCGGCGACTGCACCGCCTTCCGGCTGTCGCCGCGGCCGCGGTGCTGCGTGCTGCGGGGCATCGCGGGCTGCCCGCCGCGGCGGCGCGCGGCGGGTTTCGATCGGCCGCCGGCGCGTGCACCACGCGCCGATGAGGGACTCTTGCGGGACTTGGCCATGTATCCTCTCGCGTTACGCGGGGCGTGCGAGGCTCAGCATCCGGCGGACCTCCACCACCAGATCATCCGGCAGGCACGGCTTGGTGACAAACGAATCGCAGCCGGCCCTCTTGGCGCCCTCGGATGCGCCGGCCAGGGCATGGCCGGTCAGCGCCACGACCGGGATCTGGCGCGTCCGCTCGTCCGCCTTCAGCTGCCGCGTCGCTTCCCACCCGTCCATGCCGGGCAGCGACAGGTCCATCAGGATCAGGTCGGGCATCAGCGTGAAGGCCTGCTCGAGCGCCTCGTTGCCGTTGCGCGCCTCGGCGACCCGGAAGCCGCAGAACCGCAGGTACTCCGCGTACATCTCGCGGGCATCCTCGTAGTCGTCGACGACAAGAATCAACGGACCCTGTTCAGTGCTCATTGCGGTGCTTCCACGGGAAGGGTCAGCGTGAAGCTCGATCCCTGGCCGACGGTGCTATGCAGTGTAATGCGGCCCCCGAGCGCCATCGCCAGGCGGCGGCAGATCGCGAGGCCGAGGCCGGTGCCGCCGTACTGCCGCGACGGCGAATCGTCCACCTGGCGGAAGTCCTCGAAGATGCGCTCGTGATGCTCGGCGGCGATGCCGATGCCGGTGTCGGTGACCACGATTGACGCCTGGTGCGTCCCCAGGTCGAACTCCACGTTGATCTCGATCGAGCCCTGGTGCGTGAACTTCAGGGCGTTGCTCAGCAGGTTGACGACGATCTGCTTGACCTTCTGGCGGTCGCTGAAGACCAGCGGCACTTCCGACGAGAGGTGCGGCGTCACGGTCAGCTTCGAGCGCGCGATCACCGCGTCGAGCTCCGCCATCACCTCCGGCACGAGCTCGTTCACGTTGAACTCGCTCAGCTGCATCGGCATCTTGCCCGCCTCGATGCGGGTGATGTCGAGGATCTCGTTGATGATCGTCAGCAGGTGCTTGCCGTTCGAATCGATCCGCTGGAGCTGCCGCTTCACCGCGGGCAGCAGGTCGCCGGCCACGCCCTGCAGCAGCATGTGCGTGTAGCCGAGGATCGCGTTGAGCGGCGTGCGGAACTCGTGCGACATGTTGGCCAGGAACTGCGACTTCAGCCGCGAGGCCTGCTCGAGCTCGATCGCCTGCCGGCGGAGCAGCTCGTTCTGCGTGGCGAGCTCCGCGGTCGCCGCCTGGACGCGCCCCTGCAGCTCGTCCGACGCCAGCTTCAACTGCTCGTAGAGCCGCGCGCGCTCGAGCGCCTCGCGGCGGTCGTGCAGGATCGTGACGACGGCGGTGAGCTCGCCCGAGTCGGTGAGCACCTTGCCGGCGATCGCCTCGACCGGAATCCAATCGGCGCTGTTCGGGTGCACCAGCACGATCTCCCCGCGCCGGATCGCGCCCGGGCCGGTCTCGCCGAGCAGCAGGCCCGAGATGAACGACGAGAAGTGCGCATCGTTCGACTGCACGCTCCGCTCGGCGCTGTCCGGGGCCTCCGGCGCGACGGTGAAGAGCTCCTCCGCCGGCGCGTTCATCAGCACCGTTTCGCCGACCGGGTCGGTCACGATAATCGGGTCGGCCACCGAATCGATGATCAGGTTCAGGCGATCGCGCTCGGCGCGCGCCGCGGCCTCGAGCACCCGGAGCCGCTGGTAGTTTTCCTCGATCTGCTCGGTGGCGCGGCGCAGGTCGGTGATGTTGCGCAGCACCGACACGATGCCGGTCCCCTCGCGCGGGTCTTCCACGGTGGTGCTCAGCACCTCGAAGAGCAGATCGGATCCGTCGCTCGGATCGACGAGCAGGAGCTCGCGGGCGGCGGCCGGCGATTCCACCGCCGTCCTCGACAGCGCCGCCGAGAACAGCATGTTGTTCAGCTCGACCGCGCGCCGGAGTCCTTCGCTCTCCTCTTCACTCGCGGCAAACAGCTTCTCTGCGCGCGCGTTCGCGACGATCAGCCGTCCCTCGGTATCGGTCAGGAGAATCGGATCGGTGACGGAGTTGATGATGGTGAAGAACAGCGCACGCTCGCGGCGCAGCTTCCGGACGTCTTCGGTGAGGCTGCCGCGGCCACGGATCTGCTCGACCTTCTGGCCGAGCACGGTGGCCAGCCAGCTGACGTCCGCGGAGGAGCCGGACCAGGGGCGCAGGAGCAGCAGGCCCAGCGCCTCGCCCTGCTGCGTCCCACGCAGCGGGATCACGGTGAACGGTCCGGCGCCCAGCGGCGTCGTGGGCGTGGCGCGTCCGAACTGCTCGACGACCTTCCCCGACCGGAACACGACTGGCGCGGCCGCGCCGAGGGTGGCCACCAGGGGATCGCGCGTATCCGCGAGAGGCCAGGTGAAGAGATCGACTTCGTGGCCGGGGACGCCGTAGCCCGCGATGCCCGTCAGCACGCCGGCTTCGTTGTCGACGGCAAGGCAGACCGAGCGCTTCACCCCCGCGTAGCGGCCGAGCCACTCGACGCTGGCCTGCGCGCACCCGGCGATGTCTTCGTTGTGAACGAGGTAGTACTCCAGCAGCTCGAGCCGCGAAGCGGCGGGCGCCGTCACCGTCGCGCGCGATAGGGTCCTCGCCTGCAGCGACGTCATTGCCTACCTGCCATGGATCCCGGGGCGGCCTGGGGCAGACGCTCGCCCCTATTGCCGCGTGCGGCGGCGCGCCGCCGGCGCCCGCCCGGTCGTGGTAGCGCCGCTCTCGATCTGCGCGCGCAGCGAGGCGTTCTCCGCCGCCAGCTCGTCGTAGGGGCGCGGCGCCTCGATCGTGGGACGGGCCGCCGACGCCGCAGCGCCGACCGCTTCCGAGTACTTCAGATAGGTATCGATCGATGCGACGACCACGCGCGCCTCGACCGTGATCAGGTCGATCCCGACCAGGGACACGCGCACCCAGGCGTCGATGACGATGCCCTTGTCCAGGACGCGGTCGAGGACGTCGATAAGACTGCTGCCACCTGCTGCACGTTCAACGGCCATGGATGCTCCTTCATGCTCGTAGCCCGCGCCCGCGCGCGGGTCAGCGCTCGCGACGGCGGCGCCCGGAGGACCGCGTCGTCAGCGACGCGACCCGCCTTTCGAGCAGCCGCAGCTGCTCGCGCAATTCGAGGTTCTCCTGCAGCACCGCCTCGCGGCCCGGCGAGAGGTGCCGATCGTATTTCCACCAGTCGAGACCAATTTGCTCCGCCTTGTCGATCGAACAGATCATCAGGCGGATGCGGATCGTAAGCAGTTCGACTTCGGCGAGCGAGACCTTGATGTCGCCCGCCACGACAAGCCCCTTGTCGAGAACGCGATCGAGAATATCGACCAGCCCGGCGCTGCCGCGATTCGGGCTCCCGGCGAGTTCGTTGGGCACTACCGCTGCGCCTCCTTGACCGCATCGCCGGGCCGGCCTTCGACGTTGCTCAGGCCGCCCTGAGCGCCGGGTGAAGGGCGTTCACCCCCTGCCACAGCGCTCAAGCATACGCGGCGGCGCCCCACGCCGGTGCGGGTCGAGGCCTCGCGCTCGCAGGCTCGTCGGGACGGGTACACCATCAGTCCGTAGGCTCCACTGGAGATTTGCGCGCTCGAGTGACATGGACCGGTCAACCAGGCCATGCGGTGTGTGGTGCAACGCGAAGCTCGCGCGAACGTCGCAGTATAGCTCGCGGAAGGGGCACTCCCCAACGCCGCCTTGGCATTGAAAGTGAAGAAATGGCGACCCAGCTCGACCATGAGACCATCGGCTGAGCTTTTCACCATGCGCAATCGCCGTTTAGACTGCGGGTTTCGCGCATGCCCCATCCGTTTGCTCCATCGTTGGTGGCGTTCGTGACGGATCACGTCCGGACGCTCGCCGAACTCCAGCTCCTGATCGCGATCATCCAATCCGGCGACCGCTGGTGGGACGCCAGCGCGGCCGCCCGCGAGTCGGGCCTCAGCCTGCAGGAGGCCCGGCGCGCACTGGACTATTTCGGCGCCCATAACCTGCTCGACATCCGGATCACGGGAGACGTCCGCTATCAGTACCGTCCCGGGACATCCGAGCTGCGCGAGAGCGCCGAAGCATGCGCCGCCGCGTTCCGGACCCGGCCGCTCGACCTTGCGCAGCTGGTGACAGGGCCCTCGCCAAGCAGCGTCCGCGACTTCGCGGACGCCTTCCGCGTCAGACGGAAGCGCGATGGCTGAAGCGATCTATCTGCTCTGCGCGCTGACCAGCCTCGTCGCGGCGGTGCTGCTGCTGCGCCAGTACGGGGCGCGGCGCACCCCGCTCCTGCTCTGGAGCTGCGTCGCGTTCTTCGGCCTGGCCGCGAACAACCTGCTCGCCTTCGTGGACTTCGCCCTGCTGATGGGTACCGATCTCGCGCTCGCCCGCACGATCGCCGGCGCCTCCGCCATGCTGGTCCTGCTGTATGGATTGATCTGGGAGGCCGGGAGGTGAGGACGGCGATCATTCCGTTTCTGCAGACTGTCAGCGCCACGGCGGCCGTCGCGGCCGGCCTGTTCTTCTTCCGCTTCTGGCGCGAGAGCCGCGACCGGCTGTTCGCGTTTTTCGGCGCCGCGTTCTGGATGCTCGCGGTGTCCTGGGCGCTGCTCGCACTGATCAATCCATCCGATGAAACGCGCCCGTACGTCTACGCGATCCGCCTCGTGGCCTTCCTCCTGATGATCGTCGGCATGGTCGATAAGAATCGGGGCCAGAGATAAGACGTTCGGATCGTTCGAATCGTTGAATCGTTCGAGTCGCTCGGATCGTTCTGTCGTTCGGATCGCTCGATCGTGGAAGGAACACGTCGGAACGGCTAGAACGCGAACGAGTTGAACGGTCCGAACGATAGGAACAGTCCGAACGAGCTGACTGCGTTATCATGAGCGCGAATGGCGACGGCTGCGTCGTTTGACATCACCTCGGCGGTCGACCTGCAGGAGGTCGACAACGCGCTGAACCAGGCGCGCAAGGAAGTCGCCCAGCGCTACGACTTCAAGGGCTCCAAGGCGTCGATCGAGTTCGACGCGAAGGAGTCGAAACTGGTGCTGGTCGCGGATGACGACTTCAAGCTGAATGCGCTGTGGGAGATCGTGCAGACGCGCCTGGTGCGACGCAATGTGCCCACGAAAAACCTCACGCGCGGCGCCGTGCAGCCCGCCGCCAACAGCACAGTGCGCCAGGAGATCGCGCTGCAGCAGGGCATCCCCACCGAGAAGGCGCGCGACATCGTCAAGTTCATCAAGGACGCGAAGCTGAAGAAGGTACAGGCGGCGATCCAGGGCGACCAGCTCCGGATCACGTCGCCGTCGAAGGACGAGCTGCAGGATGTGATGCGGCTGCTGCGCGATCAGGACTTCGGCGTCGCGCTCCAGTTCGGAAATTACCGCGGCTAGGCCGCCCGAGGCCGGGCCGACCAAGGTCGGCCCCTACTGCGGGCCTGCGGGCCGACCAAGGTCGGCCCCTACTTTTTCTTTTTCTCGTCCCAGGTCACTTCGGTGTCGTTGCTGCCGTTCTTCTGCAACAGCAGAATGGCGTTGGCGATCCGATCCGTGCGAACGGAAATAGGCAGCTCGGTCTCGTACATGAGATCCTTGGCGCCGGCGCTGCGCAGCTCGAACTTGATGTCCGAGCGCCGCAGAATCGCCTCGATGTCGGCACGAAGCGGCGAGGGATCGGGCGCGGAGATTTTCAATTCGAACGTCTTGCGCCGCTCGGGCTCGAGCGACTCGACGATCCAGAGCACCGCCAGGATGAACGGCACCGCAAACAGGGCAAGGCCATACAATCCGACGCCGCAGGCCAGGCCCACCGTGAGACACGCGAGCATGACGACGGCATCCTTCGGGTCGTCGATCTTGGTGCGGTAGCGAATCAGGCTCGCGACGCCGACGATGCCGAAGGCGCGGGCGAGGCTGCTGCCGACGATCAACATCACCATTGCGCCGACGACGGCGAGCATGATCTGCGTCTGGATGACGGGGGCCGACCGGGGCGGGGTGCCGCGCCGCCGCGGGCGGAAGGCGAGCGCGGCGCCGAGCACTGTCGCAAACGGCAGCGCCACCAGCGCAGTGGCGACCATCATCGCGTGCGTCTCGAGAATGTCGGGAATGTATTGTGTGAACTCCGGCGGGAGTGTCGGGTCCACGGGCAGCGGTTGCTGCGGCGGCAGCGGTTGTTCCTGCATCAGCGTCGCTCGCGTCTTGCGACTGCGCGGCGGTCGACGCGGAGCGCGAGGCCGTCGGCAATCTTTTCTTTGATCCGTGTGATATAGCGTGCGGCCTGCGGGGTGGCGTAATTGCCCGCGCGGAACGCGTCGCGCCACTGCGCGTCGGCCAGCCGCGCCATCTGCTGGGCGGCCCACTGCACATCGCCCGGGCCAATCATCCCCAGCAAGTCCTGGTGACGGCCATCGTAATCGAATTCCACGCCTGACTCGGAGACTCCGCTGATGAAGGCCTGTTCCTCGAATCCCTCGAGCCAGTTGCGGCGCGGGTAGAGCTTGCCGGTTTCGCCGAGCGCGGCGCCCAGGTCGCGCACCAGGAACCAGCGCCCGGGAGTCATCGCCGGGGCGCCGGGGAGCGGCGCCGTCACCTCGTACATGCTGTTGTTCGTGTCCTTGAGATCGGTGCTGTTCAACATCAGCAGGATGACGAGCAGTCCCTTCAACTCGCGGGTGCCGCTGAACGGGTTGTCCGCCCAGCTCCAGTCATCGGGCAGCCGTTCGATGCCTCGCAGCTTGGGCCGGAAGCGGGCTTCGCTTTCCTTCCGTCTCTCGACTCCACTCGGGAGGCCGCCGCCTGCGTTCCACGACGGGAGGTAATACACGGGCGGCTGGTGGTAGCCAAGTCCCCACAGGATGCGCGACACGACCACTTCGGTCTGCGCTTCGGGCCCGATCTTCGCGCTCCACTCGATGCCGTCAGGACTCGTTACGTCAAAGCTGACACTGAATCCGGTCTCGTCCTTCGCGAGCTGACGGTAGACGGCGTCGGCTGGCGGTGCGTAGCGCCGCCCGCCGGAACCCCAGAACAAATCGCGCGGCGCCGGGCCCGGATCGATGCGCAGCTCGGCACGTTGCGACGCCGAAACCGGCTCGCGCGGAGAGACGATGACCGTCCGGCCTCCACACGCGGAGACAAGGGAGGCACACAGCAGAACCACGGTCGAGCTTGCGCGAATCGACAATCTGCTGTCTCGTTGAGCAAGGTCCGCGCCGCAGGAGCCGACGGCATTGCGGTTGCTGGCTGCAACCTCGACCGGATGCCTCCACCCATTCCTGCCGCCACGTATCGCCTGCAGTTCAACGAGGCGTTCACCTTCGATGCGGCCGCGGCCATCGTCGATTACCTCGACGCGCTCGGGATCTCGCACGCCTACGCCTCGAGCTACCTGTGCGCGGTGCCTGGAAGCACCCACGGGTACGACGTCACCGATCCGACGCGGCTGAATCCGGAAATTGGAGACGAGGCGAGCTACGCGCGGTGGGTGGGGACGCTGCGCGAACGCGGCATGGGGCACATTGTCGACCTCGTACCGAACCACATGGGCATCGCCCAGTCGGCGAACCCCTGGTGGCAGGACGTCCTCGAAAACGGACCGAGCTCACGGTACGCGGCGGTCTTCGACATCGACTGGCACCCCTTGAAACCGGAGCTCGAGAACAAGGTGCTGCTGCCAATCCTGGGCGACAGTTACGGGGCGGTGCTCGAACGGCAGGAGATCCGGCTCGAATACGGCCAGGGGGCCTTTCGCGTTCGCTATTTCACACACACGCTGCCGGTGGCGCCCGGCACGTACGGGCACGTGCTCGATACGGGGGCGGCCGCACTGATCGAGGAGATCGGCGCCGAGAGCGACGCCGGCATCGAGTTCCTCAGCATCATGAGCGCCATTCGCCACCTGCCGGGCCGCGACGTCCAGGACGCCGAGCGGCGCGCGGAACGCGCCCGCGAGAAGGAAGTCATCAAGCGGCGGCTGGCGGTCCTGACCGCGGCGTCGCCGCCGGTGCTCGCGCACATCGGCCGCGCCGTCGACGCGTTCAACGGCCGGAAGGGGGAACCGCGCAGCTTCGACCGGCTCGATGCGCTGCTGTCGGCGCAGCCGTACCGCCTCGCGTACTGGCGCGTCGCCGGCGAGGAAATCAACTACCGGCGCTTCTTCGATGTCAACGAACTGGCGGCGATTCGCATGGAGGATCCGGAGGTCTTCGAGCGGGTCCATGCCTTCGTCTTCGATCTGCTCCGGCGCGGCCTCGTCGACGGCTTCCGGATCGACCACGTGGACGGCCTCTACGATCCGGGCGGCTACCTGCAGCGCCTCCAGGCGCGCGCGCGGGAGATCGCCCCCGACACCTATTCGGACGCCCGGCGCTTCTACGTGACCGTCGAGAAGATTCTCGGCTTCGACGAGGAGCTGCCGAAGTGGTGGCCGGTGGAAGGCACCACAGGCTACGACTTCCTGGTGCTCCTGAACGGCCTGTTCGTAGACGCCCGAAACGAGGGCGCAATCAACCGCGTCTACGAGCGGTTCACGCGGATGCGCGCGCCGTTCCGCGAGATCGCCTACGGCGGCAAGCAGCTCGTGCTCCGGTTCAGCATGGCGGGCGAGCTGAACATACTGGCGCACGGGCTCAACCGGCTTTCCGAGCGCAACCGGCATACGCGCGACTTCACGCTCAACAGCCTGGCGTATGCCATGCGCGAGATCATCGCGTGCTTCCCCGTGTACAGGACCTACGTCAACGAGCGCGAGGCGGTGAGCGCGCGGGATCGCGAGTTCATCGAGCATGCGGTGCTCGAGGCCAAGCGCCGCAACCCGGGGCGCCCGGGCGTGGTTTTCGACTTCGTCGGCGAGCTGCTCCTGAAGCAGGCGGGGTTTACTGGACCGGCTCAACTGGAGGGGTTCCGCGCACAACAGGCCTTGGACCGCGAATTTCCGGCCGCGACAACGGAGCGGCCGGCAGCAGCTTGCGAAACACGCACCCGTGGTCCCGAGGACGAGCGCGGCGAACACCTGCGGTTCGTCGGCAAGTTCCAGCAGGTGACGAGTCCCGTCACGGCCAAGGGCATCGAGGACACCGCGCTCTACGTCTACAACCGGCTGGTGTCGCTCAATGAAGTGGGAGGCGAACCCGATCGCTTCGGCGTCACTCCCGAAGCGCTCCATTCCAGGCTGGCGGAGCGGGCCGCGCGATGGCCACACGGGCTGTCTGCCTCGTCCACGCACGATACGAAGCGCAGCGAGGACGTTCGCGCGCGCATCAACGTCCTCTCGGAGCTGCCGGGCGTGTGGAAGCAGGCGACGTCGCGCTGGGCGCGGGCCAACCGCCGCGGCCGTTCAATGGTGAAGGGCCAGTCCTATCCGAGCCGCAACGAGGAGTACCTGCTCTACCAGACGCTCATCGGGACGTGGCCGCTCTCGCCGATGACACCGGATGACGAGGCGGACTATCGCGCCCGCATCATCGCCTACATGCACAAGGCCGTGCGCGAGGCGAAGGTCTTCACGAGCTGGCTCAACCCGAGCGACGCGCACGAGCGCGCAATGACGCGCTTCGTCGAGACTGCCCTGGCGCCCGACAACGAGGCCTTTCGTCCGGACTTCCTGATGCTGGAACGGCGCGTGGCGGAGTGCGGCATTTACAATTCGCTGTCGCAGCTTGCCGTCAAGATTGGGGCGCCCGGCGTGCCCGACTTTTACCAGGGCACCGAGGTGTGGGACTTCAGCCTGGTCGACCCCGACAACCGGCGCCCCGTGGACTACGAGCGGCGACGCACGCTGTTGCGTGAGCTGGACGCGGTGGTTGAACAGCGGGGCCCGGCCGCGGTCGCCGTGGAGTTGACGTCCAACCCGCGCGACGATCGGATGAAGCTCTACACGACCAGCGGGCTCCTGCGGTTCCGGCGCTTCCATCTCGATCTGTTCCAGCGGGGCGCCTACCAGGCGCTCGACGCGGGCGGCCCCAGGCGCG
>Ga0214472_10009482_pt1 | contig 10143 bp, 12 predicted proteins | sample RVTome_6_FD_207662 | JGI IMG/M metagenome (GOLD analysis project Ga0214472, IMG submission 207662) | Soil microbial communities from uranium-contaminated site in the Upper Colorado River Basin, Wyoming, United States - RVT140D175 | ecosystem: Environmental > Terrestrial > Soil > Contaminated >...
CCGGAATATTCGCGGCCCAAGGCGCTTCCCCTCAAAACGGAACGTCGTCATCGCCGGCGTAGGCGTACTCGGCCGCGCCGCCGTCCGACTCGAGCCGCTCCGGCTTGTCGCCAAGGCGGTAGGCGACCACGCGATCAAAGCGCTCGCCCTCGCGACGTTCAACGGTAATCGCCAGCGTCGGGGCCAGCGCGCCGGCCTCGCTCACTTCGACGGCTCTTTCGGCCGAGTCGGGGATGGGGTCGTTCGATCGCTGCTGCCACCATTGCTCGGCCTTGCGGCGTGCGTAACCTTCGTGCTCGAAACAGACCCACTCGGACACGTACTCCGTAAAGCTGATGCGGTAATCAACCCGCATCGTGCGGGGGGCGTCGGGCGGCGCGCCGCGCTTCTCGTGAACGGCGTAGAAGACATCGTTGACCTCGTACTCCGTGCGCGTGACCTGGCCCGAAAGGATGCCTTCGCTGCTTGCCGTCGCCTCATGCTTCCGCCGCTCTGGCGGCGGGAATTCGTGCCCACATTCCGGGCACGCGGCGTAACCCGCGGCGATCACGGCGTGGCACTCGGGGCATTCCTTCGCTGGCGCTTCGCCGTTGCCGTTCGACTGGGGATCGGTTACGCGGATCGCGTCGACCGGTCCGTGCCGCAGCACGTTGCCGCCGAAATCCAGAACGAGGCAATCGGTCTTTCCGGGGTGAAGGCGGAATCCGCGACCACACATCTGATAGAACAGCCCCGGAGACAGCGTCGGGCGCACGAGCGCCACGCAGTCGATGTTCGGCGCGTCGAAGCCCGTCGTCAGGACGTTCACGTTGCACAGGTACTTCAGGTCGCCGCTGCGGAATCGATTGATCAGCTCGTCTCGCTGGAACGGGAGCGTTTCCCCGCACACGAAGCCACACTCCGCGTTGTGCCGCGTCTGGAGCGCCTCCGCGATGTGCTGCCCGTGCCGCACGCCCGACGCGAAGATCAGGATGCTCTTGCGGTTCTGCGTGTATTCGATGATCTCACGGCACGCGGCGAGAACCAGGTTCTCGTCGTCCATGAGGTCCTCGACCTCGCCGGCAACGTACTCACCGCCACGCACGTGCAGGTGGTCGTAGTCGGGCCGCGGTGATCCCGCCTTTGTCCGTAGTGGGCAGAGGTAACCCTGCACGATCAACTCGCGCACGCCGATCTCAAAACAGACCTCGTTGAGGATGTTGTCCGGCGCGCAGATCGTTCCCGATTTCATGCGGAACGGTGTGGCGGTGAGGCCGATCACCCGCGCGCGAGGGTTGATCGCGTGCATCTCGGCAAGAAACGTACGGTACATCCCCTCGCCATCGGGCGGGATAAGATGGGCCTCGTCGACGATGACCAGGTCAACCGCGCCGACGTCACAGGCCTTCTGGTAGACGGACTGGATACCGGCGATCGTCACGGCGTAGCCCAGATCACGGCGCTTCAGGCCAGCTGAGTAGATGCCCACCGGAAGGTCCGGCGCAACAAGGTGCAGCTTCTCGGCGGCCTGTTCGAGAAGCTCCCGGACGTGGGCCAGGATCAGCACGCGACCATTCCACTGCTGCACCGCGTCGCGGCAGATCGTGGCCATCACCGGTGTCTTTCCGCCAGCGGTAGGGATGACCACGCACGGGTTGTCGTCCCGCGTGCGCAGGAATTCGTACACTGCGTCCACGGCCTCGCGCTGGTAGGGGCGCAGGATCATCGACTTGCCAACTCCTTGAGAGCGCGTTCCAGGACAAGTTGGCGAGACCCAAGTCGTCGCAGCAACCGCCCGCCCGTCTCGCGCAGTTCCGCCTCCACGCGGTTAAAAACGTCCATCGCCTTCTGCTCGAGCCGGCGATCGTTCTGCGCGGTCGATCGCGACTCGAACCAGTCCGCGATGGCGACGTAGCGCAGCGCGGCGCTGATCAGTTCAGGTTCAAGTTCTCTGGCATCGGGAATCCGGGGTTCTTGCATGATCTCTCCGCGATACGAACGATCGCCTTCCCGCCCGGTACCACTTTCGCCTTCTGGGTCAGCAACCAGACGACCTGCGAGTCGTCGTGGAACGCCCCGCCGTGCTCGAGCGCGTCGAGCAGGGCCTTCTGCACGTTGTCGATGTCGCGTCGCCGGCGATCAGGTGGATACACTTCGACGGCGACCGCCAGCGGGCCCGATATAGGCCTCGCACCCGCCGCAACGAGTGCCGCACACACGGCGTCTCGAAAGGCCCGACCACCGCGGCTGATCAGCGTCCGCCCGTGGAAATGACGCCAGTAATGGTTGGCGCTCGGCGGATACGGCAACTCCAACATGATCACGGCCGCCTCCACGGCGGTGTGCTGTTGGCCGCCTGGGGCGCCTGCCCGCCGGCTTCCCGCTTGCCGTACCCCTTGATCTCGTTGGTCAACTCGCCGGTGTCGTCCCGCTTCTTGAGCTTGACGGTGATGACGAGCGGGAGATTGTGCAGCTCGACACTGTCCTTCGGCGCCATCACACCCACGGCCCGACAGATCGCCGACAGTTCGGACCTCGCGATCTTGACGGTCATCGAGTTGGCGTTGTCGAGGTTCAACCGCGCCCAGAGCACGCGGTTCTTGTACTCGCCTTCCAGGACGGTGAACGTCAACTGCAGGTAGTGGCCGCTGCCGTTCTTGGTCGGTTTCATCTCCGACTCGGTGATCGCCGCCACGTACTTGCCCGCCGGCAGCGGATCGAAGTCAGCGGTCGGTTCGACGGTGCGTGCATCAAAGCCCTTCAGGTCAGCCATTGTTCGTGTCTCCATCATTCGTGGGTTCGGTGTTTCCACTCAGCGCCGACATCAACGCCGGCCAGGACAGCGGCAGCTCGGCCGGCAGCGCATAGCGGTTCTTGGCGATACAGGACGGTCCGCCGACTGTTCGCAGAATGCGCTCGCCGCCATCCGTCCCCAACGGGACGGCGATCGAGCGGGTGCGATTGAACCCGGCGTCTTCACTCTCGGTGCGGAACTTCCGCGTGGCGAAGAGCACGGCATCGGACCATTCGGTGACCAGCGCCCCGGCGTGCTTGTGCAGGCGCGGCGAATAGCGGTCGTAGGCGACGGACTCGGGGTCCTCGAACTTCTCGACCTTGGCGTGGGCCAGCAGGATGACGGCCATGCCGCGCTCGTTGCGAAGCGCATCGAGACCGGCGAGAACCTCGCGCCACTGGGTCAAGGAATGCGTGTAACCTTTGGCGTACCCGCCGTCGGCCTTCTCGATGCTCTTGACGCCGTACTCGCGGCAGACCTCGTCCCAGATCAACCGTTCGAGCCAGTCGAGCGTGTCGATCACGACCGTCTGGTAGTCGTGCTGTTGGGTGTACAACTCCGACAGCGCCGCGACCACGTCGGCGTACTTCGTTGCACGCAGGAACGAATCGCAATTGATCTGGTCCAGCCCATCTTCGGTTTGAATGAAGATCGGTTTGGGGGCCTGCGCGCCGGTGGTCGACTTGCCGATGCCCTCGGTGCCGTAGATCAGAATCCTCGGCGGGGCCTGGCGCACGCCACGGTGAATCGTCTGCATCAAAGCCATGTCATGGTTCCTCGTGTTCGGGTCGTCGTCTAGATTCAGTCAGCCAACAACAAGCGCCCGGGTGGGTTCAGGGAGTCCCGCCGCTCCTTTACGCACTTGGCATCCATGCCTGCGGCACGCCACCCCACCCGGGCGCAAGACGGTCGCGTCAGATACAATCGAGCACGCGAACCTCCTCGCAGCCGGTGGGCCATGCGTTGCGCTTCTGGCACTCCAGCAGACGGCGGATGGCCGCTTCGTTCTCCCGCTGGGCGTGGGCCAACACCCCGTCATCGATCAGCCAGACGCCGCAACGGAACGGCTGCTTCTTCTCAGCGGCGATGATGTGAACCGGAACCAGCGACTGGCCGAGCACCCGCGCCAGTACGGCGCGATAGAAGGCCATTTGATGCACGTAGCCGTAGCGCTTCGCATCCGCTTCGAGCCACGTCAGGTCGTCGCAGGTCTTGAGGTCCACGATTCCGCGATACGGATGCAGCCAATCGATGCGAACTTGGCAGGGCGCGCCGCAGTACTCGACTCGCACGACACCCTCGGCCTGGCCGTCCAGCAGCAGGTCGACGGCATTGCTGTTCATGGCTACGCCTTGGGCGAGGTTCTCGATAAGCGGAACGTGTTCGTCTTTGAGGACGGGTTTGCCCTGGGCCTCCGCCCAGTCGCTGAACGCCTTCGTCTGCGAGCCGAAGGGCTTGCCGGTTTTTGGATTCACCGGTCCGCCGAAAGCGAACCGCTTCTCGTACTCGCTTCGCCCTTCGAGAATCCGACAGTGCGTGGCACGGCCGACGAGATAGGCGGTCGAGTCCTTGTCCTCGATCAGCCCGCTCAAACGCTTGAAATACAGCAGCGGGCATTTGCGGAAGTCCGCGAGCAGATGGCTCGAGAGATACTCGCCGCACCTGGCGTGGTACTCGTGCTCTGATTCGGCCGTCAGAACCGTCAGGTCGATGTCGATTTGCCCGTCCATGATCGCTCCGGTCGAGTGCGTCTCCGTTCGCCCACCTACATCTGCGTGAGTGGGGAATTTGTCGCATTGCCTCATGCCGCACCTCCGTACCCGGCGGCGACGAAGTACGGGCGAATTTCGGCGATGGCCCGGTAGACCGTGCTCGGGTGCACGCCGAGGAACTCGGCGGCGTCGCGCGGGATGTAGACTTTCAGCGCCGCGCAGATGCATCGCAGCTTGCTTGGCATCGAGCCCAGGATTCCAGCCTGGTCGATGCGCAGCTCCGTACGCTCTTGTTCGGAAAGCTCGCCCTTGCCCGGATCGTTGACCGCCGGGCAAAAGTTCTTCATGGACGAGATCGGCCTGGGCTTCATCGCCTCGTGGCGCTGTCGGTTTCGCAGCCGACGGGCGACGTGCCGGTAGTACCGGTCGAGCGTGCGGTTGATGTACGTGTTACGTGCGGATCGGTCAGGATCGTACCGAGTGCCCGCCTTGAGCAACTCGGCGGCCATCTCCTGCCGGATGTCGTCGGCATCGTCCTCCGACAGCCGGAACGCACGGGCCAACCGCCCGACGCGGTAGTCGATCCGCGCCAGGGCATAGTCGTCGATACAGGTTTCGGGGGAGTGGTCGGTTTGAGTAACCATCTGCAAGTCTCCGAGGTCGAGGAAAACTCGCGGCCCACGACGGGCCGCATCGACCTCCGGGCGAGTTGCAGATGGCTGCGTGAGAACTAATGCGATTGCTGCAAGTAGCCGAAATGGCGGAGCTTGCGCGCAGAGGAGAACGCGATTGCAGTTGCAGCGAATCGCCGTAACTGCAATCGGGGGGGCAGATTGAAACGGGGTTTAGTGCGGGCGCTTGAAACGCATGACGTCGTCAAGCGATTGTGCGGTGTCCCACAGGATTCTCAGAAGTTTGGCGCGCGGATCCTGGAGGCATCGTGACACGTCGGGTGCCGTCAGACCGGTGCGTTGGGCGAGTTCCTTCTGCAGGGGACGGGGCAACAGGACGGGGTCGAGGTCTCGGTCACGAAGCGAATGGGCGTGGTCCCGGGCAGCGAGCAGGTGCTTTTCCAACTCCTTCTCGAGTTTCTCGATGTTCGCCGCCCTTGTCCCGCGCATGGGTGCGGGCTTCTTGTTGCGGTAGTTGCTCGGCAGCGTCAACCGGACCATCTGGCAGAACGCTTGCAGGTACTCCTCCCATGAAGCGGTCTCCCGCAGGGCGTCGCCATCCGGCTCGACGATCTCCTCTGCGGCGACTAGTAGCAACTTCCGTGCGCGGGCGAGCGCCTCCAGATCATCATCCCAATGGGTGCGCGTCGGTGTCAGAGTAATGGCACCTGACTTTTGGAATCTGGCAATCCGATCCAGGATTTCCGTTCGCAGAAGTCCTGACGTGCGACACATGAAGAGGTAAACGGGAAAACTCGCCGCCTTCTTGGGCTCCCAGTTCCCGACCTGGAGAGTCCGCGCCCCCTGGCCGACGGGCGTCCTGGCGACATTGACGCAACTCAGCGCGCTGCACAGCGTGGCCCGCAGCTTCCGGAGGTCGAGCTGGTAAAGCACCACGTCTTCCGGTCTGAGCGCCAGCCGATGCCGCCAGTCCTGTTCGTCAATCGCGACGATGCTGCCGTCCGCGTGCCCGACCACTTTCAGCAGTCGTCCGGGTTTTCTGTCATCGGGGTAGGCCGTCGCGCGTCGGCTGATAGGTTGCAGCATCGGTCGAACCGCGGCGAGCGCGTCCCCGCCGACGGAAGTCCACTCGGCCATCACGGCAGCGCGGCTCGGGCGCAGCTCAACGAGATGCCAGAACGACATCGGCTTTGTCATTCGACGAGACCTCGGCGATTACCAAACGGATAAATCCGCGCTTCTGCAGCCATTCGTGAATGACGGCGTTGTCTGCCTCGCGGTCGAAGGAGGCAGTCTTCGGCGGCTCGATAATCACGGTCCGCTCCTTTCCGCCGGCGAAGCGCACCATGAATTTCGCTTTGACCAGCTCGATGGAGGCTTCCTCGTCTTTCAAATTCCGCCCCTGGCTCTCCAGCGCGCGGAGGACGTCTTCACTCGCCCTGCGGACCTCGATATCCTCCTGGTCGCTATCATGCATGATGTGTAGCTCGTGTAGCTGGATACACTCGATGCCCTCAATGTCGTCGCACGCCAGGGCGTCGCGACCGAGATCGATCAGCGGCTGAAGAGTGTATTTGGCAACGGGATTTTCGAACAGAAAGAACTCGATATCGTCGAAGAAGTGTTTCCCGAAGTATCGGCAGTACGCCTTCTGTTCGCCCTTCGTCTCCGTGTGGATCGCCAGTTCGCCGCTGGCGGGATAATAGATCAGCACGTCGAACATCTCCGGGCGGTAGAAGATGCGACCGGGCTCGCCGTCTGCCTCGACGGTGCCTTCTCGCTTGATCCGTTGCCCGTGGCGCACCAGGAACCAGACGGCGTCGTCCCGTGCAAACGGGAACACTCGCGCGCCGCGGCCCTTCTTCTTGAACTCGTACCATTCATTGAGGTCGGTCTCGATGGCGGTAAGGACGGCCGCTGGCGGCTCACCGAGGGGCGGCCGCTTCGCCCCGGCAGCGAAAAACGACTCGAACTTCTTCCGCCGCACGCGGTACTGCTCGGCGTGGATGCGTTCAAGGATGTTGCGGGCCGCCAGCCAGACGCGTAACGTGAGGTCTTCCGGCGACGGATCCGTTTTGCCGAGATCGATCCCGGCAGTCTCGCACTCCTCAAGGATGCGATCGTAGCAGTCCGGGTCGGCGAGGTTGTCGACGAAGTACAGCGCGTCAAGCAGCTCGTCCGGCGTGTCGACGCTGGGAGACATTAAGATGCGCGCCAGCCCCTCGTAATCGAACATCTCAACATCGCGCGCCAACGTAAGGCCGCGCTTCGCTAGGAATCGCGGGAACTCAGGGTCGGACTCGAAGAACTCCAGAAGCAACGGGAAGTCGATCCGCTTGAGGATGGCGACATTCGTGAAACGCTTCAGTCGAAAACTCTCTGGCATCAGTTTGACTCCATAGATGCGTCAACTTTACACTAAACGAAGATGCGAAAAAAGAAGAGCGCCCAGCTCAATCAAACAGCGACGGCGGTGGTTTCTGCGGGAGGATCAGTTTCAGTCCGACGAGCCGAATCTGCATCGACTGGCCGGAAACCCGGAAGACGCGGGCCATGCGTTTTGCAATCTCGACCGTCGGCTGTTCATCTTCCGCAAGGCCATAGCGCCCGCGCAACTGGTTGATCTCATCCTCCGCAACATAGGGTTCGCGGCTCCCGGTCACTTCTGCCCACTGGCGTCGAACCATCTCCTCCGGCATCAACAGGTAGCTGGCGAAATAGTCGGCCTGCCGCTCGATCGGTGGCTTGTTGACCGTGTCGCGGCAGATGACGGATGGTTCGGGCTTGGCATCGAAGAGCGGCGCGCTGCGGGCCTCCAGCAACTGGTGACGATGCAGCACCCAATGGCCGGCCTCGTGGCCGACCGTGAACCGATATCGGCCCTCGCGCCGCTGGTCTCCGGATGGATCGAGGGACTGATCGATGAGGACCTTCTTCGTGTCGATCCAGATGGCCCCGAGGATGTGTGCGTCGCCGAATCGCGCCCGCAGGTCGGCGAAGTCTAGCGACAGTCCGAGGTGGCATTCGAGGATTTCTTCGGCGGGGATCGGCGGCGCGGTCACTTCTCCGAACTTCTGTCCGTACGCGAACAGAAGCTCGTTGGCGGCTCTTTCGATGTGTGCTTCCGGCAGAAACTTCACATCCATACAACGATACTCCGCCGACGCGATCAGTCCTTCCGCTTCCGAAGCCTCTCGGTCAGCTTGCGCAGCTCGTCGTCGCTCAGGTTCATATCCCGCGCCGTCCTGAGAAAGTCGGCCACCGCCTTTGGCTGCCCCTTGATAATGTCCGACAGGTCCGGGGCGACCTTGTTGGCCAGCGCCAACAGCTCGTCGGCATCGACGCCCAGCAATCCCGCCATCTTCTTGATCTTTTCCGGCCCCGGCGGCGCGAACTCGCCGGTCTCGACCTTGCTCAGAAACGTCGCGCTGATCCCAACGGCCTCCGCGAACTTTCGAAGCGAGAAGCAGGGATCAACCAGCTTCTTCGCCTCCCGGAGTTCGCGTATCCGACGTCCGAACCTCGGGTTGCCCGGCATGGCATCACCTCGCATGTTACTCCCGGATGCTCTTCCCCACAAACCGTGAACTTGATACTAAACGATGGGGCCGCGTGTCAACCCCTCTGGGCCATTTTTCTGCGCGGCCGGTTTGAGTTGGCTCCAAAGCTCGACCTGACTGGCCCAATCGACCTCGGCGGCGATGGTACGCAGGTGCCGTTCCGTGATGGGGTCGCAGCCTGCCGTAACCCGTGGCAGGAAAAGGACTTCCTGCTGGATGGAAGGGGCCAGATGGAGCAGGTTCATGACCTGCGTCACGCGGGCGCGAGAGACGTGGCCCAGCCGGGCCAGATCGGCCTGGTCGGTGATCGCACCGGAGCGGATCAGGTCGTCGAAACGGATCGCCAAGGCCATCAACCGGGAGACACGCGGCACCCTCCCCGCAGGCACGTCGTCGGGCACCGGCTGGGGGCCGGGCCTGATCTCCCGCCGGCCCTTGTTCCGCGTGGAGAAGTGCACCTTGCGGGTGACGGTCAGGTTCGCCTCGTTCACGCGACTCCCTCCTCGACCGACAGCTCCTTGATCCCCGTAGGGTTGAACGTCACCGAAATCGCCTCCTGCCCGGCGTCATACGCCACTTGTTTCACGAGCAGGTGAACGAGCCGTTCCTTCTCCCGCGGGCTGAGCGCGTCCCAGACCGGGTCGAATGCCTCGATCGCGCCGACAAGCTCGTCCTCGTCGATCAGGCGCTGACTGGCCCGCGCGATCTGGTCGTCGATCCTCGTGGCCTCCTGCTCGGCGTCGCACAGGCGATCGCGCAGATCTGCGAGTTGATCGGTCGCAGCCTTGCCGTTTCCGCTGGAGCCTGCCAGGCGCAGCATCCGCTCCGTCAGGCGCTTTACCCGCCGCGCGACGGCCTCCCGTTGCGCTCGGAGGTCCGCGATCTCCTGCTGAAGTTGCCGCTGCGCCTCGCGGATCGAGTCCGTGATGACCTGCCCGTCCTGTCCCAGCGCACGAATCTGATCGACGACGAACTGCTCCAGTTCCGCCGCGGGCAGTGACGGCGCCGGGCACTGGTCCCAGCCGCGTTTCTGGGCGTTGACGCAGACGTAGTAGCGATAGCGCTTGTTGCCGTTCGTCGTGAAGTGGTGGCTCATCGCGCAGCCGCAGGCCGTGCAGCGCACCAGGCCCTTCAGCAGGGCGCCATACTTGTTGCGGACGTACCTGCCGCCACTGTTGCGATTTCGGCGAAGGAGGGCTTGAACCCGGCGGAACAGGTCTTCGTCGACGATCGCCTCGTGCTCGCCGTCGTAGAGCTCGTCGCGGTACTTGACCTTGCCGAGGTACACGACGTTGGTCAGCAGGTTGAACAGCGTGGATTTGTCGAACGGTTTGCCGCCGCGCTGCGTGCCCTTCTTGGTCGACCAGACCTTGTTAACCCAGCCGAGCTCGTCGAGCCGCCGCAGGGTCGCCATCAAGGAATTGCAGTCCAGGTAGAGCTTGAAGATGAACCGGACGCGCTCGGCC
>Ga0214472_10009483_pt1 | contig 10142 bp, 5 predicted proteins | sample RVTome_6_FD_207662 | JGI IMG/M metagenome (GOLD analysis project Ga0214472, IMG submission 207662) | Soil microbial communities from uranium-contaminated site in the Upper Colorado River Basin, Wyoming, United States - RVT140D175 | ecosystem: Environmental > Terrestrial > Soil > Contaminated >...
CCGTGGGCCAGCGTCCCGTTCGCCAGGACCGCGCTCGCCATCCCCACGCGCTCTGCCCGGCCCCAGAGGGTGGCCTCGGGCGGGCCGCCGAGGCGGAGGGCCACCTCCTGGACGCTCCGGGCGAAGTCCTCCGGCGCGGCGGCCAGTGAGACGCCGGCCGTGTCCAGGAGGAGGTGGGCGGCCTTCTCGGCCACCTCCGGAGGCAGGGCGGACGGTGTGAGGCTGGCCGCGAAGGTTCCCAATGCTTCAGCGAAGGTCGGCATCCATCGCCCCGCAGTGACGCGCCCCTCGGAGAGGCCTCCCGCCCGCCCCCAGGCGCGCGCGGCGTGAGCGTCCGACTGGACCTTGCCTGGAACCGGGGATGGGGGAGACAGGTGCGCGGACTCGGATGCTATGTGCAAGGCCGTACCACGCCGCGCGATGAGGAGTCAAGGGGAAAGCCCCCGCGGGAGCCGGAGGACGTCGGGCAGAGGCCGCCCCCCCGGAACCGGACGGGGCCCTCCGTCCCTTTGCCGGGCGGGGAGGGCGTGCTACGATACCCCGGCTTTACGGATGGAGGCACCAGGGAATGTCCGCGCGGCTCATCGTCGGCATCACCATGGGAGATCCGGCCGGCATCGGCCCGGAGATCGCCCTCCGCACCGTGGTGGACCCGCGGGTGCAGCGGGCCTGCGTCCCGGTGATCATCGGGGATGTCGGGACGCTGGAGCGGGTCCGGGCGGTCTGCCGCGTGCGCCGGCGAATCCGCGCAGTCGGCTCTCCCGGGGAGGCCCGGGGGAAGGGCGCCGTCGAGGTCCTGAACCTGAAGAACGTGGACCCGGCCGCCTGCCCGGTCGGGGTGGTCTCGGCCGCGGCCGGCCGCGCAGCCGTGGAGTACGTCTTCAAGTCCATTGACCTGGCCATGGCCGGCGAGATCGCCGCGGCCGTCACCGCCCCGCTGAACAAGGAGGCGATGCGCCGGGCCGGGTTTCCCTTTGACGGCCACACGGAGATCTACGCCCAGAAGACCGAGACCCGAGACTACAGCATGCTGCTGCTGGTGGGCCGGCTCCGGGTCCTGCACGTCTCCACCCACGTGTCGCTCAGGGAGGCGGTGGAGCGGGTGACCCGGGAGCGGGTCCTGACCGTGATCCGGCTGGCCGGGATCGCGGCGCAGATGCTGGGGATCCGGGCGCCGCGGATCGGCGTGGCGGGCCTGAACCCGCACGCGGGGGAGGGGGGCCTCTTTGGCCGGGAAGAGATCGAGCAGATCACCCCTGCCATCGAGGCGGCGCGGGCCGAGGGGTTCGACGCGCGGGGCCCACTCCCGCCCGACACCGTCTTTTACCGGGCGCGGAGGGGGGAGTTTGACTTTGTCATCGCCATGTACCATGACCAGGGGCACGTCCCGCTGAAGCTGGTGGGGTTCGACCGGGGGGTCAACGTGACGGTGGGGCTCCCGATAATCCGGACCTCCGTGGACCACGGGACCGCCTTCGACATCGCCGGGACCGGGAAGGCCCGCCACGAGAGCCTGGCGGCGGCGACGCTTCTCGCCGTCCGGATGGCCCGCCGCTGGCGTGCCGGGGCCCGGCCGGGCTCTCCTTGAGTTCTTCGCGATCTCGAGGGTGAGGCTGCACCGATCCGGCGCCTCTAGCCGAGCCCTGAAACTGGACAGTTGCCAGCCAGGCGCCCATGGGTTAGAAGAGGAGGGCACTAAAGAGGGCCGGCCTCCTCTCCCTGGCATGAGACCCACAATATCGGAGGCTAATGGCGAGGGGTCGATGCCCTTACCCGACCTATCCAGGCCCGCGAGCCCGGACCGCCGCAATACGGGGATCGTTTATGCTGGACGTTCGAGCGACGGCTGAGAGGCACGTAAACTGACATGATATCTCGAATCGAGGCACTCAAGTACCGCTCCCTGAGATATGTCAACCAGGGGCTGCTGCCTTTCCATGTGCTTGTCGGCCCTAATGCCAGCGGGAAGAGCACGTTTCTGGACGTGCTAGCCTTCATGTCAGATCTCGTATTGTTCGGTCCTTCAGGGGCAATAGCAAGAAGGGCGCCCGACGTGCGCGATGTTGTGTGGATGCGTCGAGGAAACGGGTTCGAGCTTGCACTTGACGTGGTGTTGCCGAAAGCACGGCTGACCCGACTGAAGAATAGTGGATTTACGGGGGCACGGTACGAAATCAGCGTGGGGTTGAACCCTCACACGAAGGAATTAGGGATCCTCGCCGAAACATTCTGGCTGACCACGCAACAAGAGGGGCCCGCGAGCGTCTCAAGCCAGAGGACATTATTCCCAGATCCCCTGCCGCCTCCTGAGACGATCGTCCATCCTGCGCGGAAGAGGGCGCCGAGGGGATGGAAGAAAGTGGTGAACAAGGTCGCGGAATCTGGCAACGATTACTTCTCCTCGGAAGCGTCGGGATGGAACAGTCTCTTCCGCCTGAGCCCGCAGAAGTCTGCCTTGGCGAACCTACCTGAGGACGAGACGAAGTTTCCCGTAACGACGTGGTTCAAAGAATTCCTCATGGCCGGTGTCCAGACCCTCGCACTTCACAGCGAGAGAATGCGAGAGCCCAGCCCTCCGGGGGCTCCAAGGTTTTTCCTTCCCGACGGCTCCAATCTGCCATGGGCGGTTGAGTTGCTTTCCAAGAAGCACAAGCAACGGTTTAGCGACTGGATCCAGCACGTGCGGACCGCGCTTCCCGATCTCAAACATGTCAGGACGGTGGAGCGCAGCGAGGATCGCCATCGCTATCTGATCCTCGAGTTCGAAAACGGGCTCAAAGTGCCGTCCTGGGGTGTTTCGGATGGGACCCTGCGGCTACTGGCGCTGACCCTCCTGGCATACCTCCCGGACGTTGAGGGAGTATTCCTGATCGAGGAGCCCGAGAACGGCATCCATCCGCGGGCGGTAGAGACGGTTTTCCAATCACTATCCTCGGTGTATAAGGCTCAAGTTCTCCTGGCGACGCACTCCCCCGTAATCCTTAGCATCGCCAAGGCCGAGCAGGTTCTCTGTTTCGGGAAAACACCGGAAGGGGCAACGGATATCGTGCGAGGCTCAGAGCACCCGCAGCTCAAAGAGTGGAAGGGGGAAACGGACCTCGGAACGCTGTTCGCCAGCGGTGTGCTTGGGTGACCGAGGGCCCAATGCCTAAGGACCTCATTCTGCTCGTCGCGGATAAGAATATGGACTATGGCATTAGAGGGCTCCTAAGACGGCCGAGGGCCGTCGGAATGCGCTCGGTAGAAAGTCAGGTCTATGTTCATCCGCGCCGCGACCCCGGATGCGTGCGGGAAGCTCACGAGTTTCTCAGGCCTTTCACCAAGGATTACAGGCACGCTATGGTCATTCTTGATCGAGCCGGTAGCGGCCGAGAAGGATTGCCTGCAAACGTACTGTCTGACGAGGTTCGAGGCCGCCTGGCTGCGAACGGCTGGGGGGATCGAGGCGAGGTGATTGTGCTGGATCCGGAACTCGAGGTCTGGGTTTTTGCCGCATCTCCAGATGTGGAGCGATGCCTTGGATGGCGTGGCCGGACAGGCCTCCGGCAGTGGCTAGAGCGCCAGAACCTATGGCTTCCAGGCCAGGCGAAACCGGGGAATCCACGGGAAGCTCTGGAAAAGGCTCTGTTCGAGGTTAAGCAGCCTCGGTCATCCTCGGTTTATCAGTGCCTCGGCGAACGCGCCAGCGTCCTGCAATGCGTCGACCCTGCATTTCGCAAATTCAGGGATACGCTCTCCCGCTGGTTTCCCGCCGAGGGAGGGCCGTGATTCCCAAAGAGTGCAAGCGGCTGGCGGAGGTGGATTTGCGGTTGCGGTGGTCTCGAAGAAGTCGGCTCGAGAGAAGTCTATTGGGCACGAAGATTTCTCGACGCTTCATCTCTCGTGGATGCACGGGCTACTGGCGGAGTGCCGCCGGCCCCATTCGGGACCGTCGCTCCTTGACCGGCGCGATCTTCCATGCGCGGCAGTCTTGAAGGAGAAGGCGGCGGAGCTAGCATAATACCTGCGGCGTGATGGGCCTAATGCTCGATACCCTGATGCAGTGGCTCCACCTCGGGGGGGTGATCGTGGGGGTGGGCGGCGTGGCCTTCGCGCGCTTCGTCCTGATCCCCACGGCCGCCGCCTTGCCGCCGGAGCAGCGGGGCCCGTTCATGGCGAAGGCCGGCGGGCGCTTCAACCCCATCCTCTGGACCGCCATCGGGGTCATCCTGGTGAGCGGCCTCTACAACATGGTCTCCTCCCTCCAGGCCGGGGTGAATACCCGCTACCAGGCGGTCCTGGGGGTGAAGGTCCTCCTGGCCCTCATGCTCTTCACCATCGCCTTCCTAATTACCCTCCCCTTCTCGGCTCTGGCCAGCATGCAGAAGCAGCGGCCCCGCTGGCTGCTGGTGAACCTCACGCTGGCCACCATCATCGTTCTCCTCTCCGCCGCCCTCCGCCGCATGTAGGCAGGGCCCGCCGGGCCTGGCGCGGCTCGCCCCGGGCGACCCGTCGGAACAGCGTCCGCGTACAGCATCGCTGGCTGCACGCCCCGGGCACCTATAGGCGGCGGTAGCCGAAGAGGAAGGCGAGGGTGCCGGCGCCGGCGATGGCGGCGGCCGCGCCGAACATGGCGGGGAAGGAGGAGTAGGCCAGCAGCACCCCGAGGAGGACGGAGCCGGAGCCGATCCCCAGTTCGAGGCCTGCGTAGAAGGTCGCCATGGCGCGGCCCCGCTCGGCGGCCTCGACCCGGTCGGCGGTGAGGGCCATCAGGGCCGGGTGGGCCGCACCGAACCCGATGCCATAGAGGGCGCCGGCCAGCAGGAGCCACCCGGGGGCGCTGGCCGCCGCGAGCGTCCCCGTCGCGGCAGCCACGAGCGCCATGCCTGGCAGCACCACGGCGGCGCGCCCCACCCGGTCCGAGAGGAGGCCCGCCACCGGCCGGGTCAGGACGAGGAAGACGGCGTAGATGGTGAAGAAGAGGCCGGGGTTTCCCATTCCGACCTGCCGGCCCAGCAGAGGCAGGAAGGAGACCACGGCCCCGTAGGTGACGCAGAGGCTGAGCATCGCTCCCGCCGGGAAGAGGGCCCTGCGGCTGAAGAGGGGCGCGGCGGCCGGTGGGGTGGTGCCAGCCGGCAGGGTCTCGGGCACACCCGTCCCCAGGAGGACGGCCACCAGCGCCACGCCCCCGGCTGCCAGGAAGAGGCCGCCGAAGGTCCCGTCCGAGGCCAGCCGCATGCCCAGGGCGGGCCCGACGGCCATGGCCAGGTTGGCCGCCAGGCCGAAGTAGCCCATGGCCTCCCCCCGCCGGGCAGGCGGGGCCAGGTCGGTGATGACGGCGCCGGCCGCTGTGGTGAAGAAGCCCATGCCGGAGCCGTGCAGCAGGCGCAGGGCAAGGAGGCTCCCCACGGTCCGGGTGTAGTGGTAGGCGAGGGAGGCCGTGAGGAAGACCGCCGTTCCGAGGAGCACCATTCCTTTTCGTCCGCGGCGGTCAATGGCCCGCCCCACGTAGGGCCGCACGACCAGTGCGGTCAGGCTGAAGGCCCCGATGATGAGTCCGATCTCCGACTCCCCCATGCCGTACTGCAGGGCGTAGAGGGGAAGGGTGGGCAGGAGCAGGTAGAAGGAGAGGAAGAAAAAGAAGGTGCAGAGGCAGGTGAGGGTGAAGCCCCGCGTGAGGAGGTGGGGGCGGGACTCCACGGTCAGGGAGGTGGCGGGACGGGCCATAGGCATCGGGGATGCGGGGACCGGCTCAGGGCCCGGGGGGCGCGGAAGGGGGGCGGCCGTTCGCGTACCGGGAGAGCCCCCAGGAGAGGCGCCCGCGCGCAGCCCGCAGCCTCGCCCAGACGCGCCACTCCGCCACCCGGGTGAAGAGGCGCGCCCCCCTGATGTCGTCGAAGGTGCTGTAGATGACGGGCGTGATAAGGAGTGTCACCAGCAGGCAGAGGGCCTGACCTCCCACCACCACGATGGCCATCGAGGCGCGGGACGCCGAGCCGTCCCCCCTTCCCAGCGCCACCGGCAGCATCCCGGCAATGATGGCCAGGGTCGTCATCAGGATGGGGCGCAGCCGCGCCCGGTCCGCCTCCATCTGGGCTTCGAACCGGGGCTTCCCACGGGCCCGCAGGACGTTGGTGTAATCCACCTGCAGAATTGCGTTCTTCTTGACCACGCCCATCAGGAGGAACATCCCCATCACGCTGTAGATGTTCAGCGTCGTGCCGGTGAGGAGCAGGCTGACGAGCCCGAAGGGCAGGGCCAGGAACATGGAGACCATGATCGTCACCGGATGGATGAAGGACTCGAACTGCGCGGCCAGCACCATGTAGATGAACGCCAGGCTCAGCAGGAACGCGATGACGAAGTTCTGGAACGCCTCCGCCATCAATTTTCCCCGGCCGATGGGGAGGTAGGTGTACTCCGGGGAGAGGTGCATCTCCCGGAGGATCGCAGAGGCCTCATTCAGCGCCTCCCCCAGCGGCTTCCGGAACATGTTGGAGACCACCGTGATCTGCCGCTCCTGGGCGTAGCGGTCAATCTGCCCCGGGCTCTGGCCCGCCTCCAGCGTCACCACGTTGTTCAGGCGGACCAGGGTCCCGCCCGCTCCCGTGACCGTCAGCTCTCGGATGACTCCCGCGTCCCGCCGGTACTGCTCCAGGAGCCGCAGGCGCACGTCGTACTGCTCCCCGGCCTCGCGGTAGAAGGTCACCCGCTCCCCCCCCACCATGGTCCGGAGGCTCGAGGCGATGGCCTCCACGCTCACCCCGAGGTCCGCCGCCTTCCGCCGGTCAATGTGGACCTGGACCTCGGGGTGGCGGAGCGCCTGCGCCGTGTCCGTATCCACGAAGCCCGGGATGGCCCGCAGGCGCCGGATGAAGCCCCGGGCGATCTCTTCCAGCCGGTCCTGCTCCGGCCCCCGGATGACGTAGTTGAAGGGCGTCTGCCGGAACCCGCCCCCCGACACCAGGTTGACCTGCTGGACGCTGGCCCGCAGGTCCGGGTAGCGCGCCGTGAGGATCCCCCGCACCTGCTGCATGATCTCCTGCTGGGACCGCTTCCGCTCGCTCATGTGCTTCAGGGCCACGTAGATGGACCCGTCGGTCACGTTGGCGACGTACTGGCCCCGGACGCCGATGGTGGCGAAGAGGCGCTCGACCTCCGGGACCTCCTTCCGGATGTCCGCCTCCACGCCCGCCAGGATGGCGGCGCTCTTCTCGAGGGAGGAGCCGGGCGGGGTCTCCAGGATCACCTCGAACTCGCTCATGTCGTCGTCCGTGATGAACTCAACCTTGGCCAGGCGGGCGAGGGGGACGACGGAGAGCATGATGGCCAGCGCCCCGACCATCGTGACGGCCCGGTGCCGCAGGCACCAGCGGAGGAGGCGCTCGTAGCCCCCTTCCAGCAGCGCGTAGAACCGGCCGGTCTTGGAACCCCGTCCGGTCCCGGCGTGGGCCGGGCGGAGGAAGCGGCTGCTCAGCATCGGGGTGAGGGTGAAGGCCACCAGCAGGGAGACCAGGATGGCGAAGGTGGCGGTCAAGCCGAAGGAGCGCCAGAACCGTCCCACCAGCCCCCCCATGAAGGCCACCGGCAGGAAGATCACCACCAGGGAGAGGGTGGTGGCCATGACGGCCAGGCCGATCTCCTTCGCCCCCACGACCGCCGCCTCCAGGGGGGGCCGGCCCTCCTCCTCCATGTGCCGGAAGATGTTCTCCAGGACGATGATGGCGTCGTCAATGACGATGCCGGTGGAGATGGAGAGTCCCAGCATCGTCAGATTGTTCAGGGTGAACCCGGCCGCCCGCATGATGGTGAACGTGGAGATGATGGAGGCCGGGATGGCGAGCGCGGCGATGAGGGCGGTCCGGAGGTTCCGGATGAAGAAGAGGACGATGAGACTGGCCAGCACCCCACCCAGGATGAGATGCTCCTGGACCTCGGTGATGGCCCGCTTGATGAAGCGGGACTGGTCCCGGACCACCTGCATTTCGATGTCGGCGGGGAGGAGCCGGCCGATCTCCGTGAGCCGTGCCTTGACCCGCTCCGCCACCTGCACCGTGTTGGTCCCCGACTGCTTACGGATGAGGAGGGAGACGGCCGCCTTCCCGTCCAGGCGGGAGAGGGTCCGGGTCTCCTCCTCCCCGTCCACGGCCCGCCCGATGTCCCGGACCCGGACCGGCGCGCCCTTCCGGTCCGCGACGATGAGGTCGTTGAACTCGGCGGCGCGGGCAATCCGCCCTACCGTCCGCAGGCCCTCCTCTCTTGCCCCCCACGTGATCCGCCCGCCGGGGATCTCGGTGTTCTGGCGCCGGAGCGCCTCCTTGACCTGCTGGATGGAGAGGCCGTGGGCGGTCAGGCGATAGGGGTCCACCAGGACCTGGATCTCCCGCTTGCGGTCCCCCACCAGCGTGATCGCCCCGATGTCCTTCACCGTCTCCAGTTGCCGCTTGATCCGCTTGTCGGCGATCTCGGTGATCTCCCGGGCGCTCCGGCGCCCCGAGACCACGATGGCCATGATGGGGGAGGCGTCCGGGTCGGCCTTCTCGATGACGGGCGTCTCGGTCCCGGGGGGGAAGTCCCCCAGCACGGTCCCCACCTTCTCCCGGACATCGTTTGCCGCCTCGTCGATGTCCCGCTCCAGGAGGAAGGTGGCGAAGACCTGGGACTGCCCCTCGATCGTCGTGGATCGCAGCTCGTCCATGCCGCTGATGGTGTTGACCACCTCCTCGATCCGCTTGGTAATCTGGCTCTCCACCTCCTCCGGGCTGGCCCCCGGCAGGCGCGTGGTGATGGTGACGGTCGGGAGGTCCACCTTGGGGAACAGGTCGAGGCCGAGCTCGCGGAAGGAGGCCAGGCCGAGGACCACCAGGGAGACGGTGAGCATGGTGGCGAAGACGGGGCGGCGGACGCAGATCTCAACCAGGTTCACCGGGCCCCCTCCCCCGCCTCGGCGGTGCCGGTCACGGTCACCGGGGCGCCGTCGAAGAGGGCGGCCAGGTTGGCCGTGGCCACCACCTCCCCCGGCTTTACCCCTTGGCGGACCTCCACCCAGCCGTCCAGGCGCTCCCCCGCCTCCACCTGCCGCTCCTGGACCGTTCCGTCCGCCACCACGAACACCTTGGTGACCCCCACGAAGGTGTAGAGGGCGGTCTCGGGAACGAAGGGGGCGTCCTTGTCGGTCCGGGCCAGGACCTGCCCCCGCGCGAAGTAGCCCGGCTTCAGCCGCCCGTCCGGGTTGTCCAGGAGGGCCTCCAGGGCGAGCGTCCGGGTCTGGGGGTCCACTGACGGGCTCACGCGGGAGACCTTCCCCCGGAAGGCGCGGCCCGGGTAGGCCTCCAGGGTCACCGCCACCGGCTGGCCGACCTTCACCTCGGGGGCGAAGCGCTCCGGGAGCGTCCCCTGGAGCTTCAGGGGGTCGGTCGCCACCAGGACCAGGAGCGGGGTCTTCTCCCTGATCCCGTCGCCGGCCGAGACCAGGCGCTGCTTCACGGCCCCCTTCATGGGGGAGCGGATCTCGGTGTCCGCCACCCGCTTGCGGGCCAGCCCGAGCGCGGCCCGGGCCTGCTCCACCGAGGCGGCGGCGCTGTGGACTGCCTGGGCGTCGCTCTCCGCCTGGGCCTCGGCCCAGCGCAGGGTCGCCGCCGCCATGTCGTCCTGGGTCCGGGCAGAATCCCGCTGGCTGGCCGAGACCGCCCCCTCGGTGAACAGGTCCTCGAACCGCTTCCGGTTCAGCCGGGCCTCGTCCAGGGCCGCCCGGGAGCGGGCCACGGTGGCGAGAGCGGCCTCGGCTCCCGCGCGGGCCCGCCCGAGGCCGCGCTCTGCCGCCAGGAGGTTCGCCTCGGCCTGAGTGAGCGCCAGCCGGGCCTCCCGGGCGTCGAGCCGCAGCAGGAGTTGCCCGGGCTCCACCCGGTCCCCCATGTCCACCAGGACCGCCTCCACGGTTCCAGGCTGTTCGTTGGTGAGGACCGCTTCCTCGAAGGGGAGGAGGGTCCCGGTCACCTCAACCCTCCGGGGGATCTCGCGGGCAGCCACCCTCGCCGCGGTGATGGCGATCCGGGCTTCCTTCCCCTGGCCCGCCTTGCCCTGGGCATCCGCGCGGCCGTCCCGAGAGCAGCCTGCCCCCCCGGCGGCCAGGAGGGCAAGAGCCAGGGCCAGCGGCCAGGCGG
>Ga0214472_10009485_pt1 | contig 10141 bp, 8 predicted proteins | sample RVTome_6_FD_207662 | JGI IMG/M metagenome (GOLD analysis project Ga0214472, IMG submission 207662) | Soil microbial communities from uranium-contaminated site in the Upper Colorado River Basin, Wyoming, United States - RVT140D175 | ecosystem: Environmental > Terrestrial > Soil > Contaminated >...
GCGGTAATGCTGCCCAGCCCGCCTCCGTTTTTTCGCTTATTCAATGGAATCGGAGAGCCAACACACCCGCCGGATCCCCGCCGCCGCGGTTGAGCTCCTCGTCCTGGCCGCCTGGACCGTCTGGTTAACCGGGGCATATCTCGACCTGAACCCGGAAGTCGTCCCGATGGGCCGCGAGTTCGGGTCGACGATCCAGACCCACCATCTCTGGGAGAACTTCAAGCTATGCGGTTCGTGCGCATTCTGGAATGGGGCGGCGCGCGGCGGGGTCCCGGCCTTCGCCGACGTGCACGGGAGCATGCTGCACCCGGTCGTGATCGCCGCCACGCTGATCTGGGGGGTCGTCAACGGGTCGAAGATCGCGCTGGTGTTCTCCTTCTGGCTGGCCGGGGCTGCGCAGTGGTGGCTCGCCCGAGAGCTGAGGGTCGGCTGGCTGCCCCGGATGTGGAGCGCCATGCTCGTGATCGTGGCCGGGCACCTGGCAGGGCGGATGGAGCTGGGCGCCATCAACGTCGTGATCGCCACCGCCGCGTGCAGCCTGGTTTTCCCGGCAGTACTGGCCGTGCACCGCGGCCGGCGCGGCGCCGTCGTCCTGCTGGCGCTTGCCGCGGCCGGGGCGATCCTGGCCGGCTCGGGTTACGTCCAGGTCGGCCTGATCGCGACCCTCCCGGCCTTCGCCATCCTCCTGCTGGACAACGACCTGAAGCTCAAACCGGTGTGGAAGGATTACGCCCGGGCCGGGCTGCTCGCGCTCCTGCTCGCCGCCGTCTTCCTGGTCCCGTTCCTGCATTTCTACCCGAATTTCCTGAAGGAAGTCGACCCTGAGTTCCGCGTCGCCCAGCCGCTGGCCTACCTGGCACTGAATTTGCTGATAGACGATGTCGGCTTCTACACGACCGAGGCGCTCGGCAAGTTCCCCTACCCGCACCTCTACACCATGTTCATCGGCTGGGCGGCCGTGATCCTGGCCGTCGTTGGGGTCGCGGCGGGACAGAGCGCCGGCCGGCGGGTCATCGTCTTCCTGTCCGTCGTCGTCGGCCTGGAGTTCCTGGTCGGCAGCGCCGACCTGCTGCGCTGGCTGGTCGAGTACTTCCCGGGCGTCGCCGGGGTGCGGCATCCTCCGCAGATCGCCGGCCTGGCTGTCCCGCCGATCCTGGGGCTGGCTGCCGTGGGGCTGGACCGGATCATGAGGCTGGACTGGCCGGCGCTGCGGCTCGACACTTCGCCTGCGCTCAGTGCAGGCCCGGCTCAGGGCGGCGCCGGGCGCGCCCTGTCGGCGCGCTGGCTGCTGGCGATCCCGCTCGTCTTCACCCTGTTCGATGCAAAACAATTCTCCGAGAATTGGATCTTGACGGAGATCCGCGGCGAGCCAATCTACCAGCTGCTCGACGGCCTGCGGACGCAAGGGCTCGAATGGGTCAACCCGCCTTTCGGGGAGCACTTCTACATCGAGCCGGCCGTGGCGATGGGGCTCAAACTCAGCCCGGGGGTCATGTCCTGGCGCTGGGAAGGCCGCGAATACCCGATCGCCTCGCTGGAGGCCAACCGGGCCGGCCCGCCGCCCGGGCCGACCGTGCAGGTCAATCTGCTGGACGGCGTCCCAATCTACCAGCGGACGGACCAGCCCTACGCGGCGGTCTACGCCGGCGGAGAGATCGTCGCCGTTTGCCGGGCCAACGGCCGCGGCGGCTCGATCGACGTGCGCTGCGAGAACGAGACACCCGGCATCCTGATCGTCAAGGAGAATATGTGGAGCGGATGGAAAGCGTGGCGTGACGAGGACGGCCGGGTGGAGCTACTCCACTGGAAGTGGCTCGAGGCCAGAGCCCCGGCGGGTGAGCACGTCTATTATTTCCGCTACCGGCCGTGGGATGTGCCGCTTGGGATCGCCCTGAGCGTCGCGGTTTTGATAATTTGTATCCGAATCTGCAAATGGGCGACAAACAAAATGGGCCCGCGGGGGCAGAGCCCCGGCTGACCCTTTTTCTTTCAAATTCATCATGAAAGCCGCCTATTTCAACGAGCACGGCCCCGCCGGCGTTCTCCAATACGGCGATCTCCCCACCCCCGAGCCCGGCCACGGCGAAGCCCTCGTCCGCATCCGCGCTGCGGCGCTCAACCGGCTGGACCTGTGGGTCCGGGAAGGCTGGCCCGGGATCCGGCTGAGCCTCCCGCACGTCCCCGGCGCAGACGGGGCCGGGGAGATCGCAGAATTGGGTCCGGGGACGGAAGACTGGGTGACCGGCCAAAAAGTCGCGATCAACGCCAGCATCGGCTGCTTCGAGTGCGACCGCTGCCTGGCCGGGTTCGACAACCAGTGCCGCCGGTGGGGGATGCTCGGGGAGACCCGCTGGGGGATGCATGCCGAATACGTCGCCGTCCCGGTCCGGAACCTGCACCCGCTCCCGGATGATTTCGACCTTGCTCGAGCCGCCGCGGCCGGGCTGGTCTACCAGACCGCCTGGCATTCGCTGGTCGTGCGCGGCGGGCTGCAGGCCGGAGAGACCGTCCTCGTCGTTGGCGCGTCCGGGGGAACCAACACGGCTTATATCCAGGTCGCCAAATACCTCGGCGCCGAGGTCTACGTGGTCGGGTCGAGCTGGGAGAAGCTGGCGTTAGCCGAGTTGCTCGGGGCCGACCACGGGATCGACCGGTCGAAGGAGCCGGCGTGGGAGCGGGCGGTCTACGCCCTGACCGGGAAGCGCGGCGTCGACGTCGTGGTCGACAACGTCGGAACCACCTTCCCGCAGAGCTTCCGGGCCGCGCGGAAAGGCGGCCGAATCCTGACCGTCGGGAACACCGGCGGGCCGGTTTTCGAGATCGACAACCGCTATATCTTCGGCAAGCATCTCTCCGTCATCGGCTCGACGATGAGCCCGCAGGCCGAATTCGCCCGGGTGATGGACCTGGTCTGCGCCGGCGATCTCACGCCGGTGATCGATAGGACTTTCGAGCTGGCGGAAATCCGTTCAGCCCACCGCCGGCTGGAAGCGGGGGAACAGCTTGGTAAAATACTGCTTGCAGTTCCGTAAGGTGCTGCAGGAAGAACCGTGGTCACAGAGACACGCCGCGAAGAAAATCGGAAAATTTGGGGTGTCCGGGGGCATTGCCCGCGGACACCCCAAATTTTCCGGCATTCGCAGGAGGCGCAGGTCTGAACAAGAGAAATCGCCCTTTCGGCGTGACGATTCTCGCCCTGGGTGTTTTAACCGTTACACTGTTCTTCTGGGTGCGCTTCTACCAGGCCATCCGGATCGAGGCGTTCATCGCATCCCTGTCCCCCAGCGTGTCCCCCGCCTACCTGATGCTGACGGGTCTGATCTTCGGGCTCGCCGGAATCCCGGCCGCCCTGGGACTGTGGATCGGGAGAGCCTGGGCGCCCCGGGCCGTATACGGACTGGCCTCCGCCCTGGCGGCCTACTACTGGCTCGATTTCGCCTTCTTCGTCGTCTCGGACGCCGCCCGGGGCAGCTGGCCCCTCGCCGCCGGGGCGACAGTTCTGGCGGTGGGATGGGTGTTCTGGGTGCTCGGCCGCCCCGCGGCCAGGACGTTCTTTAAAATAAGGAAAAATCAGGGGTGAACGGTGGTTTCACCACCGTTCACCCCTGATTTTTTCTCTCCTCCCTCGCTGGTACGGGAGAAACATGCGATGTGGACATATCAAAAAATACGGAGAAACCGATGACCGACGAAACCAACCCGCACATCCAGCAGCTGCGCGAACTGCGCACGGAGGGCCGGATGGGCGGCGGCGAGAAACGGATCCAGGCTCAGCACGAGAAGGGCCGGCTGACCGCCCGCGAAAGGCTCGACCTGCTGCTCGACCGCGGCTCCTTCCGCGAACTGGACCCGTTCACCATGCACCGCAGCAGCGATTTTGGGCTGGACGACCAGCGCTTCCCCGGCGACAGCGTCGTCACCGGCTGGGGGACGATCGAGGGCCGGCTGGTCTACGTCTACTCGCAGGACTTCACCGTCCTGGGCGGCAGCCTGGGCGAGGCGCACGCCAAAAAGGTCGTCAAGATCCAGGAGCTGGCGCTCAAGACCGGCTCCCCGATCATCGGCCTGAACGACTCCGGCGGGGCCCGCATCCAGGAGGGCGTCGTCTCGCTGGGCGGCTACGCCGACATCTTCCTGCGCAACACGCTCTCATCCGGGGTCATCCCGCAGATCAGCGTGATCATGGGGCCCTGTGCCGGCGGGGCGGTCTATTCCCCGGCGCTGACCGACTTCATCTTCATGGTCCGCAACTCGTCCTACATGTTCGTCACCGGTCCGGACGTGGTCAAGACCGTCACCCACGAGGAAGTGTCCTTCGAGGACCTGGGCGGGGCCAGCGTCCATTCGGAGATCTCCGGCGTCTGCCATATCGCCGCCGACAGCGAGGCGGACACGCTCTACCTGGTCCGCAAGTTGATGTCTTTCCTGCCGCAGAACAACATGGAGGACCCGCTCTATAAGACCCCGGACGACAACCCGCTCCGGCGGGAAGAAGCGCTCGACACCATCGTCCCGTCCGATCCGGGCAAACCGTATGACATCAAGGAAGTCATCCGGATGATCGTCGACAGCGGGGATTTCTTCGAGATCCACGAGAGCTACGCCGCCAACATCGTGGTCGGGTTCGCCCGGCTGGGCGGGCACAGCATCGGGATCATCGCCAACCAGCCGCTGGTCCTGGCCGGCGTGCTCGACATCGACGCCTCCGAGAAGGCGGCCCGCTTCGTCCGGTTCTGCGATTCGTTCAACCTGCCGATCCTGACCTTCGAGGACGTCCCCGGGTTCATGCCCGGCACCACCCAGGAGCACGGCGGGATCATCCGCTCGGGAGCCAAGCTGCTCTACGCCTACTGCGAGGCGACGGTCCCCAAGCTGACCGTCATCACCCGCAAGGCCTACGGCGGAGCCTACTGCGTGATGAGCAGCAAGCACATCCGCAGCGACCTCAACCTGGCCTGGCCGACCGCCGAACTGGCGGTCATGGGGCCGGACGGGGCCGTCAGCATCATCTTCCGAAAGGAAATCGCCGAGGCGGCGGACCCGGTCGCCCGCAAGGCCGAACTGGTCGCCGATTACCGCGAGAAGTTCGCCAACCCCTACGTCGCCGCCTCCCACGGGTTTATCGACGACGTCATCGAGCCGAGAGACACCCGCCCCCGCCTCATCAACGCACTGGAGATGCTGGCGAATAAGCGGGATACGAATCCGGCGAAGAAGCATGGCAATATCCCTCTCTAAGTTTGGAAAAATAAGGGGCATCAGGGGGCAGAGCCCCCTGCCGCCCCTTATTTTTCCATATTTACAGGAGACGTAATTCATGTTCAACAAAGTCCTCGTCGCCAACCGCGGCGAAATCGCCGTCCGGATCATCCGGGCCTGCCGGGAGCTGGGGCTGCAGACCGTGGCCGTGTTTTCGGATGCAGACCGGCATGCGCTGCACGTCCGGCACGCCACGGAGGCGTACAACATCGGTGCGCCGCCGTCGCGAGAGTCGTATCTGCGGGCGGACCGGATCTTAGAGGTCGCCCGCCAGTCGGGGGCCGGGGCGATCCACCCGGGGTACGGGTTCCTGGCCGAGCGGGCCGATTTCTCGCAGGCCTGCCTCGACGAGGGCATCGCTTTCATCGGGCCGAAACCGTCGTCAATCGCCGCAATGGGGGACAAGATGGTGGCGCGCGCCACGGTCGAGAAGGCCGGGGTGCCGGTGGTCCCGGGGACGGAGGGGGAAGGGGCGTTGCGGGACGAGGACCTGCTGGGCGTGGCCCCGTCGATCGGGTTCCCGCTGCTGATCAAGGCCACGGCCGGCGGCGGCGGGAAGGGGATGCGGGAGGTCAAATCGATCGAAGAGATGCCGGCGATGCTCGAATCGGCCCGGCGGGAGGCCGAATCGGCCTTTGGGGACGGGAACGTCTACCTCGAGAAGCTCGTCGAGGGCGCCCGGCACATCGAGATCCAGATCCTGGCCGACGAGCACGGCAACGTCATCCACCTGGGCGAGCGCGAATGCTCGCTCCAACGCCGGCACCAGAAGCTGCTCGAGGAGGCCCCCTCACCGTTCATCCTGAACGACGAGGGCCTGCGGGCGAAGTTGGGGGACGTGGCCGTCAAGGCGGCAGCCGCGGTCGACTACGTCAACGCCGGGACGATCGAATTTCTGATGGACAAAGACCAGAATTATTTTTTCCTCGAAATGAACACCCGGCTGCAGGTCGAGCACCCGGTAACCGAGTTCGTGACCGGGATCGATATCGTCAAGGAGCAGATCCGGATCGCCCGCGGCCGCCCGCTGCGGTTCGACCAGGAAGATGTGACGATGAACGGCTGGGCGATCGAGTGCCGGATCAACGCCGAGGACCCGTACAACAACTTCCTGCCGTCGACCGGGACGATCACGCATAGCATCCAACCAAACGGCCCGGGTGTGCGGGTCGACACCGGAGTCTACCCGGGGTTCGAGATCACACCGTACTACGACTCGCTGATCTCGAAGCTGATCGTCTGGGGCGAGACGCGCGGCCAGGCCATCCTGCGGATGCGGCGGGCGCTGGCGGAGTACAAGATCATCGGGGTGCGGACCAACATCCCCTTCCACCAGAACCTGCTCGAGCAGCACAGGTTTATCGCCGGCCAGTTCGACACCCGCTTCGTGGAAGACCGCTTCTCGATGGAAGAAGCGGAAGAGGAGAAAGAGATGCGGCCCGAGATCGCCGCCCTGATCGCGACGGTTGTGGCCCACCGGCAGGCCGAGCAGGCCACCCAGATCGTACAGCGCAACGCCCGCGATACCAGCAACTGGAAGTGGGTCGGCCGCTGGGAACGGATGCACCGGTGAAATACGTCGTCACGATCAACGAGCGCCAGTTCACCGTCGAGATCGTCGACGAGAAGCACGTCATCCTGGACGGGCAGCCGGTCGAGATCGACTTCCAATCGGTCCACGGCCAGCCGGTCTACTCGCTGCTGATCGAGGGGCGGTCGTACGAGGCTTACGTCAACGAGAGCGACGAGCTCTGGCAGGTACTGCTGCTGGGCGATCTGTACACGGCCCACGTCGAGGACGAACGGGAAAGGCGCCTGAAAGCGGCCGCGGGGGTCCAGATCGGCGGGGGCGGGGAATTTCACCTGAAGGCCCCGATGCCTGGCCTGGTCGTCGCAATCCCGGTCAGGGAAGGGCAGGAGGTGGCCAAGGGGGACGTGCTCGTGATCCTGGAATCAATGAAAATGCAGAACGAGCTGCGCTCGCCGACGGATGGGACGGTGGTGCGGATCAAGGTGAAGGAAGGGGACAGCGTGGAAGGGAAGGCGACTTTGTTGAGTGTTGAATAAGGCAAAAACAAAGGGGCGGCGGGCTTCGCCCGCCGCCCCTTTGTTTTTGCCTGATAATATGGCGATCGAGTCCGAGGTGAAATTCTTGCTCAACGACCTCCCGGGGCTGCAGCGGCGGCTCGAGACGCTCGGCGCGCGCCTGGCGGCTCCGGAGGTGCGTGAGGTCAACCTGAAGTTCGACCGGCCGGACCGCTCACTGACGCAGACCTTCCAGGTCCTGCGGCTCCGCCGGGATAGCCGGGTCCGGCTGACGTACAAAGGACCCGGCCGGATCGTTGACGGGGTGAACGCACGCAAGGAGATCGAATTCGAGGCCGGGGATTTCGAGGCAGCACAGGCTTTTCTGGAAGCGCTGGGGTTCGAGGTCAACCTGGTCTATGAAAAATACCGGACGTCCTATGAACTGGACGGGGTCGAGATCGTCCTGGACCACACCCCGCTCGGCGATTTCGCCGAGCTGGAAGGGCCGGACGGCGCCGCCATCGCCGCGCTGGCCGCCCGGCTTGGGCTGGATTGGTCCGCCCGGACCGTGGCGAGCTACACTTTCCTGTTCGATGAGGTGAAGCGGTCGCTTGGGCTGGCGGTGCGGGATCTGACGTTTGAGGATTTCGAGGGGGTCGCGGTGACGCCGGCAGCTCTCGGCGTCCGGCCGGCGGATTGACCTATGAACGTCGGCCTCGACTTCGGCACCTCCAACTCCTCCATCGCCCGCTTCCGAGACGGGAAGATCGAACTCTTCGACCTCGATCCGGGCTCCCTCAACCCGCGCATGCTGCGCTCGTTCATCTTCATCGACCGGGCGCAGAAGCAATTGGTCGGGAACGAAGCGGTCGCCCGTTACCAGGAGGTGGAGACAGGTCGGCCGGTGTATTGGGAAACGAAAAGCATGGGCCAGGTCCAGATGATCGTCGGCAGCGGCGGTAGCAGCCCGATCGTCTACTGGGACGACCTGATGGTCCGGATCGACACGGCCGCCCAGGGCCGGCTGATCCAGTCGGTCAAGACGGCGCTGCGCAACCCGGCATACGAAGGGACCGACGTCTTCGACACGTTCTACCCGGTCGAGAAGCTGATCTCCGTCATCCTGGAGAACCTCCGGCTCCGCTGCGAGGCTGCCACCGGTGAACCGGTTGAAGGGGTCGTGCTGGGCCGGCCGGTCAAGTTCTCGGACGACCCCGAGATCGACGCCCGGGCGCAGGCAAAAATCGAGGCGGCTGCGGAGCTGGCCGGTTTTAAGAACATCCGCTTTGCCTTCGAACCCGTCGCCGCGGCCTACGTCTACCACCAGGAGACCGGCGAGCGCCAGGCTGCCCTCGTCTTCGATTTCGGCGGCGGCACGCTCGACCTGACCGTCGTCGAAGTCGGCGGGGCGGCCGAGCCGGTCGTCCTCGCCACCCGCGGCGTCCTGATCGGCGGCGACGACCTGGATCGGGCCCTGCTCCAGCCGCTCAAGCGCCACTTCGGCGACGGGGCCACCCTGCGGAACCGCCAGCCGGTCCCGGCTCACATCTTCGGCCTGCTCGACAGCTGGCAGACGATGGTCCTGCTCTCCCGGCCCGAGTACCGGACGATCCTGCGCGACGCGCGGCGCGGCAGCGATCCGGAGGCGATCGAAAGGTTGATCCTGCTGATCGAAAAAAACCTCGGCTTCGCCCTGTTCCAGGAGATCGAGGCGGCCAAGATCCGGCTTTCGTCAGAGGCCACCGCCCACGTCGCCCTCGAGAGGGGCGATTTCTCCTACAAACAGCTCGTCACCCGCCCCGAGTTTGAGCGCCTGGCCGCACGATTTTTGCATCAGATCGAAGCCGATCTCGACCAGGTCGTCGCGGACAGCGGTCTGACGCCGGGGGACATCCGGGCCGTCCTCCGCACCGGCGGCAGCGCCCAGATCCCGGCCGTGATCCGGATGCTGGGGGAAAAGTTCGGCCACGACCGGCTGCGGCCGCTGAACCCGTTTGAGACGATCGTGGGGGGGCTCGCGATCCTCGCAGATTCGTTCTAAATTGGGTGAAAAAGGGAGGCGGGGGGGGGGGGGGGGGGGCGGCCCCCGCCCGCCCCCCCCCCCCCCGCCGGCTCGCCCCCTCGACGCCCATGGCCCAGACCCACCCGATCGGTGCCCTGGCGCAGGCCGGGCGGCTGCGCGGTTTCCAGGACCTGATGCGCTATCGGGTCCGCGACATCATCCTGGTGTCGAGCCTCTACGACTCGTTCATCCTCGCCCAGGAAGGGCAGCTGGACGAGCTCATCCTCAGCGAGTTCCTGAACCTCGATCTCCGGATCACGCCGAACCTGATCCGCGTGTCGACCGGCCGCGAGGCGCTGGCGCTCGTGGCCGAGAACCCGCGCTTCAACCTGATCGTCGCCTCGGCCTACGTCGGCGACATGAGTGCCGTGGATCTGGCGCACCGGGTCAGGGCGCTGGGGCTCGACATCCCCGTGATGGCGCTCGCCTACGACGTGCGGGACGTCACCGACCTGCAGCGGCACCCGGACGCGTCCGAGCTGGATCGCATCTATCTGTGGCAGGGAGACTTCCGCGTCCTGCTCGCGATGGTCAAGGACATCGAGGACCGGCTGAACCTCGAGCACGACACCGGCGAGATGGGCGTTCAGGCGATCATCGTGATCGAGGACAACGCGCGCTACTACTCCTCGTTCCTGCCGATGATCTACGTCGAGCTCATGCACCACTCGCATCGCCTGGCGCCCGAAGGGATGAACCGCTCGCACCGGCTGCTGCGGGTCCAGGCGCGACCGAAGGTGCTGCTCTGCACGACGTTCGAGGACGCCTGGGCCTACTTCGAAGCCTACCAGG
>Ga0214472_10009487_pt1 | contig 10139 bp, 9 predicted proteins | sample RVTome_6_FD_207662 | JGI IMG/M metagenome (GOLD analysis project Ga0214472, IMG submission 207662) | Soil microbial communities from uranium-contaminated site in the Upper Colorado River Basin, Wyoming, United States - RVT140D175 | ecosystem: Environmental > Terrestrial > Soil > Contaminated >...
CTTCAGCATCTTCCGCCACAAGAGCGGCGATATGTTCCTTCTTGAAATACCTGCTGGCAAAAATTCGTATGGGTACTAAAGCAGCAATCATCAACGGAAAAAGAATTCCTATTACAGATGTTTTTAAAATCCACAACGCCAAAAAGCACAAGGATTGAATCAAAGTGAACCGGTGCATAACCTTTATAGGGACGTTCTTGGTATAATGCGTATCGGGATAGAGTTTTGGATCTGTAATCCAAAGCATCATTCTTTCGTAGAATTGGTTACCCCCCAGTGAAGCAAATCCCATATAAAGGAATAAACCAAATAGAACCGGCATTGGAATATAAGCAAAGTAATTTAGCAGGAACAAGGAGCCTGCAATCATAACATGGATAGATAATCCGGAAACTCTGTTTTCGCGAACCGAAACTATTTTTTCTTTCTTCTGGCCTCCGCCAACGTCAACAACTTTCACCGTTGCCAAACTTTTGACATGATTTAGTGAATGCACAGTGGCCGCGACAATCCAGGGAAGTGCAAAAATGCTACCCACCAAAACAATTATGCCGACAACCGCCAGATCCAGGTGATAACCCATTCCCTTCCTCAATTTATTATCTGCTGAATTTACAAGCCGGGTAGTAATATTCTGGTCGAGAAACAGAAGTATGGTTGCAAGAATCGCTGGACCAATAGACGCGAAGATTGCCCATACAGGAATTTCAAAGATGTTTACCAGCCATGGTCTGCCAATGGTGGTACTAATACTATCAGGAACTGCAGGTCTGTTTAATTCAACTTCAGGAAATAACATGGCTCCAGCTGTCATTATAACGATGGCAATGGAAGGTCCAAAATCACTTAGAAAATCTCGGAGCGTTTTTCTGAGGTAGGGAGTGGAGGTTGTAAGCTTTAGGTACCTGGAAATTCCGAAAGTTCCCATGGCCAGAATAAAGGTCAGGAAGCCGCTCGATAATCCGAAACCTTCAGGCCCGAATGAGTTAATGGTATCTTTGGCCGCCTCAACAATGAAAATTACTGAAATAAGAGCCGCAAAGATTTCATCCGTGAACCGCGTAAAATACTGCATCAATGCGCTGGCATCTGTGAAAGCGCAAATCAAAAGTATAATGCCCGACCAAATTCCTACCCAGGCGTAGGTAGCGAGAAAGGGTATATCTAACTGGAGACATGCTGTATATAATAGTCCTGTGAAAATGGTAATGGGTCCGGTTCCACCAAGGATTGTTAAGGGCTGGCCTGAAAATAAGGCAAAGCAAATGCCACCAACGGCGGTTACAACAATCATTTCGGTTATACCAATTTGATTTCCGGTTAAAGCCCCCGTTAAAGCTCCAAAAGCAATTGCATTGGCTAGAGCCGCAAAATATAAAAACAAGGTAGTGCCGGCAACCTTCGAATGCAGCCCGTCTTTGAAATCATCAATATAATGGGGAGCCCGGCGCTTTATATCATCGGTTATTCCACCAAATAATCTCCCTGTCCATTCTAGTCCTTCATGTGCTGATGATTTTGTAGTACTCTTCATAAATTTTCTTATTGAAATATTTTTTTGGTTTAGATAGTTTTAGAAAGGATATTGCTAAGAAAGAATTTCAATATTTTGCTCCAATGGCGCACATACATAAATAAAAGTTACGTTGACTAAATCATTCATATAAGCCCGTAATCCAACTTTCCTTGACATAACTTGCACGTAAAATGTTGAAAATCAGTGGTGTATATAAAGGGGTTACCTTATTATCCTAATTGGAAATTAAGGAATAAATATGCTAACTTTATTTTCCCCTAACAACTAGGATTCAAACTAAACTTACTTAAAAATGGAAAAAAATCGAAAAATTTTTTATGCGATCGGTATAGTAATAATAGTAGCGATTGCAGGGTACTATTTTGCTGGTGGAAATTTTGGAGTTTCTCCGGAAGATGCAGCAAGTTCTGCCATGGATGGTGTAAAGAAAGCTGATAAGTACACTAGTGGTTCCTCTGAAGAAATTGCAATGGATGGTGAAGAAGTACAGCAACTGCTTCAAAATGACCAATTCCAGCAAATGATCAGAGATGAAGCGTTTAGGGAACTCATGAAATCTCCTGAATTTACGGCACTAGCTAAGAACCCGGCATTTATTGATCTCGCTAAGAACCCAGCATTTGAAGCGATGGCTAAGAACCCACAGTTTTTGGATATGGCGAAGTCGCCGGCTTTTGAGACTCTTGCCAAGAATCCGAATTTTGAGGTCTTGGCTAAAAATCCGGAATTTATGAATCTTGCCAAAACAGCAGAATTCAGCGCGTTGGCAAAATCACCTCAGTTTGAAGAACTCATGAAATCTCCGGAGTTCATGGCGCTGGCTAAGAATCCTGCCTTTGCAGATTTAGCCAAGAGTCCTTCAAATTTTGAACTGATGAAAAATGCAGCTTTTGAGGACCTGGCGAAGAACCCCGCTTTGGCGGATCTGGCCAAGAGCCCGAGCTTTCAAGCTTTGGCAAAGAATCCTGCTTTTGCGAATTTAGCCATGAATCCACAGTTCCAGGCTCTTGCGAAGAACCCTCAATTCACTGCTTTGGCTAAGAATCCGGCTTTTGAGGCACTGGCTAAAAATCCCGAATTCATGGCTCTGGCAAAATCTCCGGCGTTTGAAAATCTTGCAAAATCGCCTCAGTTTGCTGACCTGATGAAATCGCCTCAGTTTGGAGAGTTGATGAAATCACCTCAATTCCTGAGTCTGGCCAAAAATCCTCAATTCGAAGCGATGGCAAAGAATCCCGCTTTTACTGATTTGATGAAGAATCAAACTTTTACTTCACTTATGAAGAATGCACAATTTGCTGACCTGGAAAAGTTGGCTACCATGCAATAGTAAGAATTCATAAAACAACCCAAACTTACCATGGGGAGACAGCTTGACTGCCTCCCTTTCTTTTTGTCATTCAAATTATTTCACTAATTTGTTTGCCAAGCTCCAGCCTAAACCCTGATTATGAATTACAGACTCACCCTCCTGTACCTGACATTCTCCTTTTCTGCTTACGCACAGCTTAACTTAATTGAAACAAACGAAATCCGGCTTGTGACCTATGATTTTGGTCATCAATATGTACTTCCTCATGCCGGAAGGTGTTTCCACAATGCCCTGGAATTTCACAAAAAGCTTTTTGATTATACCCCTTCAGAAAAGATCACGATATTAATTCAAGACTTTGGTGATTATGGCAACGGTGGAGCCACTGCTGTTCCTAAGAATGCAGTTAGCATAGGTCTTGCTCCATTTAGTTACGCTTTTGAAACAAGCCCGGCAGGAGAAAGAATTTTTAGCATGGCTAATCATGAGCTTATTCACGTACTGGCTCTTGACAACGCCACAAAAACGGATCGCTTTTATCACAAGCTATTTTTTGGAAAGGTTATGCCTACTAAGGAAAATCCAATTTCAATGTTTTATAGTTTCTTAACCAGTCCCCGGAGGTATTCGCCCCGCTGGTTTCACGAAGGTATTGCTTCCTACATAGAAACCTGGATGAGCGGAGGAGTAGGACTTGCAGTGGGGAGTTATGATGAAATGGTTTTTAGAACGCGGGTGCTGGAAAATGCAAGGATTTATACTGCCCTTGGTCTGGAATCGGAAGGGACAACCACAGATTTCCAGGGAAGATCCAACTCATATTTATACGGCACACGGTTTATGGGATATCTGTCCTATGAATACGGACCGGAAAAAATTATCGAGTGGGTAAAACGAAAAGATGGGAGCAAGCGAACTTTTTCCGCGCAATTCAAACAGGTTTTTGGCAAACCCTTAGCTACCAGTTGGGATGAATGGATCGAATTTGAAAAGGAATGGCAAAGAGTAAATGCTGAGCAATTAAGAGAAAATCCGATAACAGATGTGAAACCCATTACAGAAAGAAATCTCGGCTCTGTTTCTTATGCTTTTCATAATGAAAAAAGAAATGAAGTATATGTCGCGGTAAATTACCCGGGACAGGTTCCGCATTTGGCAACCATAAACCTGAATACCGGGAAACTTGATAAGCTTGTAGATATTAAAGGTGCCGCTTTGTTCTATGTAACCTCGCTAACTTTTGACCCCGAAGCTGAAATACTGTACTATACTACAGATAATGATAACTGGAGAGATTTAAACAGTTATAACGTTGAAACAGGGAAAACCAAACTCCTCCAAAAAGATGTTCGAACCGGAGACCTTGCATTTAACCATGTAGATAAGAGTATTTGGGGTATTAAACATCTTAACGGATATTCTACCATAACGAAAATTCCCCGAAAGAATGAGTTGGAAGAAAATACCAGGCCGTACAGCGGATGGAAGCAAATCTATACACTGCCTTATGGAAAAGATATTTTTGATATAGATATTTCACCTGATGGCAGAAAGATGTCGGCAGCCGTAGCCGACACACGCGGGAACCAACTTTTATTAATTTTTGATTTAATGAAGCTGGAGCAGGGTGAAGTTTCTGCCGATACTGTATTTAATTTTGATATTACCTCCCCGCAAAGTTTCAGGTATACAAAAGATGGAAAGTATTTATACGGTACTTCATACTGGAGCGGTGTGAGCAATATATACAGAGTGGAAACCGAATCTTTGGAAATCGCACCCGTAACCAATGCTGTAACCGGATTTTTTAGGCCACTGTTAATCAATGACGAACAATTGTTTGCATTTGAATTTCGCAGCGATGGATTCCAGCCGGTTTACATTAAGAATGAGTTGGTTGAAAATATTAACACTGTAAATTATCTGGGTACAAAAACAATCGCTAAGCATCCAATGTTAAAGGATTGGGAAACTCACCCTCCCCGGCCATCGGAAATGAATTTTGATGAGATGAAAATTGAAGAAGGCCAGTACAGGGCCGGTAAATTACTCAAGGTTAATTATGCCTACCCAACAGTTGTCGGGTATAAGGATTTCGTGGGTTTAGGATACTTGCTGAATATTGGTGATCCTTTTGGATTTCGGGAGTTGGAGTTTGAATTTGCTTATACACCACGAAGTTTTAGAAATGGATTAACTGAAAGTGATTCCCTGAATAGCATCCTGAGTGATGAAGAATTATATCATTTCTCCGCTTATGCCAAACTTGGAAGGTTTGAGATGTATGGCTCGTTTAATGGAACTGATTTTTATGATTTATTTGGTCCTACAAAAACTACACGGAAAGGGATCCAGTTTGGTGTAGATTACCTCACCACACTTATTTATGATCCCCCACGAAATCTGGACCTTAACCTGGGTATTAGTACGTTTTACGGTCTGGAAAAATCACCGGAATTCCAAACAATTAATACTACCGCTTCCGATAATAACTTCTTCGTGAATTTACGAGGAGGGCTAACCTACCGGTATATGACAAATTCCTTAGGTGCCGTGGATCCGGAAAAAGGAATTCGCGTGTCTCTCAGGCCTGCCGCGGCATATTCTGCAGGAAGCATTTATCCGCGGGCAATTTTAAGCCTTGACTATGGCATCCAGATGCCGGTTAACCATTTTTCTATTTGGATTAGAACTGCTGCTGGAAAGGCGTTCAGTAACACATTAAACCCTTTCACCAGGTTTGGATTTGCCGCGTTTGGGAATAATTATATTGATCATCAGACCAGCAGAAGATACAGGACAGAGTTTTCATTTCCGGGTGTGCAATATGATGCTGACGTAACAATCATTGCCAAAGAATTTGCCAAAGGCATGATTGAATTTGTCTTGCCTCCAATCAGATATAGAGAATTAGGTTTCCTGAATTTCTATGCTAACTGGACTCAGCTCAGCATATTTACATCGGGCCTTCGGGCTGATAATAATCAGCAATTTGTGAATTTCGGTGCACAGCTTGACACCCGTTTAGTTCTGTTTTCGCTAATGCCATCTACACTATCCCTCGGATATGCATCAGCCTTTGATCTGGTCACTGAAAATAACTATAACGAGTGGATGATTTCACTAAAGATCTTGCGGTGATAATTCTAAAAATTCGAACCGGTTAATCCGTTTGGATAACTTTAGAATTATATTACCTTTTTAAATTGAAATAAATGAATTCGGTTTTCCTGGTTTTGATGGCACTGGCTCCGGGTATCGCGGTTACCTTATATATCTATCTCAAGGATGAATATGAACCGGAGCCTATATGGCTGCTGCTGTTAAGCTTCTTATATGGATGTATAGCATTTGGGATCACCTATGTATTTGATTTTGCAATCTATAAAATCATTCACCTTGAAGCTCAAAATCTTTTTCACCAGGGAATCAGGGCCTTAATCCTGGTTGGGCTGGTGGAAGAATGTTCTAAGTTTATTTTTGTCAGAGGGTTGCTATACCCAAATAAAAATTTCGATGAACCCTTTGATGGAATTGTCTATGCCGTTATGGTTGGAATGGGATTTGCCACCATTGAAAACATAATTTACGTAATCAATGGTGGTGGCGGTACTGCCATTGTACGGATGTTTTCCGCAATCCCTGCGCATGCGGTCTTTGCTATACTGATGGGTTTTTTTCTGGGCAAAGCCAAATTTGATAAGAAGAATGAACGCCTGAACGTATGGCTGGGCTTGATCGTGGCTACTGTTTATCATGGGGTGTATGATTACTTCTTGTTTATTTCATTTGTAGCAGGTATCTGGATCCTCGCAGGAGTATCCCTGGTAATTGCTATCCTCCTTTCCAGGATTTCAATCAGGATGCACCATGATGCTTCACCATTCAAAAACAACCCTAAAGAACAACACCGTTATCCAAAAGAACCTCAATAATGAATTGGCAATACCGGGATTCCAGAGTTCAAGAGACAAAAATCGCGTCCTACGTTTTTGATAACTCATTGCGGCGGAAAACGGAATGACAATCTCCAGAATTATTTAGTATGTCATTCCTGTTTCTGCCAGGTGTTTCAAAAGCACAAAACCGGGATCCAGTTACTTTTCATTCAAAAAAAAGAAGCAACTTATAGTTGCTTCTCGTGTAAGATTTTTTTGAGTGGGTTACGGCTTAATTACCGTATTGCCATCAAGGACAACTGCTGTCTGTGCCAGAGCACGGCCATTCATACTGGCTCCTGTATTTAAAGTGATACCTGTCATTGACAAAATAATTCCTTCAAAATGAGAGGTTGTTCCCAGGGTAACCGTACCTGCAACCTGCCAGAAAATATTCTCAGGCAAAGCGCCGCCTATTAAAGTAACGTTTACCGCTGAACTCATAGTGAGGTCTCCGGCAATTTGGAATATCCAAATATCAGTAGCACTACCAGAAATGGTAACATCCGATGCTATAAGTACGGTGTTGGTCCACTTGTATAATCCGGGAGTCATTGTAAGGCCACCAATGTTTCCTGTGTTTAGCTCAAAATAATCAGGAGTTGGTCGGCCTGCTGCATCATTATAAGCAGTTATCATATTTTCAACTGCAGTTGTCATATTTATAGGTGTAGGATCTGCCATATCAGCGGCATAAACTTTGCCTGTCACCTGCGCTGAGGTTGCATATCCGGTTTCATCTGTTAGGGCAAAGCCGGTGATATAACTTGTTGCAGCCGGACTTAGTCCAAGGTCTCCCGTCATGATCGAAGTGGGATTATTGTTAATCGCAGTCTTTGCAAGGACCAAAAAGCTTCCTGCAGTACCAAGATTTATTGCCTGCTGAGTAGAAGACGATGCTCCGGTTGTGAAATTCCATGTCACTTTAGTTGCAAGTGGATTACCATCCAGATCTTTTACACCTGTACTAACGTTTGCAGTGTACTGCTCACCGGCTTCCAGAGCTACTAAGGGTAAAAATGTTGCTGTATTTTCCACATAAGTAATGGTACCGGGAACAACAATTGTTCCCTGAGTCAGGGTGAATGTTTCCGTGTTAATGGTTGAAGCATTCATCGCTTCACTAAATGTAACCACTACTGCTGTGTTACGCGTAACCCCGGTTGAATTATTCAAGGGATTAGTTAAAGTCACCGTAGGGCTTTCTATTTGGATTATTTCAGCGTCATCATTCTTGCAACCGACGACGGAAAAAATCAAAAGTAAACTAATGACTGATGCAATTTTTATATTATTCATTGTTATAAATTTAATCGCATTTGGTTAAGAATATCAACTTGCGATGAATGGCGAATATTCGGGAAGAGTTAATGATTTCAAGAAAACTAATCTTGCCTGGTTGCCAGGAGTTCAGGTTAGATTTAGAAAAATTGATTTTCTAAAACTTCTTACAACAAATTTGCAGGTATTAAGCATGGTAAGCGTTACACAATAATCATTTTATGTTACATATATCACAGCTTAATTGTTTAATTAACTCCAGTTAGTGGTCCTGATCATCCCAAAGGGCATAAACTTCTATATCTGTGATATATGTAATACTTATGAATTCTTATATAACAGTTTATAAAGAGAATTGATACAATATTTGTATGTATTTGAAATAGAACAAAATAAAACAAGAAGGGAAAAGAGTGATTGAGGCGTAGTTTTACCAAATCATAATGAAATTAAAAAACAATAAAATGGGAAATTTACTTTATGCTATCGCGATTATACTGATTATCCTCTGGGCAATCGGGTATTTAGGATTTAACTCCGGCGGGATAATACATGTCTTGTTTATTATCGCCGTTATAGCCGTTCTATTCCGGGTAATCAGAGGTAGTCGAATTGTTTAATACTGCTCATAAAATTTTTTGAGCCGGGGTGGATTTGAATATCTCAATATGCAAAGTTGTTCTATCATCAGGGTTAATTTGAATCTGAAATAAATTTAAAATAATAATAGACTCATGAAAAAGATACTACTATTAATATTGGCAATTAGCTCAATAGCTTACCCGGGTAAAGCCCAGGAAACGGAGATTGATTTACGGCAAAGGTTTATTTTTGGTGTTAAAATTGGAGCCAATTTATCAACAGTGTTTGATACACAAGGTGAGCAATTTAATGCGGATCCCAAAATTGGTTTTGTAACAGGTGCATTTTTGACAGTACCTATTTGGAGATTCCTTGGCGTTCAACCGGAAATACTATTTTCTCAGCGAGGATTCAAGGCAACAGGTGTTATTCTTGGCAGCCCTTATAAATTTACTCGTACAATAAGTTATATTGATTTGCCTTTGCTGGCCACGTTTAACCTAAACAATGTAGTTACGGTGGTTGCAGGACCACAACTCTCTTTTCAGGTTTGGCAACGAGATGCATTTTCAACAGGAACTTCTCCCACGCAGGTTCAGGAATTTAGTAATGACGATATTAGAAAAAATACCCTGTCTATATTAACAGGATTGGATTTCAATTTTAATCATATCGTACTGGGAACAAGGGCAGGGTTTGATGTTCAAGATAATATCGGGAAAGGCACGGTGATTACTCCGCGCTATAAGAATGTCTGGGTGCAAGCTACTCTGGGTTACAGGTTTTATAATTAGATAATTAGGAATAAAAAGTTCATCATGAAAAATGGATCGAGAAAAATGAGATTGTGGAATCTGATAATACTAACCTTATGCCTAACTCTTTTGTTTAGCGTAACATCCTGCCTTGTTTTGGTTCGCAAAGATAATGGAAAGCATCGGGGTTGGTTTAAAAATTCAAAAAGCCATCCGCGGCATACCAAACCGGGAAAAGCGAAGGGTAACCATGAGGAGAGTACTTCAAAACTTTGGTGGGAGATAGATAAAAACTTAATATCACATAATATAAAAAAATAGAATTATGAGAACTAGAAACTCAGCTTTCATCCTTATTGTACTGGGAATATTGATGCTAATCTATACCGGATTTAATTTTGTTACTACCGAAAGAGTAGTGGATTTAGGCCCATTAAAAATTGATAAACAGAAGAATCACTCTGTTGCATGGCCGCCTATTGTTGGAATAGTGCTGGTAGTAGGCGGAGTCTTTTTGCTTGGTAAGACTAAAAAAGGGAGAGCTATTTAATGCTTCTTTTATTTTGATTTTAATGGGGTTAGCAGGTATTGTCCGCTGTTGCTGTTGCTTCATTGACTTCACTTGGAACTTCAAATTTAGTATGTCAAAAAATTGCAGACTAAGTTTTTTGATAACTCAGATGTTATCTAGTATGTCCTCTCGGTTTCTGCCAGAGTGTTTCATAAGCGCAAAA
>Ga0214472_10009488_pt1 | contig 10139 bp, 17 predicted proteins | sample RVTome_6_FD_207662 | JGI IMG/M metagenome (GOLD analysis project Ga0214472, IMG submission 207662) | Soil microbial communities from uranium-contaminated site in the Upper Colorado River Basin, Wyoming, United States - RVT140D175 | ecosystem: Environmental > Terrestrial > Soil > Contaminated >...
CCCGTGTTGCTACAGTTGCGCGCGGGGCCCCTAGCTCACCGGGTAGAGCACCGGACTTTTAATCCGGCGGACAGAGTTCGAGCCTCTGGGGGCCCACTGTTATACAGCCGCTGACCTGCTGCGACACTGACTCGGCGGCAGAGTCCGTCGCCCTCGGCGCAACCGCTTCATAGGTTCGAGTCCGGCTAACTGTTTACAAGGGTCCTCTCGGTGCGTTCAATGCCCAGCCCAACAACCGAGGAGGGCTTGATGGAAGAACACGGCCGACTGTTTCTGAACGAGCACCGAGCGCGGGGATCGTCGCCCCGGACAATCGAGGGGTACCTCCGGGACCTGAACCGGTTCCGAACGTGGCTCACAACCGAAGGACGACCTACCGCCATCGGCGAGGTACGGCGCGAAGACATCGTGCTGTTCCTGGACGCACTGCTGAATCTCCAGCCCAGCGAACGTCGCCGGAACCCTGCCGGCACCGCGCATATGGTGTTCCGTTCGCTCCGCGCATTCTTCAACTGGGCGGCCGAGCAGGAGATCATCCCGACGTCACCGATGCGCCACGTCAAAGGGCCGCGCGTCCCAGAGGTACCGATCCCCATACTGGACGAGGACGAGATTCGACGGCTCCTCGACACCTGCCGACGCGGGAAGACGCCGGAGGACCGGCGGGACTACGCCCTCCTTCGAACCTTCCTCGATACCGGAGCCCGCCTCGGCGAGATCGTCGGCCTCAGGATTGACGACTATCAAGTCGAGGACGGGCTGCTCACGATTCGGCACGAGACATCGAAGTCCCGGAGGACTCGGACGGTGTCTCTAAGCACCGAGACCCAGGTCGCGCTCGGGCGGTGGATCACGCTCGCGCGGCCCCGGTACGCCGATAGCGCACGGGAACGCGCGTTCTGGGTCAGCCCGAAGGGCGCGCTAACCGATTCGGGGGTAGCGAAGATCCTCCAGCGGCGCGCACGAGCGGCGGGCATCAATCGCGTCCACCCGCACATGTTCCGCCACACGTTCGCACATCACGCGCTAGCGAATGGTCACACCGAAGGGGACGTCATGCGGCGCGGAGGCTGGCGGTCTCGGTCGATGTTGGACCGCTACGGCCGGACCGGTGCCTCCGACCGCAGTAACGACGCCTTCCGAGCGTCCGGCTTCGGGGACCGCTGGTAGCCCGGCGTCCTGTCACCGATTCTGGCGAAGTTGTCGCGAATCTGCGACACTCACGGCATGGTTGACGACAAGAATCGAGACCTCGCAACCGCGCGCGCTCGAGCCGCTGCCCTCGACCGGATCATCACGCGCGAGGAGAAGCGACGGGAGGCGCAGCGTCTCGCCGACCGGTGGGGCCAGCGCCTGGTGGAAGCGGTTGAGGAAGCGATTGACAAGCACGGCTGCTCGCAGGCCGAGATCGCGAAGACGCTGGGGATGAAGGACCGGCGGCAGCTCTGGGCCGTCCTCCGGCGGCTTGAGGTAGAGGCGGGCAGGCGACCCCGCGACTCGAAATGGCGAGTGCGTCGCTCGAAGCGGCCGGAGACGAACGTGGACGACATCCCGTTCTGATCCGTCGTTCGACAAGGGCCCGGCGAGAGCGTACAACAACCTTCGTAGCGCACCATCGGTAGGACCGGAACGGTCCCCCTGCGTTGCCGGGGATAACTCGGCGGAAGGGCGCGTAACCGCGCGACCAGGAAACGGGCACGGCATCCGGCAGTAAGGCGCGAGAACGAGCCAGCGCCTCACGGTCCTGCCGGAGATGGGTGCTCCCGTTGAACGTGCGAGAAGCAGGCCGCCTCGGTGGCCTGAGCACGCGCAGTCGGCACGACCCCCGCCGCATCACCGAGCCGGCGCGACTCGCGCGCTGGCGGAAATATCTCACGGCCGTGGATCCCGACGGCATACTCCCGCCCGCTGAGCGGGTCGCTCGCGCCGAGGCGGCGCGTCGTGCCGAGATGATCCGTATATCGGCGCTCGGTGTCGCCGCGCGGAAGCGGGGCGCGCGGGCCTAGGCGGACCCCGGCGCCCCCGCCATACTCCACACCATTAGTGCGGCCCACAGGACCCACCCGTATCGGTAGTTCCACGAGACCGCCTCGTTGATCGCCTCGGGCACGACGTAGGCGTTGAGGTCTGCGCATTCGTTGCATTCGCCAACGATCTGTTTCCGCCAAGCGGCGCCTAGCCAGAATAGTCCAGCGTACTTGTAGGCGAAGACCATCCGGATCTTGCCGCCACACGCATCGCAGGCCTTATCGTGGAGGCCGAGCGGCACGACCGTGTGACCCCATACGAGCATCTCGATCTTCCTCCCGGAGGTCTACCCCCACGAAGCGGTTGGGACAGGCTCAATGTCGGCAGCTTCGAAAGGCTCCTTGAGTCGGTGGCGTGACGGCGTCGGCGTCCTGGCGGCCCCGCTCCGGTGAGATCGCCGCGACCCGTCGCGGACGTAAACATGCCTACGAACCGGAAAGGCGCTTTTGCGCCGGTTTGCCTGCTAAGGGTGCCGGAACTACACGGATGCGATCTGGCCTTTTCCCGATATCATGGAGGCCGACAACGCCGAGGAGACGTACCCATGGAGAACGACGCCCTAGCGCTGGAATACCAGGCTGACTATGGGACTGCCCGCGGGGATCTGAAGCTCCCGGACCTGGTGAACAATCCCTACGCTGGCCGCATACGCAGCATCCTTGGTGCCGGCCTCACGGAACAGGGCTTTGATCTTGTTCCCGGCCAGTTGGGTCCGTTCTTCGATAACGGAGCCGATGCGTTTCTGGTCGGCCAGGATTCCGTTCAATCGCTCTCGCAGTAGTTTCTCCTCCAGCCGCGCCCCGTCGGGGTTGAATCCGACGCCGTGAAACATGAAGGTCGAGTGCGGGCTGGCGCAGCGCTCCTCTCCTGCCAAGAACATCACGTTTCCGATGGAGTCCACGTTTCCAACGTTATGGGTTATGAGCTTGAACGGCATCGCACGCATCACGTTGTAGAGATTCATTCCGTTCATGACCGACCCGCCGGGAGTCGACAACGCCAGATACACCTCCTGGACTCCCTGGTTTGCGCAGTTCGCTAGAGCCGCGATGAGAGCCTCGGTCGTGTGGGGGTTAACCTCCGCGGAGAACGAGACATAGACGCGCGGCGGCGTCTGAACCTGCTGTGGAACCGAACTCATGCTGTACCTCCACCCCGATCTACACGCCCGGAAGCCTGGGGAAGGCAAAGCCGGACGGAGGGGAAGGGCGGAGCAAGCGTATCACAAGGGTATAAGTCGGGTCGGGTCGCGCCTACGGCTGGATTGCGTATGATGCGGGAACGGAGTAGCAACCCTTCGAACGGCCCCGAGCGCGACACTCGGGGTCGTTCTCTGTTTGGAAAACGGTCCCCCTCTGAGATCGGGTAGTATTGACCGTGAACTAGCACCGTCGCGAGACTCCAGTCTAAAGGACTCGCGACCGCCGATGACGGACCACGCCGCCTCCGGTACCGCGGGAGGCCCGGTCCCGAGGGGGCACTGACGGGCGAGGCGCCTCGAATCCATCCGGGGGTGCAGCGGGTAGACCCGCCTTCCAGGGACAATCGTCCCTCGTGCGGCACGGAGCGGATTCGAGGTACTCCGTATGTCGCATGCAGTCATTGCTCCGCCCGCACCAGCCAATTCGGTCCGGCGACCACGTGTGTCGCGGACCGCAGCCGCACCAACGCCGGAGCAGTTAGCGGCGTTCAGACGCCTCATCACGCCTGATATACGGTCCGGCTGTCTGGCGGACCTGGCGTTTCGACCGGAGCCCCTAGTCGGGGATGTCCTCGACATCAAACCCCCTGGGGAATGCTACGTCCGGAGCCGTTCCTACTCGGCGAAGAAGCAGACCGCCTGGGTTTTCTGGAAGCGCTGCGGATATAGGTCATGCCCGTTCTGTGTCGTCGGGTGGATTGAAGACCTGGTGGCCCCGTCCTGGGCGTACTGGGGCGGTCGCGCCGCCTGGGAATCGCTCGACGATCAGAACGCTGAGCGGCGCTGGCGCGCCCGACGACCAGAGATCCGGGTGCAGGGTCCGAATGCGACGCCCGGCGTCCTTTCGCTCCCCGTCCGGTATAGGGGCCGCCGGGTCGTCTTCTACCCCGACGCCGCGCCACTGGATGAATCAATTCTCGTTTACGCGATCCGGGTGATGCCGGTGCGGTTCACCGAGGCGCAGAAGGACGGGTGGAGCATCTACCGTGGAACCTATCCGTCCTACGTGTCGGACTCGGTGATCGTCGAGTCCGCACGAGCGGCCGGGTTTGAGTTCCGTGGCAGCCGCGTGAAGACCGCGACCGGGGTCACGCCCGAAGAGTACACGGCGCATCTGGAGTCGGTGCGATGACCCGTCCAATAAGGCAACGGGGGGTCACGTCCACTAAGGACACGGGGGTCACGTCCACTAAGGACACGGGGGTCACGTCCACTAAGGACACGGGGGTCACGTCCACTAAGGACACGGGTCACCGAGCGGGCCGAACGTCCAATAAGCCCACGGGTCAGTCCACTAGGCCCACGGGTCAGTCCACTAGTTCCATGAAGACTTCAACAACTAGTGGACTGTCGGGGGAACACCGGAACGGCCAGGCACTAACACCCGATGCCGAGGCACTACGTCGGCTCCGGATCAGCAAAGGGATGCGGGGGAAGAATCGGCGGGCGAAGTCGGCGGCGTGGCGAGCACGGATAGCCGAAGGGCAGCGCCGCGCCTGGGCGCGACGCAAGGCCCTGGCCGACGCTTCGAAGGAAGTCCCCGGTGGAGAGTGACCCCCGCCCCATCCCCGCGAGCACCGAATCCGGGGAGGGCGGCGCAGGCAACGACCGAGTCGAAACGCCACGCGAGCGAGATGCAAGGGAGCGGCAGGAGCGGGTCGAACGTATCGCCGCGCTCATCCAGGAGGACACCGGCGAGTCCCTGCTCGCGGCGAACGACCTCGCGAGACTAGACGATTCGGTGATGCCCGAGGTCTGGCGGCTGTTCGACGGCCCCGACGACGACTGGAAGGCGGAAGCCGCGAACCACGGGAATGCTTCGCATGCCGGCGATACGGCGAGAACCCAGCCCCGACCGGGGGAGCGTTCGGTTGAAGTCGTCTGACGGCGTGAGACGAGCGAAGACGACGGGTAGACGCGCGTGGATAGCGGGGGGCCTTGCGATAGCGGCGGGGAAGGAAGGCTAGAAACCGGGGGTAGGTCGTGTTTTCCCACGCCCTGCGCTCACGATTCGGCTCGGAAGCCTCTATGCGGTACAAGAGCCATTATGAGCGCGCCCCCACCCAAGCATCTTTCCGCCCGCGCGAAAGCGTTTTGGGGCGCCGCGACCGACGACTTCGACCTAACCGCGACCCAGGGCGAAATTCTGCTGCGCGCACTCGAAGCCGGCGACCGCGCCGACCAGGCGCGGGTCGTTCTCGACCGCGAGGGCATCGTCGTCCAGGGCCGCGACGGTCCCAAGGCCCATCCGGCCGTTCAGATCGAACTGACCAACAGGCGGGCGCAGACCACCCTCCTCGAAAAGCTCGGCTTAGACGACGCCACCGACGACGAAGAAGCGGCCGCCAAGACGGCGGCTCGTCTTCTGGCCCGCCGTTCGGGGAGAGGCCGCTAATGGCCGTCCCGAAGCGACGGAAGAAACGACCGCAGACGGCGGCCCGCGAATTTCCGCCGCCGGTTACGCCAGAACATGCTCGAAATATGGGGCCGACGCTCTACGCGCGGGTCCGTTGGCTCCGTGAAAATCCGACCTACGACAACGACCGGATAGCCGGTCCCGCTCCACACCCCCAACCCTGCACCGTCAACGAGCCGGTCGAAGGCCGTCAGTTTTCGTGCGAAGGGTGCGCGCGATGGAGAATCGCGGTTCGCCGCGGGATGCACCCCCGCGAACTTGTCTACGTTCCGAAGCCGCTCCTGTAACGGCCTCGCGCTGTTTACGTAACCCGAAAATGGCGCGCACCGAGATGCGGTACTCATGTACACATGCCGAACCGAACTCGTACCGATCCCCGCACCCCTGCCGAACGTGCCGCCATCGCCGAAGGCAGACGCCGCGCCTGGCGAGTGGCGAAGACGCTCGACGCCTCTATCGCCGAGCTTGCGGCGCGCCTGTTCCTCTACGAGCGCGGCATCAAAAACGACCTGGAGGCCGGAGCCTGCGCGGCTCTGTTCCAGCGCGCGGCCCAGGCACCGGATCTTGACCCGGGCCGTGTTCGAAGCTTGCAGATGTACGCGGCTGCTCTCCTCGCTGGGCGGCGGATTGCCCGAAAGACCTACTCGTTCGCGCCCGACGGAGGCGACGACGGCGGCGAAGGGATCATCCCGGCGCTGCTCGTGCGGATCGCCGCGTGCATCTGAAATGAGCGCTGCTGCATTGAAACGGCCGGGCATCCAAATCACGGAGCGCGGCAACGCTGTCGATATCGTCGTCGTCCCGGCCGCGGTTGCGCGCCCGCCGAAGGCGCCCCCGGCTGCGGCGGTTGACCACTCGGACGAAATCGAGCAACTGCGCGCCGCCGTCGCGTTTCTCTTGAAGGAAGCGGTGGACTGGCGGACTGCGAAGGGTCAGGAAGCAGAGCGTTTGTGGAAACTCTTAGAGGAGAGATAGCAATGCAGACCAAAACCATTACCCAGCCGCTATCGCAGCTCAAGGCGCCCGACGGGGCCGGGGAGTTCGGATCGGAAATCGCACAGACGTTCCCGGAAGACACTCCGGCGCAAAACGCGGACGCCGACAAGGAGATTTTCGGAATCGGCTTTGCTGACGAGCAGGACGGCGAGATTGTGCCGCTCCTGTACCAGCACGCGCAGGGTGACCCTTACGGCGCGATCGGCGGTGTATTGCTCCGCCCGCTCGACTCCCGTTCGGTCCTGCCTGCGCGGGGGAAACTCCTACTTGAAAAGACAATCGCGCAGGGTGTCTACGAACGAATGCTCCTTCCAGCAACCGACCGACGCGCACTCCGCGAGTTTTCGGTCGGATTCGAGTTCGACCCCGCCGACACGTTCACGCGGCCGGACGGTGTGAAAATCATCCGAAAGGCGCGCGTCCTCGAAGTGTCGGTGGTCTACAGGGGCGCGCAGACCACCCGTCTCGTGAGCATCAAGAACGGCACCCGAACGCCGCACCTCGACGCGGCCCAGGCCGCTCTCCGATCCCAGGACTACGCATCGTTTGCGCGGGATGAAAAAGCCCGCCGCGAACGCGCAGACATGGTCGCGCTCGTCGGCCGCCCGGGGATCGTAGAAGCAAAGCAGATGGTTCGAGCCGTGGTTGAAGATCGGCCCGCAACCTCTCCGGCTGCCCGCCGCGACGCGGAAAAACTCATCAGCACGGCGCGCGCACGCATCCGCCGTGGAAAGGAGGCCGCAGTGCGGTTCGATTCGTATTCGGCGTCCCGGCTCGGCCGCGACCCGGACCGCCTAGTTCTCGGCCGCGATATGCGGCCGATTATCGACGAGTCCGCGACCCGGGAGCGAGAAGTCGTCATTCATCACCTAGGCGAGTCGGTGCGCGGCGGCGCAATCATCGAGCGCGCGACAGCACCCGAGGTACGCCCGGAGACGTTCCGTATTCCCGCGCTCTCGGCAGAGACACCCCTCGCTCAAGAGCAGGGCCGCAATGCGGAGTTGCGGTACAGCGTCACCGACGACGGCGGAGAGCCGGAAGCCGAGACATTCCGGCGGGTGCGCGTTCGATGACCGACGAAGACCCGTCTCAACAACTGCTTCGTGTCGCCAATCATGAGGCGGCTCATACCTGCGGGCACCATCATTTCGGGCGGCCTGTCGAGAAAATTGATATCGACCGGCCCGAACGCTGGTCGCTCGGTCACGTTGTCCCCGCGCAAACCGAACCGCTGATTCTCCCGCCTGGCGTCGAAGGGGACGCTGCGCTCGCCTGGATAGATGGTCAGCTCTATAAGGGCCGAATCGAGACGGCGATTATCGCTCGGCTCGGGGGAATGTTCGGTGGTGATGATTGGCGCGGCGAAGGCTGCTCTACAGATCGGGCTACCGTCGTCCAAGCCTGTCCTCGAAAGATGGACCTGCCCGCGTGGGAAGATCTCGTCGAAGTACGCGCACAAACGCTTGTCGAGGACCGACGGTTCAACGCGGGAGTGAAAGCGCTGGCGATTGCGCTGGTCGAGCGTCAGCACGAACCGATGCCCGGTAGCCGTGCGTTCGAGATTATCGAGCGAGCGCTCCTGGAGTACGACCAGGCGCTGCGTCCGTGATGGTCGAACGTAAGCACCTCGCGAAACCGAAACCCCCCGCCACTACGCGCATATGTGCTCGGTGCAGCGTCCTCGGTCCGTATCTCGCGACGCCGTTCGACCTCCTCGTCGAGCGCGACGACGACGGCCGGTGGGTCCGGCAAGAATCTGTGCACGCCGAGCCGTGCGCGCAGTATGCGACGACGGCGAAAAACTCCAGACCGCTCGCCCACTGGGCTCCGGGCGGGCGCGCCTCGAAGATCGCGTGAACTTTTCACCGCTCGGGTGTTCCAATCCACGGTCGCGCTGCCGATGATCTCGCAACCGACCGAAGGAGGAACCGATGGCAACGAAACCACGGCCGACCCCGCGGGAGCGCGAGATCATTCGACTGCACCGCGCAGGCAAGGACCGCGCCGAGATCGCGGCATCCGTAGAGAACGACTTCGAATCACGTTTGGGCGTGCCTCGCGGTTTTCGAGAAGACCGTCACCGCGCACCAACGCGCCATCGCTCGGAAGATCGTGGACCGCAAGCGGGCGGAGGCGCGGTCATGACGGCGGCCCTGGCCGACGACCTTCGCGCCCTCGCTCGCCGGCTCGCCGACGTTCTCGCTGACGGCCGCGAACTGGAGCCGGCCGAGATCGCTGCGGCCGAGCGGCTCGCGCACGCGCTAGACGCGCTGCTCGGAGCATCCGGCTAAGAAACGCGGCAACCTCGGCTCGGCCCTCGCCGAAATCCGAAAATCGTCGCACCTGGAGTGCTCGCGCTTCAAGCGAGTCATTTAGGCGAGCAAGCGATCAAGCACGTGATCTACCCTGGATGCTGCTTGGGGTTGGTGTGACGCTACACCGGGTACTCGAGCATTTGGATGAGTTCACCCGTGGTGGAATCAATGACAACCGCTGCCTCATGCCAGATCGGGCTTGGTGGCCCACTCGTCGGCGCCACGCCGCCGAGAATGTACCCCTGCTTCGTGCCGTCTACCTGCACTCCATACATCCGATAGATAACAGTCCACGCGAGTCGAGGACCAATCTGAGCACGTTCGTTTTCGAAGAGGCCGAAGAGAACTTGGGTGCACTCAGCCTCCGACTGGGTCATTCCGAGAGCGGTGACTTTTTGCATGACTTCGGTGGCGGACAAAGCCGGCGTAGCGTCGGATGGAGGTGCGGCCAATCGCACAGTTGGCGCCAGCCCACGGGTTTCGCGGACTCGCTCCCCACCGGCGGCCGAACTCCGGCAAGGCTCAGCGGCACTCCGTTGTTCGGATATAGCGGAATCGGTGATTGCCACCTCGGGGTCGTGCCCCGTTTGACCACACGCCCCCACGTAGGCACTCAACGCGAGAAGGATGACCGCTCGCAGGATCATCTTCCACCTCCCTCGCAGGATCATCTTCCACCTCCTACGTGCACGCAACACTGCAGTACTCAAAGAAAGTATTGTTACTCACACCTGAAAGCGCCCAGCGGGCCAGATTATCATTGTCGAGCACGAAGAAGGCGCTGGTTGCTGGCACAAAATCGTAGTCCACGTCTTGGATCTTGAGGTTTCTGAATCTGGTCTGGGAGGTCGAGAGCCCGGGAATGTCGCTCTGTGTGTACTTGGTGCGGCCCTTCCACGTAGCATTGATGAGCTCGCTTTCCCAGGAAACCTCAGGATCCCAAGTTGTATTGTTAACAATCGTGCCTGCTATGAAGAACCGGAAGCAGAAACAAAGAATGTTCCCTGTTTCCGCCTTGTATGTATACTCGCCACCCAAGCTTGCTATGCCGAACGTCTGTCGCACGAAGCTGTTTCCAGTCTCTGAATCCTCCGTGTAATGATAGATATTGGGGGCATTGAAATACCGTCGGTACCCCACCTCGACCCAGCCATACTTGCCCGACGACGGATTCCATCCCGTC
>Ga0214472_10009489_pt1 | contig 10138 bp, 10 predicted proteins | sample RVTome_6_FD_207662 | JGI IMG/M metagenome (GOLD analysis project Ga0214472, IMG submission 207662) | Soil microbial communities from uranium-contaminated site in the Upper Colorado River Basin, Wyoming, United States - RVT140D175 | ecosystem: Environmental > Terrestrial > Soil > Contaminated >...
AGGTGTTCAACCTGAACGGACTGGGCATGCTGTTCGTCGAGGCGATCTCGCATCGCGACTACACGCTCACCCAGGCGCTGGTACTGATCGTCGCCGCCGTGTTCATCTTCGTGAACTTCGCGACCGATATTGCCTACGCCTGGCTCGATCCGCGCATCCGGTACCGCTGAAGCCATGGCCGTCACCAAGGAAGCGCTCGACACCCTCGCCCGCCCGGAGCGCGCGCGCTGGCTCCAGGCCATCGTCGACTTCACCTGGCAGCGCCCGCTCGGTGCCATCGGCGCCGCGATCATCATCGTGATGACCGTGGTGGCGCTCTCCGCGCATTTGCTGGCGCCCTTCGATGCGCTGGTGACCGACTACGAGGCGATGCTCGCCGCGCCGAGCGCCAAGCACTGGCTCGGCACCGACGCGTACGGCCGCGACGTGTTCTCGCGCGTCATCTTCGGCTCGCAGACCGCGCTCATCGTCGGCCTGGGCGCCTCCTTCATCGGCGCGACGATCGGCGCGCTGATCGGCGTGGCGAGCGCTTATTTCGGGGGCCGCGTCGACATGATCGTGCAGCGCATCATGGACGTGCTGATCTCCTTCCCGCTCATCATCCTCGCGCTTGCCGTGGTGGCGATCCTCGGCACCGGGGTGTTCAACGTGGTCCTCGCCATCGCGATTCCCATGATTCCGCGTTGCGCGCGCGTGGTGCGCTCGAGCGCGCTTTCGGTGCGCGAGATGCCATACGTCGACGCGGCGCGCGCCGCGGGCTTCACCGATGCACGCATCGTATTGCGCCACATGCTGCCGAACGTCATGGCGCCCTACCTCATCATGCTGACCGCGTTCCTTGGCCAGGCGATCCTGCTCGAGGCGTCGCTGTCCTTCCTCGGCCTGGGCGTGCAGGAGCCGGTCGCGGCCTGGGGCCTGATGCTGCGCGGCGCGGCGGTGGATTTCGCGGAGACCGCGCCCTGGATGGCGATCTTCCCGGGCGTGGCGATCAGCCTGGCGGTGTTCGGCTTCAACCTGTTCGGCGACTCGCTGCGCGACGCGCTCGACCCGAAACTGCGCACGCAGTAGCTCCTAGATCGCGCCGTTTTCGCGCAGGCGCGCGATCTCCGCGGCGTCCTTCCCCAGCAATTCCTTTAGCACCTGATCGGTATGCTGGCCGAGCAGCGGCGGCGGCGTCTTGTGCTCGAGCGGCGTCCCGGAGAAGCGCATCGGGCTCGCCACCATCGGCAGCCTTCCCGCCACCGGGTGCTCGACCTCGATCTTCACGCCCCGCGCCTTCACCTGCGGCTCGGCGAATACCTGGGCGATGTCGTTGATCGGGCCGTTGGGCACGCCCGCGGCATCGAGCAGTTCCACCCAATCCTTCTTCGAGCGCTTGCGGAAGATCTCTCCCAGCAGGCGCGTCAGTTCCACGCGGTTCTCCACGCGCTTGCCGTTCGTCTCGAAGCGCGGATCCGAAGCCAGCTCGGCGCAGCCGGCCGCCTCACAGAACTTTCGATAGAGGTTGTCGTTGCCGCAGGCGAGGATCACTTCGCCGTCCGCGGCGCGAAAGGGCTGGTACGGCACGATGTTGGGATGCAGGTTGCCGATGCGCCGCGGCGGCTTGCCGGTGGCGAAGTAGTTGGTGTTCTGGTAGGCGAGCAGCGCGATCTGCGAATCGAGCAGCGCGAGATCGAGATGCTGGCCCTCGCCCGACTGCGCCCGATGCGCGAGCGCGGCGCAGATCGCGATCGAGGCGTACATGCCCGTGATGATGTCGGCGATCGGCACGCCGGCGCGCTGCGGTCCGCCGCCGGGCGCGCCGTCCGGCTCGCCGGTGACGCTCATCATCCCGCCCATGCCCTGGATCATGAAATCGTAGCCCGGGCGCTCCTTGTAGGGCCCCGTCTGGCCGAACCCGGTGACCGAGCAATAAATCAGGCGTGGGTTGATTTTCCGCAGGTCCTCATAGCCCAGCCCGTAGCGCGCGAGATCGCCGAACTTGTAGTTCTCGAGCAGCACGTCGCTCTTCGCCGCGAGCTCGCGCACCAGCGCCTGCCCTTCAGGCTGCGAAAGGTTCACCGTCACCGACTTCTTGCCGCGGTTGGCGGAGGTGAAGTAGGCCGAGTCCTTGGTGTCGCGCCCTTGCGCGTCCTTGACCCAGGGCGGGCCGAAAGCGCGCGAGTCGTCGCCCACCTTGGGGCGCTCGATCTTGATCACCTCGGCGCCCAGGTCGGCGAGGTTCTGCCCGGCCCAGGGGCCGGCAAGCACGCGGGAGAGGTCCAGCACACGGATACCTGCCAGCGGTCCTGCCATCGACGCCTCCTTCACCACAAGTTTGCCAGCATGCGCAGCGCGAGCGCGAGCAGCAAGAATGAAAGCACCACTCGCAGGCGCCGCACCGGCAGCCGGTACGCAAGGCGCGCGCCGAGCGGCGCCATCGGCATGCTCGCCGCAACGATGAGCGCGAGCGCCGGCACGTAGACATAGCCCAGCGTTCCTTCCGGCAACCCCTGCGTGCGTAGCCCCTGCGCGACGTAGCCCAGCGTTCCTGCGACCGCGATCGGAAAGCCGTTGGCCGCCGCCGTGCCGATGGCGCGCTTGAGCGGCATGTTGCACCAGGCGAGAAACGGGATCGCCAGGAACGCGCCGCCCGCGGCGAGCACGCTCGAGAAGGCGCCGATCCCGGCGCCCGCTGCAAACAGGCCCGCGCGCCCCGGGAGCTGGCGCACCGTCTTGGGCTTCACCTCCACGAACATCTGCGCTGCGGCGTAGAACATGAAGCCGGTGAAGAACACCGCCAGCGGGCGCGTCGGAATGAAACCGGCAGCCAGCGCCGCGGCGAGCGATCCGGCGACGGTGCCGGGCACCATGGCGCGCGCCACCGTCCAGTCCACACCTGCACGCCGATGGTGCGCGCGCACGCTGGAAAGCGACGTGAAGGCGATGGTCGCGAGGCCCGTGCCGAGCGCGAGATGCATCATGTGCTCAACGGGAAAGCCCTTGGCGGTGAACACGAAGACGAGCATCGGCACCAGCACCATGCCGCCGCCGATGCCAAGCAGCCCCGCGAGAAAGCCCACCGCCGCGCCGATCGCCAGGTAGGCCCACCACCATTCCATCAGGAATCCCCGAGGAGTCGGGCCACGAGCTCCGCGAAACCGGCCCCGGACTCGTGCTGCGTCACGTACTTCGGCGACGCTGCGAGGCGCCCGGCAAAGCGCGCGACATTGGCGACACCCACCGAATTGCGGAAATAGCCGAACATCGGCGCATCGTTCGGCGAGTCGCCGGCGAACGCGTAGTGCGCGTTATCGGCGTCGAGGTCGGCACCGAATTTCTCGGCGAACAGCGTCTTCGTCATCGCCAGCTTGTCGTACTCGCCAAACCAGCCGTTGACGTGGATCGAGCTGATCTTCGCATTGAGGCCCGCCCCCCGCATGAGCGCTGCAATGTGTTCGGCGTCCTCGAGGCGCAGCCGCGGCACGTCCTCGCAATAGTCGATCGCCAGGTCCGTCTCGCGGTAGGCCTGGTCGGAAGCAAGCGCGCTGCCCGGAACCTGCCCGAGTATGCGCTCGGCGATGGCGCCGAGCCGGGCGCGCTTGGCCGCGCGCTCGGCATCGCCGTCCTGGAAGCGCTTGTGCAGCTTGCCGTTGTCGTAGCTGAAGTAGAAGGCGCCGTTCTCGCCCACCACCGCATGCAGCGGCCACATGCGCGCGATGTGGTCGCACCAGCCTGCGGGCCGGCCGGTCACCGCAATCGCCAGGCGCTTTGCCGTGTGCAGGCGCTCGAGCGCCGTGTAGGCCTCGGCGGTAAGCCTGCCGTCGGTCGTCAGCGTGTCGTCGATGTCGAAAAGCAGGCCGTGCAGCCGGGCCGCATCGTGCAGATCGGACAGGGGTTTCACGGCCGAGACTCTACCGCGCCAGCGGCAGGTGCACCCGCACCACGACGCCGTCTCCCGCCGCAATATCCGCCGCTTCGATGGCACCGCCGTGAAATTCCGCGATCAGGCGCGCGACGTACAGGCCGAGGCCGAGATGCGGCGCGGCGCCAGCGCGCGATTCGCGCACCGATACCATCGACTCGAACAGGCGCGCGCGCATCTGCGCCGGAAGCGCGGGACCCCTGTTCTGCACGGCGAGCAGCGCGTAGCGGCCCTGCTCCTGCAGGCGAACGTGCACGGCTTCGCCGGGAGGCGAGAACTCGACCGCGTTCTCCACCAGCTTGTCGAGCATCTGCGCGCCCAGGTCGGGTGAACCCGAGACTTCGAGCGCACGCTCCGGCGCCTCCAGCACGATCGGCGTCGCGGCGTACGCGAGCCGGTAGCCCTCGACGCAGCCGCGCACCACGGTCGCCAGGTCGTAGCGCTCGCGCTCTGCCGTGCGCAGCGCCTGCTCGAGCTGCGTGGCCTCGCTCATGCGCTGCAGGATGGTGTTCAGGCGGCCGAGCCCTTCCTCGGCCCGCGCCACATAGGTGCGGATCTCCTCGGGCGTGGCGGCGAGCTTCAGATTCTCCAGGGACGAGCGCACCACGGCGATCGGCGTGCGCAGCTCGTGCGACAGTCTGCCGGCCATGCTTTCGAGGTAGACGTGGTGCTGCGCGAGCCGCGCCAGCATCGCCGAAATGCTGCGCGACAGGTCACCGATCTCGTCGCCTGCGTCCGAGCCGGCCGCGACGCGCGCCAGCCGCCCGCGCGCGTCGATGGCGCTTTCGGCTTCGTCGCGCAGGCGCCGGATGCGCTGCGAGAGGCGCGTGGCAAAGCCGATGAGGATGGCGGCGGCGCCCGCGAACGCAGCGAGGGTGAGCAGCAGCAGCCGCTCGAGGGCGTCGCTGCGCAGGCTGGCGATCGGATTGGTGGTTTCCTCCACCACCACTGCGCCCGCGACCTCGTTGCCGTTCCAGATCGGGTGCGCCGCCGATATCACCACGGTGCGGCCATCGGGCGTACGCCGCGTGCGAGTGCCCGGCGTGCCCTGCAGCGCCGAGGCGATGTCGCGTCCGGCGGCCAGCACATCATCGGGCACGGACTCGGCGAAGTCCTCGCTTGGCCGATCGATGACCCAGCCCGCAACGCGGCGCCACGCGGTGCGCAGCGCGCCGCTCTCCTGCGCCGGCGTGCTCCGGCGCAGGCTGCCTTCCAGCGCCAGCACCTGGTAGCGCCGGTTCACCACCCACAGGCGCGACTCGGTGCGCTGCACGCCGCGCAGGATGGCGGCGATCTCCTCCTGCGCCTTGCTCGCCGCGAGCTCGGCTTCGCGCTCGAGCGGCAACTGCGCGATGGCCGCCTGCGGCAACCGGCCTTCGCTTTGCGCAATGCGCTGCAGCTCGAGTTCGGCCTCGCGGCGCACGGCATCGTCGCGCGCCGGCGCCGCCGCAAGGAGCTGCGGGCGATCGTGCAGCGCAGTGGCCACTGCGCGCGCCGTGGCGAGGAGCGCGCGTTCCTGGCCCGCCAGCAGCGTGCGCTCCAGCTCGTTCACGAAACTCACCCCCACCCAGGGCAGGGCAAGGAGCGCCAGGGCGACGAGCGCGAGTTGCGCGCGCAGACCGAGCGCGAAGCGCCGCCTCACTCCTTCCAACGGTAGCCCATGCCGTAGGCGGTTTCGATGTGCTCGAAGCCGGGATCGACGCCCTGGAACTTGCGGCGGATGCGCTTCACGTGCGAAGTGACGGTGCCGTCGTCGACCACCAGGTTCGCCTCGCGCATCAGCTGCTCGCGGCTCTTCACGTGTCCGGGATGGCGCGCCAGCGCGTGCACCATCCAGAACTCGGTGAGCGTGAGCGGCACGGGCGCGCCGCGCCAGGCGATGCTGAAGCGCTTCAGATCGAGCGCCAGGTCGCCGCGCTCGAGCGTTTCCTCCTGCGCCCCGGGCTCGCGCTGCAGCTCGGCGCGACGAAAGAGCGCCGCAATGCGCGCCAGCAGATGTGGCAGGCTGACGTCCTTGGTCAGATAGTCGTCCGCCCCGAGGCGCAGGCCCGAGACGACGTCGAAGTCGCTGTCGCGCGCGGTGAGAAAGATGATCGGCAGGGATGCGGACAGCGCGCGCAGCTCGCGGCACAGGTCGAACCCGGCGTCGGCGTCGCTACCCAGGCCGATGTCGATGACCGCGAGGTCGGGCAAGCGCGCGCGCATGGCGGCGAGCGCCTCGGCGCGCGCGCCGTAGGCGCTTACTTCGAAGCCGTGCTTGCGCAGCGCTTCGGCGTAGTTGGCGCGGATGGCCGGATCGTCTTCGACGATGGCGATGCGGCGAGACATGGCGAACGACTATAGCCCAACACCGTCGCACCGGCGGCGCCTGCCCGAGGTTTGCCAGAATTGTTCGCCAGATTGCCCGCAGCGCGCCGCGCCGGCGCCGCTCCCGCTGTGCGTAATGCGCCTACACGCGACGCACAACGGAGATTCTTGCATGCAAGAGGAACAACGTACCGCAACCACCTGGCGCATCGGCTTCGACCTCGCGGCGTTTGTCGTGCTCGCCGCGATCGCCGGCATGGTGGCGGCGATGACGCTCGCCGGCATCGCCATCCTGCTGACCGGCGCCGGAGCGAGCGCGCCCGCGGCCCGGCCCGAAGCTCCGGTGCAGGCGCCGGCAGCGCGCACCTTGGTGGCGGACACTGCACGCGCGCACTGAACCGCGGCGGCGAGCGCGGGATGCGGGGCCAGCCTCCTCCACTGGCCGCCCTTCCCCGCTCGCCGGCTTCGGCTCCTACTACTTCTTGCGCAGCTTGCGGATCGCGGCGAGCTGCGCGGCGAGCATCGCCAGCTCGCTTTCGACCGCCGCGATCTCCTGCTTGTCCTGCGCTTTGGCGCGTGCCGCCTCGGCCTGCTTGAGCGCCTCGTTCGCCTTCGCCTCGTCGAGGTCCGCGCCGCGGATCGCCGTATCGGCGAGCACGGTTATCACACTGGGCTGCACTTCGAGGATGCCGCCGGCGACGAAGATGAGCTGCTCCTCGCCGCCGCCCGCGGGCATGATGCGCACCGTGCCCGGCTTGATGCGCGTGATGAGCGGCGTGTGGCGCGGGTAGATGCCGAGCTCGCCCGCTTCGCCCGGCAGGACGACGAACTCCGCCTCGCCCGAGAAGATCGACTCCTCGGCGCTGACGACGTCGACGTGGATGGTGGCTGCGGCCATTACTGCAGGGTCTTCGCTTTCTCGAACGCCTCTTCGATCTGCCCGACCATGTAGAACGCCTGCTCGGGCAGGCTGTCGCACTCACCTTCGACGATCATCTTGAAGCCCTTGATGGTGTCCTTGAGGCTCACGTACTTGCCCGACTGGCCGGTGAAGTTCTGCGCCACCGTGAACGGCTGCGACAGGAACCTCTGGATCTTGCGCGCGCGCGACACCGCCAGTTTGTCCTCGGGCGAGAGCTCGTCCATGCCGAGGATGGCGATGATGTCGCGCAGCTCCTTGTAGCGCTGCAGCGTCGCCTGCACCGCGCGCGTGGTGTTGTAGTGCTCTTCGCCGATGGTGTTCGGGTCCACCTGGCGCGAGGTCGAGTCGAGCGGGTCGACCGCCGGGTAGATGCCGAGGGAGGCGATGTCGCGCGAGAGCACCACTGTCGCATCCAAGTGGCCGAAGGTAGTCGCCGGGCTCGGGTCGGTCAGGTCGTCGGCTGGCACGTAGATCGCTTGCACCGACGTGATCGAGCCAGTCTTAGTCGAGGTGATGCGTTCCTGCAGGCGGCCCATCTCCTCGGCGAGGGTCGGCTGATAGCCCACCGCGGAAGGCATCCGGCCGAGCAGCGCCGAAACCTCCACTCCGGCGAGTGTGAAGCGGTAGATGTTGTCGACGAAGAACAGGATGTCGCGGCCTTCGTCGCGGAAGTACTCGGCCATGGTGAGGCCGGTGAGGCCGACGCGCAGGCGGTTGCCCGGCGGCTCGTTCATCTGGCCGAACACCATGGCGACCTTGGACTCGGTCAGGTTATCGAGCTTGACCACGCCCGCCTCGATCATCTCGTGGTAGAAGTCGTTGCCTTCGCGCGTACGCTCGCCCACGCCGGCGAACACCGACAGGCCCGAGTGCTGCGTGGCGATGTTGTTGATGAGCTCGAGCATGTTCACGGTCTTGCCGACGCCGGCGCCGCCGAACAGGCCGACTTTGCCGCCCTTGGCAAACGGGCACATGAGGTCGATCACCTTGATGCCGGTCTCGAGCAGCTCCACCGAGGGCGAGAGCTCATCGAACTTGGGCGCGATCTGGTGGATCGAGCGGCGCGTCTCGGACTTGATCGGGCCGACGTCGTCGATCGGGCGTCCGAGCACGTCCATGATGCGTCCCAGCGTGCCTTCGCCGACGGGCACCGAGATCGGCGCGCCGGTGGCGCGCACCTTCATGCCGCGGCGCAAGCCGTCGGAGGAACCGAGCGCGATGCAGCGCACGACGCCGTCGCCCAGCTGCTGCTCGACCTCGAAGGTGAGGCCCTTCTCGGCGAGGCCGCCCTCGCTCGTGTCTTCTTCGAGCACCAGCGCGTCGTAGATATTGGGCATCGACTCGCGCGGAAACTCGATGTCGGTGACCGCGCCGATGCACTGGACGATGGTGCCATTCTTGTCTGCCATGGTTGGATTCCTCAAACGGCGGCTGCGCCGCCCACGATTTCCGAAAGCTCTTTGGTAATGCCGGCCTGGCGGTTCTTGTTGTAGACCAGGGTCAGCTCGTCGATGAGCGTCTCGGCATTGTCGGAGGCGGCCTTCATCGCCACCATGCGCGCCGACTGCTCGGAGGCCATGTTCTCGGCCACCGCCTGGAAGATGATCGCTTCGATGTAGCGCGTCATCACCTGGTCGAGCACCGCCTTCGCCTCGGGTTCATACAGGTAGTCCCAGACCGTTTCCGGCGCGCCCAGCCGCTCCCCCGAGAGCGGCAGCAGTTGCTCCACCACCGGCTCCTGCTTCATGGTGTTGATGAAGCGCGTATAGCCGATCATCAGCTGGTCAAAGCGGTCGCTGGTGTAGGCGTCGAGCATCACCTTCACGGTGCCGATGAGCTTCTCCATCTGCGGCCGGTCGCCGATCTGCACGGCGTGGGAAACGATGTTGGCGCCCAGTCGCTGCATGAAACCCATGCCCTTGTTGCCGATGCAGCAGACGTCGATCTCCTCGCCCTCGGCCTGCCAGGCCTTGTACTGGCCGAGCACCAAGCGCAGCAGGTTCGTGTTGAGCGCGCCGCACAGCCCCTTGTCGGTGGTGATGACGATGAGGCCGACGCGCTTCACGCTGTCGCGCTCGACCAGGAACGGATGCCGGTACTCTGGATTGGCGTGGCTGATGTGCGCGGCGACGGTGCGGATCTTCTCGCCGTAGGGCCGCGCCATGCGCATGCGCTCCTGGGCTTTCCTCATCTTCGAGGCGGCGACCATCTCCATCGCCTTGGTGATCTTGCGAGTGTTCTGCACACTCTTGATCTTGACCCGAATTTCCTTGGTGCCCGGCATGTGGCCTCAGCTCAGTACGAGCCGTTCTTCTTCCAGTCGGCGATCGCGTCCTTCAGCGTCTTCTCGTCCTGCGCGCTCAGGTCCTTCTGGTCCTGAATGCGCCCGACGAGATCGCCGTACTTGTCCTTGACGTAGTCGCGCATCGAGCGCTCGGCGGCGAGCGCCTTCTTGACGTCGATGTCATCGAAGAAGCCGTTATTCACCGCGAACAGCGTGAGCGCCATTTCCCACACCTGCAGCGGCTGGTACTGCGGCTGCTTCATGAGCTCGGTGACCATGCGCCCGCGCTCGAGCTGCTTGCGCGTCGCCTCGTCGAGGTCGGAAGCGAACTGCGCGAACGCGGCAAGCTCGCGGTACTGGGCGAGCGCGAGGCGCACGCCGCCGCCCGTGTCCTTCCTCTTCATGACCTTGGTCTGCGCGGCGCCGCCGACCCGCGACACCGAGATGCCGGCGTTGATCGCGGGCCGGATGCCGGCGTTGAACAGGTCCGACTCGAGGAAGATCTGGCCGTCCGTGATCGAGATGACGTTGGTCGGCACGAACGCGGTCACGTCGCCCGCCTGCGTCTCGATCACCGGCAGCGCCGTGAGCGAGCCGGTCTTGCCCTTTACTTCGCCCTGGGTGAACTTCTCGACGTACTCCGGATTCACGCGCGCCGCGCGCTCGAGCAGGCGCGAGTGCAGGTAGAACACGTCGCCCGGGTAGGCCTCGCGTCCCGGCG
>Ga0214472_10009490_pt1 | contig 10138 bp, 10 predicted proteins | sample RVTome_6_FD_207662 | JGI IMG/M metagenome (GOLD analysis project Ga0214472, IMG submission 207662) | Soil microbial communities from uranium-contaminated site in the Upper Colorado River Basin, Wyoming, United States - RVT140D175 | ecosystem: Environmental > Terrestrial > Soil > Contaminated >...
CGGGCGGGGGCTGGGCGCCACGGCTGCGAGTGCTGCTTTTGTCAGACGTGCGTCCGAGTCCCTCGTCACCAAAACGTGCATCGCCAAGCCTGTTCCGATGCCGAGGAAGGAGAAAAGCCTTACATCACGAGAATTAATAGACGCGAGTTAACAATTGCATTGCAAGCGCCTGTTAACTTGCGCGCGTTGATTCGGTGCCCAGACGGCATAAAAGGGCTACATATTGGCGTCTCTATCTTGCCTCGGGTGCAATACACGGATGACTCGGACTTCATCCAGGCGAACAGCAAAATAGAGACGATGATTGCGGAAGCGGAAGCTCCGGATCGAGTCAGCGAATTTTTCTGAAAGTTCAGGCTCGTTGCGTCCCATCTCTGGGGTCGCGGCGTGACGAAGTGCAGCCAATTCCAACCCCGAGAGATACTGATCCGCGGCGTTTACGTTACCTTGAGCGATGTGAAACCACAAATTGTCGAGGTCGGCCTTAGCAAAAGCGGTCCAACGGAGCGCCGGCATTACTCGCTGCGGCCAGTAAGCGACAAACGCTTACGACCTTCTTGTTTGATATCGTCAAAGCCTACTATCAGGCCCGGTTCGCCACGCTGCATGGACTCGATAGCGGGCCGCAGCTCTTCGGCAATTTCGTCGATTTCCAATTGACGATCGCGTAAGTTGGCAAGCGCATAGCGGACGAGCGCCTCATAGTCTGAAAAGCGACCGCTGGCCAACTGCTCGCGCACGAATTCATCGATTGGATCAAGTTTGCTCATGAACATTATTTTCGCACAGAGTTGCGCCGGATGTCACAGAGAGAGTCAACGGGGCCACGTCGCTTAAACGTTCACATTTGGCTGTTTCTTCTCAAATTTTGTACTGCTGATCCTTTGTGATTTCAGCCTGTTACATCCCTAGAAAGGGAATTCTAAGGACGTTCTTCTGAAGAAAAGGCGCTGAGCAACGGGCTCGCCTCCACGTCGACGGAAATTCTTCGGGACGGAACGAGGGGCTTGTGGCAATCCGGCGAGAAGAATCTTCGAGCCAACCTGGGTGTCCTTAGGTGTAACGGATTTCACGAGCCCAAACTTTTTTGGAATTTTTCGGGAAACCTGCACGAACCAATCGCCGATTTGACACTCATATAGAGAGACAGACGAAACCCCGCTCCATTTTTGGGGTATAATAGTAGAGTTAGAGGTGATTCCAATGATGCATTCAAGACCAAGCTTCATACGCTTATCGCTGGCGGCTAAGCCCTGCTGCATACCATTTGCCAAAGCGGCAAATGAGCAGACAGGTTATGCGCTCCCCAGCGAACAAAGGCGCTTATGACACTTGGTCTAACTCTTTGATGAGCCACAAGGCCCGGTGTCATAACGACTTCGGGCCTTTTTCTTTGGCTCCTGCCGATCGAAGAGGGCCCGGTCGACGAACGATTTGGGCTGGTAGCTGAGACGGTATAGCGGCGGTCTGAAGAACCGCAGACGAGGATTCGAGCGCCTCCCGGCCCACTTTGCGCTCTTGGTGCGCGCTCACGAGAACAACAAGGCCCGTTCGACTTCCGGTGAGGTCATCGGTTTTTCAAGCCGACCAGGTTGGGTTCGACTCCCACACGGGCTGCTGGCAAACAGAACGTAGCGAAGCTTGGTATCGCGCTTGGCTGGGGGCCAAGAGCGACCAACGCTGCGCGTCGGTGCCCGCGGTTCGAGTCCGACCGTTCTGACTGACAACATCGGGCGGAGGTGCAGATGGGAGCACGCCTGCTTTGGGAGCAGGAGGGTCTCGGTTCGACTCCGAGGCGCCCCGACTTACATGGTAGTCGAGGGCTGGTTGCCCCCGTGTTTAATTAAATAGGGGCGGCTGATAACCGGGTGGCGCTGAGTTCGATTCCCAGGGCTACCACTTTCAAGAACTTTACGAACCAAAGGGGAAAACCAAAGTGTCGATTGTCCGACGATGCAAACGGATACGCCCAACCAGCGCTCGGGTTGTGGTGTAACGGGAGCATCCCTGACTTTTAATCAGGTGGGTGTGGGTTCGAATCCCTCCGGCCCGACTCAAAGCACTGGCGCGTAGCTCAGTGGTGAGAGCGACGACCTTATAAGTCGTGGGTCGGAGGTTCAATTCCTCCCGCGCCAACTAAACAACAAACATGGGACTGAAGTGTTAGCGGCAGCATCCCCGGCTCTTAACCGGCGGGGTGAGGGTTCGAGTCCCTCTGGTCCCACTGACAACAAAGCACTGGTCGTCTAGCGGCGAAGACTCCGCTCTCGTACAGCGGCGACGCCGGTTCGAGTCCGGCCCGGTGCTCTGAAGATCTTTGACAACTTACTTCGCATTGTTCTGCGCCCATGATGTAGTGGCAGCCTGCCTGCTTGCCATGCAGGGTGTGTCGGTTCGATTCCGGCTGGGCGCATTCGATTCAGGGCGTGGGAAAGCTTGGTATTCCGCGTGCTTCGGGCGCACGAGATCGCTGGTTCAAATCCAGCCGTCCTGACTTACCTGATCCGGTGTGGCCAAACGGTAAGGCGGCGGCCTGTTAAGCCGACGAGTGGAGGTTCGAGTCCTCCCACCGGAGCTTTGAACGGAAGGGCAAGCAAGACCAACTGGCGTCCATGCCAGTCGGTGCCCTGCGATGGCAGCTGCCTCGAAAGCAGTCGAGCGCCGAGCGCGCCTTGCGAGTTCGACTCCGGGCACCGACGCACAGCGTTGGTCGCCTTCCGCTCTGTGCCCTTGACCGAGCGGCAAAGGTTCCAGCCTTCCAAGCTGGCGAGGTGGGTTCAACTCCCACAGGGCACTCTTTCGATGCAAGCAATCAGTCCGGGGTCGTCGCTGTTGGTAGTGATGCCTGCCTTTGAAGCAGGAGTCCGTAGGTTCGATTCCTACCCCCGGAACTAGCGAGACAATTACTGCGGGGTCGTCTAACGGTAGGACGGGGCGCTCTGAACGCTCTGATGTTGGTTCGATTCCAACTCCCGCAGCTCGCCGCGGCGAGTCGCTGTGGCCACTTACGGAAGTCATCCGGCTGGATGAGGAGACTGTCTTGAAAACAGTTGGTCGCAATTGTGACTTGGGGGTTCGAGTCCCTCGGCTTCCGCTAAATGCAGTCCTGTGGCCTAGCGGCTAAGGCAGCTTCCTTACAAGAAGACGATCGGTGGTTCGAGTCCACCCAGGACTACTTGATGCCCAGATACGCCAACTGGCGAGCGGCCTGACTTAGGATCAGGTGTTTGCAGGTTCGAATCCTGCTCTGGGTACTGATTGGCTCGGTAGGCAATTGGCAGACCACCTCGGCTTAAATCCTGGGATGCTGTGGGTTCGAGTCCCACCTGAGCCACTGCAATCAAAACATTGTCCTCGTGGAGCAGCTTGGAGTGCTCGCCACCCTGTCACGGTGGAGGTCATGGGTTCAAATCCCATCGGGGACGCTTACATAGCACGGTAGCAAATCGGCAAAGCGGCGAAGTTCAAACCTTCGTGTTTGTGGGTTCGAATCCCACCCGTGCTACTGAACGAGAAGCATGCGTCGGCTGGGCATTGGCGAGCCCAAGTGGCTGTAACCCACCCGCTTCCGAGCTGTGCAGGTTCAACTCCTGCCCGGCGCACTTGAGAACAACTTGGCCCGTTGGTCTAGCGGCAGGATGCGAGACCCTCAATCTCGCGGCACGGGTTCGATTCCCGTACGGGCTACTGATGCAGCCAAGTGGTGGAACAGGCGGGCACCGACGCGCAGCGTTGGTCGGCGCGACACTCAGAATGTCGTGCCACTAGTGGCGTGGGAGTTCGCCAGTTTCGAAATGATTGGCCCCTTGGCTACTGACTGATGCGGGTGAGCCAGGCTCAGCGAGGTCTCATAAGCCTCGCCCGTCGGGTGCGACTCCCGGACCCGCTACTTGAGAATGACTGGGTACGCAAACTGGCAAAGCGATCAGCGACCAACTTGCCATCCATGGCAAGTCGGTGCCCGGAGCCTGATGATTTTGTGGGTTCGACTCCCACCCTAGTCACTCACGATCCCGTGGTCCAACGGCTACGACGCCTGGATGACAGCCAGGAGAGAGATGGTTCGACTCCATCCGGGATCACTCAAAGGTCTGTAAGTGTTTTGGGCGCACGCGTCCGTGGTAGGGACGAGGACCGGGTTCAATTCCCGGACGGACCTCTTGATGTGAAACAACGGGGCGTTGGTCCAACGGGAAGACGCTTGGTTTGCACCCAGGTAATCGGGGTTCGATTCCCCGACGCTCCACTCCACGCGAGGGCTCATGGTCCAACGGGACGACACCGGCTCGGCAGGTCGGAGATCTGGGTTCGATTCCCAGTGGGTCCACTACGGAAGGTAGCCGGATACGGCTCGCCGGGCCGGTTTGCTAAACCGTGCGACTCCACGAGGGTCATGTGGGTTCAAATCCCATGCCTTCCGCTTTACGGCAACTGAATAGCTCGATGGTGAAACGGACATCATGTCTCGCTTCTAACGAGAGGTTCCAGGTTCGAATCCTGGTCGGGCTACTGATTGAAACGGAAGGGCAACCCGACTGGCGACGGGACCCGGTTGGAAGCCGGTTGAGCTTCATGGCCTTGAGGGTTCGACTCCCTCTCCTTCCGCTGTGGCCGGGTCCGGTGCTGGTTTCCGGAGACGGACTGTGAATCCGTTTGACGGCGGTTCGATTCCGCTCGGTCACCCTTTATGCGAGTGTGCTCCTGGGAGAGCAGTCAGCCTCCAAAACTGACGGACAGGGTTCGAATCCTTGCGCTCGTGCTTTGCCGACGTGGCCGAATAGCGAGGCGCCGGTTTTGTAAACCGTTCGATGCTGGTGCGAATCCAGCCGTCGGCTCCATATCTCGATGGTGTAACGGAGCGCACGGGGCTCTCCTAAGGCTCAGGTCCTGGTTCGACTCCAGGTCGAGATGCTCACTATGCCGTGTGGGTGTGTTGGATAGCATCGCAGTCTTCGAAACTGCGGGACGGGGTTCGATTCCTTGACACGGTACTTACAGCCTGTGAGTGTGGCGGATTGCACGCGACCGTGCGAAGGTCGTAGGCCAGGTTCGATTCCTGGACGGGCTACTTGATACTGACGCTGGAGCCAGACGGCCAGGCGACCGGCTGCAACCCGGTTGAAGTGGGTTCGACTCCCACCGGCGTCTCTGACCAACCAACTGCCGGATCGGACTACATCTTTTACAGAAAAGGACCTGTGTCTGAACCACGCCTTCGTTGGCTGGTCTTTGAATCAATGACCGACTGCAGATTGGAGTACATCGACTGTTAATCGAGAGGTTGTGGGTTCGAGTCCCACCGGCCCGACTATAGGAGTCATTCGGGCCGTAGCTCAATTGGATAGAGCGATAGCTCTGGTCAACCCCTCGTCGGTCACCTTACAGCACAACGATATCCCGACTGCCGTGTTGGAGTACATGGTTCATAACCCGGAGGTTGCGGGTTCGAGTCCCGTCGGCGCCATTTTGGAAGCAAGGTCGCGCCGTGGAGCAATTGGCAGCTCGCCGTAACGGCTCTGATGCAATCCCTCGTCGGGATTCGTTAACAACAAACAAAAAGACACACTCGACTGCCGGTTTGGAGTACATGGTTTAGCAGGTTCGACTCCCGCCCGGCCCGCTTGAACGCATTAGGGCCGGAACTCTGGCCAAATCCTCGTCGAGTGCCCTTACAACTGAAAGCGAAAAAGATCCGACTGCTGGTGCGGAGTACATGGCAATGCGACCGTAAGGTCTTGCGGGTTCAAATCCCGCCCCGTCCGCTTTTTTTGACTTGGACGGGATCTCTGCCCACCCTTCGTCGGATGCTTTTAATGAAAGGAGGTCGAGATGGCTAACAAGAATCTATTCTCGAGCGTGATGAGTTTGCTGCCAAGAGCCGACTCGACCAACGAGGCTGGTGGCGCTGCTTACAAGCTTTCGCCGAAGCATGCACTTGCGCAGCTCGCTGCGACGGGATGCTTCAACGGCGTCTACTACGCGCGGGCTGAGGGTCAGCTCGATTCGCTTAGGCAGCTAGTTGGTCAGGTCGACGACAATGTCTACTTGGCTAAGCTGGCCGTGTACGCTCGTGAGCGGGCCTACATGAAGGACATGCCGGCCGCGCTCTTGGTTGTGCTCTCGACGCGTGACACGGAGCTGATGCATCGCGTGTTCGATCGGGTCGTGGACAACGGGCGCATTCTGCGGACGATGTTTCAGATGATCCGTTCGGGACGGTTCGGCCGCAAGAGCCTGTCATCCTCGCTGCAGCGTGCTTTCCAGCGCTGGCTAAACGACGCTTCGGTCGGCAAGCTACTGTCGGCTTCGATCGGTAGCGACCCAAGCCTACGGGATGTGCTACGCATGGCGCGGCCTACGCCGCGTGACAACCAGCGGCGTGCGTTGTTCGGTTGGCTGACGGACAAGGAAGTTGAGAAGTGGGCTCCGGCTGGCGAGAGCGAGCTGCCGGCACAGGTCCAGGGTCTCGACGCCTACCGTCGCGCTGAGACGGTCGAAGCACAGGCGCTCATTGCCGGTGACTTGTCGGTTCGGTGGGACCTCTTGGCCGACGCGGCCAAGGGTCCACTCGTCTGGAAAGCGATTGCCCGACAGATGGGTCCACAGGCACTCCGCATGAACCTCAACACGCTGATGCGTCACAAGGTTTTGGGAAACGGAAAGCAGGACCAGGCGATGGTCGACTACGTCGCTGACCGACTGGCTGATGCGGACGACATCCGTCGCTCGCGACAGTTCCCGTACCAGTTCCTGGCGGCGTACTTGAACGCTTCGAGTGACGTTCCGCAGAAGATCAAGGCTGCACTCTCCAAGGCAGCCGAAATCGCCTGTGGAAACGTTCCGGAGTTGCCGGGACCGGTAGTAATCGGACTGGATACGTCTGGGTCGATGAGCTGCCCGGTTAGCGGCTGGCGTGGACGAGGCGCCTCCAGCAAGATGCGCTGCGTTGACGTTGCGGCGCTGTTCGCGGCTGCCGTCCTGCGACGCAACGCGGACAGCGTGGTCGTTCCGTTCGACACCCGCGCCTACGACGCTAAGTTCGACCCGCAGGACACGATCCTGGGTCTCGCGGAGCGGCTGGCGAAGTACGGCGGTGGTGGCACTGACTGCTCGATTCCGTTGCGTGAGGCCAACACCCGTTACCGCAAGCGTCAGTTTGCGGGCGTCGTGCTGGTTAGCGACACGGAGAGCTGGGTGTACCGTGGTCGACCGTTCGGCTACGGTGCCCGTGGCACCACGGGAGTGATGACCGAGTGGCAGCAGTTCGTCAAGAACCAGCTCAAGCTTGGCGGTCACGATAACCCGGCGCCGAAGCTGGTCTGCATCGACCTGCAGCCTTACGCCACGTCGCAGGCGCCGGAGCGTGACGACATTCTGAACATTGGCGGCTTCAGTGACGCCGTATTCAACGTCGTTGCGTCCTTCCTGTCGGACGACCGAGGCCGATTTGTCCGCGAGGTTGAGTCGGTTGAGTTGTAGTAAGGATCGCCCCTGGTTCGAGGGATCGGATCAGGGGCTTCTTTCATCGATTGATGCGGGGCAATATACGTCAGTGCCGAGTTGGCCAAGGGGTAGGTTGGCGCGACTCTGCAATCGGCACGCTTATGATGCCCTTCGAATGCACATTCTCGGGTATAAGGGCGGTGAATAGGAGGGGCGGCGCAATTGGGCGGGCCGGACAAGCCGTCAGTAGATGGTCAATAAACCTTTGGGCCCGTTTTGCTCGTAGTGAAGTCTGCGAATAAAATCCCAGCCAAGAAGGCCGTCGATTTGGTCCTTCTTCCACTTGCTAAAGTCAACGAAAGCAACCTCATAATTGCGGCATGTCCTGCCAAGTGCTGTGAAGGTGTCGAGTTCGACTGAAAAGGTTTCATGGGTGGGACCGGTCACACATTCAAAACCGAGGTCGCTTACTTTGTCGACTTCGGAGAAGCCCAGTGCCGTGAGAATTTCGCTATCAATCTCGGTTCGACTCGCGCCAGTGTCAAAGACAAGGCGGACCTGTTCGGAGTTGTTTGGGCCCTTGATATCAGCGTGGGCGAGTATGAGATCGGCGTCTGGGTCAAATCGAAGGCTTAGCACTAGCGAGAACCATGTAGAATGGCCTGAGCTTCTTCGTCTGAAATGCGGTACAATGGTGCGATTCCATCCACGTAAAGCCTTGCCGTGCTGTTCGGTCGATCTTTGGCAGCGAGCCTATTGAACTCTCGCTTGTCGGGCGAGTGGACCCTCACGACCGCCGTCAGTGGCCACGGTTCAGTATCGGGCCAGTCAAAGTCAACGAGCTGCACCCACTGGTGCCAGTAGCGCTTTTCGATCTCCTCCCAAGTAAGTTTTTCTTTCATGGCGGGATCGTAGCACGGACTGCTGGAAATTGACCAGACTGCGGGTCGACGTGTTTGATGCTGCGTGAGCTTAGTTCCAACTTCTCGACCGTCGGACATCGAGTTATTTCAGCACGTTACTTCCCTAGAATTGAGATTCTCATGATGTGCTTCGGAAGTAGGCTGGTATGCCGGGTGAAGCAAAGGAGGGAAGGGACTTTAGGGAGGTAGGAAGCCGACAACCAAGCGGATTAAGCATGTCCTGCCGAAATTGTACTGACAAAACGCGAGGCCTGCTGGCGGCGCGTGTCACCCCATGGCATCATACGCATGGTGGGATAGCTGAGATGTAAGATCCTCCTAGAACGGGTAACGGCAACAAAGGCATTCCGACCTTCTTCCTGCAGCGCAGCGCCTTTGGCTCGGAAGTCCGGAAAAACACCCTCGACCATCCCAATGACGAAGACGATGTCAAATTCCATGCCCTTCGCGGAGTGCACAGTGAGCAATGCAACTCCATCTTCGCGAGGCTGCTGTGTGGTGCCGAGTGCCATCTGGGTAAGGAAGACAGACGGTGAATGATTAGCGGCTGGTTCGGACCTTATGAAAAAGTCCCAGTGCTTTCTCCAGGCGGTGATATCCTCAAGAACAAGGGCGCGTTGCTGTTCTGGCATGGCATTCGCGGCCTCTTCGAGCCTTGACAGCCCGCGTGACAAACGGAAGGTTGTTTCTGGAGCGGCCGCCTCGACGGCGAGGATAATTAGTTCGGAGTTAGAGCACGAGGTGCTGTCGTGAAGGTCGCGGAGAACCGGAATACCTGACGGAACGTTCTCGACGGATTGATCGCTAAGGAAATCGGAAGGGGCGGAACCCCATTTCTTCGCCAAGGCGGACACGTGCAAGCGATCCCTTGGGTTCGCGATGATGCGCAAGGCTAGCTCAAACTCCTGGAGTATATCCGACTCGCTCTGAACGCCGGCTGCAGACAGCTTCTTGTAGAAAGCGATGCTACGTTCGCGTAGCGCGCGTTCCAGCTCTTTGAATACGAACCGGTTACGGCCCAAGACCGCGATTCGTTCGGCGGTGACTTTGCCTTCGATATCAGGGTGGCCATTTTCTATGTAGTGCTCGATTGCATCACAAACTTGGTTTGCTTCCTCCTCCTCATCAGCAGCGTCCTGAATAGTGAGTTGGCCCTCGATGGGAAGTTGACCTTCCACAGAGTAGCTGGGGTCTAACGCGCGGGCGGCCGACACCACAGCGCGAGAGGACCTGAAATTCTGAGTCAGCTCGATCTTCTTAGCGCCAAAATCTCGCTCGAACAGATCCATGTACTTTGGATTGGCACCATTCCATGTGAATATAGCCTGCTTCGGGTCGCCGACCATCATCACGTTCCGGTAATCCGATCCGCAGAGTGCTGCCAGTACGCGGTATTGGGCCTCGTTCAGGTCCTGTGCCTCATCAACGCAAATGTAGCCATATTGGCGACGGTAAAACTCGGCGACTTTCGGCCTCTCTTCAAACAGACGGTATGTGAGTAGGAGGAGATCATCGAAGTCGACAGCGTTGCATGCACGCATGGCAGCGTCGTATTCGCGGTACAGCGTTGCAAGGTCGGCGTCATCCAGCGTCTCCGGTAGCTGAAGTGCGTTTTTCGCATCCGACAGGGCGCCGAGCCATCTGTCTAGTACTACAGCGCCCGACTTATTGACCTTTTACGCCACAGCGGAATTCGGTACAAGACCAACTGTGCAGGATCACTTTCTGAACGGTTTGGGGTCAACCCATGGACGGGAAGCAGTTGCGTCGGT
>Ga0214472_10009491_pt1 | contig 10137 bp, 11 predicted proteins | sample RVTome_6_FD_207662 | JGI IMG/M metagenome (GOLD analysis project Ga0214472, IMG submission 207662) | Soil microbial communities from uranium-contaminated site in the Upper Colorado River Basin, Wyoming, United States - RVT140D175 | ecosystem: Environmental > Terrestrial > Soil > Contaminated >...
GACCGGCGAAGCGACCTTCGCACCGACCGCGAAGCGCCCTTCGCACCGACCGGCGAAGCGACCTTCGCACCGACCGCGAAGCGCCCGCTCGCACCGACTGCGAAGCGCCCTCGCACCGACAGCGAAGCGGGCCCTCGCACCGACCGCGGAGTGCCCTCGCACCGACCGCGGAGTGCCCTCGCACCGACAGCGAAGCGGGCCCTCGCACCGACCGCGAAGCGCCCGCTCGCGCCGACCGCGAAGCGTCCTCGCAGCGACCACCGAAGGGACTTCGCACCGACCCGCGAAGCGGCCTCGTTAGTAGCGCTTCTTGAGCTGCCGCATCAGATCGAATTTGGCAGTGTCCGCGACCGCCATGACGGCCATGACTCCCGCCTGTACCGGATCAGAGACGACCAGATCGGCGGCGTCCGGCACGCTGCCGGCCATGTTGAGCGAGATGACGAAGAGCCCATTCTTTCGCACCTCTTCGACCGCCTCGGTGATCTCGCCGCCCATGATGGACCCCGCGAGCACGAGGAGGCGGACGCGAGGCAAGCGAAGCACTGAGCGGACGGCGGCAGCCAGTTCCTGTTCACCGACGAGCGGAATCGTATCGACGGAGATCCGCTCGCCGCGGATGTTGTGCCGGTCCGCCTCGGAGATCGCGCCGAGCGCGACCTGGCCGACCTGCGCCCCGCCGCCCATGACGATGATTCGTTTGCCGTAGATCTTGGCGAATGACGGCGTTTCGACGACCGATGCGACGCCAGGGACCTTGCGGAGATCACCGAGCACCTGCTCGATCGGGCCGTCGAGCGTCAGTTCGAAATACGTAGTCGACTGCGTGTCAGTGTTGTGAATATCGACGTACGTGATGTTGGCGCGATGGTCGGCCAGCACCTTCGTCAACCCGTGGAGGATACCGGGACGGTCGGAAACCGTCGCCAGAATCGCGTGCTCGCTCATGGAGACGTGATGAATCTAGCACGCGCGCGGGGTACGCAAGAATTGCCACGCCACGGCGACCGCCACGTTTGCGAAATGGCATCACGGCTCCGCGTGCGTTGGCTCCGTCGGCCGGTTTTGCAGGGCGGCTCCCTGGCACGTCCGTCGCATCGTCGGTGCATGAATGACGATGCTAAAGTTGACCGATGCCCAACGAGCCGTGCTCGTTCAGGCATTTCCTGCAGTCGGACATCTAGCCGTTGGCGGTCTGGTATTCGGCCAATTTCTGCGCCAGCAGACGTTCTCGATGGGGTTGGCGTTGGTGGGCATCGCAATCTGGGTCTTCACCGTGGCGTTGGCGGTCACCTTCGCAGGGGCAGAACGATGGATGAATCGATGAGGAACGTGGTGCTGATGTTCGTCGGCATTGGGCTGATCGGCGGAGTTGTTGCGCTGCTCGATTGGCTCGCGCGCCGAAAGGACCGGCAGTCCCAGCACCATCCGCCCGCCTGAACGATCCGAACGGTTCGAACGGTTCGAACGATCCGAACGTTCCGAACGGGGTTACGTTCGCGCAGCCATCGCCGCCTTGACGCGCTCGGGTGTGAAGGGGACTTGGCGCACGCGAGCGCCCGTCGCATCAAAGATAGCGTTGCCGATCGCCGCCGCGGTGACCGTGATCGACGTTTCCCCGGCCCCCATCGCGTCAGCCTCGGGCCTGTTGATCAACACGCTTTCGATGACCGGCACCCGATCGCCGAGATACCACGGCCGGTACGTGCGCCAGTCGACCGACGTCACCCGGTCGGCATTCCACGTCACTTCCTCGCGCAAGGCGCGGCTGATGCCGTGGATGATTCCCCCCTCGATCTGGTTCTTCAACCCGTCGGGATTGGAAATCGGGCCGCAGTCCATCGCGGCCACGCAGCGGCGTACTTCGACGAGGCCGGTGTCCTGATTGACGTCGACCTCCGTCACCAGGCCGCAGTAGCCGTTGTCGCCTTCGTACAGCACGCAGGCCACGCCGCGCCCGGTCACGATTCCCGATCGGCGGAGGCCGGCGCGCGGAGACGGGCGGCTGTCCCAACCGGCCTTGCTGGCTGCGGCGGTGAGGACTTCACGGAGCCGGGGGTCTCTCAGGTGCCGCAGCCGGTACTGCACCGGGTCGACGCGTACGGTCGCCGCGATTTCGTCCATGAAGCATTCGTGCGCGAAGGTGTTCTGGAGGCGCGCGGGCGACCGCAGCGGGCCGGTGAAAAACGGCGACTCGATGACGTGCGACAGCACCCGCTCGCTCTTCACTGTGCCAGTGCCGCCGCACATGCCGCCGATGCACCCGGTCACGTACGACGGCACGACATTGTTGCCGTTTCCGTACTCGCCGGCGGGCGCAGGCGCCGGCGACCGAGGAGCAACCCCCGCCGGCTCGAACCCGGCGAGGAATCCGGTCACGACGTTGCCCGGCGCATTGCCGCCGGGACGCCCGCCGCGAGACACCGACCACCCCTCGTAGTCCCAGCACGCGATCGTTCCGTTCGCGTCGACTCCGGCCCGTTGATCGATGACGTACGGGAGCCCGTAGTTTTCCCACGCCATCTCATCCTGCCGTGTCAACTGCACACGAACGGGCCGGCCCGTCGCCTGCGACATCAACGCCGCGTCATAGGACACCGTGTCTGCGCCGTTGACGCCGTAGCAGCCAGGCCCCATGCGGAACGCGATGCGCACGTTCTCCGGCTGCAGGCCGAGCAGCATCGCCGTCGTGGCGCGCAGGGGATAGACGGCTTGCGAGGCCGACCAGATCGTGGCCTTGTCGCCCTGCACGTCGGCGACCGCGCACGCAGTGCCCACGGATGCGTGCATCTGGTACGGATGCAGATAGGTCGCGCGGACGACCCTGGCCGCCCCGGCCAGCGCTCCCGCGACGTCCCCCGAATCGACGGCGAGCGTATCGCGCGTGGCCGTCTGGCTGCGCAGATGCTCGTAAAACGTGCGTTGTTCCGGCAGGCGCGCCCCTTGAGTCCACACGACCTTCAACTGGCGCGCGGCCCGCTCCGCCTGCCACGATTTCTCGGCCACGACCCCTATGAAGTTCTTGCGGACGACCACCTTCACGACGCCCGGAAGTCCCTGGACCGACCGCTCATCGACCGACTGCACAGACGCGCCGACGGCCGGCGGCCGCACCACGCGGCCGTGCAGCATGCCGGGCACGCGCACGTTCTGCACGTACTCGAAGCGCCCCGTGGCCATCGCCGGAATGTCCAGGCGTGGGACCGGCTGTCCCAGCACCGACCACTGGCTGGCCGGTTTGCGTCTCGCGTTGCGATTGAGCTGAAGGGTGAACGTGCGTCCTCCAATCAGCTCACCGTACGAGACGCGTCTCGAGCCATCGTCTCTCACGATCACCTGCCCGTCGGCTGTCGTGAGCAGCTCCGCCGGCACGCCCAGGCGCTTCGCCGCCATCTGGACCAGCGCCTCGCGGGCGGTCGCGGCGGCCAGCGCGAGATTGCTCTGATTGAAGTTGGCGGGGTGCGATTGCGCGCCCGACGTGGTCCCCTGGTCCGGGGTGAGCGCCGTGTCGCATTGCACGAGCGTGACGCGGCTGATCGGCACGCTCAGCTCTTCAGCCACGAGCTGGGTCTGCGCCGTGAACAGCCCGTGTCCGAGCTCGCACTTGCCGGTATACGCCGTGACACGGCCGTCCGCCCCGATCGCGATCCACGAGTCGAGCTGGGTGCTGCCGGCGCCGTTGATCCCCTGAGCGGCGACCGCGCCCGGCGCGATGCCGAGGCTGCCGGCCAGCCGGGCGGCGCTGAACGCCACAACCAGCGCACCCGTTTGCGTGACGAACGCTCGTCGCGAGATCCCCGCGGCGGTGAGGGCGGCGGCCGCGTCGCGAGTCATGGAGGATGTCATGCCGTCCTCCTCTGTGTCTGTGCGTACCGTTTGATCGCGTTCAGCATCCGCACGTGCGCGCCGCACCGGCAAAGTACCGTCGACATTGCCTGGCTGATCTGCGCGTCGGTGGCGTTCGGCGTGCGATCGAGCAGCGCCTTGGCGGTCATGACCACACCGCTCAGGCAGAAGCCGCACTGCATGGCCTGCTCGTCGATGAACGCCTGCTGGATCGGATGAGGATTCTCGATCGTGCCCAGCCCTTCGAGCGTCGTGATGGCCCTGCCCGCCACCTTTTCCACGGGTGTGGCGCAGGACCGCACCGCCTGGCCATCGACGATGACCGTGCAGGAGCCGCACTGGGAGAGCCCGCAGCCGAATTTCGGTCCACGCAGTTCCAGGTCGTCGCTGAGGACGTAGAGCAGCGGCGTCGCTGGATCCACGTCCACGGTCTGGGGCCGGCCGTTGACGGTCAGGCGGATGATGCTCATGTCGGGATCCTTTCGCTGCGCGCTTGCCGAATCGTATCGCTCCCCCGAGGGGGTGGCAAGAATTCACACGTGGTGAGGAGAGCCGTATGGCTGAAACTGCAACGTCTCAGACGCAGACCGCGATTTTCCTCCACAATCCGCGTGGTACGGCTGTCGCATCGGCGTTCGACACGATGACGATGATAAAGTTGACCGACGCGCAGCGCACGGTGCTCACGCAGGCACTGCCTGCCGTCGCGCATCTCGCGCTCGGTGCTTTGGTTTTCGGCCAATTCCTGCGCGAACAGCCCTATTCGTTCTGGTTGGCTGTGGCGGGCGTCGCTCTCTGGCTCTGGTTCATCGGGATGGCGGTCGCCGTGGCGGGAGGCAGACAATGACGTGGGTCATTCTCATGTTCGTCGGCATCGGCCTGGTTATGACGGTGATAACCGTGCTCGACTGGCTCGCGCGCCGCAAGGAGCGGCAATCCGAGCATCGCCCGCCCGCCTGAACGGTCCGAACGACCCGAACGTTCCGAACGGGTTTATTCTCCGATTCTCCCAGACGCCATCAGCCGCGCTGTCCGCGTGCGGACGGCGTCGCGCATCGCCTGTGCGTCGCGCGCTGTGAATATCCAGTCCGCCGCGCGCTCGCGGCGGAGCGCGTGCTGCGGCCACGCGGCGCGCATGAGGCCGGAAGGAGCGTGCGCGGCCGTCCCCAGGAGCAGATGGCCGATTTCGTGCGCCACCGCGCGGCCCAGCAGCGTGCGCACGTCGATGCGGCAGCGTCCAGCCAGCGCCGCAACCCGATTCACGTAGATCGTCGCCAGCGAGCCGGCGCGAAGCCGCGTGTCGACCAGCGAATCGCCCAGCGTGACGAGGTCCTGCTCGGCGAGGTGCGGAGGCAGGCGCACGAAGCGGATCGCCAGCTCATTTGCCCCGAGTGGAGCCCCACAGGGGTTCTCGTCACGCCGCACGGACACCGCGTCGCAGCGCACCCACGTGACGGCGATACCTGTGTCTTCGAGGATCGCGGCCGCCGCGGCCTGTGCCGGGGTCAGGTCGCCCGCCGCCGCGGATGCGTCATATGTGCGTATGACAACGCGAAGCTCGGGATCGACGACGGCCGCCGCGGCCGGCGCCGAAAAACCAAACACGAAGAACACGACGATCCCGAAGGACACGAATTCTTCATGTGAAAAAAAGATCTTCGTGACCGTCGACCTCTTCGTGGCCGTCGTGGTTGCTTTCGTAGGGCAGCGCATGAGGGCACTTTGCTCCCCGCGCGCGGGTGCCTCAATGCACGCGAGGTGACCGGAGGTGACATCAAGGTGACAAGGCGCGGTATTGTGTGACGAACATTGCATTCCCCGCTTTCAAAACGCGGACAGTTACGGCATCGTTAGCGGGAGCCACCTGTGGATGCCCTGATGGACGCCGACGGCACGCTGCGCTTCGCGTCGTTCGAGCTCGACGTGCGCTCGCGCGAGCTGCGCAGCGGGGCGGGGATCGTCCGTCTGCAGGAGCAGCCGTTTGAAATCCTGCGCATGATGCTCGAGCGCCCCGGCGCCGTGGTGACCAGGGATGAACTGCGGCGCCGCCTGTGGCCCGACGGTACCTTCGTCGACTTCGAGCACAGCCTCAACGCCGCCGTGAAGCGCCTGCGGGCGGCGCTTGGAGACGATGCGGATCATCCGAGGTTCGTGGAGACGCTGCCGCGGCGCGGCTACCGGTTCATCGCCGCGATGGACGCCGATGGCGCCGGCAAGGCGGGCGAGGGCGTGCCCCGCGTGGCCGTACTGCCGTTCTCGAACCTGAGTGAAGAGGGATCGCAGGAATATTTCACCGACGGCCTGACCGAGGAGATGATCGCGCAGCTCGGGCAGCGGTGCCGCGGCCGCCTCGGCGTCATCGCGCGCTGGTCGTCGATGGTCTTCAAGGGCAGCACGCAGCGATCGCGCGAGATCGGGCAGGCGCTGCGCGCGCATTACCTGCTGGAAGGCAGCGTCCGCCGCGAGGGCGATCGCGTCCGCGTCACCGCGAGCCTGGTCGAGACCGCCAGCGAAACGCACCTCTGGTCGGAGAGCTACGAGCGGCACCTCACGGACTGCCTGCAGGTGCAGTCGGACATCGCGGCGCGCATCGCCGAATCGCTGGCGCTGGAGCTCGTCCCCGGGGATGCCGCGCCGCGCATCCGGAGCGCGGCCACGTCGGCGTCGGCGTATCAGGAATACCTGAAGGGCCGCTATCACTGGAACCACTGGTCGACCCGCGGCGTGGATTCCCTGGGGGTCCGGCCCGACGACGAGGGCGTTGAGCGGGCGCTGGCCTCGTTCAACGAGGCGCTGCGGATCGATCCGTCGTTCGCGCCGGCGTACGCCAGCCTCTCGCGGATGCACATCGCACGCGCCGTGTACTATCGCGATCGGCCGCGCCGCGCGCTCGAGGCGGCGCGGGCCGCGGCCAGGCGCGGGCTCGAGCTCGAGCCGGAGCTGTTCGAAGGACACCTCGCCTTGGCGGAAGTCCGCCGCATGCTCGAGTGGGACTGGCGCGGCGCCGAGACCGCCTACGTCCAGGCGATCGCGCTCAATCCGAGCCAGGAGAACGCGCACCGCGCCTATGGCGCGCTGCTGATGGCGCTGTCGCGCCCCGCCGAGGCCATTCGCGAATCAGAGCGTGCCTGCGAGCTCGATCCGCTGTGCCTGGTGGTCAACACGAACGCGGCGTGGGTGCGATACATGGCCGGGGATTACGAGGCGGCGCTCGAACGCTGCCGGCGCACGTCGGAACTCGACCCCCAGTACCTGCCCGCGCGCCGGATGATTGGCGCGCTCTTCCTCCAGGCCGGCAAGACCCGCGATGCCATCGACGTGCTCGAGGCCGCTCACGCCGAGGCGAGGCAGGATCCGATCCTTGCCTCCACGCTCGCGTATGCGAAGGCCGTATCCGGCGACCGCCCGGCCGCGGCCGCGATGCTCGAGTCGATCCACCGGCTCGATCGCAAGCAGTACCTGCCGCCGTACCACCTGGCGCTCGTCCACGTCGGGCTCGGCGACGCCGACCGCGCGTTTGCCGCACTGGAACAGGCGACAGTGGACGCCGATCCGGCGCTCGGCCATCTCAAAGTCGATCCGCGCATCGCGCCGCTTCGCACCGACCCGCGCTACGGGCGGCTCATCGATCTGCTGGGGCTCGGGTAGAAATCAAGGCACAAGATCCAAGGCTCAAGATCCCGGGCACGAGCCACGGCGACAAGCGTTGTGACTTGAGCCTTGAGCCTCGTGACTTGTTCTATTCCAGCCGCACGTCCGCGAGCATGCCCGGACGGACGGTCACGCCCGGATTGGGAAGATCGATCTTTACCGTGACCATGCGGCTCGCGGCGTCCACGGTGAGATTGGCATAAGGCACTATCTCGTGGTGGACGGAAAGGTGCAGCTCGTCGACGGCTCCGTGCCGTTGTGGATCGCGCGGATCGCGGTTCGCCGGGCACAGCGCGGCGCCGAGGCGACGCACGAGCGTGCGCGCGCTGACCTGCTGCGGTTCGACGAGCAGCTCGAATCGGCGCTGGCGTTTTCCGGCCGGCTCGAGTGACCTCCGGGCCCCGGGGCACGGAAACATTCAGGTTGTCCGCGGCGTGCAATCCGTTGGCGGAACGGCGACGCGCGATTATCCTCTAAGACGTGCGCATTCTCGTCGTCGAGGACGAGCAGAAGGTCGCCAATGCCCTGCGTGAAGGGCTGCAGGGCGAACGCTACGACGTTGTCGTCGAGCGCACGGGCGAAGGCGCGTTCTTCCGGATGACCACCGAGCAGTTCGACGCGATCCTGCTCGACCTCACACTCCCGGGCCGCGACGGCCTGGAGATCCTCAAGGCGATGCGCGAGCGCGGAATGAAGACGCCGGTTCTCGTCCTCACCGCGCGCGACACGCTGCAGGACCGCGTCATCGGCCTCGACAGCGGCGCCGATGACTATCTGATCAAGCCGTTTGCGTTCGCGGAGCTGCTCGCGCGCATCCGGGCGCTCGTGCGCCGCGGCCGCGTGGCGGAAGCGCCGCGCCTCTCGGCCGGCGACCTGGACGTGGAATTGATCACACGGAAGGTCACGCGCGGCGGCCAGCCGATTGAGCTGACCGTGCGCGAGTTCGAGCTCCTCGAATACCTGGTCCGCCACCAGGGGCAGGTGGTGTCGCGCGAGCTGCTGGCGCGCGACGTCTGGAAGGAAACCGCGCGCACCACGCCACTCGACAACGTCATCGACGTTCACATCGCGCGCCTGCGGCGAAAGGTGGATGCCGACCAGCCGGCCAGGCTGATTCACACCGTGCGCGGCGTCGGCTTCATGCTCCGCGAGGGGGAGCCGTGACGCGCTGGTGGCGGTCGCACAGCCTGCGGGTGAGGCTCGCGCTGTGGTACGTGGGCGCCATGGTGGTCGTCCTCGGCGTGTACGCCGCGCTGGTCTTCGTGTTCGTGCGGCGCAACGCGTCGGACGCGCTGGACAGCCGGCTGCGCGGCGACTTCCAGTGGGCCTCGGCGATGGTGGACCGGACGCCGGAAGGCGGCATCACCTGGTACGAAGACCTGTCCGAGGAAGAGAGTCCATGGCTCCAGGTGTGGAGCCCGGATGGCACGCTCCTGTATCAGAACTTCGAAGCGCGGCGCCGCCCGCTCGCGCAGGCCCGCGAGCTGGCGCAGCGCACCGACGACAGCCTCGTCACCGTGGAGGCGGATCTGGCGCCGGTGCGCGTGCTGACGCGGCGCGGCCGCATCGGCGCGCAGCCCGTCGTGATCCAGGTCGCGCGCTCCGAGTTCCTGATGCGCCAGGAGCTCAGGCAGCTGGTGTTGATCTTCGTCCTGGGCCTGCCCGTGGCGGTCGCGGTCGCGGGTCTTGGCGGGTACACGCTGGCGCGCCGCGCGCTCCGGCCAATCGAGCGCATGAACGAACGCGCGCGCTCGATCACCGCCGAGCGGCTGAGCGATCGATTGCCAGTGGACAACCCGGACGACGAGATGGGGCGGCTGGCGACGGTCTTCAACCAGACCCTCGGACGGCTGGAGCGATCGTTCGAGCAGATGCGGCAGTTCACGGCCGACGTGTCGCACGAGCTGCGGACGCCGCTGACGTCGATCCGCAGCGTCGGCGAAGTGGGGCTGCGCGAGCACCGCGACGAGCCCGCCTACCGCGGCATCATCGGCAGCATGCTCGAGGAAGTCGATCGGCTGGCGAGCCTGGTCGATCGCCTGCTCACGCTCTCACGGGCGGAAACGGGGCAGGCGCGCGTGTCGGCCGCCCCGTTCGATCTGCGCGGGCTGGCCGACGAGGTCGCCGCGCATCTGGGTGTGCTGGCTGAAGAGAAGAACCAGGCGATTCGCGTCGAGGGCGCGCCGGCGGAGGCGTACGCGGATCGGTTCGTCATCCGCCAGGCCGTCATCAACCTGGTCGACAACGCGATCAAGTTCAGTCCATCGGGCGGCCGCATCACGATTCGGGTGAGTGAGACCCGCGACTTCGCGACCCTCGATGTCGCCGACACCGGAACGGGAATCGCCGCGGCCGCACGCGATCGCATCTTCGATCGATTCTTCCGCGCGACGCAGGATGGGGGAGCGACGGGCGCCGGGCTGGGCCTGTCGATCGCCAGGGGGGCGGTGGAGGCGAACGGCGGCCGCCTCACGCTGGAGTCGTCGGGCAGCGGAGGGAGCACATTTCGGATCGCGCTGCCGCGTGCCGCGGTGGGGATGCGACGAGCCGGCTGAAGCCCTGGGCGCCGGGGCGGTCCGCGAAAGCGGACCGCCAGCCACCACTGGCCTGTCGGGTCGCAAAACCACCCCACCATGGCGC
>Ga0214472_10009493_pt1 | contig 10134 bp, 8 predicted proteins | sample RVTome_6_FD_207662 | JGI IMG/M metagenome (GOLD analysis project Ga0214472, IMG submission 207662) | Soil microbial communities from uranium-contaminated site in the Upper Colorado River Basin, Wyoming, United States - RVT140D175 | ecosystem: Environmental > Terrestrial > Soil > Contaminated >...
TGAAACTTGCTAACTATCGTCTATGAAAATACTCTAAAGCCTTAAGAATCAAGAAAAATACGAAGAGGAAGAAAATACAGCAAAATTTATACAGCGATTTCAGGAAGAAAAAGCAGCACTTTCAAACTGACGATATCCGTGCATTTACAGGTCGCTGCTGACACCCTGTGAACGCGTACGGTACACACCGTACCGACTTACTTTACGATGTACTCGCTTGCTTCCAGCGCGGAGCAGATGTCGCGATTCCGGTATTTGACAAAACCGCCCATCAGGCACAAGGGGACGTGACACCTGACGTAACGCCAGTCAGGGGACGCCAAGATGTCGTCATCTTTGAAGGGTGGTGTATTGGCGCAGAAGTGACGCCAGCGGACGAGTTGACTGACATCTGTCGGCGTCAAGGACTTCTCGATATATCGCCCTTGCCGATTTCCGAACATCTCCATGCAGTCCTTGCCAACCTTGCCCCCTACCAACGGATTTGGCAACAGATTGACTTTCTGGTGATGCTTCGTCCTGATTTCCCGACGCTACACGCAGGCTGGCGGATAGAGCGAGAACAAGACCTGATAGCCCATACCGGTATTGGCATGACAGAGAGGCAAGTATACGACCATGTCCATCCCTTCCTTCCCATTAGTTATCTTTGCTATGAGAAGGTGACATCAGATATGCGAATCAGCATCAACGAAGACCATCGCTTCTACGACATCACCTCATTGAACAAGGAAGGATAACTTGTCTAGACGCGCATGCTCAAGATGGAAGGCAATAGGCATTCTGACAATGCCTGAACTTGTCATCAACGTTGGAACCGCATTGAGTTTGATAAGAGTTATATGTTACAGACGAAGGAGCCCACACCATGCCAGGAACACTCGACGGCAAAGTCGCACTCGTCACCGGAGGTACTTCAGGAATCGGTAGAGCCACGGCCCTGACGTTTGCTCGTGAAGGCGCAAAACTGATTGTCGCCGATATGAACGAGGACGGCGGTCAGCAGACGGTTCATATGATTACGGAAAACGGTGGCGAAGCTATGTTTGTGCAGGTTAATGTCGCCAACGCGACCGAAGTCAAGGCGATGATTTCCAAGGCCGTGGAAACCTACGGCAGGTTGGACTGCGCATTCAACAATGCCGGTACCGAAGGCACCACTATGGTTTCCACCATTGACTACAAAGAGGAAGACTGGAACCGTGTCCTCAGTATCAATCTGCCCGGCGTGTGGTTGTGTATGAAATACGAGATTACCCAGATGCTCAATCAAGGCGGCGGTGGTGCCATCGTGAATACTGCATCCGTAGCTGGCTTGGTCGGTTCCAGAGGCGCAGGGTCGGCCTATGCGGCAAGTAAACACGGCGTCGTAGGTTTGACCAAAACCGCCGCTTTGGAATACGCCAAGCAAAGTATCCGAGTCAACTGTGTGTCCTGGTGTTATCCGCACACCGATGATGGAACGGATGCTCACTCGTACGCCAGAATTGGAGCAACAATACATTTTGGCTGAACCCATCGGCAGATTGGGACGTCCTGAGGAAATCGCCGAAAGCGTGGTATGGTTGTGTTCAGATGCAGCGTCCTTTGTCACTGGACATACGATGACGGTGGATGGTGGGATGGTGGCGCAATAGGCAAAACCAAGGCTCACGCCTGAGAGTCTGTCTGTGGATTTTCAGGGCTCAGCAGTGAACGAATATGAGCGAGAAATCCCTCTGTTTGAGGAATCCAGGGACGGACCTGGTCTGCCTGAAACCGTACGAAATCGGCATAGTCACTCTCCTGGCGTCGCTCAAAGAGATCGTTGTAGAGGCGAGCCAAATCCCTGGGGGTGATACCGGTTCTCACGTAATTCCGATTGAAGAGGCTGCGTATCCCAGTGTGCCTGGATGACGAGAGCCCGTTTCGGACAAGCAACGCTGACACGGCATAGAAACAACTATAATAGAGGCGATTGACACACGTGTTCCAGCTCTCAGCGTCGGCCAGCAAGCGAGCATCGTCAAGGCATTCCTGAGCCCGTTCCAAACGGTACTGGATAAGGTCTTCCAGCGGTTCACTCAAATGAGAATTCCCTGTTCACGAATCACCTTGAACAAGGGCGTCACCTGGTACAACGGCGTGTCCCATTCTTGGCGGCTTCTGACAATCGAGCTGAGCACCTCGCCAGCATCCCATTCAATGTCATAGAGACGATGACGTATGGCATCGGTACGCGCATCATCCACCGCTCCATCCAGCAAAATCAGAAAATCCCAATCCGACTCGGCGTGAGCATCGCCACGGGCACGAGAGCCATAGAGAATGATGTCGGCATCGGGCTCAATCTCGTGTACAGTCTGTTTGACTTGTTCCAGGAGTTCATCGCGCTTCACGTGGCGTCTCCTACGTTCTGCTGGCTCATGATAATGCGTCCAACAACGTTTTGGCGTCTATTAGGTCGGCGGTGTCAAACCCTTCGGTGAACCAATCATAAATTGGAGCGAGTAACGCACGCGCTTCTTCTCGCTTCCCCTGGCTTTGCCATAAGCGAGCGAGACTGGTAGCAGCGCGAAGTTCCCAAGATTTGGCACTTTGGTTTTGGGCGATTGTGATGGCTTGATGAAAGCAGGATTCGGCTTCTGTGGCGTTGTCGGAAGACTGTTGGAGTAGGAGTTCGCCTTTGAGGCGATGGAGTTCAGCCTCGTACCAACGCAGCTCAGTGGTTTCCATTACAGCCGCCACTTCATCCATCACATTCAATCCTTCTTCGGAGTGCCCACCCTCCCGATATGCATCAGCCAACAGGCCCAGGAAATACGGCGTATACGCATTGTCTCCGGTGGCCAAGGTAGAAGCTAGCCCCTGGCGTATAGTGGCAATGCCTGACTCATTCTGTCCCTGCATGGCGAGTACCCAGCCGTGGAGGACTATTCCCTGTGCCAACCGGAGTGCAAATACCTCCTCTGTCGCCATGGTCATCACTGATTCTGCTTGCTCGTGCGTCGCCTGCACCTCGCGGCGGTACTGATGCAAACTGGCCCCATAAAACAGAGCGAGAACTAGGCTCTGAGGGTGTGACACCTCTTGAGCCAATCTCAGGGCTTCCTGGCTATGCTGCATGGCCTGGTCGGGATGGCCCAGGAACCACAGTCCCCAAACCAGTTGTGTGTGTGAGGCAACGCTGAGGTCGCTACCATAGAGCCAGGCCAGGTTCCGATGCTCTTGCGGAATATAGAAGTCAAGTGCCTGCGTGAGATGTGTTTGGGCCGAGGCCGGTTCTCCACGAGAGTTAAAGACCATCCCTAGCATATAGTGGGCCAGCATGAGAAAGGCTGGGTCGTTCTGAAATTGGGCCAGGCGAAGAAGTTGTTCCCCGAGTTGGTGCGCCATCTGTACACCCCCTCGATTGATATAATACAACATCAACCCTCGCAGCACCGGGAACAACTGAGAGGTATCTCCCATCCGCTGACATAGTTCTTGTGCTCTAGCATAAACGCGTTCCACCTCTGGGGCGGCATTCCCTTTCGTGGCAATCAACGCGGGGCCAAGCGCTACCTGGAGGTCAAGCTCTTGTTGAAGACGCTCTGGTGTCTCCGGCAGCGGCGTCAGCACGGTCAAGCCCTGCGTCAGATGCGCGATGGCTTCCGCATAGGCTGACCGCATAATGGCTCTCTGACCTGCTTGCTGCCAATACCCAACTGACGTCTCATTGAGACCTGCCTCTGTGAAGTGGTGGGCTAACAATTCAGGCTGAGTCTCAGCCGTCTCTGGGAGCTGCTCTTCCAGTATCTTCGCAATGCGTTGGTGATATTGCTGTCTGGTACTCCGCAAGAGCGACTGATAGGCAATGTCGGTGACAAGAGCGTGTTTGAATTGATAGGCAGATTGCGGGGGTAAGCCTCGTTGGTAGACCAGTTCCGCCTCTACCAATCGCCCCAGTTCCCGTTGTAACGTCGCCTCGTCCAGTTGCGAAACCGCCTGGAGCAACTCGTAGGAAAACTGTCGTCCAATGACTGAGGCGTATTGGGCGACGGCTTTCGCTGTAACCAGCCGGTCAAGACGAGCCATAAGCGAGTCTTGGAGCGTGGCGGGAATGGATAATGAAGCGATGGAACCGGCCAGTTCATAATGACCGTTCGTTTCCTTCAATACGCCTGATTCCAATACCGCTTTGGTCATTTCTTCCACGTACAAAGGTACGCCATCGGTTTTGTCTACCAACTGCTGGACGATTTCGGTGGGCAATCCCTTTCCACCGGCGACCTGTTCAGCCATCCGCACAATCTGGGGCTGTGATAATCCGTTGACGGTGATTTCCGTCAAATAGGAACGGTGACTCCAGGAGGGCTGAAATTCGGGGCGACACGTCAACAAGATACATATGGAAGCAGTGGGCGTTTGGTCTGTCAGCAGGTCAATGAACTCAAGTGTCGTCGGGTCCGTCCAATGTAGGTCTTCGAGAATGAACAGTACCGGTTGTTGCTCAGACAACTCCAAAATGATGGCGACTATCGCTTCCAACGTCTTTTGGCGCTGCCGTTGCGGAGAAAGATTGAGTGAAGGATAGCAGTCTTCGCGTATCGGCAATGAGAGAAAAGAGGCAAAAAGAGGGATGGACTCTTCCAGCGGAAGACGATAGTGGCCCAGATTTTGTACAAGCTTCTCCAACCTCGTTTCAGGTGTATCGTCCACCTGGAACCGTAATGTCCGTTGTAAAAAATCCGTAATGGGATACAGAGCGCTGTTCGTGAAATACTGTGAACTTCGGCATTCAAGCCGGGTATGCGGTTCTTCTGCCACGTGGTCTTTGAGGACTTGCACCAAGCGACTCTTGCCGATGCCCGCTTCGCCAGATAAGAGAATAACCTGACCTTGGCCATCCTTAACTTGGTTCCAACGTTGTAGGAGTAACTCCGTTTCCTGCTGACGCCCTATCAACGGTGTCAGACCTCTGGTCGTCGCCACATCAAGCCGATTCTGGGCTCCACTTTCTTGGAGTACCTGATACACAGCGATTGGCTGGGCTACACCCCTCAAATCGTGTTCGCCTAGCGATTCACATTCAAAGAAGCCCTGCGTCAACCTGTAGGTTTCAGCGCTTATCACCAGCGTATCAGGCTCAGCAAGTCCCTGAACTCTGGCTGCAACGTTTGGCGTCTCACCAAGGGCGAGCTGCTCCTGTTTTGTCCCAGCCCCGACCTCACCGACCACGACTGGACCGGTGTGGATGCCGACCCGCACAGCCAGGCGGATGCCTTTATCTTGTTCCAGGCCCTCATTCAGCGCCTTCATGGCGTCAAGAATACCCAATCCAACACGTACAGCTCGCTCAGCGTCATTCTCGTGCGCTACCGGATATCCGCTGTAAATGAGCAGACCGTCGCCTAATGTCTGTGCGATATGGCAATCAAATCGCTGGATGACCTCACTACAGGTAGTCTGATAGGCACGAACAACTTCACGATAATCTTCCGGGTCGAGCTTCCCAGAGAGTTCAGTTGAGCCGACTAAATCACAGAACATCACGGTGAGTTGACGACGCTCTGCATCCGGTGTGTGAGGTTCAATAGGTAGTGAAGTTGCCGGAATGGGTTGGGCTTGTTCAACAACGGGATGAGGTTCAGGCTGGTTGGGTTGAGAGGTTGGTTGCGGTAACCTTTGAGTTTCACCAGTCCACACAAGCCCTCTGCTATTCTCGTCAACCACTGGGTGCGAGAAAAGCAACTCTTCTTTCAGGTCTTCAATGTACGCATCATCCAGATTGAACTGACGCTTGAGAGCCCGGTACGTGGCGCGACCTTCCCGCTGGAGCAACTGAACGACTTCGGCGAGCACTTCATAGAAATCCATCATCGGCCCTCCACCGCTACCAGCGCTGCTTCCGTCTCGGGCAACCAGAACGTCATCTCCATATCGCGGTACATCTCAATCGCTGTGGATAGTTCGGCACGGGCTTGCTCTACCTGTCCGGTCTGGCTGTATAGGGTGCCAAGGCCACGGTGACAATGGGCCTGAAGGGGACGCATGCCAAGTTCGTTGGCCAGGGTGAGAGCTTGTTGGTAGTGGGATTCGGCTTGCTGAAACTCTGGTGGATGGCAATGCATGGCAATTTCGCCGAGGAGCCGCAGAGCCCATGCCTGGTGTCCTCTTTCCTTGTGCTCCCGAACAAAGGACAGAACATGTGCGGCGAGGATACTCGCGTCTTCATGACACTCCATTCGGAGAGCCGCCTCGCTCTGGCAAAGAATAGCAAAAGCTCGGAAAACGATAACCTGTTCGGAGGTTGCCCACTCTAGCCCTTGCTCCACAAGAGGCAAGGCGTCCGCCATACGGCCCACCAGGCCATACGCACATGCCAAAGCCGAAGGAATGGCTGGGTACCAGGCGGGGAGGCTCAAATTCTGGCAGAGTGTCACACCGCGTTCGAGTACAGGGATAGCCTTGTCCAGTTCCCCTTTCCGCAGGTAGAGTACCCCAACACAAAGATGGGCGATGACACGACTGAAGGGATAATCGGCCTCTTCAGCCATGCGGAGGGCTTCTTCGCCCTTCATCATCCCTTCGGCAAACTCGCCCATTTCGAGCAGGCACCAGACCAATCTCGCCCGGTTGTGAACGGCCCTAGAGCCGCTACTGCCGAGAGAACGCTCACGCCCATGGTCGTCTTGCATAACCTCCAGATTTTTTCTGAGGAAATCCATCGCCCGCCGATAGTCGCCCAAGGCATAGTATATGTTTCCCAGAGTGAAATTCGGGACGGGCTGGAGGTTGACATCCTCTCGGGCTAGGGTGAGTGTGCGTGCGCAGGCTTCTATAGCCCGGCCATAGTCACCAACTAAGAAGAAATAGTGCGCTTGAGAGGAAGAGATGCGCCCTAACCGGAATCGGTCCCTCAGGCGCTCGGCAAGTCTCTCAGCCTCACGGAGATACTCGATTCGTCTGTGTATATCGAACAAGGTCGCTGAATTGCTCAAGTCGAGCCGCAAATCAATGGTTTGTTCAATCACCTCACGGTTTTCAGGAAGATGCGTAATGGCTTCCAATGCCTGTTCAAAACTCGTTAGCGCTTCCCGAGCGGCCGAACGAGCCATTGCTTTGATTCCAACCTGTCGGAAGTACATCAGAGCTTTATCCCACACCTCACCCCGCATGGCGTGATGGGCGAGACGTTCAACATACTCCGACAACCGGTCTTCAGCGAGCGTTTCAAGAGCCTCAACAATTCGGGCATGCAGCACCCGTCGCCGTTCCTGGAGCAAACTGCCGTAGGCCACCTCATGCGTCAGAGCGTGTTTGAAGGTGTATACTCGATCTGGAAAAAGACTCGTTTCGTACAGAAATTCCGTCGCTTGCAGGTGAGTCAGACCACGATACAATGCCTCGTCTGGTATCTTCGCGATGGCCTGAAGTATAGAAAATGGCACTTCATTGCCGATAACCGAAGCCGTTTGTAAAAGCCGTTTGACGTCCTCCGGTAGCCTATCAATCCGAGCTACCAAAACCGCATGAACGGTGGGTGGCACCTGGATAGATGGGAGGTCTTGCACGAGGTGATATGCGCCTGACTCGCCTACTAACGTCCCGGTCTCAACCAGAGTTCGCACGCTCTCTTCCAGGAAGAACGGGTTACCCTCTGTCCGTTCGGTCAAAAGTTTCTTGAGCGGTTCCAGACTGGCATCGTTCCCCAGCAGGGCGTCAAGCAGGGCATCAGCACTTTCGGGTGGTAACGGGTCCAGTCGCAGTTGGGTGTAGTACGTCTTGCTTCCCCAACTGTGCGTGTACTCCGGTCGGTAATTTACCAGGAGCAGCAGTTGGGCTGTTGGCAGGCTCTCAACCAAACTGTCGAGTAATGCCTGGGTTTCACTGTCTATCCAATGAAGATCCTCAAAAACCAACACGAGTGGTTGAACCTGACTTTCGCGTAACAAGATACGTTTCAGTCCATCCAGGGTACGTTGGCGTCTTTGGGGTGGGTCAATCTGTGAAAAGGGACTATCTTCAGGAAGTGCGTCCAACAGCGATAACAGGGCCGGAATCGTGTCCTGGAGGGATTCGTCCAGGGTCAATATCTGGCCGGTCACTTTGGCGCGGATGGTACGAGCGTCGTCACCGTCCTCCACATGGACGTAGCGCTTCAGCAAATCAATCACTGGGAAATAAGGTGTCGCTTTATCGTAAGACACGGAGGCGCTTTCCAGCACCAACCATCCCGGCGTCCGGTGGGAATGGACAAATTCATAGACCAACCGACTTTTACCTACACCGGCTTCGCCCACCGCTGCCACAATTTGGCCTTGTCCTGAGTCCGACTGTTCCAGTGCCTGATTGAGGGCGTCAATCTCTGTATCGCGTCCAACAAACTTGGTGAGACCACGTGCGACAGCCGCCTGTAAACGCCTGCGGACGGTACTGGCCCCGGTGAGTTCATAGACATTCACCGGCTCGTCCATACCCTTGACCGGGATGGGTCCCAGGTCATTGACCTGAACCAAACCTTCAACGAGTCTCAGCGTTGACGATGACAACCGGATGCTGCCAGGAGATGCGAGCTGTTCCATACGTGCTGCCAGATGTGTTGTTGGCCCAACAGCCGAGTAAGCCATATGGAGGTCATTGCCGATGGTGCGAACCACCACTTCCCCGGAATTAAGACCAACACGGATACGTAGTTCAAGCCCCTGACGACGCCGTACCTCGTCGGTGTAATCACGCATCGCCGATTGCATTGCCAGGGCAGCATAGCAGGCGCGTGCAGCGTGGTCTTCGTGAGATATGGGCACACCAAAAATCGACATAATTCCGTCGCCCAAAACCTGGTTCACCGTGCCTTCAAATCGGTGTACAGCATCCATCATGATGTGAATGGTCGGATCTAGGAGTTTCTGGGCATCTTCTGGGTCGAGGTCCCGAATTAACTCAGTGGAATCTTTGATGTCAGCGAATAGGACGGTGACGACCTTGCGTTCACCTTCAAGGTTGGTTTTGCCGGTCAGAATTTTTTCAGCGAGATAAGTGGGGGTGTATGATGCGGGTGCTCGTTCCGGCCCAGTTGTTTGAGATGCGGTGGATTCTGGTGTAGTGGGAACTGAAGCTGGCTCTACGGCTGAGTCCGTATCACCGGTCCATACGAGGACACGGCCATCCTCATCTCGTGCCATTTGTTGGGCATAGATAATCTCTTCTTTCAGAGCCTCCAACTGCTCGTCGTCAAGCTGAAACTGAACTTTGAGGGCACGGTACGTCACCCGTCCCCGACTCCGGAGCAATTCCAGCACGCCATCCAACACCTCGTAGAAATCCATGGCAGGCTCTCCGCTGGGTTGGTCTCTCCTTTCGGTCACCTGCCTATCATAGACCCAAACGAGCTGCGAAGGAAGGGTTCATCGCGAACAAAGCAGCCTCACATTTGGACGCTGTGAAGAAGGCGATGGTACCGGCAGATAGATTAGAGTTGTCCCCAAATAAAAAATAAGGTAACCTATCCTCCAAAAACACATGGAGGCAACCAGCCGATGGGACTTGTGATTCGAAATGAACGGCAACTAAAATCGTTAACCGGTCTGTCTCAAGGCCAATTTGATTACTTGCTTCCTTGTTTCAGCGACACCTACTTCGACAGACAGCAGCAAGCCTATGAAAAAGGTCTTAAGGCCGACACCAGAAGGCGTAAGCCCGGAGGTGGCTCCAAAGGTAAGTTGCCTACGATGTCAGATAGGCTTATCTTTATTTTGTCTTATTACAAAACCTATCCGACATTTGATGTCCTTGCTAGTCAGTTTGACATGGCTCGGTCTAAGGCTCACATCAATGTTCATAAGCTATCACCAATCTTGTATGACACGCTAGCCAGCTTAGAATTGATGCCCTATCGCCGATTCGAAACCCCCGAGGATTTGAAATCTGCTTTAAGTGGCATCGATCAAGTGATCATCGATGCGACGGAGCGTGCTTATCGTCGCTCTGAAGATGATGAAGAACAGAAAGCATATTATAGTGGTAAAAAAAACAGCACACGATCAAAAATACAATACCATTCGGCATAAGATTTGCTCTCAACGAATTAGCTGCTATGATTATGGTTTCCCAGGTTGAATCCACCTCCGTGCCAAGAGGTCCTGATCCCTTGGCCCAAACCCATTGTCGAAG
>Ga0214472_10009494_pt1 | contig 10134 bp, 11 predicted proteins | sample RVTome_6_FD_207662 | JGI IMG/M metagenome (GOLD analysis project Ga0214472, IMG submission 207662) | Soil microbial communities from uranium-contaminated site in the Upper Colorado River Basin, Wyoming, United States - RVT140D175 | ecosystem: Environmental > Terrestrial > Soil > Contaminated >...
TTGATGGCACTACTCCGTGGCGATCCGCCACGGGCAGTAAACATCAACAGTAATCAAATGGCTTTACTGTGAAAGTTAACGGGACAGCAGTGAATAATTAAATAACTGAAAAAACTGATACTGGCATCAATAATATTTTACGTGACAAAACACATGGTTATATAACCTTATACTTGCAAGGTTAATCCAGTAATTTTATATATTTAATTTGCTTCTCTGTTTCTAACAAACAAGTGCGTTTAATCCCCCTTCAGTTTGCCGAGACGCGGCGCTTTGGTAGCGCGAATCAGGCAGGACGCCTGATTCAGATTTACGCGCAGGGCGGCGCGTTAGCAAGCTGTACAAAACCCACTACCACAATACACAACGGCGCAATGCCCGCAGCTTATTGTGCCCCGCATTAAAACAAGATCCTTCGCAAAAGCTGTTCAGGATGACAAACCGCAAACTTATATTAGTTTCGGCAACGCTTTAGACAGCAATTTAAGCACCGACTGGCTACCGGCTTTCAGGTTGTTTTCGATCTCCTGCATCGAGACTACCGAGCCATCGCCCTTGCCTGCTGCCCAGTTGACTACCAGCGTGCAGTGCGCGTATTCCACTTCTAGTTCGCGCGCGAGTACCGCCTCGGGCATGCCGGTCATACCCACGATGTCACAGCCGTCTTTTTCCATACGGGCGATTTCAGCCGCGGTTTCCAGGCGCGGCCCCTGGGTCGCGCCATAAGTGGCAACTGATTCGTGCGCCAGCTTTAATTCGCCGGCAGACTGGCTGAGTACCGAGCGCAAGGTTTCATCATAGGGATAACTGAAATCAATGTGCACAACGCTGGAATCTTCATCTTCGAAGAAAGTATGTTTACGTGAATAGGTGTAGTCGATGATCTGATCGGGAAAAACCAGTTTAACCGGTGACATCGCGGGCGTGATGCCACCGACGGCTGCGATTGATATAATATGCGTGACACCGAGTTCTTTCAGAGCAGCAATGTTAGCGCGATAATTAATCTTGTGCGGCGGGATGGTGTGAGCGATACCGTGGCGTGGCAGGAATACAATTTCACTGCCACACAGTTCCCCGAACATCACCGGACTGGAAGCCGCGCCGTAGGCGGAATTCACCAGCTGGCGGTGCTTGATTTCAAGATTGTCGATTGTATTCAGGCCACTGCCACCGATAATACCAATTTTCATGGCCGATTTTCCGAACGTCTATTGACGGTCGCGCGTGATGGCGAGCCTTTTATAATAAAGTTACAGTTATTCATCGATGGCATAAATTCCGTTTAGATTGCGCAGGCCGCCCTTGTAATCCATGCCAAAACCAAACACATAACGGTCATCGACTTCCAGCGCTGTGTAATCACAATCAACGCCTTTGAGACAGCGCTGGTGTATTTTTCGCAGCAGCACTGCACTGATCACCTGTTTCGCGCCTTTGGCCTTGCAATATTTTATTATCTCATCGAGCGTGACGCCCTCGTCGAGTATGTCATCCAGGACCACCACAGTGCGGTCCTGCAACGATGTGCGAGGTTCCGCGATCCACTTGAGTACCGCACCGCCAGTGGTCTGGTTGCGATAGCGAGTGGCGTGTAGATAATCGACGTCCAGATCAAATTGCAGGCGTGTGAGCAGATGGCCGGTGAATATTATGCCGCCGTTCATGACACAGAGCATCACAGGTTTCGAGCCATTCAAACGGGCATCGAGTTTGTCTGCGAGCACATCCATGGCGTAAGAAATCGTTGCTGCATCGAATACTAGTTGCGCCCGCGGCAATACCGTGGCCATGGTAATTTCGTCTTCTGTAACCGTTGTTTCCATAATTGTTTAACGCTTCAGCCTGTATGTTTTATTGTTTGCATGGCGCGCGGTACACGATGCGCACCAGATACCACACCATTAGATTCATTCGTGCGCAATCGGTGTTTCAGTGAACAGATATTCCTTCAGCTCCTTGTTCAGGCGCGGGTCTTTGCGCCGTATCCATTCCAGCACCATAGCGGCGTGTTCTTTTTCTTCGTCTCGATTGTGCGCCAGGATCGCTTTCAGTTCCTTGTCCTTGCAGGCATCGACGCGCTGGTTGTACCAGTCCACGGCTTCGAGCTCTTCCATTAAAGAAGTAATTGCCCGGTGCATGTCGCGGGTTTCGTCGCTGAGATCTTCGATTTCTTCGTGATAACCTTCATTCGCCATGTGTATTCTCCAGATATTTGATCGTGTCAGTCATTAGACATCCATTTCCAGCCAGGGGGACTCGTCCAGTTTCGCCACCATTTGCGAAGTGGCCCGCCAGTGAGTGTCAGCGTGCAGCTGCGCACGGGTGATGTCACCTCTGCCGTGCATCCGGGTCAGGCGCAACTGTGCCACAGGGTTAGAATAATCCTTTAAATGTTCGGCGACTTCAAGCGCACCCTCTGTGTGGTTACATACCAGCACCATATCACAGCCCGCTGCCAGTGCCTGGTCAGCGCGTTCGCCGTAGCCGCCTGCGACACTGGCCGCTTCCATGGTCAGATCATCACTAAAAATGACCCCCTGAAATTTGAGGCGCTGGCGCAAGATTTTTTGCAGCCATATTTTTGAAAACCCTGCCGGCCTGTCGTCCACTTTCTCATAAATCACGTGCGCCGGCATGATCGCGTGCAGGCCATTATTAATCATCCGTTCGAATGGCACGATGTCTATTTTCAGCAGGGTCTCAAAATCACGTTTATCGATTGGCACTGCCAGGTGCGAATCTTCCGCAACTCCACCGTGACCGGGAAAATGTTTGCCCACCGCAGCCATCCCGGCCGCGCTCATGCCGCGCATAAAAGCATAAGCCAGGGTGGCAGCGATTTCCGGATTACTGTGAAATGCACGGTTGCCGATCACACCGCTGAGGCCGTGGGCGAGATCGAGCACCGGCGCAAAACTGAAGTCGATTCCGCTGGCGCGTAGTTCTGCGGCCATCAACCAGCCGGTCTGCTCTGCATAACGGCGCGCCTGTTTTTCATCACGTTTGAACATTTCGCCGAACACCGCGACGGGCGGCAGGCGGGTAAAGCCTTCACGGAAACGCTGCACACGTCCACCCTCATGGTCGATGGCGACCAGCAGATGCGGTGTGCGCAAAGCATGTATTTCGGCGACCAGTTGTGTCACCTGCTCGACCGATTCAAAATTACGTGTGAACAGGATCACGCCGCCAACGCTCGGCGCGAGCAGCAGCTCTCTTTCAACTGCGCTGATAGAGGGTCCAGCGAGATCAACCATGACAGGGCCGAGCGACATCTGTGTTCCTGAGTTACTAACAAGGCGCATGAAAAGGATACTCTTCAATCAAGACCGTCAGCAGCAGGGATGCTGCTGTCGAGCGTACACGGATGTATTCTCAGCGTGTCTTGATTGAAGAGTATCCTTTTCATGTGACTCAATTAGAGGCTGCTTTATGGATTCGCGCTAATAATATCGCAAAATTCGAGCAGGCGCGGGATATGCTGCTCGAATCCACTAAAACTATGGTCACCGCCCTGCTCGATCAGCATCGGGCAACCGGTATATTTTGCTATGGCATCACGATAATCCAGGGTTTCATCACCGGTTTGCAGCATGACTAAATAGCGCTCGGGTGAAGTAATAATTTCCACATCCAGCGAGCGCAGCTGCTCGATATGCACCGGTTCAAATTGCCAGCGCACAGCGCTGTGATAATTCACATTCTCGCCAATATATTTTTCCAGCAGGATATGCGGTCTTACCGCGGGATTGATCAGCACCGCGCGACAGCCAAAGCGCTCGGCCAGGACAGTGGCGTAAAAACCGCCCAGTGAACTGCCAGCGACAGCCACCTTTTCAAATTGCTGCTGTAAGCGGCGGTATTCAGCCAGACATTGCTGATGCGCTTCAGCCGGAGCGGGCATTATTTCCGGGAGCGAAAGCTGCGCCTCCAGCCCACGCTCGCGCATAAAAGATTGCAGGGCCTGTGCCTTGTATGACGCAGGAGAACTATTGAAACCGTGGAGATAGAGCAGTGCATTACTCATAGCACAAATGAAAACCCCCCTTGAAAACCCTGTTTTATCAGAGTTTTGCCAGGGGGGCGACGGTATTTGCCAAATGCTTTAGCGAGCAGCCATATCTTTCAGTGCTTTTAAAGGCAGCACTTTAACAACTTTACGTGCTGGTTTGGCAGCCACGTCCATGAACTCACCCGGACGGAACGGGTTTGGAACGTTTTTACGCGCCTTGGTAGCGGGCTTTTTGTTTACTTTGATGTTCAGCAGGCCCGGGATCTTGAAGTTGCCGGCACCACGGGTTTTGACGTGGGCTTCGATAACATCACCGAGCAATTCAAAGACTTTGGCGACATCCTTACGAGCCAGTCCAGCTTCTTCCGAGATGTGTGCGTACAACTGTGATTTGGTGTAAGCCGTAGGAATGGCTTTGATGTTTTTAGCTGGTGCAGCCTTCACTGCTCTTTTTTTACTCGTCTTCTTTTTTGAAACTTTCTTTTTTGTTGCCATCAGTAGTCAACCCTTTGGTGTGAGGAAAAAATGCTGGTGCAGTTTTAGCTCTTTCGCCGATTAATGTAAACACCTTACACAGGTTTTTTTCATTTTTTCACTGTATTTATAGTAAAAAAGTGAATTTTGCTCATTGCCAGTCAGGATTTGTAAACTATCACGACAGCATGTACTGCGATCCCCTCTTCCCTGCCTGCAAAACCCAGGCCCTCAGTTGTGGTTGCCTTGATGTTTATTTGATTACTGGCAATACGCAATAGCTGTGCCAGTTTGTCGCACATCGCCGGGATATGCGGCGACATTTTAGGCTTTTGCGCAATGATAGTGATATCAATATTACCAATTTGATAACTGGCCTGTTGTAGCATTTGATTCGTTTTCTGCAACAGCACGCTACTGTCGATGTCCCTGAAAGCCGGGTCAGTATCCGGGTAGTGCCTGCCGATATCACCCGCAGCGATTGCGCCCAGCATGGCATCACAGAGCGCGTGGATCAGCACGTCACCGTCAGAATGTGCGATCAGGGTTTTGCTGTGCGCGATCTTGATACCACCCAGAGTAATCTGCGCAGCCGCTTCAGGCTGCTCGGAAAAACGGTGCACATCATAGCCATGGCCGATGCGAAACGGCAAGTCGGGTGGAGTTGTGTCAGTTCCAGAAGCGGGTTTTGTCATAAGGCCTTCTGCTGTGCATCGAGATAGAGTTCGGCGAGGCCGATGTCCTCGGGCCGTGTGATTTTGATGTTATCGGCGCTGCCTTCGACCAGCAGCGGCGCATAACCCGCGGCTTCCATGGCCGAGGATTCGTCGGTGAACAACACCGCCTGCTGCTGCGCAGTGAGCAGCGCCTGATGTAAAGCGAGCCAGGGAAACAGCTGCGGCGTCTGCGCCTGCCACAGGCCTTCGCGCTCGACAGTCTGTGCCACTCTAGCATTATCGTGCTGGCGTTTCAGGGTATCGCGTACCGGCAGGGCTAACAAACCGCCCGCCTGATCCGTGCCGACGGCGTCGATCAGATGCTCGATGTCTGCGTGCCGCACACAGGGGCGTACTGCATCGTGGACCAGTACCCAGTCCTGCCCGGCATCGAATAAAGGCTGTTGTTGCAGGCTTTGTAATGCATTCAACACCGAAGCACAGCGCTCAGCGCCACCCTGCGCCACCACCATGGGCTTGTCAGTGTTGAGCCTGATGCCCTGCCAGTGTGCATCATCATCGCGTACCGCGACTGCCAGCCCTGCGACGCGGGGAATATCCAGCAGGCGCTGCAAACAATGTTGCAGCACGGGTTCATCATTGAGCCTGAGATACTGTTTTGGCAGCGCCGCCTGCATGCGTTTGCCTATACCTGCAGCAGGCACGACCGCCCATATCCTGTGCGCGCTGGTCACGGTGCCGAGTGTTCTCTGGAGGTTTCTGCCGGGGTTGCGCCCTGAACGGTAGTATCTGCCTTGTCGTCTCCGGCCTTGTCGTTATTATCATCGTCTGCCTTGTCGTCGATCACCTGGTAATACACCTCATCCTTACGGATCATACCCAGTTCGTTGCGCGCGCGTTCTTCGATCGCCTGCAAACCGGTTTTCAGGTCCAGCACTTCGGCATCGAGCGCCTTGTTTCGTTCCTGCAAACGCTCGACATCCTGATCGGCCGCGCTAATTTCAGTTTGCAGTTTAAGCACTTCAGGAAGTCCGCCCTCACCCAGCCAGACCCTGTATTGCAGCATGACCAGCAACACCAGCAGGATGAGGATGATAATTTTCACACTGGGGCTGGCGCGAATACGGCAAGCCTTCAGCCGATCTGCCTGAAGGCCTTCAGGCCCGCATACGCGACCGATGCGCCCAGTGCTTCTTCGATACGCAGTAACTGGTTGTACTTGGCGATGCGATCAGAACGCGACAGCGATCCGGTTTTGATCTGGCCGGCGCAGGTGGCGACACAAAGATCAGCAATGGTGCTGTCTTCGGTCTCACCCGAGCGGTGCGATACCACGGCGGTATAATTCGAATCGTGCGCCATCTGGATCGCTGCCAGGGTTTCGCTCAGGGTGCCGATCTGGTTGAACTTGATCAGGATCGAATTGGCGATATTATTGTCAATACCGCGTTTGAAAATTCTGGTATTGGTGACAAACAGATCATCGCCCACCAGTTGCAGATTTTTGCCCAGTTTTTGCGTCATATAGGCCCAGCCGTCCCAGTCGCCTTCGTCGAGACCGTCTTCGAGGCTGATGATCGGATACTGGTCCACCCAGTGGCTGAGATAATCGGTAAACTGTTCGGCATTAAATTTTTTGCCTTCCGAGGCCAGGTCGTAAATACCGTTTTTATAAAATTCAGAACTGGCGGCATCAAGACCGAGATAAATATCTTTACCGGCAACAAAGCCGGCTTTTTCGATCGCGGTCAAAATCACTTCGATGGCTTCTTCGTTGGACGACAGATCCGGTGCAAAACCGCCTTCATCACCCACCGAGGTATTCATGCCTTTGGCGTGCAGCACCGAACGCAGGGTATGAAAAACTTCGGCACCATAACGCAATGCCTCGGAGAAACTCGGCGCGCCTGCCGGGATAATCATGAATTCCTGCATATCGACACTGTTGTCTGCGTGCGAACCGCCATTGATGATATTCATCATCGGCACCGGCATTAAATATTTTCCCGAACCCAGGTTTTCGTACAGCGGTTTTTTGTTTTCAGCGGCCGCTGCGTGTGCATTTGCCAAAGATACCGCGAGAATGGCATTGGCGCCGAGACGTGATTTGGTTTCGGTACCGTCGAGCTCGATCATTTTTTTGTCGAGTGCGTTCTGATCCTGCGCGTCCATACCTTTGAGCGCAGCACTGATTTCGCCGTTTACATTGGCGACTGCTTTGAGTACGCCCTTGCCCATATAACGCGACTTGTCGCCATCGCGCAGTTCCAGTGCTTCGCGGCTGCCGGTGGAGGCACCGGAAGGCACTGCAGCGCGACCTTTGCCGCCGCTGGCGAGTGTGACTTCAGCTTCGAGAGTGGGATTGCCGCGTGAATCAAGAATTTCGCGCGCATGAATGGTGACGATTGAACTCATTAATTAACCTGTATAAATGTGAATGTTACAAAGTGTTTTCTTCGAACTGGCCCGACTTCACGATCGCATCGATCGCCAGCAAGCGCTCCAGCAGGCTATACATTTTATCTAAAGGCCAGGCATTGGGGCCATCGCTCAGCGCTTTCGCCGGGTCGGGATGGGTTTCCATAAACACCCCGGCGACCCCGGCGGCGACCGCAGCGCGCGCCAGTACCGGCACGTGTTCGCGCTGGCCGCCGGAGCTGGTGCCCTGACCGCCCGGCAGCTGCACCGAATGCGTGGCATCGAACACCACCGGGCAGCCGGTGTTGCGCATCACCGCCAGTGAACGCATGTCCGAGACCAGATTGTTATAACCGAAAGACACCCCGCGTTCGCACACCATGATGTTCTGGTTACCTGTTGAACGCGCCTTGTCGACCACGTTTTTCATGTCCCAGGGAGCGAGAAACTGGCCCTTCTTGATATTCACCGGCTTGCCGGTAGCGGCCACCTTGAGAATAAAATTGGTCTGGCGGCACAAAAACGCCGGGGTCTGCAAAACATCGACCACGTCGGCGACTTCGTCCAGCGGGGTGTCTTCGTGAACATCGGTCAATACCGGCACACCGACCTGGTCTTTGACCTTCTGCAAAATTTCCAGGCCCTGGGCGATGCCCGGGCCGCGGAAACTGTCAGCGGAAGAACGGTTGGCCTTGTCAAAAGACGATTTGTAGATGAAATTGATTTTTAACTGCGCGCAGATTTCTTTCAGTTTGCTGGAGGTTTCCAGCGCCATGGCCTCGCTTTCGATCACGCAGGGACCGGCGATCAGAAACAAAGGCTGATCCAGGCCGACCTCAAAACCGCATAATTTCATCGCGCGTGTACTCTATTTATTTTGTAAGGGTCAGTTCAGACGTGGTGCCAGGCATTTCGTTCCACTGTTCAGGCACAGGCCGCCGCCGCTCCGGTACGCACCTGCTTGTGTTCCAGCGCAGCGCGGATGTAATCGGTGAACAGCGGATGGCCGTCGCGTGGCCCCGAAGTGAACTCGGGGTGGAACTGGCAACCGAGAAACCAGGGGTGGTCCGCCAGCTCGACCATTTCGACCAGACTACCATCAGCAGATTGTCCGCTGATGATCAAACCGGCCTTGCTCAGCACATCCAGATAATGATTATTGAATTCATAACGATGGCGATGGCGCTCGAGCACGCTGTCGCGCTGATAGACCCTGTGCGCCAGGGTACCGGGCACGATCCTGCAGATCTGGCCACCGAGGCGCATGGTGCCGCCAAGATCCGAGTCTGCACTGCGCTGTTCGATCTTGCCCTGATGGTCTTTCCACTCGGTAATCAGGCCGATCACCGGGTCGGGGCTGTCGAGATTGAATTCTGTGCTGTGCGCCTGTTTCAGACCGGCCACGTTTCTGGCGAATTCGATCACTGCCACCTGCATGCCAAGACAGATACCGAGATAAGGAATCTTGTTCTCGCGCGCATACTGCGCTGCGGCAATCTTACCTTCGATACCGCGATCACCGAAACCGCCGGGCACCAGAATGCCGTCGAGATCACCCAGCGCACTGTAATCACCGCATTCCAGAGTCACCGAGTCGATATAACGGATTTTTACCCGGGCGCAATTTTGCACCCCCGCGTGTGACAGCGCTTCATTCAGCGATTTATAAGATTCGGTGAGCTCGACATATTTGCCGACCATGCCGATGGTGACTTCGTAATCCGGCTTCGCCATGACATCGACCACGTGCTGCCATTCCGAGAGATCGGCATCGCCAACATCAAGGTGCATGCGTTTGACGATAATGTCGTCCACACCCTGTTTATGCAGCCACAAAGGAATCTTGTAGATATTGTCGAAGTCGTGAGCCGAAATCACTGCTTTTTGTTCGACATTGGTGAACAGCGCGATTTTTTTGCGGTCTTCCTCGGGGATCAGGCGTTCCGAGCGGCACAGCAGGATGTCCGGCTGGATACCGATGGAGCGCAGCTCTTTCACCGAATGCTGGGTGGGCTTGGTCTTGATCTCGCCTGCGGTGCGGATATAGGGCACCAGGGTGAGGTGCACGAACATGGCGTTCTCGCGGCCCAGTTCGACGCCCATCTGGCGAATCGCTTCCATGAACGGCAGCGATTCGATGTCACCCACGGTGCCGCCGATTTCGACCATGACGATATCCGCGTCCTGGGCACCGGCGTGGATGCAGCGCTTGATTTCGTCGGTAATATGCGGGATCACCTGCACCGTGGCACCAAGATACTCACCGCGGCGCTCCTTGCGGATCACTTCTTCGTAAATCCGGCCGGTGGTGAAATTGCTCAGTTTGCTGGTCGGGGTGCGGACAAAACGCTCGTAATGGCCGAGATCGAGGTCGGTTTCGGCACCGTCTTCGGTGACAAACACTTCACCGTGCTGGAATGGGCTCATGGTGCCCGGATCGACGTTGATATAGGGGTCGAGCTTCATCATCCGGACCTTGAGGCCGCGGCTTTCGAGAATGGCGCCGATCGAAGCGGCAGCGATACCCTTACCTAATGACGAAACCACACC
>Ga0214472_10009495_pt1 | contig 10134 bp, 8 predicted proteins | sample RVTome_6_FD_207662 | JGI IMG/M metagenome (GOLD analysis project Ga0214472, IMG submission 207662) | Soil microbial communities from uranium-contaminated site in the Upper Colorado River Basin, Wyoming, United States - RVT140D175 | ecosystem: Environmental > Terrestrial > Soil > Contaminated >...
ACAGAGAGGGCCTGTAACACAGAGGGTCCACGTCAGCGTTTGTGGGAACTGGGAGCCCTTCTCCCCCTCTGGGGGAGATGTCCCGAAGGGACAGAGAGGGCCTTTAACAGAGAGGGCCTGTAACACAGAGGGTCCACGTCAGCGTTTGTGGGAACTGGGAGCCCTTCTCCCCCTCTGGGGGAGATGTCCCAAAGGGACAGAGAGGGCCTGTAACACAGAGGGTCCACGTCAGCGTTTGTGGGAACTGGGAGCCCTTCTCCCCCTCTGGGGGAGATGTCCCGAAGGGACAGAGAGGGCCTGTAACAGAGAGGGCCTGTAACAGAGAGGGCCTTTAACAGAGAGGGCCTTTAACAGAGAGGGCCTGTAACACAGAGGGTCTACGTCAGCGGACGAGCAGGACGGGGCAGCAGGTGGTGGCGAGGAAATGTTGCAGGTGCTCCTCCTGCAGGAACGTGCTGTCGGCTGCTGCGACGAGGACACCGCCTTTCTCCTGGCGCACGACCTCCAGCAGGCGGGCGGGGACAACCGGAAGCAGGAGGGGGCGGAAGTGGAGGTGCTCCATGTCGGCACTGTACCGCTCCGTGACGGCATGTTGCCTGTCATGTGCCTCTTCAGCCGTTGCAGCCAGCACGATGACCGTCAAGGGGCCGGTATCCTCGCGGAGGGCAAGCTGGGCGGCCAGGCGGAGGGCGCGGTCGGACAGAGGGGATCCGTCATGCACAGCCAGCACAGGCCGGCCCAGGCGCAGATCGTGGCGCAGCAGCAGCACGGGGCCATGGGACTGCGCCAGCACCGAACGGGTCGTGCCGCCGAGCTTCTGGCGGCTGGCCGTGCTGCTACCGGCCTGGCCGAGGGTCAGCAGATCGGCTTCGGAGGCTGCTGCCAGGAGTTCGAGCGCCACCCGGCCCCGGACGACCTGGAACGTGTAGCGCACGGCCGTCCGGCGAGCCGCCTGCTCCAGCGCCTGCCGGGCATGCGCCGCCTGGATGCGGAACTGCTGCTGCATGCCACCACTGGTGAAAGCCCCCGGTGCAGGTGCAAACACGCGTATTTCCCGCGTAAAGGGCAGGTCGGCGGCCAGCAGCAGGTCGGCATCTTCGACGAAGATACCGTGTAACTCGGCGTGCAAGGCCACGGCTAGCTGAACGGCCGCCTCAAGGGCCGCCAGGCTGTGGGACGACGCATCCAGGGCGACCAGGATGCGCCGGATGAAGGGTTCAACGGGAGGCTCAGACATCGGTCATTCCGTTCTTCCCCTGGAGTTGGGCAAACGTTTTGCGCCGCTCCGAAAAAGCCGACAGTCGTTGCAGGACGCGGTGGTTGACGGTGTCCTCCGGGTAGAGGCCGTCTTCCCCGCGCATGCCGGCCGGCCGGCCCGTCAGCAGGGCAATGCCTTCGTCGATGGTGGTTACGGGGTAGACGTGGAACTGCCCGGCTCGCACCGCCTCTACGACATCCGCCCGCAGCATCAGGTGCTTTACGTTGGCCGCCGGGATGAGGACGCCCTGGTCCCCCGTAAGCCCTCGTGCCTTACACACGTCGAAGAAACCCTCAATCTTCTCGTTGACGCCGCCGATAGGCTGAACCTGGCCGTACTGGTTGACCGAACCCGTCACCGCAAACGACTGGCGGATCGGGACCTCGGCGATGGCGGAGAGGAGCGCGTAGAGCTCTGCCGAAGAGGCGCTGTCTCCGTCGACCCCGCCATACGACTGCTCGAAGACGAGGCTGGCCGATAGTGAAAGCGGCTGTTCCTGCGCGTAGCGGCCGCCCAGGAAGCCGGTCAGGATCAACATCCCTTTCGAGTGGAGTGGGCCGCCCATTTCTACCTCTCGTTCGATGTCGAGGACGTCGCCTTCGCCGAGGTGGACGCGTGCCGTGATCCGGCTCGGCTTGCCGAAAGCAAAGCCGCCGAGTTGAAGGACGGCCAACCCGTTGATCTGGCCTATCGTCTCACCTTCGGTGCTGATGAAGATGGTCTCTCGCTGGATCTCTTCCTGCATCCGCGCCCGGATGCGGTCGGCGCGGAAGATCTGGGCGTCCAGTGCTTGCTGGACGTGTGCGGCCGTGATGACGGCGGCGCTTGTTTCGGCCGCCCAGTAGTCGGCTTCCCGAATCAGGTCGGTGATGCTTTGCAGGTGCGTCGTCATCTTCTCCGCGTCGCCGGCGAGGCGGGCGCTGTGTTCAATGACACGGCCGACGGCGCTGCGGTCGAGCGGCTTCATCGACTCCTTGCCTATGATGTAGGCCAGCATCTCCGCATAAAGCCGCTGGTGCTCAGGGTTCCAGTCCAGGTGATCGTCGAAGTCGGCCATGACCTTGAATAGCTCCGAGAAATCGGGGTCGTAGGTGCTGAGCAGGTAGTAGAGAAACGGGTCGCCGACCAGCACGATCTTGACATCGAGGGGGATCGGCTCCGGCTCCAGCATAACGGTGCTGATCAGGCCGAGGGCCTCTCCGGGCGATTCGATGCGGGTTGTACCGGCGAAGAGGGCGCGTTTGAGGCCTTCCCAGGCAAACGGCTGCATCAGCAGCTTGCGGGCTTCGATGACCAGGAAGCCACCGTTGGCCCGGTGCAAGGCACCCGGCTGGATCAGGTTGAAGTCCGTCATCAGCGTCCCCATCTGCGCGATCTGCTCGATGTGGCCGATGAGGTTCTGGTAGTTCGGGTTGTCTTCGTAGATGACCGGGGCGCCTTCCGTAGATCCGTTGTCGACGATGACATTGACGTAGTAGCGGCGTAGGGAGAAAGCGGCGGTTTTCTCGGACGGGGTCGAGCCGTCCTGCATCACCACCCCGTCTTCCTGCTGCTGGTGCAGAAAGGCGTCGATGTTCTCAAGCAGATCTTCTCGTACTGTTTGGAGGTGGGCGGCGACTTCTTCAAGGGCCTGGTATTTCTGAAGCAGCGCATTGAAGAGGTCGCCCATGGCATACTCGGCGACTTCACGGTTGAGGGTGCGTAGTTGCTCGCGGAGGGCGCGCATCCGCTTCGGCACCTGGCGGAGGATCTTGACCAGCTCTTCCTGAAATCCTTCGACGAGATCCTGGATGCGTTTTTTCTCCGCCTCGTCCAGCTTGCCCAGTTCCTGCGGCGTAACCACGTTGCCGTCTTTGAGGGGGGCGAAGGCGAAGCCGGTCGGGGTACGCAGCAGGGCGACGTTCTCGTTGCCGGCGCGTTTTTGCAGGTCTTCCAGGGCCGTTTCTTCCTTTTGCCGGGCCTCTTCCTGGACCATCTGCTTGCGCATCTGAAAGTCTTCGCTGTCGAAAGCAGCCTCCAGGGCGGCCTGGAGGTCGTCGATGAGGTGCGCCACGTCGTCTTTGAACGCGGCGCCTTTGCCCGAAGGAAGAGGGAGGGCGTTTGGGCGGCGTGGGTCTTCGAAGTTATGGATGTAGCTCCAGTCCGACGGGACCGGCATGTTGCCGGCGCGTTCCTCTACGAAATGGTGAACCAGGGCTTTGCGGCCGGTGCCGGCCGGTCCGGCAGCGAAGATGTTGTAGCCCGTACGGTGCATGCCGATGCCGAAGCGCACGGCTTCCACCGCGCGCGGCTGGCCGAGGATCTGGGTCTTGGCGTCCAGATCGCTCGTGGTCTCGAAGGAGAACTGTGCGGGGTCGCAGTGCCGGTAGAGTGATTCGGGAGGAAGGGGGGCGGGGGCCTGGGGTTCCGTCATAAGATGAGCCGTACGGTTCGCTGCAGTCGGAAAGAGCGGAGGGCGCACCCGAGGGGCGTCGTCCCTGATAGGCTAACGATGCCCGAAATGCAGAGTTCGTCCTATAAGAGAAGCCATCCGCCGATTAACACATAGTTCAAGGTTGTGTTCGGAAGGGGGCAGGCTTATTTGAACGTGGTGCTAGATCGCTTCCGGGATGCCGGTATAGACACGTCCCCACCGGTCCACGGCCTCGACGCGGAGGTCGCCTGCCTCCGGGGAGACTGGGGCGTAGAAGAGGTGGTCGACGCGGAAGGGGTCTACCCAGGTACGGTGCGTCGGCAGGTCGGAGCCCCGGTAGAGGGCTTCGGCGAGTGGGTCGGTGCCGGTACGCCGGGCCATGATGCCCTTCCGGATGCCGTCCTCAACCCACGTCACCGTCCATTCCGGGTCCCAGTCCCAGACGTTGGCGACGATCTCGTGAGGGGCGTTCGGGTCGGCGCCCCGGGGGTAGACACGGAGCTGATGGCCTTCGGGACGGCCGGTGCTTTTGTATCGCCACGTTAGCGCCTCGCCGCGTGCTTCGAAGACAGCGTAGCCGTTGGGCGTGCCGTCGGCGCAGATGTCGCCGGACCACCACGCGCCGCAGGCGGTGCCGAGGATATGCTCGTGCGCGCCGCCTTCGAACATGTGCTCGTGCTCATGGGTGTGGCCGGCGATGATATGGGCCTGGTAGGGTTCGAGGAGGCGGTACAAGGCCTCCCGGTTGGTGATCGACACGCTGATGCCCGGGTTAGCCTCGCCGTTGCGCCGGTAGTTGCCGCTCAGGGTGGGGATATGGGTGAAGACGACGACGGTGCGGCCGGCCTCCACGCGGGCGAGGTCTTGCTCCAGCCAGCCGACCTGGTCGGCATCCAGGTAGCCGAAGTAGCCCGCGCTGTGCCAGAAGACATCGTCGAGCACGACGTAGTGGACGGCCCCTCGTTCGAACGAATAGTAGGTAGGCCCGAAGTGGCGGCCGAAGGTGTTGGCGGAGGCGGCATCGGAGAGGCCGTCGAAGTCGAGGTCGTGGTTGCCGATAACCTGGAAGAACGGCATCTCCGTCCGGGCGACGGCGCGCTCGTATTCGGGGTATAGCGAAAGGTCGTCGAACATGATATCGCCGCAGCTGACGCCGAAGCGAGGCAGGTTGCCGAGGGCGCTTGCCGAGGCCAGCACGTCGGGGATGGTTTCGGCGTGGAAGCGCCCCATCTCGTAGGCGGTCTGCGTTTGGGGGTCGGCCAGGACGAAGAACGCGTGGTCTTCCCCGGATGCCGCATCGGCCTCTAGATCGAACCGGACCTGCATCTCTCCCCGTTCGTCGGCCCGGATGGGTTCGAAGAAGCGAACGGTGCCGGTCGGGTTCAGCGGCAGCCGGTAGCCGGCGGGGACGGAGAGGTAGACGAAAGGACGGCGGCTGCCGGACAACAACTCAAAGCGCCCGTCGCGCCCCGTCTCAACGACGCTGAGACCGTCCGTCACTGCTACGCGGGCCAGCCCCTTGTTACCGGCCAACACCCGCCCCCGGATACGCACCGGATCGGCCGGCCGAATACGGCGGTGAAAGGGCCGGTAGGGATCGGCGAGGAGCGGCGCCGGTAGCATGAGGGCGGCGCCGGCGGCGAAGGTATGCTTGAGGAATTGACGACGTTTCATAGGGGAGGGTATTTGTATTCGACAGTGGCTGTTATCCCCCTTCCCTTGTCATGTCCCCTCCTGTCATCTCGACCGGAGCTTCCCGGAGGGAAGTGGAGTGGAGAGATGACAGGGGGGAGGGGAAGGGGCCTTATTTGCTTTGCTCCAACAGCGACTTCTTGAACGTTTTTACGACCAGCACGGGGCATTCGGTGCGGCGGACGACCTTTTCAGTGACGCTGCCGATCAGGAGTTGTTCGAGACCGGAGAGGCCGTGGGTAGAGATGACGACCAGGTCGCTGTCGTGCTCCTCGGCAAAGCGCGGGATATCGCGCCCGGCGTGGCCTTCGAGGACGTAGTATTCAGCGGTCACTTCGGGCCCTGGGGCACTGGTCAACAGCTTTTTCATCGTCTCTACGGTGCGTTCCTCGATGTCGGGCTGGAGATCCTTGATCGACATTTTGCCCATGTTGTAGAAGGCCGGATGGATGACGTCTTCGAAGACGTGCAGCACCTGGAGGTCCGCCTCGTACCGGCTCGCGACGTCGCGGGCGACGGCAAGGGCTTCGGCGGCCGGCTCGGAGAAGTCGGTCGGGACCAGGACGTTCCGGATGTAGCCGGGGACGACGTTCTCGTGACGGCGGATGGTGAGGATCGAGCAGGGGGCCGTCCGGACGACCTCGGCGGCGGTGCTGCCCAGCAGCAGGTTACGCAGGCCGCGCCGTCCGTGGGTGCTCATGACGATCAGGTCGATGTCCTGCTCTTCCGCGTAGTCCACCACGGCAGAGGCGGCAGAGATGTTGCGCAGTTGCACATGCTTGATGGTCAGGTCATTCTTCGCCGTGTCGGTGCTTAGCTGTGCTTTGATAAGCCGGCTGAGTTTGTCCCGGATAGCAGCATCGTCCGGGAAGTGGTGGTCCGGGTTGTGGGGGTCTTCGGTATGCATCACGACGATGTGAAGCATGTGCAACTCGGCTTTGTATTTACGGGCCAGGAAAAGGGCGTAGGCGAGGGCGTCCGAGGAGAGGTCGGAGAAATCGGTCGGGAACAGGATCTTGCGGATATGCAGCATCGAGGCTTACGGGATAGGGGAACGGGTTCGGCAGGCGTGCACCTGCGCGGCTTCACCCGCAAGTTGCAAACTTCGGCTCAGGGATGCAAATGGAAAGAGAGGCGCGGGGCGCGGAGACCTTCAGGGTTACATTCCATCCTCCATCCTCGCAGACCCAACAGGCCTGCCCTCACCGTCTGCTCTTGTAATAGTCTTGCCGCAGTTCGGCGACGAGGCGCTCGGCGCAGTAGTCGGAGAGGCGCTCGAAGGCTTGCACCATCTCTTTGACGGACAGGCGCGAGAGGGCGGCGGCGGTGTAGACGTTGCCGAAGCTGGGGCCGAGGCCCACCATCGCCTGGCTCACCGGCTCCGCCATCCGGATGTGCTTCTTACTCGCGTGCAATATCCAGACCCAATCACGCCATTCGTTCGGGTGGAACCCTATTCACGCTTCCGCCCGGGCGGAGTGTCTATCGTAAGCGCCATTGCGTGCCCATTTTGCGCGACAGATCGGCCGGTTGGCGCTTGTGTTCGGGGGGGCGGGTGCTTAATTTTTGCGGTCTCCCCCCCTGGGTTGTACCTTACCGCGCCGTTTGCGCATCTTGTCGAATTAGAGGTTCTGATTATGCCCTATGTTGTCACTGAGGCCTGTATCAATTGTAAGCATACCGATTGTGTAGAAGTGTGTCCGGTGGACTGCTTCTATGAAGGCCCCAACTTTCTGGTGATCCACCCGGATGAATGCATCGACTGCAACGCTTGTGTACCGGTCTGCCCGGTTGAGGCGATCTATGCGGACGATGAGCTTCCGGAGCATCTGAAGCACTACACCGAGTGGAATAGCTACCTGGCCGAGCAGTGGGCCGACCACAACATCACGGAGAAGGTAGACCCGATGCCGGATGCAGAGGCCTGGGCTACCCGCGAAAAGACAGAGCAGGATATTCAGACCTGGGACGAGTAAGGTCTTGTTAAGCCGGCTCCCGGTCCGTCACCGCTCGTTTCTTTAGAAAGCCGCTTCGCTACGCCGGGCGGCTTTCTTTTTTTAGACGATAGGAGTAGCAGGGATTGTACGTACCTTGCAGCGAAGCCCGTAGTCACGGGTTGTGTCTATCCTGGTTTTGAGGAGGGCAGATGTCGTATCCCTATCCCTTTCGCAACGTCCTTCGTCCTGCTCTGTACCTGCTGTTCATGCTCGTCCTCGCGGGGTGCGCAGGGACGCGTGAATTAAAACGGACATTCATCGCACCCGAGAACCTCGCCTCGCTCGACGGCCGGCCGGGTTTTCTGAAAGCCCATCTCCACAACGGACAGGTCGTCGTCTTCGAAGCATGGTCGACCGACACCGCACCGGGGGCTGTGACCGGGCAAGGTGTGCGGCTGGATGTCAACCGCGACACGCTGGCCCAGGGCTTGCTGACCATACCCGTGGAATCCGTCGCCCTCTTCGAGTCGAATGTGACGGCGACGTCCGGCCCCACCGTGGCCATGGCGTTGATCACCGGCGCGTCGGTGGCCCTGACTGTCTTTTGCCTTTCCAATACGAAAGCCTGCTTCGGCTCTTGCCCGACGTTCTACGTGCCGGGGCCGGACAGCCTGTTGCTGCAGGCGGAGGGCTTCTCGGCCAGCATCGCCCCCGCGCTCGAAGCCCGTGATGTAGATGCCCTCTACCGGGCGAAGCCGGCGGGTACGGCGTTCGACGTGGTGATGAAGAACGAGGCGCTGGAGACGCACGTGGTGCGGTATGTGAATGTGCTGGCGGTGCCTCATGCACCGGGCAGGCGTGTGGTGGCGGCGGGCGATAGCTTCCGGGAGGTGGCCTGGTTGCAACCCCCGCAAACGTGCCGCGCCCCGGAAGGCGATTGCCGCGCTGCCGTCCTTGACCTGGATGCCGGCGAGCGCTTCAGCCCGGCAGACTCGACCGACCTGGCGGCGAAAGAGGTCATCGACCTGGCCTTCGAGCCCGGAGCGGAGGGACCGTACGGGCTGGCGCTCGGGGTGCGGCAGACGCTGCTCAGCACCTTCATCCTCTACCAGGCCCTGGCGTATATGGGCGACGAGGCGGGGGCGTGGCTGGCACGCCTGGAGCGGGGCGAACTGAAAGGGCGAGGCCTGGCGGATATCCTCGGCGGCATCGAGGTGCTGGTGCCGGACGGCGAAGGGGCGTGGCAACTCGCCGGGGTGGTGGATGAACACGGGCCGCTCGCGACGGATATCCATCTGGTGTCGCTGCCGGATCTTCCGCCGGGTACACGCCGGGTGCGGCTGCGCCTCACCAAAGGCAACTGGCGCCTTGACTACATCGCGCTCGCCGGGCTGGGCGCTTCGGTGAAGCCGCTGCGCCTTCCGCCGGCTGCTGTGCTGCGGGACGGGGTGCCGGATGCGGCGGCGTTGACCCTGCTGCGCGACACCACGGCCGTCCTCTCAACCCTGCCGGGTGATGCGTACACGCTGCAGTATGAACTCCCTGAGGCGTATGAAACCTACGAGCTTTTTCTGGAAAGCCAGGGGTACTACCTGGAGTGGATCCGTAGCGAATGGCTGCGCGAAAAAGACGGCACACGCCTGGCGAAGCTGCTGCTCAACCCGTCGGATGTGCTGAGAGACCTGGCGCCCGCTTTCAAGAAAATAGAAGCCGATATGGAAGGGGCCTTCTGGAGGAGTCGCTATGTGGAACATTAGGCCTTCGAACATCAGGTATGAAGCCCTGATCGCAGCTTGCTGTCTGCTGCTGACCGGTTGTGTCACGACTTCCGCCCCCCGGGGCTGGCTGCCTGCCGCCGAGGAGGCGCGGCGTGAAGCCTTTGGCGGGTGGGCACAAGTGACCTACGAAGGGGCATCGGGACTGATGCGAACGCAGGTCGGCGAGCTGATCGCGGTCGCGCCCGATACGCTGTTTATCCTTTTCGGCCAAAACCTGTATGCCATTCCGCGTAGCCTGACTCTTGAAGCACAGGTAGTAGGGTATGACGCCGGTGTAAAGAAGATGGGTGCCTGGTTCGGGCTGGGGCAGGTCTCTACCCTGACCCATGGCTTTGTGCTGATCTTAACCGCCCCGGTCTGGGCTGTGGGCGGGGTGCTTGCCACGGTGAAGCAGTCGCGTCTTCCGGCCGTCCTCTATCCTGGAAAAGACTGGACCGCCTTGCGAGTGCATGCGCGCTTCCCGCAGGGACTCCCGCCTTCGCTGGATCGTTCAATGCTCAGGCCGAAACAGCGATAGGTTTTGGATTTTGGATTTTGGGTTTGCGTTAAGACTCGCAAAACGAGAAGGCCTTGCACTCCTTCATCCTCTGAAGTGGTGCAGGGCCTTCCCGTATTACCGGGCGTGAACCCAATCCAAAATCCAAAACCTAAAATCCAAAATCGTCTTACGTGCCTGCCGAGTAGTCGGTGGCGTAGGCGACCTGTTCGTCGGAGAGGGTATCGATCCGGAGGCCCATGGTTTCGAGCTTGATGCCTGCGATCTCCTGGTCGAGGGCGACGGGCAGGTCGATCACACGGCGGCCCAGGTCGTCGCCGGCTTCGTGCCGCTGCACCAGGGTCAGGTGGGCCATGAACTGGTTGGCGAAGCTCATGTCCATGACTTCCGAAGGATGGCCCTCTGCGGCTGCCAGGTTGACGAGGCGGCCGTCGGCGAGGACGAAGACCTTCTTACCGTTCTCCAGCACGTATTCGCGGTTGTTGTCACGGATCATGCGGGTGTCCTTCGTCACCTCAGCCAGTTCCTTCAGGTTCAGTTCGACGTCGTAGTGGCCGGTG
>Ga0214472_10009496_pt1 | contig 10134 bp, 6 predicted proteins | sample RVTome_6_FD_207662 | JGI IMG/M metagenome (GOLD analysis project Ga0214472, IMG submission 207662) | Soil microbial communities from uranium-contaminated site in the Upper Colorado River Basin, Wyoming, United States - RVT140D175 | ecosystem: Environmental > Terrestrial > Soil > Contaminated >...
GACAGCTCTCAAGGAGGCCGGCTCGCGGTGGCCGCACACAATGGGTTGGATCGACTGCGTCAGCGGAGGTACTCGCCTCGGTCGCGGGATCCTCCTGCGAGGCCGTTGGGCCGATGCCGATCCCGCGCGTGCGGGGCTGCCACGCCCTCTGAAACGACCTGCGCTACCTTTTGTTCTGCCGAGCTTCGTGTTGAACAGGCTCACCGTGAGAATCTTCAACGAACTGTATTACCGGGCCCACATCCCCCGTCTGAAGCGCGGCATCATCCATCCGGAGGCGTTCTTCTACCCTCTCGACGCGATCGGACACTGGAACAGGATGTACGGTCCGAGAGGTTTCACGCAATACCAGTGTGTGCTGCCGGAATCGGCGGGGCACGCCGCGCCGCGCCGCCTGCTGGAGTTGCTCACGAAGCTCGGGCGTGCCTCCATGCTTTGTGTCATCAAGGACTGTGGTGCAGAGGGTGTCGGCCTGTTGTCGTTCCCAAAGCCGGGGACCTCGATCGCCCTCGACCTGCCGATTCGGGATGACACCCAGAGCGTCGTCGATGCACTCAACGAGCAGGTCATCGCCGAGGGAGGGCGCGTCTACCTCGCCAAGGATCAGTTCACGCGGCCTGAGCATTTTCGGAAGATGGAGCCCCGCTTCGAGGAGTGGAATCGGATTCGCCGACATTGGGATCCGGAAGGTCGGCTGCGCAGCGCGCAATCGGTTCGCGTGTTCGGGGACAGTCCATGAAAGTGGCGTTCCTGGGTGCGACGAAGGGTATGGGCCGTGCGCTTGCGCGCCGCATGGCGCGCCGCGGCGACGCCATCTTCTTGCTCGGGCGAGACGAGGGTGAACTCGCGAAGAGCGCCGCGGACCTCGTCGCGCGGGGCGTCGGGAAGCACAGTGTCGGCTTCAGCAGGTGCGACCTGGAACACCCTGAGGAATTCGTCCCTGCGCTGGATGCGGCTGAGCAGTCACTCGGCGGGCTGGACGCGGTCGTCGTGAGCGCGGGCCTATTTGCCACGCAGCAACGGTTGGAGGACGAACCGGAGCTCGCGCGCCGCCTGCTGCTCGTGAACTTCGCCCACACCGTCGCGTTCTGCGAGGAAGCGCGTCGGCGACTGCTCGCTCGGGGCGGCGGGACGCTGTGCGTGTTCAGTTCCGTAGCGGGCGATCGCGGCCGCAAACCCGTGGCGATCTACGGGGCCTCGAAGGCCGGTTTGAGTCACTATCTCGAGAGCCTCGATCACAAGTTCCGGCTCCAGGGCCTGCGTACCGTCTGCGTCAAGCCCGGCTTCGTCCGGACCTCCATGACGGAGGGCCTCCCGGCACCCCCGTTTGCCGGCGAGCCCGACAGCGTCGCCGCGCGAGTGTTGCGGGCTATCGATCGGGGAACCCCCGTCGTCTATGCGCCGGGCATCTGGCGTTGGATCATGCTCGTGATTCGACTGCTCCCCCGATCTCTGATGCGCCGCCTGGGTTTCTGAGCATGTCGCTCGAGTGCCTCTTGGCGAGACCGATGGGAGCGCCACGATGATGTTGATCGACCTGCTTCTGGTTGCCGCGGGCGTCGCGATTCTCGCTGTGGCGGGCGATCGCCTCGTGGATTTCGCCGCCGCGATCGCAGAGAAGGCGCGCCTGACGCCCGCGGTGGTGGGCCTGACCGTCGTCGCTGCCGGCACGTCGGCGCCCGAGCTCTTCGTCTCGGTGACGGCGGCTCTCGGTGGTGCCCCCGGCATCTCCGTCGGGAACGTCGTTGGCTCGAATATCGCGAATGTCGCGCTCGTCCTCGGCGCGGGGGCCTTGATCTACCCGATTCCGCTCGCCCGGGCCATCCTTCGATTCGAGTATCCCTTCATGGTGCTCGCATCCTTCGCCCTCCCCCTGGTGTGTTTGAACGGGGAGCTGGGCCGAGCGGCCGGGTCCGTCTTCGTCATCGCGATAGTCGGCTTCGTGGCGTGGTCGATCCGCCTCGCTCGCGGGGATGTCGCCGAGTTGGCCGCGAGCGCGCAGCTCGTCCCCGAGCTCGTCGAGAAGCTCGTCGGACGGTCTATCCTGGTCTTGCTCCTGGGCATTGGATTGATGATCGCTTGCCTGGCTCTCGGAGCACACATTCTCGTGCTGGGAGCGTCCAGCGTCGCCCTCACGTTCGGCGTGAGCGAGCGTGTCATCGGTCTGACCATCGTTGCGGTGGGAACGTCGCTACCCGAGTTCGTAGCGACGCTTGCCGCTGCGCTGAAGCGCCACCATGAGATGGCGGTCGCGAACATCGTGGGCTCGAATCTCTTCAATATCCTCCTGATCCTCGGTGTCACGGGGTTGATCCATCCCATTCCTGTTGCGCCGGAGATCCTGCGCGTCGACATCCCGGTCATGATCGTCACAGCGCTGATCCTCGCACCCGTCGCCGCCCGTGGGCGAGATCTCACCCGCGTTCACGGTTGCCTGCTGCTCGTCGCATACGCGACGTACATCGTCACGCTCTTCTGAGACGCTGACGTCTGCCCACCCGGGCGTGTGGTCGCCGCTACCGCTCAGAACATCGATGATCACGACGTTCATGATTCTGGACGAATTTCGTAGCGTGAATTTTCCGGCTCGATGCTTCGATGACGATTCGATATCGATTCTCGATACTGCATTCGTGGCGTTGGATATCGACGCCCAATCCAGCGCTCGGTTGGAGCCACCGCACTCGGGAGTGAAGCGCGCGCACCCCTTGTTTTGTCGATGAATCATCCACTCCGGGGGCATGGACCCACTCTTGCACTCTCTCGAGAGCATCCGGTTCTTGGAGTCCGAGACGCTGGTCGGGTCCAAGCGCTCAGAAATTCAGTGCGGTGAACGATGGAGGAGAGATGAAGAGAGTTCTCAGCATGGCTTTAGGCCTTGTGGTGGCATTCGCGCCGGCCGCAATGGCCCAGCAATCGAAAGGCAACATCTACGGGACGGTGACAGACGAATCTGGTGCAGCGCTGCCGGGTTGCGCCGTCTCACTCACGGGAGAGTTCGGAACGAGCTCGACCACGGCCGACAGCACTGGCCGCTATCGCTTCCTCGGAGTCGATCACGGAACGCATACACTGACCGCGACTCTCTCCGGCTTTGCGGGAGTGACGCGAGAGGTCGTCGTGAGAGTCGGAATGAGCACGACGATCGATTTCGGCTTGAAGGTCGCCAGCGTCGAGGAGATCGTGACGGTGACGGCGGAGACGCCGGCCATCGACACGAAAAAGCTCGGCACTTCGACCACGATCTCGAAGGACGAGCTGTCACGAATCCCGCAGTCCCGTGATCCCTGGGCGTTGATGCGTACGGTCCCCGGAATCCTCGTCGACCGGGTCAACGTGGCTGGGAGTGAGAGTGGTCAGCAATCTCAGTTCTTCGGCAAAGGTGCCGATCCGAAAGACGCGGTGTGGAGCATCGACGGGATCGTGATCACGGACCAGGTGTCGATGTCGTCTCCCGGCTACTACACATACGACCAATTCGACGAGGTGAGCTTCGAGACGGGCGGTAACGACGTCTCGATGTCGTCCGGTGGTATGGGTATCAACTTTGCCACCAAGCGCGGTACGAACGACTATCACGGAAGCATCGGTGGCTACTTCACCCACGACGACCTCCAGTCGTCGAACATTCCTGCCGAGCTCGCGGGTGACCCGCGCTTGGAGGGCAACGACAAGGCGGACCACACGGAACAGATCGCCGATTACAGTTTCGATCTCGGCGGCCCGATCGTGAAGGACAAACTGTGGTTCTACGGCAGCTACGGCAAGAACGACATCCGCATCAAGCGGCTGACGCAGACCCGGGACAAGACTGTGCTCGAGAACATGAGCGCGAAACTGAACTGGCAAGCGAGCCCGAACGACATGGTCTCGTTCTTCTGGTTCGACAACGCGAAGACGAAGGTCGGTCGCGCCGCATCCGGACTCCAAGAAGCGGCGAGCCACACCCGGGACCAAGGTGGGGCCTACCAGGATGGCCGTCCTCACGGGCTCTCGAAGCTCGAATGGAACCATATCTTCGGACCGAGCCTGTTCTTGAACGTGAAGGCCGGCTACTACAACAACGGTTTCACACTCACGCCGCAGGGTGGACTGGACACGCGGGAGGTTATCGACAACGTCGCCGCCGAGGCCACGGGCTCGTCCCCCGACTTCACGTTCCTGCGTCCCCAGTACACGGCGAATGCTGATCTCAGCTACTTCAGGAGCGGCTGGGGTGGAAACCACGAAGTCAAGATCGGCGCTGGCTACCGGATCAACGACGAGGAGTCGACCGGGACCCAACCGGGTGACAAAGTCCAGGTGCGCTTCAATACTGGCGGTCCCGACGCTGCGCGCTTCTTCCGCGATGCCGTGACGTCATCTCGGGGAGAGCACCTGAGTCTCTATCTGAGTGATACGTTCACGAAGGATCGTATGACTCTGACCGCGAGTGTCCGGTTCGACAATCAGAAGGGGAAGGCGCGTCCGACGGTCTCTACGGAGAATCCGGCGATCCCCGATGTCATGCCCGCGCTGGAGTTCGCCGGCCTCGACGATCAGTTTTCGTGGACGAACCTCAGTCCGCGCGTCGGCCTCACGTACGCGTTGAGCGAAAGTGGCCGCACCGTCGCGCGGGCGTCGTACGCCCACTATGCCGGCCTGTCCGCGTTCGCTCAGGACTCGAATTGGAACAATCCGGTCGGGACATCGATTCTGCAGTACGACTGGTTCGACGCGAATGGCGATCGCGACGTTCAGCTCAGCGAGGTCGACTTCAGCGCCCTGCAGCTCGCAGCCAACATCGATCCCAACAATCCGACTGCGGCGAGCTCACCGAGCCTGATCGACCCTGACTACCATGCGAACCTCGACGATGAAATCGTCCTCGGTATCGATCACGAGCTCATGCCCGATCTCGCCGTGAGCGCGGCGTATACGTGGCGTCGATCCAGCGAGCTGACATCCACGCAACTGTGGAGTGGCACGTACTGGTACAACTGGCTCGACTCGAACGGCACGCCTTTCACGTCTGCCGATTTCGTGGCGCAGGCACCGGTCACGGCAAACGGTGTGACGTCCACGACGTACGCGCCGACAGACGCTGCCAACGACGCGTTTAGCGGCGGCATCTACTTGACGAATCGCGACGACCTGAGTCGCAACTTCAACGGCTTCGAGCTCTCGTTGCACAAGCGCCTCTCCAACCGTTGGATGGCGCGGGCAGCCTTCTCGCTCAATGATTGGAGGGAGAACGTCGGTCCGGGCGCGATTCAATCACCCACGCGTCACGACTGGGATCCTCTCGATGACGGTGGCCAGGTCGTGATTCGCAGTGCGGGTTCGGGCAAGATCTTCTACTCCAACGCGCGCTGGCAGGTCAACATGAGCGGACTCGTTCAACTCGGCAAGGGGTTCGACCTGGCAGCGAACGTGTTCGGTCGTCAGGGTTACCCGAACCCGGTGTATCAGAGCCTGTCGAGTGGTTTTGACGGCACTTTGCGCGTCCTGGCAGACGGCGTTTCGATCGACGACAACCGTTTCAAGAGCATCTGGAACGTGGATGTCCGGCTCGCCAAGGCGATCACCGTCGGCAACACGAACGTGATGCTGTCCGCCGAGGCCTTCAACGTGCTCAATAGTGCTGCCGAACTGAAGCGGCTGAACCAGGCGGACTCCTCGAGCTTCGGACGTCTCGACGAGATTCTCGCGCCCCGGATCATCCGTTTCGGAGTTCGGTTGACGTTCTAGTCGTTCTCCCCTTCGCCGTGAGAGGGGCCCCTCGCGGGTCCCTCTCGTTTCTTGCGCGTCGAAGGGGTACTGTGCCTCGCTCGCTCTGATGAGCGAGGACGGAGTGGATAATCGCACCGCAATGTCACGCCGTCCCAAACGAAGCGGCCAGAAAGCAGCAGAGGGTCGTCCGTCGCCCCTCCGATCCCGCCATTGGGGGCGTGGCGTGCTTGCCGCGGGATCGCTTGTCATGCTGTTCCTGGGAGCGTTCGCGATCGTCGGGGAGCGGGGTGTTCGGCGTCAGGCCGATCTCGATGTCCTGCTCATTACGATCGACACGCTGCGCGCCGACGCGCTCGGGTGCTACGGAGACTCCCGAGGCACGACACCGTGGATCGATCGCCTCGCGGCCGGAGGTGTGCTCTTCGAGTCCGCCCACGCCCACAATGTTCTCACCCTGCCGTCGCACTCGAACATCCTGTCGGGCCGCTATCCCTTCGAACACGGTGTGCGTGAGAACGCCGGCTTCCGCTTCCCGCAAAGCGTCGAGACGCTGGCGACCTTGCTCGAGAAGGCGGGCTACAGCACGGCCGCATTCGTCAGCGGGTTCACCGTGGACTCCCGATTTGGCCTCGGACGCGGCTTCGACGTGTACGAGGACAGTTTCGCTGACGGCCGATCCGCGATCGACTTCAGGCTGCCGGAACGACGCGGTTTCGACACGGTAGCGCTGGCGCGGCGTTGGCTGGCCGAGCCGCGGGAAACGCCGGCATTTGCATGGGTCCACCTCTACGATCCTCACGCGCCCTACTCGCCGCCGGAGCCGTACGCTTCTCGCTTCCCGAGCGCGCCATACCTGGGCGAGGTCGCCGCCGCCGATGCGGCGCTCGCGGGACTGCTGGAGCCGCTCTTCGATGTCAAACGTGCGGACACGCTCGTCGTGCTGACGGCGGATCATGGCGAGGGCCTCGGGGATCATGGCGAGAAGACCCACGCGTTCTTCGCCTACGAGACGACGCTGCGCGTGCCCCTGATCCTTCACGCGCCGGGCGTGCTCCCGGCGCGGCGCGTGCAGAGCCACGCGCGGCACGTCGACATTCTCCCGACGCTCCTCGATGCTCTGAGCCTTCCGCGTCCTCGGGATCTTCCGGGCCACAGCCTCTTGCCCGCGATCGACGGTGTGGAGGTCGAGGACAGTCCGAGCTACTTCGAGGCCCTGTCCGGAATGCTCACGCGTGGCTGGGCTCCGCTATACGGTGTCGTCGCCGGCGGGAAGAAATTCATCGATCTTCCCTTGCCTGAGTTGTACGACCTCGTCGCGGATCCCCGCGAGCAGATGAACCGCATTGCCCGGGAAGCCCGCAGCGTGGATACGCTACAGCGTGCCCTCGACGGATTGCGATCACAGGATGCGGGCATCGAGCTGCGGGAAGAGAGTGCCGAAACGCTGGACCGATTGGCTGCCCTCGGCTATCTCAGCGGCGCCGCGGCGCTGCCGGACGCAGACGCGGAGTACACCGAGGCCGATGATCCGAAGACGCTGATCGCGCTGGATGCCCGTATGCAGGAGGTCATCGCGCTCCAACTCGCAGGCGATCTGGAGGGCGCTCTGAAGGCCTGTCGCGATGTGGTGTCGGACCGGCCGCAGATGAACGCGGCACACGTCCAGCTCGCAGCGATTTACCGCAAGCTCGGCCGCAGCGGCGACGCCGCAGAAACGCTGCGTCACGCGCTGGCGCAGAGTCCCGATCTGACCAATGCTGTGCTATTGGCCGTGACCCTCAGCGATGCGGGGGAGTTCCAGGAGGCTGTGGACCTGCTCGAACCCTACGTGGCGCGCGAGGAACCGAACATCGACGCGCTGAACACGCGCGCCGCCGCGCTCGCCCAGCTCGGCCAGAACGAAGAGGCGCTCGTGGATTTTCGTCGTTCCCGTGACCGCGATCCTTCGAATCCGATGACGCGCGTACAGATCGCCACGGTCGAGCTCGCCGCCGGAAATCGAGACTCCGCTCGGAGCGAGCTCGAGGCCGCCATCCGCCTGAATCCACGACTCGGACTGGCGCACCATACGCTCGGCCTCGTCGCCTCCGCGAGCGACGACGCGAGTGCTGCAGAGTCCCACTTCCGTCACGCTCTAGAGCTCGAACCCGCCAACCCCGACACGCTCTTGAATCTGGGCCTGCTCCTCGTGCGCACAGGCCGCGCGCTGGAGGCGGGGAGGTACTTGCAGGGCTTTTTGGCAATTGCGCCGCCAGCGATCTACGCCGCCCAGATCGGGCAGGTGCGCCGCTGGCAGAAAGCCGGCAACACGCCGGCCGAGGCATCCCGACGCTGAAGTGGCGACCTGAGCCGATGAACGGCTACGATTCGCGAGCGATCATCGATTCGCACAAAGACCACAGATGTTCCTCACGTTCGGGATCACGGAACCGGCAGCGGACCTCCGCGCGGTCGATCCAGAAGCGATCGCTGAGACCTTCGACCTCCGGGCTGGCCGCGAGCCAAAGCGCGGTGTCGGCGCCATCGGCGGGCGACCGACCGATGAAATGGGCCACGGCACCGGCGGCGCGCGCGAGCAGGCCACCGCCCTTGCCGAAGAGCGGAGTCGCGACACCACCCGGATGGAGAGCGTTGGCCGTCACGGGTCCCTCCAAGCGGCGCGCGAGCGCCCAAGTGAACATGCGGTTGGCTTGCTTGCTCTGCGCATAGGCGGTGATCCCAGTGTATCGGCGTCGTTTGAACTCCACGTCTTTCAGGTCGAGATCTCGAGCGAGTTGGGAGGCGACGTTGACGATGCGCGCTGTGCGACTCTGGCGGAGCAGGCCCCGCAGCTCGCGGGTGAGAAGGAAATAGCCGAGCTGATTCGTCGCCCACGTGAGCTCGACTCCGCCTGGGCTCTCGAGGCGCTTCATCGACCAGATGCCGGCGTTGTTGACGAGGACGTCGAGGTGATCGAAGTCCTTCGCGCAGCTTTGTGCGAACCCCCGGATCGATGCCGGGCGAGCCAGATCCACGAGCCGTAGCTCGGCCGTCCCTGGTCCGACCCGTTCGAGTTCGTCGCAGGCCCTCGCGCCTCGCTCGGCGCTGCGGCAGGCCAGGATGACGTGAGCGCCGAGTTGAACGAGCCCGCGCGCGGTGGCGAACCCAATGCCGCTATTCGCACCCGTGACGAGGCAGATGCAGTGGCTCAGATCGGCGTCGATCGCGGCGCTACGCGTCACTCTTCCTCGGACGATGCCCTCTCCAGTGCCGCGAGTTGTTGTTCGAGCGTGCGGACGCGCTTTTGCAGTTCCGGAAGCTTTGCGAAGGCCGCGCTGGACTTCAGCCATTGTCGGTTCTGGATCGCCGGCGAGCCGGAAATGCATGCGCCCGGTTCAACGGACCTCGGGACGCCAGTCTGAGCGGTGATGATCACGCCATCGCCGATCTTGATGTGTCCGACGATCCCGACCTGGCCGGCGATGATGACGCGGTCTCCCACCTGGGTACTGCCGGCGATGCCGACATGTGCCGCCAACACGGTGTCTTGGCCGATGCCCACGGAGTGGCCGATCTGGACGAAGTTGTCGAGCTTCGCACCTCGCTTGATGCGAGTCTCATGCATCGACGCGCGATCGATCGCCACGAGCGAGCCGATCTCGACGTCATCCTCGATCACGACGATACCGATCTGCGGGATCTTCTCGTAGCGGCCGTCCTGATCCCTCGCGAAACCGAATCCATCGCCGCCGATGATCGCCCCGTTCTGGATCACCACGCGATCGCCGATCTGGCAACCCTCACGCACCTGAACACCGGAGTGCAGCAGGCAATCCGCGCCGATCCGAACACCCTCGTAGAGCACCACGTGGGCGTGGATCACGCTTCCGGACCCTACCTGCACGCCTCGGCCGATGACCGCGAGGGGTGCGACATGGACCCCCTCGCCGATCTGCGCCGTGGGGTCCACACGCGCCGACGGATCGACTCCCGGTTCGGGTCTCGCGCGGGGATGCAGCAGAGCCGCGGCCCGCGCGTAGGTGAGATAAGGGTTACTCGAAAGCAGCGATGGCAGCGGAGTTTCGAGGTCTGGAGTCACGATGACGGCAGTGGCGCCGGTCTCCTCGAGCTTCGAAACATACTTCGGACTCGCGACGAAGCTGAGGTCGCCCGGTCCGGCATTCTCGAGGCCCGAGACCCGCACCACATCCACGTCCCCCCGGCCGCGCAGATCGCAGTGGAGCTGTGATGCCAAGTCCCTGAGGATCACCCGCCAGGCGCTCCTGTGGGCGGTCTCGCAGGGGGCTTCGTCAGCGGGCTTACCGGTTCCGCCGAGGCCGGCTTCGAACCGCTACCGGCGTTCACACCACCATCGATGTGCGCCCCTTCCCGGACGGCGAGGCTCTGGGTGTCGACCTGGCCGGTGACAGTGGCTTTCTCGAG
>Ga0214472_10009498_pt1 | contig 10132 bp, 10 predicted proteins | sample RVTome_6_FD_207662 | JGI IMG/M metagenome (GOLD analysis project Ga0214472, IMG submission 207662) | Soil microbial communities from uranium-contaminated site in the Upper Colorado River Basin, Wyoming, United States - RVT140D175 | ecosystem: Environmental > Terrestrial > Soil > Contaminated >...
GCGTTCGTCGTTGTCCGGAATATCCTTGAACAAATTGGCGATGCGCGTACCAAGCCCGAACTCGCCTTCTTCCTGCCCGAACGCGGCCTCGCGCAGGATCGAGCGGGCTTCCTCTTCCATGCTGACACCATGACGAGCGGCACGTTCCTTGAGGCGCCGCTTTACGTCTTCGTCGATCCTGCGAACCAGCAATTGGGCCATGATTTCACGCTCCTTCCAAGATGCTATCATGATAGCATCTTGTCGGCAATGCAAAGTCATAAAGTGTGCCGCTGGCTCAGCCACACGCCGGCGAACACCAGCGCCATCGCCACGCCGTGATATGCGTGGAATGTCTCGCCAAGCAGGACGACAGCGAGGACCGCGGCGAATATCGGAACAACGTTGATGAATACGCCGCCGCGGTTGGAGCCGATGATTTCCAGTCCGCGCGCCCAGAACAACTGCGCCAAGATCGCCGGTCCAATTGCCGTGAACAGGGTCACCTCCCAGCCTTGCAGATCGGGATAGATGACGCGGCCGGCGGCGATCTCCCAAGCGGCAAATGGCAGCGAGGCGATGGTCGCGCTGAGCGAGGCGGCCGTGAGGAACGACAGCCAATGCATTTGCGGCTTCTTTGCCAGCCACACCGAATAGGCGCCGTAGATGCTGATCGCGATCACCATCAGGATATCGCCGAAATTCAGGTTCATGTGGCCGAGCGCCCAGGGGTCGCCGCGCGTTGCGGTCAGCACGACGCCGATCAGCGTCAGCGTGAAACCGCCAATCTGCATCGGCGTGGCGCGAATCGCGTGGAACGCGAAGTTCAAAAGGAACACGGCCAGCGGCATCGACGATTGCAGGATCGCGACGTTGATCGCCGAGGTGTAATTCAGCGCCAGGTAGAACATGTCGTTGAAGACGGCCAGGCCGAGTGCGCCCATTGCGAACAGATAGCCGGCATGCCGGCGCATGGCGGCGCGGTCGCGGCGCAGGTGCGGCCAGGCCCAAACGGCGAGAATCGCGGTTGCAATCGTCCATCGCAGGCTGGTCAGAAGAAACGGCGAAACATGGCCGACGGCAAACTTGCCGGCGATTGCATTTCCAGCCCACATCAAGGCGGTCGCCGTCAACAACCCATAGGCTGCGGCGGAACTGGGGTTGACTTGTGACATCCGGGTGAGGTTTCCGTCGACGGCTTATCCTTGCTGTTTGTCGGCTTTTTCGCATAAGAACAACCCGCTGGCGCAGGTCCGGCGCGATTTCCGGGATTTCCAATGGCGAATGTCGTCGTGATCGGCTCCCAGTGGGGAGACGAGGGCAAGGGGAAGATTGTCGATTGGCTGAGCGAACGCGCCGATGTCGTGGTGCGGTTCCAGGGCGGCCATAATGCCGGCCATACGCTCGTCATCGACGGCAAGACCTACAAACTGAGCCTGCTGCCGTCCGGTGTCGTGCGCGAGGGCAAACTCTCGGTGATCGGCAATGGCGTCGTCATGGACCCGCACGCGCTCGTGGCCGAACTGAAGCGGCTGGAGGAACTCGGCGTTCGCGTTGGCCCGGAGCGCCTTCGAATCGCCGAAAACACGTCTCTGATCCTGTCGGTCCATCGCGAGCTCGATGCGATCCGGGAGGATGCGGCGGCGGCGTCGAATTCCGGAACCAAGATCGGCACAACACGGCGCGGCATCGGGCCGGCCTATGAGGACAAGGTCGGTCGGCGCGCAATCCGGGCCATGGATCTGGCCGACATGGACAGCTTATCGGGCAAGATTGACCGTCTGCTCACGCATCACAATGCCTTGCGGCGCGGCCTCGGACAGCCCGAAGTCTCGCATGAAGCGCTGATGGAAGAATTGCGCTCGGTCGCCGACGCCGTCCTTCCGTTCATGGACAATGTCTGGAAGCTGCTCGACGAGCGCAGGAGGCGCGGCGAACGCATCCTGTTCGAGGGCGCCCAGGGTACGTTGCTCGATATCGACCATGGCACCTATCCGTTCGTCACCTCCTCCAATACGGTTTCGGGCCAGGCGGCGACCGGCTCGGGCGTCGGGCCGGGCAGCATCAACTATGTCCTCGGCATCACCAAAGCCTATACGACGCGCGTTGGCGAAGGACCGTTCCCGACCGAGCAGGACAACGAGACCGGCTCGTTCCTGGGTACGCGCGGCCACGAATTTGGAACCGTCACGGGCCGAAAGCGGCGTTGCGGCTGGTTCGACGCCGTTCTGGTGCGCCAGGCGGTCGCGCTCAACGGCATCAACGGTATCGCGCTCACCAAGCTCGACGTGCTCGACGGACTTGCGGAAATCAGGGTTTGCATCGGCTATCGCCTCGACGGAAAACAGCTCGACTACCTGCCGGCAAGCCAGACTGCGCAAGCGAAGGTCGAGCCGGTCTACGAGACCCTGGATGGCTGGCAGGAATCGACTGCGGGTGCGCGAAGCTGGGCGCAATTGCCGGCGCAGGCGATCAAGTATGTGCGGCTGGTGGAGGAACGGATCGGCGCGCCTGTGGCGCTGCTTTCCACCAGCCCGGAACGGGACGACACGATACTTGTTCACGATCCTTTTCAAGACTAAAGAGAAACCGCGACCGGAAAAAAGCCGAAACCGGTCAATATGCTGGACGGAATCATCGGCCGTTGGGGCAAGCGCAGGACGCCATCGGCAGTGCAGACGGAACCATAGTTTGATGGCCGACTATTTTTCGATCCTGAACAAGACGATCGCAGGACTGCCGAGCAATACGGCCGAGACGCGGCAATTCGTCTATGCCAAGGCTCGCCAGGCGATCGAAAACCGCCTGAAGGCGATCAATCCGCCGCCCGGCAAGGAAGCAATCGAAAAGCAGATGCAGGTGCTCGAAGAGGCAGTGCGCCGCATCGAGGCCGAGCAGGTGCTGCAGGAACTGATGTCGGCGCCGGATCCGGAACCGGAACCCGCGCCGCCTCCGCCGCACGCGGCGGCGCAGGCACAAGCGGTCCTGCAACCGAAAACCGAAGCCGCGTCCTTGCGCCAACCGCCGCAGGCGCCTGCGCAATCGCAACAGCGCGAACCGGGGCACAACGGAAACGGCGGGATGGCGGCCGAATTGCAGGCGCCGCAAACGCGACAGGCGCTGCCGCCGCGGGCCGAACCGCCGGCGTATGATTCCTCGCTCGATTCCCTCGACACGCTTGACCGCAGCACCGGAAGACCGGGTCAGGTGCGGCGTGAGGACACGCGCCGGCGCGGTTCGGGCGGGTGGCTCGGCGCCACGCTTTCCTTCCTGATGCTGGCGCTGCTCGCCGGCGGCGCCTATGCGTTGTGGCTCAACAAGGAGCCGCTGATGAAGGCGATCGGCATCGATCAGGGCTTCGTATTTGGCGATGCCGGCCAGCCAGAAAACGGGCCGCAGAGCCAAACGGCGCAGGACCAGATTGCGCAAGAAGATGAGGATCCAGGCCAGGCCGACGACGCGCCCGCGGTGCGCGAGGCAGGCGATGGCACGGCGAGCGGGAAAGAGGATATCCGCCTCGACGAGAGCGGCAATTCGGTGCCCGGCCAGCAAGCCGCCGGCGTTGACCAGAACGAAGAAAATGCCGGCGCCGAAGGCCAGGCCACGGACGGCCAGCAGGACCAGGCCCAACAAGTCAATCCGGTCAATGACGGCCAGCAAGCCGCGGCCGGGACGGACGAACAGGCCGGCGGGCAAACGCCTGGCGACCAGGTGGCCGCGCCGGCGATCGGGCAGAAGGCATTTCTTTACGAGGAAGGCTCGACCGGAGCCGGGGCGACGCGGGACAATGCCGCCGTCGTCTGGAGCCTGGCGCAGGAGCCGCCCGCGGAAGGCCTGCCGGCGGAAGCCGTGATCCGCGGCCAGTTCGATGTGCCCGGCCGCGGTGTGACCATGCAGCTCTCGATCAAGCGCAATTCCGACGAGGCGCTGCCGGCAAGCCATGTGATCGAATTGCTGTTCAACGCGCCGGCGGATTTTTCAGGCGGCAGTATCGACAATGTCGCGCGGTTCGTCATGAAATCGAGCGAGCAGGCGCGCGGCGAAGGATTGGTCGCGGTGCCGGCGCGGATCGATGCCGGCTATTTTCTGATCGCGCTCAACAACCTGCCGCAGGCCGTAGACACCAATCGCAAGCTGCTGCTGGAATCGAGCTGGATCGATATCCCGCTCGGGTACACCTCCGGCCGCCGGGCGCTGGTGGCGCTGGAAAAGGGCGCAATCGGCGACAAGGTATTCCGCGACGCCTTCGCCGACTGGGACAAGCGGTAGGCGCTCCCGTCCGGCGAAATCAGCGCATGTTCGGCGAGCGCGGAAGCGTGGCGGCTTGCAAGCCGGCGCAGGTTGCGCAATAAGCAAAATCTCTCCGAGGGGTGCCCGAGGCGCAAAGCCGAAGGCTGAGATGGCGGTTTCGCCGAACCCTTGATGCCGTCGCCGTACAGGCGCGCGGCAATCGGGAACCTGATCCGGGTAATGCCGGCGAAGGGATGGAGCATGAACTTGCCGATGATTTCCCGCAAAGTTGCGGCCGCGCTGCTGGCGCCCGGATTGCTGGTTGCGGCCTGGGCCGCGGGCGTCGCCGTTTTCCGGCCGGAGCCGTTCCTGCTGCCCGCGCCCGGCTCGGTGGTCTCGGCCCTGGTCGGACAATCCGGCTATCTGGCGGCGCATGCGGCGACGACGCTAGGCGAAATGATCGCTGGTCTCGCCGTCGGCGCAAGCTGCGGCGTCGTGGTCGCGCTCGCCGCAGCGCGGTTTCCGCAATCCGCGCCCTTCCTGATGCCGGCGATCGTGACTACCCAGACCCTGCCGGTATTCGCGATCGCGCCATTGCTGGTCATCTGGTTCGGATTCGGCCTCGGCTCGAAAGTCGCCATGGCCGCGCTGATCATTTTCTTTCCGGTCGCATCCGCATTCTACGACGGCTTGCGCAATACCGACCGGGTGGCGCTGGATCTGGCGCGAAGCTGGGGCGCTTCGCCCTGGCTGGTCCTGTCGAAGGTGCGCATTCCGGCGGCGCTGCCGCAACTGGCGAGCGGGTTGAAAATCGCAGCCACGCTTGCCCCGATCGGAGCGATCGTCGGCGAATGGGCGGGCGCTTCCGGCGGCCTCGGCTATGTCATGCTGCAGGCCAATGCCCGCAGCCAGACCGATCTCGTCTTCGCCGCCGTCGTGATCCTTGCGGTCACGGCACTCGCTCTGCGATTTGCGGTCGCCCGGCTCTGCGACTGGATGGTCTTTTGGCAATCCCATTCACTGTGAACGGAACATCGACATGCGAATCTTCCTTGCACTGGCGCTCAATCTGTTTGTCTTGCACGCGGCGACGGCAGCCGAAAAACTGACCGTGCTGCTCGACTGGTTCGTTAATCCGGACCACGCCGCGCTGATCGTGGCGCAGGAACGCGGCATGTTCGCCGCCGCCGGCCTCGACGTCGAATTGATCGCGCCGGCCGATCCAAGCGCGCCGCCGCGTCTGGTCGCGGCGGGCCAAGGCGACATCGCGGTTTCCTACCAACCGCAATTGCATGTCCAGGTCGGCGAAGGATTACCTCTGGCGCGCATCGGTACGCTGGCCGAGACACCGCTCAACGCGCTGGTGGCGTTGCGCGATGGTCCGGTCAAGGCAATCGCCGATCTCAAGGGCAGGACGGTCGGCTTCTCGGTCGGCGGTTTCGAGGATGCAGTGCTCGGCGCAATGCTGAAAACACACGGTCTGACGCTTTCCGACGTCAAGCTGGTCAATATCAATTTCGCGCTGTCGCCGTCGCTGATCGCCGGCAAGGTCGACGCCGTCATCGGCGCGTTCCGCAATTTCGAACTGAACCAGCTCGACATCGAAAACCATCCGGGCATCGCGTTCTATCCGGAAGAGCACGGCGTGCCCGCCTATGACGAGCTCATCCTCGTTGCGCGCAACGACCGCACTTCCGATCCGCGATTCTCACGGTTTCTCGATGCGCTGGAAGAAGCCACCCTGTGGCTCACCAATCACCCGGACGAGGCGTGGCAACTGTTCATCGCCAATCACCGCGACCTCGACAACGAACTGAATCGGCGCGCGTGGCGCGATACCTTGCCGCGCCTGGCCAAACGGCCGGCGGCGCTCGACCGCGGCCGCTACCAGCGCTTCGCCGAGTTCCTGAAGGAGGCGGGCCTGATCCAGGTTATCGCGCCGCTCGAATCCTACGCCGTGGAAGTCGAATAGCCGGCATCAGCTCGCGGGCACGGCCGCCATCGTTTCCCAGGCCCGCCACAGGATGAAGCCGATGCCCATCAACAGAGCGACCGCCGTGCCGGTAGCGGCCAGCGGCCGCGCGATCAGTTTGCCATTGTCGTGGCTGATGCCGAAGGGATGGACGAGGCGCGAAACCAGCAGGATCAGACCCATCGCGTGCAGATAGGTCGAACTTGCGCCCTGCACCTCGGCGATACCCATCAACAGGATCGCCATCGGCAGGCTTTCGGCGAGATTGGCGTGCTGGCGCATGCGTTCGGCGAGCGGCTTGTTGCCGCCGTCGAGCAGCGAGATGCCGGTATTCAAGCGCAAGATACTGACGCGGGCGCCCAGCACCATCAGCAACAGGGTCAACAGCGAAGCGTAGATTCCGGTTATCACAAAACTCATGGCAACCTCCCCGTACATGATTTGGGCGCCGATCCGGCCGATCCGGACCGGCATCCACAGTCTACCGGCAAAAAGGTTATTTAACCAGAGCTTGAATTAACCGGCGGGATGGTCAGCCGGTGTGATGTTCCAGCGCCTTGGCGGAGGTTTTTGCCTGCTCGCGCGCGGCGGCGCGGACAACCTTCTGCACCTTTTCGAAGGCGCGCACCTCGATCTGGCGCACGCGCTCACGCGAAATGTTGAATTCCTGGCTCAAGTCTTCCAGCGTCACCGGTTCCTCTTCGAGCCGGCGGGCGAGGAATACGCGCCGCTCGCGTTCGGTCAGCGTCTTCAGCGCATCCTTCAGCATGTCGCGACGGCTGGCGAGTTCGTCCTCGCGGACCATGACCTGTTCGGCATTGTCGTGCTCGTCGACAAGCCAGTCCTGCCATTCGCCGCTTTCGCCTTCGGTGGCGCGGATCGGCGCGTTGAGCGATGCGTCGCCGCCGAGGCGGCGGTTCATCGACACGACGTCTTCCTCGCTGACGCCCAGTTGCGTGGCGATCTGCCTGACCTGGTCGGGGCGCAGGTCGCCGTCCTCGAGCGCCTGGATACGGCTCTTGGCCTTGCGCAGGTTGAAGAAAAGCCGCTTCTGGCTCGCCGTGGTGCCCATCTTGACGAGGCTCCAGGAGCGCAGGACATATTCCTGGATGGCGGCCTTGATCCACCACATCGCGTAGGTTGCGAGGCGAAATCCCTTCTCCGGCTCGAACTTCCTGACTGCCTGCATCAGGCCGACATTGCCCTCCGAGATCACCTCGCCGATCGGCAGGCCATAGCCGCGGTATCCCATCGCGATCTTGGCGACGAGGCGCAAATGGCTGGTGACGAGCTTGTGGGCGGCGTCGCGATCGCCATGCTCGGTATAACGCTTTGCGAGCATGTACTCCTGGTCCGGCTCCAGCATGGGGAACTTGCGGATTTCCTCCATGTAGCGGACAAGTCCGGTATCGCCGGCGGCAATTGCGGGCAAGGTCTGGGCCATCGAGCACCCTCCTTCTCGATTGCGCGATCCCCGGAATGGGCGACCGCAGTCGGCGGACACGCGAAACCGTCATCCGCCACGAAGGATCACAATATAGCTATTTGTGCGACTGCAACATGAAATTTGCGTAAGGGGCGGCGCGCAAAATGTCGCTTTCGGCGTCCAATGCGTCACGCAGTTGCCGAAAGTCGGCAGGCGGCGCGCTTTGAAAGCGCAGGGTCCTGGCGGTCGCCGGATGCTCGAGAACCAGCAGGAAGGCATGCAGGGCCTGGCGGGCAAAATTCCTCGCCGTGCCGGCGGCTGGTTCGGCCAGCCGGGCGGCCTTGGTTTTCATGCCGGCCCCGTATTCCCGGTCGCCGATCAGCGGATAGCCGAAATGAGCCATATGTACGCGGATTTGATGCGTCCGCCCTGTCCGCAGCCGGCACTCGAGGAAGGCGGCGACGGGCTCGGAACGGTCGCTTGCGCGATAGGCTTCGAGCACCCGGTATTCGGTGACCGCCGGCTTTGCGTCGCTAGCGCCGGCATCGACGACGGCGCGGCGCAACCGGTTGGCGGGCGAGCGCCCGAGCGGAGCGTCGATGACACCCCGTTTCGAGGTCGGGCAGCCCCAGACGATCGCATAGTAGGCGCGCTCCAGGCCGCTGCGGCCGTGATCGGCAAACTGGGCGCCAAGCGAGGCCATCGCGCGCTCGGTTTTCGCGGCGACCATGACGCCGGAAGTGTTCATGTCGAGGCGGTGGACAATGCCGGGGCGGCGCACGCCGCCGATGCCGGTCAAGCCGGCGCCGCAATGATGGATCAGGGCATTGACGAGCGTGCCGGCGGCATGGCCCGGGGCGGGATGAACGACCATCCCGGCCGGTTTGTCGATCACGATCAGCTCGTCGTCTTCGTACAGGATATCGAGCCGGATATCCTCGCCGCGCGGCGCCGGATCGGTTGCCGGCGGCAGCTCGAGCGCAATCCGGTCGCCGGCGGTAATACGAACCGAGGGGTCGCGTACCTCGCCGCCATTAACCGTAACCGCACCGGCTCCGATCAGCGCCTTGAGCCGCGTGCGCGACAGGCCGATGCTGGTGTCGGCGGCAAGAACGGCGTCGAGCCGGCCGCTGGCGGCAGCGAATCTGGCGACGCGCCGGACTTCCGCCGGTTCGGTATCCGCGTTAGGAAACCGGGGCATGTGACATTCCAGCGATCGTCGACGATGCCGAAGCCAAAGCAATGAACGCGTCCACACCGATTCGAAACGACGACGAAGAGATGCCGCTCGACCCGGCAATCGAGCGCGTTCGCCGCCGAATGATGCGGCTGATGGCGGTTTCCGTCGCGATCATGATGGTCGGACTTATCGCGGTCGTCGGCGCGATTGTCTACAAGTTATCAGCGCGCTCGCCGGGCGCATCGACGACGCCCGAACAGGCGCGGGCCCATCTGCAATTGCCGGCCGGCGCCCGCGTCGTCTCTGCGCAATTGGATGGAGGCGACATTCTTTTCACCGTCGATCCGGGGGAGGGCCATCCGCAGGAATACTGGATCTACCGCATCGGCGAGGGCAGGGTTGTCGCCAAGGTATCGATTGATTGAGCTGCGCGCGGTTTGCGTGGCGGCAATGGCCCTGGCGATGACATGCGCTCCGGCCGGGGCCGTGCTGCTGGCTGGCGATGCCGCACGTTCCCTCGATGCCGCACGCGAAATCGGCGACGCGGTCGCCGGCGCGGAAGCGCGATCCGCGGTGCCGCGCATCGCCAATCCGGGCCTGAGCGAACTGTTCGCCGCCGCGCTGCCGCTTGCCGCAATGCAAGGCCCGCCGCCGACCGGCGCAGAAATCGAGCGCCTGCTGGAAGCGTCGCGCCGGGCAAAATCGCTCGCGCACGATTATCTTCTCGTCGGCATCGTCGACGGCAACACGCGAACGCCGGCCGGCAAGGACCAGGCGGCGCGCAATTTCATCATCTATCTGCCGGAACTCGCGCGCATCTACGATTTCCGCATCCGCGTGCATGCGCGCATCGCCGAGGGCGCTTCGACAATGCGCGCCACCATGCCCGAGGCTTTGCAGAACGATCCGAAAATCGCGCAGGGTTTTGCCGTCATCTCCGACGAAACGAGAGCGATGATCGATGCGACGCTTGCGGCCGGCGCCGATATCAACATCGACCTGCAATGGCGCGTGTCCCGTCTTTCCGTATTGCTTGGCGCAGCGCCCGCTTTCGCTTCGCTCTTCGATGTCAAGGCAGGACAGAGAATCGCCGATCGCGCATTGGCGCTGGCGATCGCGGAAAAGGATGTCCCGGTGGCGCTGCTATTGAAGAATTTCGCGCTGGCGATCCTGCGCTAGCGGCGCTCCGGCGAACGCGACCGCAAAACAAAAAACCCCGCCGGGGCGGGGTTCACATTGCCGAATTCTGCTGCTTTCCGTGCGACTTCAGGCGATTTCGCGGGCCTCGTTCGGATCGGGCTCACGCAGCACATAGCCGCGGCCCCACACCGTCTCGATGTAATTT
>Ga0214472_10009499_pt1 | contig 10131 bp, 7 predicted proteins | sample RVTome_6_FD_207662 | JGI IMG/M metagenome (GOLD analysis project Ga0214472, IMG submission 207662) | Soil microbial communities from uranium-contaminated site in the Upper Colorado River Basin, Wyoming, United States - RVT140D175 | ecosystem: Environmental > Terrestrial > Soil > Contaminated >...
GCCGGCGAGATCGACTTCAACACGGAGGTCCAGCCGGGCGATCGCTTCTCGCTCGCCTTCGAGCGGTTCGTCCGCGAGCATCGCGCGCCGACGTACGGGACGATCACCGCCGCAGAGTTCGAGAACGAGGGGCGGCGCGTGCGCGCCATCCGGTTCACGCCGCCCGGGGGCATGCCCGGCTATTTCGACGAGCAGGGACGATCGCTGCGTCGTTTCTTCCTGCGGTCACCGCTGAAGTTCGAGCCGCGCGTCACGTCGCGGTACTCGCTGCGCCGGATGCACCCCGTGCTTCGCACCACGCGGGCGCACCGCGGCGTCGATTACGGGGCGCCTACAGGTGCGCCCGTCATCGCCGTGGCCAGCGGCAGCGTCGTTTCGGCCACCTACGATGACGCCAACGGCCGGATGGTGCGGCTGAGGCATGCCAGCGGGTACGATTCCTACTACCTGCATCTGTCGGCGTTCGGGCCGGGCATCCGCCGGGGCGCGCGCGTCAGCCAGGGGCAGACGGTGGGATTGGTTGGATCCACCGGCCTCGCCACCGGTCCGCATCTGCACTATGGGCTGCAGAAGAACGGCGCATGGGTGGATCCCCTCCGCGAACATCGCAACATGCCGCCGGGCGAACCCGTGCCGGCCGCGGCGATGGAGGCGTTCCTCGCGGCACGGGACGCGGCGCTCGACCAGCTCGAAGGCGCCCTCGACGCGCCCACGCCTCCCCCTCGACTCGGCTCGGGGGAGGCCGTGGCCACGGCCTCCGCCACATATTCGAAGTAACGGGGCTCGGCCCGGCGACCGTTCCTATGGCTGTCATCACTCCGTTTCGTGCGCTCCGGCCGGCGCCGGTCTCCGCTGCGGCCGTGGCTGCCGTTCCGTACGACGTCGTCAGCACCGAGGAAGCGCGCGCGCTCGCGGCGGGCAACCCGCTGAGTTTTCTGCACGTCTCGCGGGCGGAAATCGACCTCCCGCCCGACACCAACCCGTACGCAGATGCCGTGTACGCAAAGGCAGTGGAGAACTTTGCCGCGCTCAAGGCGAGGGCGCCGCTTGTGCTGGAGGACGCGCCGAGTCTTTACGTCTACCGCCTCCGCATGGGGGCGCACGTGCAGACGGGCATTGCGGGCTGCTTCTCGATGGACGACTACGAACGGGACGTCATCAAGAAGCACGAACGCACGCGGCGAGACAAGGAAGACGACCGGACGCGCCACATGGTCGAGCTGCGCGCGCAGACCGGGCCTGTGTTTCTCGTCCACCAGGCGTCCGGCGCCGTTGATGCGATCGTGCAGCGCACCGCCGCCGGCGCGCCGTTGGTTGATTTCACCGCGGTTGACGGCGTTCAGCACGCCCTCTGGCGAGTCGCCGCACACGACGAGCGCGAGCTGATCGCCGCCTACGGCGCAATGCCGGCCCTGTACATCGCCGACGGCCATCATCGGGCCGCGAGCGCCGCCCGCGCGCGCCAGCATCTCCGGCAGGGCGGCAACACGGGTGAGTGGGACACTTTCCTGGCCGTGGCGTTTCCGGGCGACCAGACGCAGATCCTCCCGTACAACCGGATCGTGAAGGACCTTGGCGCCTCCACGCCCGAGTCGCTGTCGTCGGCTCTGCGCCAGCGGTTGAAGATAAAGACGGGTTCGGCGCCGCCGGCGCGCAAAGGTGAGGTGGCGATGTTCCTGGCCGGCGCCTGGCACACGATTGAGTTGAGCGCCGCGCCGCCAGGGACCGATCCCGCCGGCCAGCTCGATGTGAGCCGGCTTCACGACCAGGTGCTGGCGCCGCTTCTGGGCATCGGTGACGTGCGTACTGACAAGCGGATCGACTTCGTCGGCGGCGCGAGGGGCACGGGACAGCTCGAAGCGCTCGTCTCTTCAGGACGCGCCGCGGTCGCCTTTTCGATGTATCCGGTGAGCGTTGCCGACCTGATGCTGATTTCCGACAGCGGCGGCATCATGCCGCCGAAGTCGACCTGGTTCGAACCCAAGCTGCGCGACGGTCTCCTGTCGCACGTAATTTGAACCACGAAGGGCGCGAAGGTGACGAAGGTCACGAAGGTGACGAAAGGTGACGAAACCGGGATTGTCTTGACCTTCGTGCTCTTCGGTATCTTCGTGGTCTTCGTGGTTCCTTTATGAAGGTTCTCGTCGCCGACGCGTTCGAGGCGTCGGGACTCGACGCGTTGAGAACCGCGGGGTGCGAGGTCGTCTATGAGCCGGAGCTCTCGGGCGACGCGCTCGTGCGTTCGATCGGTTCCTCAGGCGCCGACATCCTCGTCGTGCGATCCACCCAGGTGACCGAGAACATGCTCGACGCCGGCCGCCTCTCGCTGATCGTCAGGGCCGGCGCGGGCGTCAACACGATGGACGTGGCGGCCGCATCGCGCCGGGGCATCTATGTCTCCAATTGTCCCGGCCGCAACAGCAGCGCGGTGGCGGAGCTGGCGTTTGGATTGATCCTCGCGCTTGACCGCCGCATCCCCGACAACGTGGCCGACCTGCGGGCGGGGCGCTGGAACAAGAAGGAGTACTCGAAGGCACGCGGACTGTTCGGCCGTACGCTCGGGCTGATTGGCTTTGGCAGCATCGGGCAGGAGATGGCGCGTCGCGCGCTGGCGTTCGGGATGACGACGCTCGTGTGGAGCCCGCGGTTTGCCAGGGACGGCGCCGCCGCGTTGGCCGCCCTGCCGCGAGACGTTGACGTGACGGTGTTGCCGTCGCCCGAAGCCGTCGCGGCGGAGAGCGACGTGCTGAGCATTCATCTCGCGCTGACGGCCGACACGCGGGATGTCGTCGGGGCGTCGATCCTTGATCGGCTCAGGCCCGGCGCCCTGTTCGTCAACACGGCGCGGGCCGAGATCGTCGATCACGCCGCGCTGGCCGAGGCTGTCCGCACGCGCGGCATTCGCGCGGCGCTCGACGTTTTTCCGGACGAGCCGTCGGGCGGGACCGGGTCGTTCGCGCCGCCGATCGCCGCGCTGCCGAACGTGTACGGCACGCATCACATCGGCGCGTCGACGGAGCAGGCTCAGGAGGCGATCGCGGCGGAAGCCGTGCGCGTCATTCGTGTCTACACGGCGACGGGGCGGGTCCCCAACGTCGTCAACCTGTCGACACGCACGCCCGCGACGCACCGGCTGGTGGTGCGCCACCGGGATCGCCCGGGCGTGCTGGCCCACGTCTTCGACCAGCTGCGAGCCTGGAGCCTGAACGTCCAGGAGACGGAAAATGTGATCTTCGCGGGCGCCGAAGCAGCCGTCGCGAGCATCAACCTCGACGGCGAGCCGCCCGCTGACCTGATGCGCGCGATCGAGCAGGGCAGCCAGGACATCCTCAGCCTGCAGGTTGTGAAAATATAGAGTCCAGGAGTATTGATGCCACCTACCACCACTACCCGTATCTACAACTTCTCGGCCGGCCCTGCCGTGCTACCGCTTCCCGTGCTGGAAGAGGCGCAGCGGGATCTCATCGCGCTGCCCGGCGTCGGCATGTCGGTGATGGAGATCAGCCACCGGTCGAAGACGTTCGAAGACCTGCTGAACCGCGCCATCGAGGACATCCGCGCGCTGGCCGGGATTCCGGCGAACTACAAGATCCTCATGCTGCAGGGGGGCGCCACGCTGCAGTTCTCGATGGTGCCGATGAACCTGCTGAGAGCCGGCGCCACCGCCGACTACATCGACACTGGCTCGTGGGCCGACAAGGCGATCAAAGAGGCCAAGAAAGTCGGCACGGTCAACATTGCGGCGTCGACCAGGGCCGACAACTACACGCGGATTCCCGCGCAGCAGGAGCTGAAGCTGACGCCTGGCGCCGCCTACGTGCACATCACGAGCAACAACACGATCGAAGGCACCGAGTGGAAGGCGCCTCCCGACGTCGGGCAGGCGCCGCTCGTTGCCGACGCCTCGTCCGACATGTTCGGCGGGCCGATCGACGTTGGCCGCTTCGGATTGATCTATGCCGGCGCGCAGAAGAACCTCGGGCCATCCGGCGTGACGCTGGTGATCGTGCGGGATGACCTGGTCGGCCGCGGGGCGGATTCGCTGCCGATCATGATGAACTACAAGATCCACGCGGAGAACAACTCCCTGTACAACACGCCGAATACGTTCGGCATCTACATCCTCGGCCTCACGGTGAAGTGGCTGCGAGCGCTGGGCGGCCTGCCGGCGATTGCCCGCATCAACCAGCGCAAGGCGGGGAAGATCTACGCGGAGATCGATCGGACCGGGTTCTATCGCGGCACCGCGCAGAAGGACAGCCGGTCGCTGATGAACGTGACCTTCCGGCTGGCCACCGAGGATCTGGAGAAGCAGTTCGTGAAGGAATCCACCGCCGCGGGGCTCGACGGCCTCAAAGGACACCGCGCCGTGGGCGGCATGCGCGCATCGATCTACAACGCGTTCCCGGAGGAGGGCGTCGACGCGCTCGTCGACTTCATGAAGGAGTTCGAACGGAAACGAGGGTAAGAGGGACGGCCTTTCACTGATCACGGAACACCGAGGCACCGAGGCACCGAGGTCTTTTGGAAAAAAACTCCCGGTGTCTCAGTGTCTCGGTGTTCCGTGATCGACCCGGCGGCGGCGTCTCCGTCGGCGGCGTCGCGGCGGCGGTGCCCCTGCCTCCCCGGCCCCGGCCTCGGTCTCGAACGTTCCCGCCGCCTCGATGAATCCCTTCCAGTGCTCGAGCACGTCCGGCGCGCGACCGTGGATGTCGAGCCACGTCAGCGCTTCCTGGAACGGCCCGCGGTGCGTCAGCGCGCGCCTGGCGCGGGGCGACAGATTCACGTCGGTCAGCCGGCGCTGCAGCCCCAATACCTGGCGAAGCCGTTCGACGTCGCGCCGCGCCAGCGGCAGCATCCCCAGCGACGGCGCCGGTTCCTTGCCGTTCTCGCCGGGCTGTACGCGAGCCACGGGGCCGCCGGGACCGAGCGGCACGATGAGCGACCCGAGCAGGACGGCATTCGTCAGCGTGTCCGGCGTCTCCTGAAACCGGTGCCGGTAGGCGTCGAGCGCCGACAGCGAACGCCACAGTCCCTCGCCGGCGCCCTTCTGCAACTGGTGCGCGATCGGTTCGAGCAGCCGCCGTTCCGCGAGCATGCGGAAGGCCCGTTCCGCGGCGCCCGCCCGCAGCAGCTTGTAGAACTCTTCGATCAGCCGCGCGGGCGCGCTGCGGGCAATCTCGCCGCGGTGCTTGGCGATGGCCGTATCGATCGGCGGGTCGATCGAGAAGTCCAGGCGGGCCGCCATCGCCACCGCGCGCAGCATCCGGACCGGATCTTCCTGGAAGCGCTCGTCCGGATTGCCGATGCACCGGATGATGCGCGACTCGAGGTCCCGCAGGCCGCCCGTGTAGTCGATGATCGAGAACGACCCGATGTCGTAGAAGAGCGCGTTGACGGTGAAGTCGCGGCGGAACGCGTCCTCTTCCGGCGTGCCGAAGGTGTTGTCGCGGTGAAGCAGCCGATCGGGGCGGCCCGCCTCGTGCTCGTCCACCGGAATACCATGCGCTGGCGGCTGGCTGTCGAGTGCGGCCAGCTCCTCCGCCGAGAGCTGCCGCCTGAAGGTCGCGACCTCGATGGTCTTGGTCCCGAAGCGGAGATGGGCGAGACGGAAGCGGCGCCCGATGATCCAGCAGTTCCGGAACAGCCGCTTGACCTGGTAGGGATGCGCCGAGGTCCCGATATCGAAATCCTTCGGCCGGCGCCCGAGCAGCAGGTCGCGAACGCTCCCGCCGACGAGGTAGGCAAGGTAATTGTTCTGGTGGAGCCGGTACAGCACCCTCAACGCGTCGGGGTCGATCTCTTTGCGCGAGACCGCGTGCTCGGCGCGCGGCACGATCACCGGCTGACCCATCGGCCTGCCATTGTAACAACTGGGAGACGCGGCCGAGGTGCTACGATCGCGTCGATGCGCCTCGGGACGGCTTTCATTCCCATACTGCTGGTAGCCGCGATCGCGCGCCCGGCGGCCGCCGAGCATCCGTCGCTCGCACAGGCCCGCGCGCTGTACAACGCCGCCAAGTACGCCGAGGCGATCAGCGCCGCGACCGTGGCGCGCACCGATCCCGCCTCGGCCGATGCCGCCGCGCTCGTCGTGGGACGCTCCCACCTCGAACGCCACCGGGTGCTGGCGGATGTGGTCGATCTGACCGCGGCGCGCACCGCGCTCAGCGCCGTTCGTCCGGCCGCGTTGTCGCCGCGCGATCGCCTCGACCTGCTGATCGGGCTCGGGCAGGCCCTGTACCTGGGCGACAGCTTCGGCGCCGCCGCGGAGTTGTTCGACACCGCGCTCAGCCAGCCCGTGCTGCTCCCGGATCGCGACCGCCTGCTGCTGCTCGACTGGTGGGCCACCTCGGTGGATCGCGACGCGCAGTCGCTGCCGCCGGATCGCCGGATGGCGCTCTTCGCGCAGGTCACCGAGCGGATGGAAATCGAAGTCCGCGTGGACCCCGGCAGCGCGCCCGCGAATTACTGGCTGGCCGCCTCGGCGCGCGGCGCCGGCGACCTCGAACGCGCGTGGGATGCTGCGATTGCCGGCTGGATTCGGGCGCCGCTCCGCCCCGAAAGTGCCAAAAGCCTGCGTGCTGATCTCGATCGCCTGGTGAGCCAGGCCCTAATCTTCGAACGCGCTCGCATGCGCCCCGCGCGCGAGCACGCGGAGACCCTGTCTGCGCTCCGCGCTGAGTGGGAATCAATCAAAAACCAGTGGCCTTAACGGAAGGCCTCAGGGCCGAGGCCCCAGGGCTGGTCAGACCTCAGGTCATAGGCCTCAGGCATCAGTTCCGGTACGCGGCGTCAAACGATATGGGCGTTCGCCGCCGCCGGCCTGCCCTCGGACGGCGTCCGGCTCCGCCCGGCGGGAAATCGGCCTCCGCTCGTACCCTGCCGCTCCCGCCGCGAGTAGTACCCGTTTCCAACGCCTGCCATCGCGGCCTGCACCGCCTGGCGCGATTCCCGCGTCACTGATCGCGCGGAACGAACTCGCGGCGAGGAATCGCTCCGCCCGATTTCCGGCTTCGCGGTACGGCGCCGGGCTCCGAACGGCCGCAGCCCGAGGGCAGGCCGGCGGCGGCGGATCCCACGAGGATTTCGCGAAGCGCTCGGAACGTTTGCTACGGCGCGAGGTTCGCAGTCCAGTTAACGACGACGGTAATGGGCGTCTGACGTGAGTCTTGACTTGGCGTGAGCACTACGAAGCGCTGCCCGTCGGCTGATACGTCGTACTGGTCGATGTTCAGACCAGGGCTTGCAATGGGGGTTTGAAAAAGCCGCTGCGGAATCCCTGGCTCCAGGCGTGCACTTCCAGCCATCGTGACTGCCATCAAGATGCCGGTGGGTGTCACGTAAAAGAGCTCGCGGCCGTCAGCGCGCCATCGGGGTACTCCACCTCCATCCGTTGAGATGCGCAGCTTCTGCCCGGGTCCGGGGAACGCCTGGACAAACACGTCAGCTTGCCCTGACTCGTTTGATTGATACGCGATCCATCGGCCGTCCGGAGAAAAGCGCGGCTCGTCTTTCGCGAACGGCGTGTCGAGCCAGACCAGCGGCTTGGCGTCCGGCGTGAGCGGTAAGGCGCCGAGTATCGTATTGGATACATACATGAGAGACGTGCCGTCAGGCGACCATGATTCGGGGTACCGGAGCTCGGCGCCCTGCCAGACGAGAACCTCTTCACTGCTTTCGACAGCTTTGCGCACGACCCTGAAGTCGACGGCCCTCCCTCTCCTTGGGTACCCGAACGCCACTTGTCGACTGTCCGGTGACCAGATGGGATCCAGAGCTCCCTCGAAAGTCAGACGTGTCGAAATGCCGCGGTTATCGACGACCCAGATATCCTGCACACCACGTGCATCGAATTTTTCAACGGCTATCTTGCGTCCATCGGGTGCGAGCGCGACCTGGCGATAGAGTCCTTCTTCGCCGATTGTTCCTAATGGCTTCCCTGAGCGATCGAACCACGTGGGCTGGGCTGAGCGAAGATTGGCTCCGGTCCGATAGGCCAAAACTCCGGTCTCGGATACTGAAAAACTCGAACGGCCATTGGTGACAGTGCTGACATCGTCGGCGATACGGAACGGGTCACCCGTGGTCTGGCTTCGATCGATGTCGAACGGTTGTGCCATCTAGGGTGATGCCTCTCATGAAAAGGAGGTGCCCCGTTGGCGAGTACAGTGCTTTCGAATCCGCCCGCACTAGGCTCTTGCGTTCCGACGAATCGAGGGATGCCTCGAAGACCGTATTGGATGGCTGCGCGAGATACAGGAAGCGGCGGCCGTCAGGGAGGAACCAGGGCAACCGATGAAACACCTCGTTTTCCGATTTCTCAACCGTTGTCACCGCTGTGGGTTCGCCACCTGTGGCGGAAACCCTATACAGAGCCCCCGCGGGACCGGCAAACAAGACGATTCCCTCGCGGTTCCACGAGCCGCCACTTGCGTCGCCGATGTCACGACTGGCGATGGTCTGTACCGCCCCACTCTGGATACCAATCCTCTTTAGTTGCCCCCCGGAGAAGAATGCGAGAGTGCGGCTGTCCGGAGACCAGAACGGCAACGATGCTGACTCGGTTCCTGGAAGGATTCGAGTTTCCAGATTATCCAGACGTCTGACCGCAAGAAGCCCCCGACCGTCCGGACCGTGCACGGCGAACGCGAGTTGCTGCCCATCAGGGGAAATCGTCGGATGGCTGGCCACGACTCCGGCAGTCGAAAACGCGATCCCGGGCGGAGGTTCAACCGAGAACATGAAAGGCGCGGTTTCCGGCGGACTTTCCGGCCTGACCACGTCAATCATGATGATCCCGCTCACAAGCAGAAGGACTGCTGCGGTCGCCCATGCGGCGCGTTCGCGTCCGCCCATCGAAGCGATTGCGCTGCTACGTGCTGGCATTGGGACCGCGGCAGTGAGCGCGCCGGAAGTCGCCGACAGCCATTTCAGCTCCCGCATGACGTCCGCCGCCGTTTGCCACCGTTCGTCCGGCTCCTTCGCAAGGCAGCGTTGGACGATGTGATCGAGCAAAGGAGGCGCGAGGGGTTGGACACTCGACAGCGGCGGTGGAGTGTCTTTCAGAATCGATCCAATCAGGCTTGCATGGCTCTTGCCTGCGAACGCCGTGCGACCGGTGAGCATCTCGTAGAGCGTTGCGCCAAACGCGAAGATGTCGGTCCGCGCATCCGCTTCCTGACCCTCGAGCTGTTCCGGCGCCATGTACTGGAAGGTGCCGAGAATGGTGCCCTGCGCCGTAAGCCCCGGCGGCGTGGTCGGCAGCATCGAAAGTCCCACACTCGCGACAGCCGGAGCCCCAGTCTTCGCAAGGCCGAAGTCCAGCAGCTTCGCGCCGGCTTTCGTCAGCATGATGTTGCCGGGCTTCAGATCGCGATGGACAATACCCGCGCGGTGAGCTGTGTCGAGCGCCTCGGCGACCTGGATGCCGATCCGCAGGGCTTCATCAATCCCAAGACCCGCACCCTGAGATTCCCTTTCACGTTCCAGGCGAGTCGCCAGCGTCTCGCCCTCGAGCAACTCCATAACCAGGTAGTGCGTGTCGTCGTGCTGTCCGACGTCGTGAACCGTGCAGATATTCGCGTGGTTCAGAGCAGCCACCGCGCGAGCTTCGCGTTCGAAGCGCTCGCGGAATTGCGGATCGGAAGCAAGGGTCGCGGGCAGGACCTTTATGGCCACGTCGCGGCCGAGTCGCGGGTCGCGGGCGCGATACACCTCGCCCATGCCGCCAGCGCCAATGGTGGAGGCGATTTCGTACGGGCCGAGGCGCGTACCAGAATTCAACATTCTTTGACCCGACTGGCTGGTGAGCGGGCCGATTCTGCCACGAAACCCTTCGCCTGCCTACTTTCGTCGTCCGAGTGCTAGAACTCGGCGGGATGCCGCTGCTGGCCTGCCCTCGGCTGGCGGCCGTTCGGAGCCCGGCGCTTCACCACGAAGCCGGAAATCAGGCGGAGCGATTCCTCGACGCGAGTTCGTTCCGCGCGATCCGTGGCGTGCGAATTAGCAATGGCGGTGCAGGCCGCGATGGCAGGCGTGGGAAACGGGTACTACTCGCGGCGGGAGCGGCAGAGTACGAGCGGAGACTGATTTCCCGCCGGGCGGAGCCGGACGCCGGCCGAGGGCAGG
>Ga0214472_10009500_pt1 | contig 10131 bp, 7 predicted proteins | sample RVTome_6_FD_207662 | JGI IMG/M metagenome (GOLD analysis project Ga0214472, IMG submission 207662) | Soil microbial communities from uranium-contaminated site in the Upper Colorado River Basin, Wyoming, United States - RVT140D175 | ecosystem: Environmental > Terrestrial > Soil > Contaminated >...
GGCGCCCGTGGACGCGGTCCTCAAGGATCTCGGCAGGAAGTGATCGGCATCCTGGCGCTGCGAGCGGTCTCGGTCGTCGCGTTCCTGCTGCTGTGGGAGTGGGCCGCCCGGGCGCCGGTGAGCTTCAACTTCCCGTCGCCGGGGGCGACGTTCCTGGCGCTGGTGGACCTCGTGCGCTCGGGGGCCCTGCCGGCCGCGACGCTGATCAGCCTGCAGTCGCTGCTGCTCGGGATGGGGGCGGCCGTGCTGGTCGGCGTGCCGCTCGGGCTGCTCATGGGCGTGGTGGGCCCGGTGGGCCGGGTGGCGCGCGTCTATCTCGATCTGCTGATCGCGCTGCCGACGGCGGCGCTGATCCCGCTGGTGATCCTGTCGGTCGGGATCAACGTCGCCTCGTCGGCGGTCATCGTGTTCGTGTTCAGCGCGCCGTTCGTCACCATGAACGCCTACGGGGGCGTGCGCGACGTGCGCCCGCGGCTGGTGGAGATGGCGCGCGTGTTCGGCGCCTCCTGGGGCCAGCTCCTCACGCGCATCGTGCTGCCGAGCGCGCTGCCGATGATCCTGGCCGGCGTCCGCTACGCGCTGTCGCGGGCGTTCGTGGGGCTCATCGTGGCCGAGCTGCTGCTCTCGCCCTTCGGCCTCGGCCGCCTGATCATGACGGCCCGCTCGATGTTCGAGCACGACCGGATGTTCGCCACCGTGCTGTGGACGCTGCTGATGGCGGGGGCGGCGCTGGCCGGGCTGGCGCGGCTGGAGGCCCGCCTGCTGCGGTGGCGGGCGTGACTCCCGCGCCGGCGCCCGTGCCGATCACCGTCGACGGCGTGTCGAAGGCGTTCGGCGCCGTCCAGGCGCTGGCCGACATCCACGTGCGCGTGGGCGCCGGGGAGTTCCTGAGCCTCATCGGGCCGAGCGGCTGCGGCAAGACGACGCTGCTGAAGCTGATCGCCGGCCTGCTCCCGGCCGACGCCGGCCGCATCACGGTCGGTCGTCGCACGGTCGCCGGGCCGGGACGGGAGTGCAGCGTCGTCTTCCAGGACTTCGCGCTGCTGCCCTGGGCCACGGTGCAGAAGAACGTCGAGTTCGGGCTCGCGCTGCGCGGGGTGGCCGCCGACGAGCGCGCCCGGACCGCGCGGCTCACCATCGGCAAGGTGGGGCTGAGCGGCTTCGAGGACGCGTATCCGTCCCAGCTCTCCGGCGGCATGCAGCAGCGGGTCGGGCTGGCGCGCGCGCTCGCCGTCAATCCCCAGGTGCTGCTGATGGACGAGCCGTTCGCCTCGATCGACGAGCAGACGCGCCGGCTGTTCCAGGACGACCTGCTGCGGCTGTGGTCCGAGGAGCGCAAGACCGTCGTCCTCGTCACCCACAGCATGGAAGAGGCCGTGTACATGGCCGACCGCGTGGTCGTGCTGAGCCCGCGCCCGGGACGCGTGCACGAGGTGCTCGACGTGCCGCTGCCGCGCCCCCGGGAGTCGAGCGACGTCCGGGCCACCGCCGAGTTCGCCCGCCTCGTCGACGGCGTGTGGAAGATCCTGAGGAAGCTGCAGTGACCCCCCGCGAGTCCGAGTTCGGCCGGGCCGGCGTGGTCGCCGTCCTCGGCCTGCTGATCGGGTGGGAGGTGCTCGGCCGGCTCGACGTCTCCATGTTCGTGCCGCCCATCTCCCGCATCGCGGCGGCGTGGTGGCAGCTCCTGGGCAACGGCACGCTGGCGCAGGCGGCGTCGTCCAGCCTCGTCTCGCTCGCGAAGGGGTTCGGGCCGGCCGCCGTCCTCGGCGTCGCCGTGGGCCTGGCCATGGGCCGCTTCCGGACGGTGCGCTACCTGCTCGACGGCTGGGTGAACGCGCTGATGTCGGCGCCGCTCTCGGCGCTGGTGCCGGTCCTCATCGCCCTGTTCGGTATCCGCGACACGGTGGTGGCGGCGACCGTGTTCATGTTCTCGTTCTTCGTCATCGTGGTGAACACCATGACGGGCGTGCGCGGCACCGAGCGCTCGCTCGTCGAGATGGCGCGCGTGTTCGGGGCCGGCGAGGTCGCGCTGTTCCGGCGGATCTACCTGCCGGCGGCCCTGCCGGCCATCATGCTGGGGCTGCGCCTGGGCGCCGTGCAGGCCGTCAAGGGGATGGTCGTCGGCGAGATGCTGATCTCGCTGGTCGGCCTCGGCGAGCGCCTCATCTACTACGGCAACACCTTCCTGATCACCGAGCTGTACGCGGTGATCGTCTCCGTGCTGGTGATCGCCCTGCTCGCCTCGCAGGCCGTGCAGGCGGCCGACCGGGCGCTGGTGCACTGGAAGTGACGGCATGATCGTCGACGTCCACCTCCACTTCCTGTCGCCCCGCGCGATCGCCGCCGCCCGGTCGGCGCCGGCCCGCCACGGCGTGCGGGTGCGCGACGACGGCCCGCACCCGCGGCTGGTCGTGGGCGCCGAGCCGCCGACCCGCCCGTTGCTGGAGCCGCTCTACACGCTCGAGCGCCACCTGGACTTTCTGGCCGCCCAGGGCATCGACGCCGCGGTGTTCGGCCCTTTGATGGACGTCGCCGGATACTCGCTGCCGCCCGACGAGGGCGCGGCGTGGAGCCGCGCGCAGAACGAGGGGCTGGCGGCCTCGCTGGCCGAGATCGGCGGCCGGCACGCCGGCCTGGCCACGGTGCCGCTGCAGTCGCCGGCGCGGGCGGCCGAGGAGCTGCGCGTCGCCGTGACGTCACTGGGGCTGCGGGGCGCCATGATCGACCCCCACGCGCTGGGCCAGTCGCTGGGCGACCGCGCGTTCGACCCGTTCTGGCAGGCGGCGGCCGAGCTGGCCGCGCCGGTGATCCTCCATCCGTTCGCCCTGGAAGCCGTCGAGCGCTTCGGACGCCACTACCTGCACAACCTCGTCGGCTACCCGTTCGAGACCACGCTGGCGGCCGGCAGCCTGATCATGGGGGGCACGCTGGACCGCGTCCCCGGGCTCGACGTCGTGCTCGTGCACGGCGGCGGCTTCCTGCCGTACCACGTGGGCCGGTTCGACCGCGGTCACGCCGGGCGGCCGGAGATCCGGGCCGACGGCGCCGGGGTGCCGAGCGGGTACCTGCGCCGGTTCCACTACGACACGCTCGTGCAGTTCCCCCCGGCGCTCGCCTATCTGGTCTCCGTGGTCGGCGCCGACCGGGTGCTGCTCGGCAGCGATCATCCATTCTGGCTGGGCGACCCCGAGCCCGTGCGCATCGTGCGCGAGGCGGGGCTGCCGCCGGCGGCGCAGGCGGCGATCCTGGGCGACAACGCCGCCCGCATGTTCCATCTGACGCCATGACCGAGGGGTCCACGCGATGACCCGCGCGATCGGCCGCAGCGTGCGGCGCCTGGAGGACCGCCGGCTCCTCACCGGCCGCGGGAAGTATGCCGCCGACTTCCGGCTGCCCGGGATGTGCCACGGCGCCGTGCTGCGCTCGCCCCACGGCCACGCGCGCCTGGGCGCGATCCGGGCCAAGGCCGCGCTCGGCCTGCCCGGCGTGATCGCCGTGGTCACCGCCGAGGACCTCGGCGACGTCGGCCGCATTCCCGTCCGGCTCGGTCCCCGGCCGAGCCTCGTCGCCTGCCTGCAGCCGCCGCTGGCGCGCGACCGGGTCCGCTACGCCGGCGAGCCCGTCGCGTTCGTCGTGGCCGAGAGCCGCTATCTCGCCGAGGACGCGCTGGAGGTGATCGAGGTCGACTACGAGCCGCTGCCGGCCACCACCGACGCGCGGCGGGCGGTGGAGGGCGGCGCGCCGGTGCTCCACGCGGCGATCGGCGGCAACGTCGTGGCCACGCTCGACACGCGGCAGGGCGACGCGCCCGGCGCGATGGCCGGCGCCCACGTCCGCGTGAAGGAGCGCTTCGCGATCCAGCGTCACACCGGCGTCCCGCTGGAGACGCGCGGGTTGACGGCCGCCTTCGATCCCGGCCCCGGCATCCTGCGCCTGTGGGGTGTGGCCAAGGTCCCGCACTTCAACCGCCGCGTCCTCGCCGACCTGCTGCCGTACCCCGAGCACCTCATCCAGTTCACCGAGCTGGAGGTCGGCGGCGGCTTCGGCGTGCGGGGGGAGTTCTATCCCGAGGACTTCCTGGTGCCGTGGTCGGCGATGCGGCTGGGCCGGCCGGTGCAGTGGATCGAGGACCGCCGCGAGCACCTCATGGCGACGAACCACTCGCGCCAGCAGTGGCACGAGATCGAGATCGGCTTCGACCGCGACGGCCGGATCGTGGCGCTCATCGACCGGTTCCTCGCCGACATGGGCGCCTACGTGCGCACGCACGGCGTCGTGGTGCCCGAGCTGACCGCCGCGCTGCTGCCGGGGCCGTACCGGATCCCGAACTATCTCTCGGAGATCCAGTGCGTGCTCACCAACAAGACGCCGACCGGGACCTATCGCGGCCCCGGCCGCTTCGAGGGCACCTTCGTCCGCGAGCGGCTGCTGGACCTCGCGGCCGGCCGGCTCGGCGTCGATCCCCTCGATCTGCGGCGCCGGAACTTCGTCACGCCCGCCGAGATGCCCTACGAGGTCGGCGGCGCCTCGCTCAACCAGCGCACGGTCTACGACTGCGGCGACTACGCGTCCGCGCTCGACAAGACGCTCGACGCGCTGGGATACGACGCGGCCCGGCGCGAGCAGGCGGAGGCGCGCCGCCAGGGCCGTCACGTCGGCATCGGCGTCGCGTGCCTCGTGGAGAAGGCCGGGCTGGGCCCGTGGGAGTACGCGCGGGTCGAGGTGGACGCGACCGGGCACGTGGTCCTCTACTCCGGCGTGGCCGCGGTGGGCCAGGGGATCGCCACGACGCTGGCGCAGGTCGCCGCCGACGAGCTGAACGTGCCGCCCGAGCGCGTCACGGTGGTGCACGGCGACAGCGCGCGGGTGCCGTTCGGCGTCGGCGGTTTCGCGAGCCGCGGCGCGGCGGTGGCGCTGCCGGCGGCGGCCGCCGCCGCCCGCAAGGTGCGCGACAAGATGCTGCGCGTCGGTGCGGCGCTGCTGGAGGCGGCCCCCGACGACCTCGTCCTCGGCGACGGCGCCGTCCACGTCCGCGGCGTGCCCGATCGCCGGGCGACGTTCCGGGAGCTGGCGCGGGCGGCGGTGCCGGGGCCGCCCGGGATGGAGCCGGGGCTGTACGCCGAGCACTTCTTCGAGGCGCCGAAGATGACCTATCCGTACGGCTGCCACGCGGCCGTGGTCGAGGTCGACGGCGAGACGGGCGTCGTGAAGATCCTCAAGTACGCGATCGCCTACGACATCGGCCGGGCGGTCAACCCGATGATCGTCGACGGCCAGCTGGTGGGTGCGCTCGCCCAGGGCATCGGCGGCGCGCTGTACGAGGAGCTGGTCTACGACGGGCAGGGGCAGCTCCTCACCAGCACGTTCATGGACTACCTGCTGCCGACGGTGATGGAGATGCCGGAGTCGACGGCCGTTCGCATCCTGGAGGAGACGCCGACGCCGCTCAACCCGCTCGGGGCGAAGGGCGCCGGTGAGGGGGGCAGCTCGGGGTGCGGGGGCGCGATCGCCAACGCCGTGGCCGACGCGCTGGCGCCGCTGGGCGTGTCGATCACCGCCCTGCCGCTGTCGCCCGACCGGCTGTCGGCGCTGCTGCGCGACGCCCGGGAGGACGCCTCCTGATGGCCGCGCGCTACGTCAGCCGCAGCGTCAAGCGGACGGAGGACCCGCCGCTCTTGATGGGGCGCGCGCACTTCATCGGCGACCTGCGCTTGCCCGGGCTGCTGGCGGTGGCGTTCCTCCGCAGCCCCCACGCCCACGCGCGGATCGGCGGCATCGACGCCGGCGGCGCGCTCGCGATGCCGGGCGTCGAGGCCGTCGTCACCGGGGCCGATCTCGCCCCCACGACGAAGCCGGTCCGGGCGGTGATGAGCGGAGCCGGCTACAAGGAGACGGGCTGGCCGGCGCTGGCGCTCGGCAAGGTCCGCTTCGCCGGCGAGCCGGTGGCGGCCGTGGTCGCCACCGACCAGTACCGGGCCGAGGACGCGCTGGAGGCGATCCAGGTCATCTGGGATCCGCTGCCCGCCGTCGCCGACGCCGAGGCGAGCCTGCGGCCGGGCGCGCCGCGGCTGCACGAGGAGCTGGCCGACAACGTCCTGTTCCACACGCATTTCGAGCACGGCCCCGTCGAGCAGGCGCTGGCCGCGGCCGACCTCCGGATCGCCGAGACGTTCCGCCACGGGCGCTGCTCGTCGGTGCCGATGGAGCCGCGCGGGGTGATGGCCGCGGTCGATCCGGTGGACGGCACGCTCATCGTGTGGGCCTCGTCGCAGTCGCCCCACCTCATGCGCAGCGGCCTCGCGGAGGCGATCGGCCTGCCCGACTCGCGCATCCGCGTGCTCTGTCCCAGCGTGGGGGGCGGCTTCGGACCGAAGATGCACCTCTACCCGGAGGACATCGTGGTCGCCCAGCTCGCCCGGCGGCTGCGCCGCCCGGTGCGCTGGCTGGAGGACCGCCGCGAGAATCTCCTGGCCAGCGCCCAGGCCCGCGACCACGTCAACCACGTGGAGATCGGCGCCCGGAAGGACGGCACGCTCGTCGCGCTGAGATCGACGCTGATCTGCGACTCCGGCGCCTACTCGGTCTATCCGGTCACGGCATCGCTGGAGCCATTGACGGCAGCGGGCATTCTGCCGGGCCCGTACACGCTGTCGGCGCTCGCCTACGACGCCTACGCGGTCGCGACGAACAAGTGCCCGGCCGGCGCGTATCGCGGCGTCGGCATGGCGCTGGGCACGTTCGTGCGCGAGCGGCTGGTGGACATGGTCGCGCGGCGGGTGGGGCTCGATCCCGCCGAGGTGCGGCGGCGCAACTTCGTCGCGGCGGCGGAGCTGCCCTTCGCGACCGCGTCGGGGCTCGTCATCGACAGCGGCGACCCCGCCCAGTCGCTCGAGCGCGCGCTGGCGGCCGCCGACTACGCGGCGCTGCGGGCCCGACCCCGCCGGACGCCCGGGGGGAAGTACCGCGGCGTCGGCGTGGCGGCCTATACGGAGTTCACCGGGATGGGGTCCGGGACCTTCCGGCGGCGCGGCATGCGGCAGGTCCCGGGCCACGACGCGGCCACCGTCCGCGTCGAGCCGAGCGGCGAGGTGCGCGGCTTCGTCAGCGCCGCCTCGCAGGGCCAGGGCCACGCCACCACGCTCGCCCAGGTGCTGGCCGACGAGCTGGGCGTCGACCTCGGCGCGGTCACCATCGTCGAGGGCGACACCGAGCGCTGCCCGCACGGCAGCGGCTCCTTCGCCAGCCGCAGCATGGTCGTGAGCGGCGGCGCCCTCGTCCTGGCCGCCCGGCGCGTGAGGGAGAAGATCGAGAAGATCGCCGCCCACATGCTGGAGGCCGCGCCCGCCGACCTGGCCATCGAGGGCGGCACCATCGCCGTGCGGGGGGCGCCGGGCCGGACGCTCACGGTCACCGACGTGGCCGGCCTCGCCTACCGGCCGGCGGGCGGCACGCTGCCGCCGGGCGTGGACCCGGCGCTGGAGGCGACCCAGTACTACGATCCGCCGCCCGCCACGTTCTCCAACGGCTCCCACGTGGCGGTCGTCGAGGTCGACCCCGAGACGGGGCAGGTGACCCTCGTGCGCCACGTCGTCGTGGAGGACTGCGGCCGCATCGTCAACCCGATGATCGTCGACGGCCAGACCCACGGCGCGGTCGCCCAGGGCATCGGCAACGCGCTCTACGAGGAGATCGCCTACGACGCCGCCGGCCAGCCGCTCACGACGACGTTCATGGACTACCTGATCCCGGGGGCCCTGGACGTGCCGCCCCTGGCCATCGTCCACATGGAGACGCCGCCCGCGGTCAGCGTGAGCGGCTTCAAGGGCATGGCCGAGGGCGGGACGATCGGCTCGACGGCGGCGATCGCCAACGCCGTGGCCGACGCGCTGGCCCCGCTCGGCATCGAGGTGCGCGAGCTGCCCCTGACCCCCGACCGCGTCCATCGCCTCATCAAGGAGAAACAGGGAGACCAGTCATGAGGAAAGCGTTTGTCGTGTTCAGCGTGGTGGTGGCCGCGTGCGTGGCGGCGATGGCGGTCGCCCCGCCGGCGCCCGGCCAGGACCTCATCAAGGTCAAGTTCGGCCGCCTGGCGTTCCCGTCGCTGTCGACGCTGATGGTCGACATCGTGAAGGACCAGGGGCTCGACCGGAAGCACGGCCTCGACGTCCAGCCCGTGACCCTGGGCGCCATCTCGGCCTACTACGCCGCGGTGGCCACCGGGGAAGTCGACATGCTGCCGGCCGGGCCGCACGTCCTGCAGAAGATGCGGCTGGAGGGCGTGCCGATCACGGCCGCGCTCACCTACGCGCGGCTCAACGCGCTCACGGTGATCACCGGCGATCCGGCCATCAAGACGATCGCCGACCTCAAGGGCCGCACCATCGCCGCCGACATGGGCTCGTCGGAGTACCAGATCCTGGCGCTCTACGGCAAGAGCCAGGGCGTGGTCTTCGGCAAGGACGTCACCGTGGTCCAGGCCGGCCCGCCGCTGGCGCGCACCCAGCTGCAGGCCAAGCGCGTCGACGCGGCGATGACCTGGGAGCCGGCGGCGACGCTCACGCTGCGCGACAATCCGCAGTACCGCACCATCTTCGCCGGCGACACCGCCTGGAAGGCGATCGCCAAGGCGGACGGCTGGGAGCTGGTCGTGGCGATGCGCGAGGACTTCCTGAAGCGGAGTCCCGACGCGGTCGGCCGGCTGCTCCGCATGTTCCAGGACGGCCAGCGCTTCATCAAGACGAACCTCGACGACGCCGACCGCATCGTCGCCGCCAGCATCAAGCTCCCGCCCGGCATCATGAAGGAGGCGGTCTCGTCCGGCCGGCTGGTCTACGACGTGCAGCCGGCCTGGGAGGCGGAGCGCGCGGTGATCTGGGACATGTTCAAGGTGGCGGTGGACATCGGCTACTTGCCGAAGCTGCCCGACGAGGGCGCGATCTACAGGCCCTGAGCATGCCCCGCCCCGACGCGCCCGGCGGCGAGACGGTCGAGGCGCTGGAGGCGCGCGCCCCCTTCCGCTTTCCACGGGAGATGGTGGTGGGCCTCCTCGTCCTCGCCGCCGCCTGGGAGATCGTCTCCTGGTTCGTGCCGCCGTTCATCGTCCCCGGGTGGGGCCGGATCCTCACGAGCCTGGCCGGCCTGCCGCTCGACTTCGTCCTCGTCACCATGGCCCGGGTCATCGGCGCCCTGGTCGTGTCGTTCGCCCTCGGGCTGGCGCTGGCGGTGGCGATGTACGCCTCGTCGCCGGTCGAGCGCTACGGCCGGCCGTTCGTCCGGCTGCTGATGGCGGTGCCGGTCGTCTGCTGGATCCTGTTCGCGGTCCTGTGGTTCAGGTGGGTGGAGTTCCGCATCGCCTTCGTCCTGGTCGTGGTGTGCGCACCCGTCTTCCTGGTGGACGTGCTGGACGCCATGAAGGGCGTGTCCAGAGACCTGCGCGACATGCTGCGCTCGTTCCGCCCCACCCGCGCCCAGGTGTTCACCAAGCTCGTGCTGCCGGCCACGGTGCCGGCGATGCTGACGAGCTGGAAGATCAACCTGAGCCTGGCCATCCGGGTGGTCACCATCGCCGAGCTGGTGGGCGCGGTGACCGGCATCGGCTACGGCCTCGTGGTCGCCCAGGAGCTGTTCTCGGTCTCCGAGGTCTTCGCGTGGACCCTCATCCTGGTCGCGATCCTGTTCGTCGCCGAGGCGGTCCTGACCCTGGTGGAGGAGCGCGTGCTGCGCTGGCGCGCGTGAAGGGCGCGGGCGCCATCGAGGTGGCCGGGCTCCGCAAGGTCTTCCACCAGACCGGCACCGGCGAGGCCGTCGTGGCCATCGAGCGCCTGGACTTCGACATCCGCCAGGGCGACATGGTGGCGATCGTCGGCCAGACGGGCTGCGGCAAGTCGACGTTCCTCAACATCCTCATCGGGCTCGACCGGCCCACCGAGGGCCGCGTCGCCATCGGCGGCCGCGCGCCCTACGACGAGTTCGACCACTTCCGGGGCGTGCTGGCGGCCGTGTTCCAGCAGGACCGGCTGCTGCCGTGGCGCACCGCGCTCGACAACGTGCGCCTGCCGCTCGAGCTGCTCGGCCGCGACCCCCGCAAGCAGGTGGAGCGCGCCCGCGCGTGGCTGGACCGGCTCGGCCTGG
>Ga0214472_10009501_pt1 | contig 10129 bp, 11 predicted proteins | sample RVTome_6_FD_207662 | JGI IMG/M metagenome (GOLD analysis project Ga0214472, IMG submission 207662) | Soil microbial communities from uranium-contaminated site in the Upper Colorado River Basin, Wyoming, United States - RVT140D175 | ecosystem: Environmental > Terrestrial > Soil > Contaminated >...
GCGGTTACAGGCCCGCACGGTCAGTCGAACAACACCACGCACTTCAGCGACTCGCCGGCCTTCGACGTCAACCGGAACGCCTCGTCCGCCTTTTCGAGCGGGAAGGTATGCGTGATGAGCTTGCCGACCGGGATGCCGCCCTCGGCCAGGTGTCCGAGCGCCTCCCTCGTGTCGTTCGGGCCGCAGGAGTAGCTCTGCACTATCGTTATCTCGTTGAAGTAGAGCTGGTTCGGGTTTATCTTGAGAGTATCGCCGGGCGGCGTCGGGGTGAAGAAGAGCACGGTCGAGCCCGGCCCCGCGCACGACAGGCCCTGCGCCATGGCGGGCACGCTGCCCGGCCCGACAACCACCTTGTCCGCGCCGTCGCCGCGCGTCAGCTTCATCATCCGCTCCCTGGAGTGCTCCTCGGTTATGTCCACCACGTCGTCCGCGCCCACGTCGAGCGCCTTCGCAAGCCGGTAGGGCACCATGTCCACGCCAATTACCTTGGACGCTCCCATGAGTTTCGCCATGACGACGAAGAGTATGCCCATTATGCCAAGGCCGATGACAAGCACACGGTCGCCCTTGTTTATGGTCATGCGCCTGATGCCCTTGACCACGCAGGCGAGCGGCTCCACCAGCGTCCCGCCCAGAAAGTCCACGCTCTCCGGCAGTACCAGTGTGTCTTTTTCGAGGTTCAGCGCCGGAACCTTCACGTATTCGGCCAGCCCGCCCGGCACTATCATCGAGCGCTTCCACGCCTCGCAAAGTACGTAGTCGCCCCTTTTGCAGTATGCGCAGTTCATGCATGGCGCATGGTGGTGCATGAACACCCTGTCGCCCACGCTGAAGCCCTTGACTCCATCCCCGAGCGCGACTATCTCGCCGGCCGGTTCGTGGCCAAGCACGAGCGGCGCCTTTTTCTCGATGTACCAGGGCATGACGTCGCCGCTGCATATCCCGCATGCGCGCATCTTCACAAGCGCCTCCCCTTTTTCTATGCCGGGGATGCCCCAGTTCTCTATCCTGATGTCGTTGAAGGAGTGAAGTACCGCGACTTTCAATGTGCGTTCTTTCAGGGGATGATTGCGTATTTGATGCCGGCCCCGGCTTCCAACCGCTTGAATGCGGTCACGAGCTCGTCCAGAGGGTACTCGCCGGTGATGAGCGGCTTGACGTCGATGACGCCGCCGGAAAGCATGTCGTACGCCTTCTTTACGTCGGCCGGGGAGAAGTGGAACGCGCCCACCAATGATATCTCGTCGTAGTGGACCCTCGCGGTGTCGAAGCATGCGGTGGCGCCCTGCGGGCATCCGCCGAAAAGCATGACCGTGCCGCCCTTCCTGGCCAGCATGGGCGCGAACTCCCAGACCTCGGTGCTGCCGGTCGCCTCGATGACGAGGTCCGCCCCGATGCCGTCGGTCGCTTCCATGACCTTCCACGCCAGGTCTTCGAGCTTGGTGTCCACAACAAAGTCCGCGCCGAGCCTGCCCGCAACCTCGAGCCTCTCGGAGTTCCGGCCCGCGACCACGACCTTCTTCCCCGCCGCCTTGTTCGTCATGAGGTGGAGCAGCCCTATCGGGCCCGCGCCCAGCACCAGCACGTTGTCGTACGGGTAGTGCCTTATGATGTCCTGCCCATGCACCACGCAGGCGAGAGGCTCCAGCATGGCGGCCTCGGCGTAGGACAGGTCCTCCGGCTTTTTGTAAAGGTTCTGGCGGACTATGGCGGCTGGCAGCTTAAGGTACTCCGCGTATGCTCCCAGTACCTTGTATTCCATGGCCGAGTCGCAGAGGTTATGCCTTCCGCGCAAACAGTTGGCGCATGTCCCGCAGGGAGCGGTGTGCACCCCCATCACGGGCATGCCCGGTGTAAAGCCCTCGACGCCCTCGCCTGTCGAGTGTATGTCTCCCGAGAACTCGTGGCCAAGCGGTGACGGCATCGGTATCTTCGGGTGGCCGCGCTTGAACGCCTTCAGGTCGGTCCCGCACGTGAGCGCGGTCCTTACCCGGATAACCACCTCGCCCGGCCCCGGTTCGGGGATGGGTGTCTTGGCGGATATCTCGATAAGGCCCGGTGTTATGAGCATGGCGGATTTCATGGGTATAAATATACCAGACAATCACGGGGTAATAAAGGAAAAACTTCGTGTCCCCGCACCCGCGGGGATTTGGAGTCCCCTCACCCCCAACCCCCTCTCCCGCGAGGCGAGGGGGGGATTTACCAAGAACCCCGGAGGCGTTATCCGGGCGGCCAAAACCCCGAGCCGTCCAGGGCCATCATCGCGCAGTTCATAAAGCACCGAGAGGTTTGACCCCTGGACACGTCCGGCGACTGTTTTGGCCCGAGGGTAATGCCTCCAAAAAAAGCAACCCTCACCCCCAGCCCCTCTCCCATGAGAGGGAGAGGGGAGATTCCCCGGCTTCGCAGGAATGACAATAATATTTTCCCGGAAACAAAAAGGCGCCCCGCATATGCGGGGCGCCCTGGGTAACGATATTCAGGCCCTCTTGGTCCTCTTCTTCCTGGCCTCTATCTGCTTTCTCTTCTTCTTGACGCTCGGCTTTTCATAGTACTTGCGCTTCTTGAGCTCTTTCAACAGACCCTCTTTGGCCATCTGTCTCTTGAGTATCTTCAAGGCCTTTTCAACCTGGCCATCCTGTACCCTAACTTCCAAACCTGATCACCCTTCCTGGATTCGAATTTGCGGACATAATGAAATGTCGGACGCATGCATCGGGCGATAAGAAGAAACCAGGTTGTATGCCCCCTGTAGCCTCTTGCCCACCTGCTGAGACAGAGGGAATTTCCACCCTCTATCACCGGATTGTTTTATATATCACGATATAAGGGGCAAAGTCAAGCGTTTTTAATAACGGAAAAACGATTTATTTCGGGGGGTCTCGGAACCCTGATGACAGCAGTTCCGCTTATGTTGTCATCTATCCGGGACGGTGGCTGGCGGGACAGGTTTTCGCGGGGATAACATGCGGTCGCCACACGGCAATTTAAACCTTGCAAACCACCGCCGTTTATGGTATTTTTCAAGATTCATCAGGTGCGGTTTGACGTGGATATAAGGGGGGATACGCCCATGAAGATTACCATTAACGAGGTCGAGCACGTCGCGGCGCTCTCAAGGCTGGAGTTCACCCAGGCCGAAAAAGAGCTGTTCAGGGGCCAGATGGACGCCATCCTTAGCTACATCGACAAGCTCGGCGAACTGGACACCACCGGCGTCGAGCCGACGTCGCACGTGCTTCCCATCACCAACGTGATGAGGGAGGATAAGGTCAGACAGTCCCTTTCTCCGGACGATGCGCTCGCAAACGCGCCGGAGCGTTCCGGCAGTTTCTACAGGGTGCCGAAGATTATCGAGTAGGGGTTTTTTGAGGAGGTATTAACGATGTTCCGCATTATGCTCCGGTCGAAGATACACCGCGCGACGGTTACCGAGGCCGAGCTTGAGTACGAGGGGAGCCTTACGCTCGACAAGGACCTGATGGACGCGGCCGGGATGGTCCCGTTCGAGCAGGTGAAGCTTTCCAACCTGAACAACGGCGAGCGGTTCGAGACATATGTCATACCGGGCAAACGCGGCTCCGGCGTGGTCTGCCTGAACGGGCCGACTGCCAGGAAGGGCGCGGTCGGCGACAAGGTGATCATCTTCTGCTACGAGGGGTACACCCAGGAAGAGATGGAGGCATTCCAGCCGATTATAGTACAGGTCGACGCCAGGAACCGTATAATCAAAAAGAGCAAATAACCAACCTTCGGGAGGAGCAGCACTTGGACCTCTACAGGCTTACCCTGCACGAGACAAGGGAACTCATAAAGAAAAAAGAGATAACGGCGAAGGACGCGGTATTCGCGTACACGCGCCGCATCGGCCAGGTCGAGGGCAAGGTCAAGGCGTTCAACACACTGACCGCCAACGCTACCATCTCGATGATGGAGGAGGCGGACAGGGCAATCGAGGCGGGCGACATAAGGCCCCTGACCGGCATAGCGCTCGCGGTCAAGGACAACATGTGCACGAAGGGCATAAAGACCACGTGCTCCTCGAAGATGCTCGAAAACTTCGTCCCGCCCTATGAGTCAACCGCTACAACGAAACTCAAAGACGCGGGCTACGTGCTTGTCGGCAAGACGAACATGGACGAGTTCGCGATGGGCTCGTCCACCGAGAACTCCGCGTTCGAGATAACACGCAACCCCTGGGATTTGGAGAGGATACCGGGCGGGTCTTCCGGAGGCTCCGCGGCGGCGGTCGCGGCCGACCTCTGCTGCGCCGCGCTCGGCTCGGACACCGGCGGCTCCATACGCCAGCCCGCGGCGTGCTGCGGCGTGGTCGGGTTGAAGCCCACGTATGGCAGGGTATCCCGTTACGGGCTCGTCGCGTTCGCATCCTCTCTCGACCAGATAGGCCCCATCACGAAGGACGTCGAGGACGCGGCCATCATGATGAACGTGATAGGCGGCCACGACAGGCTCGACTCCACGTCCGCGGACGTACCGCTCCCTGACTTCACCGCAAATCTGAAGGGCGGCGTCAAGGGGCTGAAAGTCGGCATCCCGAAGGAGTACTTCATCGAGGGCATGGACCCGGAGGTGGAGGGCGCGGTCAGGGAGGCCATCAAGGTGATGGAGGGCATGGGCGCCGAGGTCGTCGAGGTGACGCTCCCGCACACGGACTACGCGGTCGCGACGTACTACATACTCGCGACATCCGAGGCAAGCTCCAACCTCGCGCGTTACGACGGGGTGAAGTACGGCTTCCGCTCCAGGGAGCACACCGACCTGCTCGACATGTACAGGAAGTCCCGCTCGCAGGGCTTCGGCCCGGAGGTCAGGCGCAGGATAATGCTCGGGACCTACGCGCTTTCGTCGGGCTATTACGACGCATACTACAAAAAGGCGCAGCAGGTCAGGACTCTCATAAAGCGCGACTTCGACGATGCGTTCAGGTCCGTGGACGTGATACTCACACCGACCGCGCCTACGCCCGCGTTCAAGATAGGCGAGAAGTCCTCCGACCCGCTCCAGATGTACCTGTCGGACATATTCACGATAAGCGTGAACCTCGCCGGCATACCGGGGCTCTCGATGCCGTGCGGCTTCACAACCTCCGGCCTGCCGATAGGGTTGCAGGTGTTAGGACGGCATTTCGACGAGGAGACTGTGCTGAAGGCAGCGTGGGCGTACGAGCAGGCGACGGACTGGCACACGAGGAAACCCGCCTTATAAGAGCTTCTCGCCCTCACCCCTTGCCCCTCTCCCACAAGTGGGCGAGGGGTCAAGGAAAAGGAAAATGCAGGTTGATTTAAAGGCGGTGGTGCTCTTGGATGAGAGGGTTGTCAAGGATGCTGCCCGCAGGTTGCGAAGGGAGCAGACCCCTTCCGAGGATTTATTGTGGGAATGTCTCAGGGACAGGCGGCTCGGCCATAAGTTCAGGAGACAGCAGGTTATTGGAAGGTTTGTAGCTGACTTTTTATGTAAGGAGAAACGGCTTGTAATAGAACTCGACGGCGGGGTACATCTGACTCAACGAGAACGGGATGCCGAGCGGGACCGTTACCTGAAAGAGTACGGATATGAAGTAGTACGGTTCAGGAACGAAGAAGTGACAGGCGACATAAATGCCGTGCTTGATACAATAGCCGAAAAGTTGGACGGGTCTCCAAGTTCTTTTAAATATAGGCCCCCTACCTAAACCCCTCGCCCACTTGTGGGAGAGGGGCAGGGGGTGAGGGCGGTAACGGGCAAACTCCAGCGGGAATCCAGCGGCTTTGATTGTTGTTTCTGATTGTCATCCCGAGCGCAGTCGAGGGATCTGTTTTTAGTAGACATGTAGGGTGCGCTCTGCGCACCTTACCTTAAATTATTTATTGAATAACATTACACGCTATGGAAAGGTGCGCTAAGCGCACCCTACATTAATACCCCAAGAGGATTCATAAATGAACTACGAAGCCGTAATCGGCCTTGAGGTGCACGCGCAGTTAAAGACCAAGTCGAAGATATTCTGTGGGTGCTCGACCCAGTTCGGCTCGGAGCCGAACTCCCAGACCTGCCAGGTCTGCATCGGCATGCCGGGCGTGCTGCCGGTGCTGAACAAGACCGCGATGGAGTACATCATAAAGACGGGCTTGGCGGTAGGCTCCACCATACCGCCGATGTCCCGGTTCGCGCGGAAGAACTACTTCTACCCGGACCTCCCGAAGGGCTACCAGATATCCCAGTTTGAGCTGCCGGTCTGCGAAGGCGGCCACGTCGAGATTATCGTGGACGGGGAGCTAAGGCGCATCGGGCTCACCCGCATACACCTTGAAGAGGACGCGGGCAAGAACCTGCACGAGGGCATCGAGGGCGCCTCCCACGTCGACCTGAACCGCACCGGCGTCCCGCTCATGGAGATAGTGTCCGAGCCGGACTTGCGGACGCCCGAAGAGGCCGCCGAGTACATGCGCAAGCTCAGGAACATCCTCCGCTACATAGACGTCTGCGACGGCAACATGGAAGAGGGGTCGCTGCGCTGCGACGCGAACGTGTCCATAAGACCAGTCGGCCGGGAGAAGTTCGGCACCCGCGCGGAGCTGAAGAACATGAACTCGTTCAAGAACGTCGCCAAGGCGATCGAGTACGAGATACGCCGCCAGACCCAGATACTGGAGGACGGCGGCACGGTCATCCAGGAGACAAGGCTGTGGGACGCGAACCAGAACATCACCCAGTCCATGCGCGGCAAGGAAGAGGCCCACGACTACCGGTACTTCCCCGACCCGGACCTGGTGCCGGTGACGGTATCGGACGAATGGCGCGAATCCATACGCGCGACGCTCCCGGAGCTTCCGGACGCGAAAAGGGAGCGGTTCGCAAGTGAGTACGGGATACCGGAGTACGACGCGGCGGTCCTGACCGAGTCACGCGCCATGGGGGGGTACTTCGAGGAGACCGCTAAACTCTCGGGCGCTCCCAAGCTCGCGTCCAACTGGATAATGGGCGACGTGATGCGCGAGCTGAAGAACGACGGCATCGAGGTCGAGGCATGCCCGCTTGAACCCGGACGGCTGGCCGGCATGCTTAAGCTTATCGAGGACAACACCATCTCCGGCAAGATAGCGAAGACCGTGTTCGAGGAGATATACCGCTCCGGCAAGGACGCCGCAACGGTCGTCAAGGAGAAGGGCCTGGTACAGATTACCGACGAGGGTGCTATAATAAAGGTCATAGACGACGTCATCGCGGCCAACCCTGACAAGGCTGCGGAGTACCGGTCAGGCAAGGACAAGCTTTTCGGCTTCTTCGTGGGGCAGGTGATGAAGGCATCGGGCGGCAAGGCCAACCCTGCCAAGGTCAACGAACTCTTGAAGGAGAAACTAAAATGAAAATGGCGGCGGTATTTGTCGCGGCCCTTGTAATGCTCGCCGGGTGCGGGCATACCACGGAGCCGCTCTTCGGCAAGTACGACGCGGTTGACTACCGGGAACACAAGCACACGATATGGATCAAGGTAAACTGGGACTACACGCGCCCGGACGCGGACACCATAGTTGCCGAGGGGTACGTCGAGCCTTACAATAAGGGAGACGGGCTCAGGGACGTAAGGCTCGAGCTTGTCGGGCTGGACGACGCGGGCGAGGTCGTCAACTCGACCAACGGGATTCCCAAGGACACGGTCATAATATCGCCGATAGACCAGTCGCCCTTCCGCATAACCATGCGGCTGAACGGCAGGGAAAAACGGTTCACCATACGCGGCAGCTATTACTACATGGTGGACGAAAAGCGTGGCTCGCCGGGGTCGTCACACTACGGCGCCATACCGCTCGGTCCGGACCAGGTTCAGGATTAATATAGAGGGGCACGGATGGCTAACATTCAGGACAACGAGACGCACTTCACATACCATGCAAACGTGGGGAGCATAAGCGACACGTTCTTTTACTTCACGCACTGGTACGGAGGCAACTACGTACTCGTGACGCTGGTCCGCGGGGTACCCGCCGCGAAGAACGCGGACTGGCTTACCTACCTTGACGCCAGGGAGATTACGCACGAGGTAATCGGGGACGCATGCCTTATATTGCCCGAGTCCACAGAGCAGCTTTTCGTGGACGAGGCCACGTTCGACGGCATCGCTGAAATATATGTATGCCATATAAGGCCGGACACGGACACCGTCCCGAATACCACCTACCCGGCCGACAAGTACAACTTCGACGACGAGCCTCCGGCCGGGTTCCTGGACGGCATCAGGAAGCTCGACGCTCTCGTGTACATGTCCGGCGGCCGCGGGGTCAACATAGCGCACAAGGTCAAGGAAGAGATCATATTCTACGTCAGGGAGCTGTCCCTGGGCGCATGAGCCGTCCTGGGTATTCCCGCCGGTTACCATTTTCCGCTGATATTTCTATGTCAAGAGGGGTGCATAATGGAGATTAAAGTTACGTCCGGCGATATCCTTTCGCAGAAGTCAGATGCCGCGGTGCTTTTTTCTTTCGAGGACGAAAAGCCGGATGGTGCGGCCGCGCGGCTGGACAAGACTTTCGGCGGGATAATCGCCGTAGCGATGAAGTCCGGGGAGTTCACGGGCAAACTCGCGGAAACGTTCCTGCTGCACGCCGGGCCGCACATGGGCGGCGGGCCAGCGAAGGTGATGCTCGTGGGCCTGGGGAAGCGCGAAAAGTTCAGGCCGGACAACGTCAGGAGGGCGGCAGGCAAGGCCGCGACATCTCTCCGTTCGATAGGCGTGAAGACGGCGGCATTCGAGGTGGTTGAGTACGAAGGGCTTTCCGCTGTGGACGTCTCCGGGCTATTGGCCGAGGGCGCGCTGCTCGGGCTGTACACATACGACGAGTTCAGGGCAAAGGACCCGAAGAAGAAGGAACTCGGCTCAATCACGCTTGTCCTGAAGGACAAGGCTTCGGAAAAACTTGCACGGAAGGTCACGGAGTCCGTGCGCATCGTGGCCGAGTCGGTCTCTTTTGCAAAAGACATGATCAACGCGCCGTCCAACGAGATGACCCCCGCGATAATGGCCGAACGGGCGAAGAGGGCGGCGAAAGAGACCGGGTTCAAGCTGACGGTGCTCGATACCTCCGACTGCAGGAAGCTCAAGATGGGCGCGTACCTGGGCGTGGCGCAGGGCTCGGCCCAGCCGCCCAAGTTCATCGTAATGGAGCATAACGGCGGGAAGAAAGGCGCGCGGCCGGTCGTCCTTGTCGGCAAGGCGATAACGTTCGATACCGGCGGCATCTCGATAAAGCCCGTGGCCGGCATGGAGAAGATGAAGTACGACATGGCGGGCGGCGCGGCCGTAATAGGCACGCTCCGCGCGGCAGCCGCGCTGAAGCTCCCGGTGAACGTCGTCGGGATTGTTCCCGCGGCCGAGAACATGCCCTCCGGCTCCGCGTGCAAGCCGGGCGACATAGTACGCGCTATGAACGGAAAGACCGTCGAGATAATATCCACGGACGCCGAGGGGCGGATGGTGCTCGCGGACGCGCTCTGCTACTCGGAGAGGTACAAGCCGAAGGCTATCGTCGACATCGCCACCCTTACGGGCGGCTGCGTCGTCGCGCTTGGCGAGCTCGCCATCGGGCTGATGGGTAACAACGAGGGGGTCATAAACGGGCTGAAGGGTGCGGGCGAGGCGACGTTCGAGCGTGTGTGGGAGCTTCCCATGTGGGACGAGTACCTGGACTCGATGAAGGGCGACGTGTCCGACCTGAAGAACGCGGGCGGCAGGGACGCGCAGACCGTGACGGCCGGCAAGTTCATCGAGGAGTTCGTTCCGAAGGGCACACCCTGGGCGCACCTCGACATCGCGGGCACCGCGTGGGAGGAGAAGGGCCAGCCATACATCCCTAAGGGCGCGCGCGGGACAGGGGTCAGGCTTCTCCTGCACTACCTGGCTGCAGGGGAGTAGGCCCAGCGGGTATGACGACATAAATACAAAGGGCCGACACATGGGTCGGCCCCTACAAGTTGTATTTCCCGGCTTTCCAGGACCCCGGAGGCGCTATCCGCAACCCCCACCTGCCCCTTCGGGGCATCCTCCCCCGCAGGTGGGGAGGATAATTGGAAGGTAGAAATTATAGGGCCCAAAACCCGGAGCCGTCCAGGGCCATCATCATGCGGGGCT
>Ga0214472_10009502_pt1 | contig 10129 bp, 10 predicted proteins | sample RVTome_6_FD_207662 | JGI IMG/M metagenome (GOLD analysis project Ga0214472, IMG submission 207662) | Soil microbial communities from uranium-contaminated site in the Upper Colorado River Basin, Wyoming, United States - RVT140D175 | ecosystem: Environmental > Terrestrial > Soil > Contaminated >...
TTGGTTAGGGTTCGCTTCCGCTATCAGGCACCTGACCCTGGCCTTGGAGATTGATGCCTTCCGCATCGGGCCTGCGTCGATTGAAAAAAAACAGGAAGGTGCCCAGCCAGCTCATCCACCACAAAAGATTGATGGTGAGCGAGGCTACCTATGTATTGGGTCCCTTATCCATAAGAATTACGCAACCAACCAGAAAGGTGGGAATCCAGAAATACATCCGCCCTCCTCTCTTTTTAACAATTATGGCTAACGTCAAGGCCAAAATAATGAGAACCAACTAAAATTTTCCCGCTTTGGGATCCAGCATGGATTCCTCCTGCATTCTCTGCCTGGCGGGTAATATTGCGCAGGCCTCCTTGCAACCAAAGAAGCGACTGAGTAAATGGCGGTTGCGGCTGACCCATGCATAGACTTTTTCAGCCACCCAAATAACCCCTGGAATCCAGAGAAAGAGCGCCATGGGCACGCCCAAAACCAGACGCATACCGATGAAGCGCAAGGCGCGCGCGCCCCGGTAGATTTTCCCCTTGCGTGAAACACAGTGAATGGCTTCCAAGAGATTCTCCCGCGAGATTCCCGGCGCTAATTCTGAAGCCTTTGGATGACTGATAGGGATCATGGTGAGTTTGTTAAACCAATCCATCCATGTCAGACCACGCATCTGAAAGGTGCACATGGGGCAACCGTCATCGTAAAGCAGTGCATGGGATTCTAAGCTCATGAGTTCCCTCCTCATTTATCCAAAAACCCTATCCCGCCGGTTTTCCAAGGTCGCGACTCAAAGCCACAGCCATCATGACATAAAAGTTTGTGGTTATGAACAGAACCTGGCCAACGCATGCTCAAATCCAAACATCATTGGGGGCATGAAGATCGCTGGGTTCGTCGCCGGTATTCACGACACCGCGGGGTTCGATGAGCATCACGTGGCATTCTTCATCAGCCACGGGTTTGTGGGTCACGCCTTTGGGTACCACGAACATTTCTCCGGGACCTAGAGCAACCTCCCGGTCTTTGAGCAAAATTCGCAGTTTACCCTCAAGAACCAGGAACACTTCATCCGTATCTGGATGGTCGTGCCATACGAACTCACCCTTCATCTTTGCCAGTTTGAACTGGTAGTCGTTCATTTCCGCCACCACTTTGGGTTGCCAGTATTCCGAGAATAAACTCAGTTTTTCAGCCAAATTCAGTTTGTTCTGCATCTTGATCCTCCCGTTTGTTCCATTTCCCCAGCCAGCTTTACTCCAGAAGCCCCACTGCGCCAAGACACGCTTTTCCCAGCGGAACCCGTTCCTGAGCCTGTTCGGCGTTCACGATATCCACATTTAATGCAAAAACATAAACCTCTGTTCCCTTTTCCAACCACCCTACCCACCAGCCAATGCCAGGCGTAGGTGCGGTGGTCCATCCCGTTTTCGCAAATAGCTTCCAGCCAGGTCCTTGATCCAGAAACAGAATATCTTTCACAACCCTCTGGACTTCTTTGGGGACCGGGAGTTCTTCCCGAATGAGACGGGTCAGAAAACCCAGTTGTTCCATTGGAGAAATTTTCAGGGGGCCCGCTAACCAAAACAAATCCAATTGGTCGCCAATATCCTGGTTCCCGTACTCGAGCACTTTCAGCATGGCCTGCATATCCTTTTCGCCAATGCGGCGGGCCAGACCTCGATAGACCGGAACGTTAGATACCTTAATGGCATCCCGCAAGCTCATATCCTGCTCCCAGACCTTCACGGGCTGCGATTGTCCCCCGTAGGGAAGCACCTCATCGACATCCTTAACTGCACCCACCGTCAAACCAATGATGGAATTGGCGATCTTGAAAGTTGAAGCTGGAATGAATTGCGTTTGTGCGCGCTTTGAATTCCAACCCCAAAGTTCCTGGTTACCCAGATTCTGAACCACAAAACACCCTTCAAAGCCACGGGACTGGAGAACCTCTCCCAACGCCTCGCGATCCTGCCAAACGGGACTTTGGCCAAAAAGTGGCTCTCCTATCAAAACCAGGGTCAAGATGCCAAAGAGAATATTTCGTCTTTCCTCACGTGCTGAATGCATGCAAACCTTTCCGTCAATCTTTTTGAAATGTCGTACACCCATCAAAGCGATATGGGGAGATCACAAATAACCGGATTTTGGTGACCCCATAGTTTTGGGAATCTCCAGGGCAATCGTTCAGGAAGATGTTCCAAAGCGTTTGGAATCTTCAGGACAGGCAGAGGGGACGTGAATCGCTCCAAAATGGGATTAAAGGGCATACGTTGGCTGGTGGCTTTTGATCTCCCATTTTCAACTTTTACCTACCTTAACTTCAACCCTCGCGCTTAAAGACCTGGTGATTGCCAGGTGCCCAGGTAGAGCCACCATCGTCGCTGTATTCCATTTTGGATTCAAAACCAGAGCTTGTGACATTGTAGCGTGTGAATCGCAACTGCCTTTCTTTGCCTTCAGGCACGGAGAAAGGTTTGGTGGTGCGGTAGTTTTGACCCAGCGGCCCCGTCATGACCCAAAGTTTCCCGTCCTTCCCCACCGATACCATTTCAATAAGCTGCTCTGCCTCGTTGATGTAAAAAAGAATGCCCGCCGCCATATCCAGTTCGGGAATAGCTGTTTTCCCCATGACCACCCGCTTTGGCACCACCCATTCAAAGGCGTAACTGCCCGCCACAACCTTGGCGACGCTGCCGTCGGTATTTAAAAACTCCGTCGTCACTTGCCAGACACCAATGCTATCTGCCAGTTCCTTTTCCGACATGGCCAAAGGTGAAGAATCTTTCCCTTGTTGGGCATAGAGCAAAGAAGAACAAAGGCTTAGCAGGACCCAGAATGGTTTCATTATTTCACCTCGCATCCTCAATATAGTTGGATAGTATTATCGCCGTACAAGTGCGCCAGGTTTCTGACTTTTAGCCAACACTTTCTTTAAGGTTTACCTGGGTTCGCCTGGGCATTTTTTCAAGGGCAAAAAACGTAGGCCGCTATAGATTCGTGCGGTTTCCGCGTGGTTTCCTCACCTTCTTTTTGCTTGGGAAATCCAAGTCCCGCCTGTAGTATTTGACACCTTGCATGCATGGCTTTTCCCAATACATCCACCGTCGATCCCTGGACGTTATCTTCTTTAAACAAAGGAGCTTCTCCGTGTCAAACACAACGCTTCTCATTCAACCTGGCAGCTTTGATTCCCCCAAGCATTTTTACCCTAAGGTACTCAATGCCAGCATTCATCCCATGGTGCAGGGTTTCCTCAACATGTCCAATGATCAAATCGAGGAACGCTTTTGCCATCTCCACCCTGAAGTGAATCGCGCCAAACTCAAAGAGGTTTTCAATTTCAAGCCCAAACACCTTTCCTGGAGTGGCGCAGACCTGTTTTGTGTTGTGAATGAAAAAGGTCAGCGCAAAATGATGCTGGTGGAACTGAATTCGTGCCCCTCCGGGCAAAAATCTATGCCCTGGGCAGAAGAGTTTCGAGAAACTGGCGGTTATCTCGAGTTGTTAAAGCGCTCCTTCCTGCCGCAATTGAAGCGGCGCACCCTGCCAAAAGGAAAACTGGCAGTCATCTATGATAAAAATTACATGGAAACCAGCGGTTATGCGGCAGCTTTGGCCGATCTCATGCAAACCCCTGTTTACCTGGTACCTTTTTTTAACAATGCAGAGCAACCATTGGCCCGCTTCGACCAAGGTGTGTTGCAGATACGCCACCAAGAAACATGGGTTCCCATTCGTGCGGCGTTTCGGTATGTCACCCAGAAACCATGGAACCGCATTCCGCCCAACACCAAAACCTATATTTACAACTCCACGCTTTCCTGCCTTGCCGGAGGCCGCAATAAACTCATGGCGGCCAAAGCTTACGACTTTCTGAATGCCGAGTTGAAATTCGACAAACTGGAGATCCGTACCCCGGAAACCATTTGGGACGTCAACCTGGAACAGGTCCCCCTTTGGGTAGAGCGCATGGGCGGTATCGCGGTGGTGAAAAACCCTTACAGCAACGCAGGCCAGGGTGTGTACACCATCACCAATAAAGGCGAGTTGGACCAGTTCATGGCTGAGGAACACAGTTATAAAAAATTCATTGTTCAGGCGTTGATTGGCAATTCCAACTGGAGTTCGCGGTCACGCGAGATTCTGTATCATGTGGGCACGGTCCCCAACAAAAAGCTACAGATTTTCGCAGCCGATGTGCGCATGATGGTGGGCTCTGGGCCAGGCGGCTTCTTTCCGGTTTCAATTTACGCGCGTCGCGCCGCCAAGCCTCTCACAAATGCCCTGGACCCCAGCGTAGCCTCTTGGGACATGCTGGGCACCAACCTGTCCTCTAAAAACGAAAACGGACAATGGATCACCGATCCTGGCAGACTGTACCTAATGGATCGTCGCGACTTTAACAAGCTTGGCATTGGCCTGGACGATTTGATTGAGGCCTATATTCAAACCATTCTTTCAACCATTGCCATCGACCGCATCGCCGATAGCCTTCTAACCTCCAAGGGCGTCTTCCGCAGGCGGTACTTCCGCACGCTTAACCCAGATCAAAACCTTGTAGAGGAGATTATGACCTGATGTTCAACCCCTTTAGCGCCAAAGGAACTAAACACGTGACCGATCTCAAACTGGATTCCTTGGGACCTGGCCTGCATAAATTGCTTTTACCTATGGCGCACGACGGGTTAGGTCGCGAATTGATTCTGCCCATTTTGGTGCTGAAAGGGAAAAAGTCTGGTCCATGCTTGGGAATTACCGCAGCAATTCACGGCAACGAGATCAATGGCATTCCCGTCATCCATCAATTAATTCACCGCATGGATGAAGAAAAACTTCGAGGAACGGTCGTCGCATTGCCAGTGGTCAACATTCCTGGCTTTCTAGCCCGCCAGCGCACCTTTGAAGACGACCAGGATCTCAACCGCATCATGCCAGGAAAAGCCACTGGAAATAACGCAGAAGTCTTCGCCCATCGCTTCTTTCACAAAGTGGTTACCAAATTCGATTACCTGGTAGATCTCCACACAGCCAGTACCGGTCGCATTAATTCCCTATATGTTCGCGCAGACCTCAGCCATAGCATTGCCCATCGCATGGCTGTACTCCAAAGACCCCAGATCATCCTGCACAACAAGGCCACCGACCGCAGTCTGCGCGGTTATGCCATGACCAAAGGGATTCCCTCCATTACCGTTGAGATTGGCGATCCCCATTTGTTTCAGCCCAAGATGATCGCACGTGCCCTGGTGGGCATTCGCGCATTGATGGGGGAACTGAAAATGATCCCAAAATCCAAAATTGCCATTAAAGAAATTCCCATCATGTGCAAATCCTCAGCGTGGATTTACACAGACCGGGGCGGCATCTTGCGCGTCAAACCCGAGCCGGCAGATTTCGTTGAAAAAAATTCCGTGATTGCCACGCTTCACAACCTTTTCGGCGGGCTGATTCACGAATACCGCGCCCCCCACGATGGCGTGGTGATTGGCAAAAGTGTCGATCCCGTTGCCTCTACCGGCTCGCGCATTCTACATCTGGGCGTCTTAACCAAAGACCCGCAAGCCTGTATGATCGACGGCATTTGCGAATAGCGGCAAGCATGCGTTCACATATTTCCACAAACCCGTTGCAGGCTAAGGAGCGGTGAAACCTTCGCTTCGACACATCTGCCCCATTTCCGCCCCAGGCAAAACGCCCAAACTGGAAGTCCTCGCTGGCCCGAATCCCGTGCTGAATCAATCTCAGGTATCGATTGGACCACTCGTCAGCACAGGCGCTGCATCCAGATCCTGGGCGTCCATCAGGAGTGCCACCTGCTGAAGGGTTGACAAAATCTGCGTCCGCTGCCATTCCTGAAGATTAGAAAATCGCAGTAAAAACCTTTCCTGAAGAAGAGACGGAACCCCTTCTATCAAGGATTGTCCCTTTTCAGATAACCCCACCATAATCCGTCGGCGGTCCTCCCTGTCGCGCACCCGGGTCACCAAACCCTTGTCATGCAGCCGGTGAAGGATCCCAGTGACGGTTGCATGAGAAAGCGAAACCCTTTGCGAAAGGACACTTACAGGTATTGGCTCTGAGGATTCCAACAATTCTCGCAACAAAAGCGCCTGAGATCCTGTGACGCAGTAATTGCTGACCATTTTCTTCGAGTGCAGGTCAATCGCGCGGATAATTTTCCTCAGGTTGCGCAGAACTTCATCCGAAAGATCCATTGCATCTCCCCCTTTTGAGTGCCATGAATGTATCTCAACTTCACCAGTCAGGCCTATCCTGAAAATTTGGGAAAATGACTTTAGGTAACTGCGTTCCTTCGACCCAGAAATCGCGCGAGAACATACACCATTAAAGGAACCAGAATGCCAGGCAGGACACTGTAAACACCCTGGGAAAAAGGACCGTTGTTCCAAACTACCACGGTTGTCAGACCTGAGACCATCATTGTCAACCCCTGCCCATTGGACAGGCTTCCGCCGAACAGCCTCACCAGGAGCAGCGGCCCCAGGATTGCTGCTAAAGCCGACCATGCAATAAGGACCAGGCTGAATACACCCTCACCGGCAAACATGGCCACCAACATGGAGAGCGTGGCAACCGCAAGCGTTGCCAACTTGCTTGAAACATAGGAGTTTTTAAAACGGGGGAACATATCTTGAGTCACTGCAGCCGAACACGACAAAATCTGGGAATCCGCCGTTGAAAGGGTAGCCGCAAACAGGGCTGCCAATATTAATCCCACCGCAATTTCCGGCAGAAGGGCCTGGGCCATATGGGGAAGCGCCGATTCCGCTTGCTGTACCAAAAGCGTACCTCCCAATTCGACAGAAACACCCTCTGGAATCACCGCCAGTTCGGGAAGGAGAACCCTCGCATACAACCCAATAACGGCTGAGCAAAACACAAAAGGGACAAAGGTTAAAAGATAAATTCTGCGCGTTTGTCTAAAGACATCCACCGACTTTAAAGCCATGGTTCGAATCAAAATATGCGGCGCACCAATCGCACCAAAGCCACCTGCCACAAATCCGAGAAAATAAAGCGGGAATCCAAGGGACATGTCACCGGGAAAGACTTCTGCCAATGCTGCATCTTGTGCATTTAAGCCCGCCACCAAATGATGGGGCCCGCCAACTTCATAAAGGGAAAAGCCCATCATCAATGCCATGCCTGCCATCATGACCCATGACTGTGCCGAGTCGGTCCAAATGGATGCCCGCAACCCGCCGGCAAAGCAATACAACACCACAATGGCGGTACCAATGCCAATGCCCAAATTCAAATCCAGGCCCAACAACCCGTGAAGTGCCGTCGCTCCAGCTTTCAGTTGGGCGCCGGCATACACTGCAAGGAACAAAAAAGTTACCAACCCTGCCGAAAATGCCAACGGACGAAGCATGGTTCCCTTTAAATCCGTTGCCAACAACGACGGCACCGAACAGGTTCCCGTTGCTCCCGAATATTGGCGAACGCGCCTGTGTACGAATATCCAGACCAAGGTGTCCCCAATGACCCAGGCAAGCGATAACCAGAGACTGCTGAGACCAAATCGATATGCAAACCCCACCAGGCCCACAAACGCATAGCCGCTATTGTTGGTGGCCATGGAAGACAAGGCCGTCAGCCATGGTGAAACACCGCGGCCAGCAACCAAATAATCTGTGGTGGAGCGCTTACTCCAGCGCGACGCACTGATCCCAATCAATGCAAATCCGAGAATAAAGACAAGAAAGCTCACCATGATCATTCAAAAATCTCCGTTACCGACCTAATGCCTGCCATTGATGTAGAACCTTAGACATCTAATTAAAATTACTTTGAATGCTAAGCAAATTAATCACTACCACACTTCCTTTTAAAACCGAATTCAATAAATGAAATCGAGTTTTTCTCAATGTTTACAATATAATTCATCATCTCTCACTAAGAATCTGGACGGTAGACATAACCAACCTATCTTGTTAAACTTTTCTATCCTAATCTTTTTTCTTTTGGGAAGGAGAAGAATTTTGAAACATTCGAAGTCGGTCATTGATTGGCTGGTATGTAAATTTGGAGGGTCTTCGGTCGCTACGGCTGAGAACTGGGAAAACATTTATAAAATCGTGGCCCAAAACCTCGCTCTTCAAAAACAGGTGGTGGTGGTTTGTTCAGCATTGAAAGGAATTACCGACGTGCTGAAGTCTGCCTTGGAGCGCGCCAGCAAAAATGCCTCGACCGATTTACAACTCGCAGAAATCAAAAACCGGCACTTTCAACTTGCCCATGCGCTCGGATTTGACGGCAGGGCTTTATTGAAGCAGCCCCTGGAATCGCTGGAAAAAGTACTCAAGGAGTGCGCAAAGTGTGGAAACACGCCGCCGCTACGTGCTCGCATTCTCTCTTACGGCGAAATTTTATCCACCCATTTAGGTGCCCATTACTTGGAACAAAAAGGGTTACCTGCACTATGGTGGGACGCCCGCGACCTCTTAGCGGCCACCGGACCAGCCCAAGGCCAGGGTGCTTATCTGCGTGCCAAATGTGAAGCTGCCGCGGATCCAAACCTTCAGGAACAGCTTTCAAGGGCGGGACAGCTCCACATCACGCAGGGATTTATCGTTCGAACATCCACCGGAGAAACCGCGCTCCTAGGCCGGGGTGGTTCAGACTGTTCGGCGGCCTATCTTGCGGCAAAGCTCGACGCCTCACGCCTGGAAATCTGGACCGATGTTCCCGGAATGTTCACGGCCAATCCACACCATATCCCCAATGCGAGAATCATTCGCAAGCTCTCGTATCAGGAAGCTGAAGCGCTGGCTATGACAGGTGCAAAAGTGTTGCAACCGCAATGCATTGCCCCAGCGCAGAAAAATAACATCCCTATTTTTATTAAATGGACACGTTATCCAGAAATGCCAGGGACCGAAATCCTGGAGGTGGAAAATTCCGAAGCACTTCCCGGGCTCCGTGCCCTCACTATGCGCAAGGATGTTTTTCTCATGCGCCGGGATGCCTTGCAGCCGGATACCTGGGAATTTTTAAAAGACATCATGAATCAGGAAGATGCAAACCATCTCCACCTGGCCTCCCTTTCCATCAACCAGCACACCATAGAAACCATCATCGACCCAATGCTCACACCCTTTAACCACCGCGACACACTTCGCATTCTCCGCGAACTTGAACAGCGCGCGAATGTTGAGTTAGAGACAGGCGTTTCTTCCCTGAGCCTGGTTGGCAACGACACAGATACACTCTATGAAGACCTGAAAGTTGCATTGGCCAATTTGAATCCTGGACAGTTGCGAACATTAGGAAGCGCGGGCAAAAACCACCTCTCACTGTATTTGGATTATCCACACATCGAAGAATTTCTTGGATCAATGCATCGGCTCCTTCTTGAGAACCATGCCGAGTGCCAGACCTTCGGCCCCACCTGGCATGAACTTTCCCAACCCAATTTCCTACCCGAAATTGGCCAGATCTCCTAAGACGAACCATGAATTCTCCGACAAACACTGCACTTACCTTTCACAATCCAAAACCAAGCGATGGCAGGCTCTTGTGGCAGTTGGTAAAAGACTCTGGCGTTTTGGATCTCAACTCCTGCTACGCCTACATTCTCCTTTGCGAGCATTTCTCTGAAACCTGTATGGTTGCCAAAGTGGGCGAACGATTGGTTGGATTTGTCACTGGGTATCGGCTCCCCAACCAGGCGAACACCTTGTTTATCTGGCAAGTGGCAGTAGATGCAGGCTTCCAGGGGCGAGGGATTGCCAGCACTCTGCTCCAAAACCTGATTTCCTGCCAAAAACCGTTGCCCCACCTTGTCCAAACGACCGTTTCGCCCTCCAATCTTGCCTCGCGTCATTTATTCACAAAATTGGCAGCCTGGTTGGAAACGGATCTCACCGTGGAACCTGGCTTTTCTGAGGCGCTCTTTCAGCCTGGATCTACCCATGAGGCCGAACCCCTCCTGACTATCGGCCCTTTCACCGCCACCAGAACCTCATAAAAAGAAGGAATACAATGACTATTTTCGAAAGAAGAGAATCGAACGTTCGCGGATATTGCCGCGTTTTTGACAAAGTTTTCACTAAGGCAGAAGGGTCGCTCATTCAAGATGAGGATGGGATGACTTATATTGACTTTTTTG
>Ga0214472_10009503_pt1 | contig 10129 bp, 2 predicted proteins | sample RVTome_6_FD_207662 | JGI IMG/M metagenome (GOLD analysis project Ga0214472, IMG submission 207662) | Soil microbial communities from uranium-contaminated site in the Upper Colorado River Basin, Wyoming, United States - RVT140D175 | ecosystem: Environmental > Terrestrial > Soil > Contaminated >...
CCGATCACCGTCCGCCCGACCGACGGCCAGATCGACGACCTGCTCGAAGAGATCCGCGCGCGGGTCGAGAAGGGTGAACGCGCCCTCGTCACGACGCTGACCAAGAAGATGGCGGAGGACCTGGCCGACTACCTCAAGGAGCTCGGGGTCAAGGTCCAGTACCTCCACAGCGAGGTGGACACGCTCGAACGGGTGGCGATCCTGCGCGATCTCCGCTTGGGGGTCTTCGACGTCCTCGTCGGGATCAACCTGCTTCGCGAGGGGATCGACCTGCCCGAGGTGACGCTGGTCGCGATCCTCGACGCCGACAAGGAGGGCTTCCTGCGGTCGGCCTGGTCGCTCATCCAGATGATCGGCCGGGCGGCCCGGAACATCGGTGGCGAGGTGATCATGTACGCCGACACGGTCACCGAATCGATGCGCGTCGCCATGGACGAGACCGAGCGACGGCGGACGTACCAGACGAAGTACAACCTCGAGCGCGGCATCGAGCCGACGACGATCATCAAGGGGATCCGCGACATCAACCAGCGGCTGCGCGCGGTCGCCGAGTCGACGATGGTCTACGGCTCGGAGCGAGGCGGTGAGTTCAGCGAGGCCGATCGAGCGAAGATCCAGGCGCTCGTCGGCCGGATGGAGGCCGAGATGAAGGCGGCCGCCAAGCAGCTCGAGTTCGAGCGCGCGGCCGCCCTGCGCGACGAGATCCAGCAGATCCGATTGCGGGTCCTGGAGCAGGACGCGTCGCTGACCGTCGGTCGCGCCGCGGAGCGGGCGGCTCGCGAGGCGGGGAGTCGCGGGCTGACGGGTGCCGCGGATCGGGCTCGCGGCCGTCGAAGCGCCGAGGCGGCGGGCGAACGGCCCGCCTTCGAGGTGACCAGCGTCGAGGTGCTCCCGGCCGACGAGGAACCGGCGGACAGCGCCAACGGAACCCCCGCGATCGACGAGGGGACCGCCGCGGACTGGCTGCCGGGCATCCGCGATGAGCACGAGGACGACGGCGGTTGGCAGGCACGTTGGCTCGACCGCCCGACCTGGGACCACACCGTCACGCCGAACGTGATCAAACGAACGGGGACGCGATCGCCGCGGCCCGGGCGACGGCGACGCTGATGCAGTACGCGATCGACATCGCGCCGCTCGGGGACCTGGCCGATCCCGCCGCGATCGTCCGCCTGGCCGTGGCCGCGGAGGCGGCCGGCTGGGACGGCCTGAGCATCTGGGACTCGACCGGGGTCTCGATGGGCGGGGCGGCCGCCGATCCGTTCGTCGCCCTCACGGCGGTCGCGGCGGCGACCGAGCGCCTCCGGCTCATCACCTCGGTGATCGTGTTGCCCCGCCGTCGCCCGCAGCTCGTGGTCCAGGCTGCGGCCACCCTCGACCGTGTCAGTGGCGGTCGGCTCATCTTCGGAGTCGGGGCTGGTGCCGACCCCGGCGATTTCGACTCATTCGGCGAAGCGGCGACCCTGCCCGATCGAGTCGCGCGGATGGACGCCGCCCTGTCGGTTGTCGATCCCTGGCTCCGCGGCGAACCGGTCCGGCTCGACGCGCTAGGTGGCGACGCGGTGATCCTGGGACCGCGCCCGATCCAGCAGCCCCGCCCGCCGATCTGGCTTGGCGGGATGCGGCCCGGAGCGCTCCGCCGTGCCGCGCGCTGGGACGGCTGGATCGCCATCGCGACGACAGAGGACGGCTCCTCGATGGCGTTGTCGCCCGAAGTCTTCGGCGAGAAGGTCGAACGTGTGCAGGCCGAGCGTGCCGCGATCGGGCGTCAGGACGAGCCGTTCGACGTTGCGGTCTTCGGCTTCGCGGATCCCGGCGGCGCCGAGCTCGTGGCGTCGTACGCCGAGCACGGCGCCACATGGTGGCTCGAGAGCCTCTCGCCGATGCGCGGCCCCATCAACGACCTGGTCGATATCGTCGAAGCGGGACCTCCACGCCGGAGCTGACGAGCGGATGTGGTGCCCGGTCCGGTTGCCAGGGACGCATGTTCGATAGTCGCTGAGACGGGCCTACGGCTTCCTGTCGGACACCTTGACACCTTGTTGCGGGCAGGTGTATCAACCGGGAGCGAGAGCGACGCTGTGGGCGCCTCTGGGCGTCCGCCCAGCCTGATCAAGCGGAGGTCCTTACCGTGAAGGCGCGTCCCATTCGGATCTCGATCCTTGTCATCTGTGCGCAGCTCTCGTTGCTGCTCGGGCCGGTCCTCCCGGCCAGCGCCGAGATCGCGCCACCCTGGTGTGGAACCCCGCAGCCAGAAGGCGTCACGGACGTCCAGAGCCTCCAAGCAAACAGCTTCCCGCACATCCCGTGGTACGCGATGGAGTGCACGCTCGAACGGATTGCCGGCGAAAGCAGCGGCCGAATGACGTTCGAGGTCATCGGCCAGTCGGCACTCGGGCGCGACATGTATGTCGCCGTCCTCAATGCCCTGGACACGCCGCAGCAGCGCCAGGACTACCAAAACTGGCTCCAGATCCGGAAGATCGCGCTCGACGACCCGGCCCGCGCCCAGGAGCTCCTCGGGCGAGTCGGCGACAACGTCAAGGTCCCGGTGATGATCTCGTCGGGAATCCACGGCGGCGAGTCCGAGGGCGTCGACGCGATGTTCATGATCGCCGAGCGGCTGGCGACGACCCCGTACGGCACGGATCCCGAGGTCGACGCGATCCTCGATCACGTCATCCTCATCTGGAACGTGGTGCAGAACCCGGACGGTCGGATCGCGAACGCTCGACAAAATGGCAACGGCTTCGACCTCAACCGGGATTGGCTGACGCAGTCCCAGTCGGAGACGCTCAACACCGCGGCGGTCATTCGCGAATGGCTGCCCGTCGACCTCCTCGACCTCCACGGCTACGTGACGCCGACCCTCATCGAGGCCACCACGAAGCCACACAACCCGAGCATCGAATACGACCTCTGGCTCAAATGGAACCAAACCCGCATCGATGCCAACGAAGCGGCGATGAACGACGTCGGCCTGGCGGTCACGCGACCGCTCAACGACTGGTGCGCGGACGGCAACGACCCCGATCCGGGCGAGCCCTGCGACGATGGGACGGAACCCGGGCCAGCCGTCGCCGAGAGCTGGGACGACTGGGGGCCGTTCTACACCCCGATGTACGCCCAGCACATCGGCCTCAACGGATCAACCGTCGAGATGTGCAACCAGCAGGGTACGGGCTGCCTGACCGACGCCTCGAGCCCGGCGCCTCGCGGTCGCCTCGGCTCACGCCTAGCGCAGTACACCGTCTCGTGGTCGACGCTGCTCTTCAACCTGGCAAACCGCAACCAGATCCTGACCGACGAGCTCGAGATCTACCGCCGTGGCGTGGAGAACGCGCCCCGGCCGACATGCCCGCCTGAGTTCCCGACCGACTGCGTCTGGATGCACGAGTACGGCCAGGCGTACGTCATCCCGATCGGCGAGGGCCAGCGCAGCGACGTGGAGGCCAATCGCCTCGTCAACTGGATGCTGATGAACCAGATCGAGGTGGAGGAGCTCAAGCAGGACTACGTCTGGAACGGCCAGACGTTCCAGAAGGGCTCGTACGTCGCCTGGCTCGCCCAGGCCCGCCGCGGGCTGCTCGACACGGCGATCGGCATCGGGGTCGACATCTCGCCGAGCATCAACATCATCTATGCGCCGCCCGGTGCGTGGAGCCATGGCTGGCTGTGGGGCGCCGACGTCGTGCCCGTTCCGCGCGACGCCACCTTCGATCCGCAGACGAACCGTGTTCTCCAGGCCAGGCACCTGTCGGGTGGCGTTGAGCCCGGTCCCGCGGATCGATATGCGCTCGTGCTCAACTCGGCGACGTACGTCCGATCGCTGAACATCCTGCTCGACGAAGGCTTGACCGCCGACCTCGCGCTGGCCGCGTTCGAGAGCGCGTCGGGTGAGACACTGCCCGCCGGCAGCATCCTGTTCGCGGCCAACACGGCCACCAAGGTACGGCTCGACCGCGCCGGCAAGACGGAGGACCTCGCGTTCCTGCGCGTAAACGGCGAACTGCCGACCACGGAACCGGTCGATCGCAAGCCCCGCATCTTCGTGCTCACAGGCGCGGTCAACCAGGACATCTGGTCCCTCCGCAACCTGGGCTTCGACCCGGGCTTCATGTCCACGACCCAGCTCAACAACGCGGCAGACGACCCACTCCCGAATTACGACGTGATCTGGAACACTGGCGGGTATCCGGGAGCATCGTTATCGACGGCGCGCACCCGGCTCCAGCAGTTCTTTGCCGATGGCGGCGGCTACATCGGCGCGCTGGCCAATGGCGCCAACTTCCTCGCGGCCGGCTCGCTGGTGACGGGCCTCACGCCCGCCACGCGGGGCGGGAGCGGCCGCAGTGGGATCATCAACTGGATCAACACGGGTCTGCCGGCCAGCCCGATCACGGGCTCGTTCCCGGAGGCGGACACGGCGATCATGGATCCGCCGACCTGGTTCACGGCGACTCCGGCGAGCTTCTCGGTCGATGCGCGGTTCCCGACGGATCCCGCCGACATCCTGGCCGCCGGGCTCTGGAAAATGGACGACCAGTCGGCGTCGGCGCCGGGCTCGGCAGTCATTGCTCACGGGACGACGACAGCCGGTGCCGCCCGGGTCACTGTCTTCGCCATGAACCCGCTGTATCGGGCGGACCCGGAGCGGGAGTGGTCGATGGTTGGGTCGGCGGCCTATTGGGCGGACCAGTAGGTCCGCTCGAGGCTCGAGACGGGCGCCATCGTTCGGCGCCCGTCACCTTGGGTCCATGGCCGCCATCGTCGGGAGAGACCCGCCGCGGACCGGATGAGGCGCCATTAGCACTAGCGTCTCGCTGAACGCCCAGGCGACCGGGTCCCAGCTGCCGCCGGGGCGCTCGTAAAGGGCCATTCGTCATCATCAGGCGGGACATTTGGCCAGAAGTCGGTGCACCGAGGCACCAAACCCGATGCCGGGCCTTGACATCGCACATGGCCAATCGATACTGGCGCTCTCGACTGGAGGTCGTCGGTGGCCGGGGCCCGACACGGTCGCGGGATGGGGCGTACCCGGAGCTGAGGGGCGACGGATGGGGTCGGTCTACATGACCGTCACGACACGGTGTCTGCGTGTCCCGTGCGCGCGGTTCACGGCTCGACTTGATCATGCCTGGCGGTCTGCCGCCGGGCTTCTTTGTGTGTGCCACGCACTGGAATCGTGGCATCGCGGGTGAGAGCTGCGCCATGGCGCGGGGAGAGGGGTAGAACATGTTCGGTCGGACAGCTGGACGGACGTCGATCCGAAGTCGCCTCGGAGCAGCAGTGGGGTCGGCCATCCTCCTGACGTCGATGGCTGGATCCCTGGCGCCATTCGTGAGTGCCGATCCAGCCAGCCCCGTGAGCGTGGTCAAGTCCGCGAGCGCCAACCCAGTGGCTTCGGGTGCCCAATTGACGTACACGATCGTCGTCACGAACCTGGGCGGTGCGAAGGTCAACAACATCGTCATGACCGACCAGGTCAATGGCGTCGGTGTCATCCAGGACCCACCGGCCGTGCCGCAGCTCACGATCACGAGCTCGAAAGGCACCTGTACCCAGGGCGGCCCGAACGGCAACCTCGTGACCTGCAACGCCGGCACGATGGCCGGCCGGGAGGTCTGGACGGTCACCATCCGCGGCCAGGTCACCGCGGCCAATGGCGCAACGCTCAACAACACGGCGTCCGTGACCGGGACCAAGTCGGCCCAGACGTTCACCACCACCGGGTCCACGTCCGTCCTCGTTAGCGGCGGGACCGGCGGCGGGGACCTGCCGGACCTCACGATCAACAAGACCGGACCGACGAGCGTCGCCCTAAGCTCGCCGCTGACCTACACGCTGACGATCAACAACGTCGGCACCGCCGACACATCCGACGTCCGCGTCGTCGACACCCTCCCTCCGGGCGTCACGCTCCAGGCGCCGGCCTACGAAACGACCAGCCTGTTCGTCTGCTCCGACGATGCGCCGGCCGTCACGATCACCGTCACCTGCGACGGCGGTGCGGTGAACCAGGGGCAGAACGCCACGATCAAGATCAACGCGATCTCGCCGGCCGCCTCGCCCCCGACGCAGATCACGAACACGGCGGTCGTCGACCCCGACAACAACCTGGAGGAGTCGAACGAGCTCAACAACACCTCGGCCTCGGTCAACACCTCGCTCGAGGGGCCGCCGCCGGAGCCGCTCCTGTCGATCGCCAAGACGGACGGCAACCCCGATCTCGAAGTTGGCTGGGACGATGGCGCAGGCCCGGACCCGGTCAATCCCGGTGAGTGGCTGAAGTACGTCATCCAGGTCCAGAACAACGCCACGTCGCGCGCCGACGACGTCCGCATCAGCGACACGTTCCAGGGACTCGAGGCGTCCTCGCTCGAGGTCAGCCAGGTCGTCGTCGACGGCGCGGTCGGGGTCGGCCGCGGCTGCGTCGTCAACGCCGCGGAGGCGATCTGCTCGATCCGTTCGCTCAATGCGGGCGGCACGCTGACGATGATCGTCAGGGGCTACGTAGTCGCCCCCGCCGGCTCGAACCTGTTCAACACGGCCACGGTCCACGGCAACATCAAGAACGTTGGCCTGACGAATACGGCGACGGAGTCGACGACGGTCCGGCCGACGATCGATCTCAACATCGTCAAGACGGACAGCCCGGATCCGGCGTGTGCCCGGACATGGCCGACGACGAATCCGAACCAGCACCTGGCCAACCCGCCCGACAATTACGCGCTCGACCCCGCCGCGGGTAGCCCGACAGCGCTCCTCGCCGACCCCGTCTGCCTGGGCGGGTTGACCTACCGCTTCGTGGTCGGCAACAGCGGGAACGGCGACGCCTCGAACGTCGTCGTCCGCGACCCGCTGGCGGACGGGCTCATCTTTGACAGCTACGACACGAACGGCAACTTCATCTGCGCCGTCAACCCGTCGACGAACGTCGTCACGTGCAGCGGCGGCTTCATCCCCGCGGCCCAGACCCGATGGATCGAGTTCCGCCTCGTCGCGCCGCCGGATGTCGGGGCGATCACGAACACCGTCTACGTTGACCCGAACAACGCCATCTTCGAGCCCGACGAGACCAACAACACCGATACCGAGACGACCGCGATCTCGACCGGGATCGACCTCGTCATCTGGAAGGGCGACTCGGTCGACCCCGACCCGCCCGGAGCCGGCGCTCCGACGCTCATCCCGGGGACCTCGACGGACCTGGGCGACGGGTACGACCCGATCGCCACCCGCGGTACCCAGACATACACGATCTATGTCGACAACGTCGGCACCCAGGACGTCACCGGGATCCGCGTGCGCGACACGCTCCCGGCCGACACGATCTTCCTGTCCGCCATCGCCTTTGACCCGACGCATCCCAACGACCCGACGCATGGGTTCACCTGCAACCATGACGGCTCGTCGCGTGGCGGCGTCGTCGAGTGCGTCGGTGGCCACCTGCTCGGCACGGCGAGCGAGTTCTACGATCCGGCCGGGCCGGCTCCCGCCGGTCCTGGCGACGACTTCGCGACGATCAAGATCCGTGTCTTCGCGCGGGCGACCGTCGGCACGATGTTCAACGAGGCGCGGGTCGACCCGCTCAACGAGATCGCCGAGGTCAACGAGCTCAACAACATCGATTCCGAGACGACCACGGTCGGCGTCGGCAACGCCGACAAGGGCGCGTACCACCAGCTGACCGTCGAAAAGATCCAGAACAGCCCCGCCGACGGCGTCGCGACGAACGGCATCCTGGTCTACGACCTGAAGGTCTCGAACCTCGGGACGGATCCGGTCAGCGCGATCATCGTCAAGGACACCCTGCCGAGCGGCACCCGGTTCATCTCAGCCAAGGATACGGACGTCGGGACCAGCACGTCCGACGCCTTCTTCTGCAGCCACGACGGGTCTGCCACGGGTGGTGTCATCACCTGCTTCGGCGGTGATCTGAGCGGCTCGATCAACGTGATCCCCGACGGCCTCGTCGGCGACGTGCCGACGTTCCGGACCATCCGGGTCACGGTCTACGCGCCGAACATCCCAGGGAACATCGTCAACGTGGTCGGCGTCGATCCCGACAACCAGATCGCCGAGGGCAACGAGTTCGACAACGACGCCGCCCTCGAGACAACGGTTCGTCCGTGCACGAGCCTGGTCGACTGCACCGCGACGAACGCGGTCTACGAGCTGACGATCGACAAGACCCAGAATCGTCCGACAATCGCCCGCAACGGGCTCGAGACCTACACCCTGACCATCTCCAACCTCGGCAGTGACCCCATCTCGGGCATCAGGGTCGAGGACTACCTGCCTGCCGGGAGCCGCTTCTTCGACGCGAAGGACACGGCGGTCCCGCCGTCGGATCCGTCCGCCTTCACCTGCTCGCACGACGGAGCACCGACCGGAGGCACGGTGACGTGTGTCGGCGGCGTCCTCAGCGGCACGAACGCCTCGCTCGCGCTGCCTGGCGTGCCGACTTCGCGGTCGATCCAGATCCGCGCCTTCATGCCGGACACCCCGGGCACGTACACGAACCGGGCGGTCGTCGATCCGAACAACACGATCCCCGAGGGCAACGAGTTCAACAACGAATCGTCGATCGAGACGATCGTCCAGAACGGCGGGCCGAATCCGTTCATCGACCTTGCGGTTGACAAGATGCAGGAGGCCGTCCTCGATCAGGACACGCCGGGTGGCCTCAACACGCCCGTTCGGGTCGACACCGGGCAGGGCATCCTCTACGTCCTCCACGTGACGAACGGCGGCGAAGGCGACGCCTTCAACGTCAGCGTCCGTGACGTCATTCCTGCCGGTGCGACGTTCTTCAGCGCGGCCGACAGCGTGACCGGCGCGGGCATGTTCACGTGCACGTTCTCGGCGCCGAACATCGACTGCAGCGGCGGGACGATCCCGGCCGGCGGCTCGAGGGACATCAGGGTCGTCCTCATCGCGCCGACCGGTCTCGATCAGATCGCCACCGACCCGGGTGCGATCAAGCAGACGATCACGAATCAGGCCTTCGTCGACCCGTTCAACACGGTCGGCGAGGGTGACGAGACCAACAACAACGACCTCATCCAGACCATCGTCGAGTCGCAGGTCAACCTGACGATCGACAAGCAGGGCCCCACGAGCGCCAGCCAGAACCAGACAGCCGAGTACACGATCACGGTCACGAACAACATGACCTGGGGCGACGGACGGACGGTGTTCGGCGTCAAGGTCATCGACCCGCTCCCTGTGGGGCTGATCCCGATCGGGAGCGTCGAGGCCGGAGGCAACTTCACCTGCCAGGTCGAGGAGAACCCGGTCAACACCGTCACCTGCGTCGGCGACCTCGCGCCGGCCCAGTCCGTGGACATCACCATCCACGTGTTCATCACGGCCGACGGCGGGACGCTCGACAACGAAGCCTGCGTCGACCCCGACCACGTCATCGACGAGACGAGCGAGCTCGACAACTGCAAGACCGCGATCACCGGCGTCACGCCGGCCGTAGCCGACCTGGCAGTGAACAAGACGGCCGACAAGGGCACCGTGACCGCGGGCGAGACGCTCACCTACACGGTCTCGGTGATCAATCAGGGCACGGCGGACGCGACGGGCACGATCACGATGAACGACCCGCTGCCGAGCCAGGTCACCTTCGTCAACGTCAACCCCGATGCCGGCTGGACCTGCACCGGTGGCGCGACGGTCAACTGCACCCGGACGGGGCTGGACGCCGGCGCCACCTCGAACATCCAGATCCTCGTGACCGTGAACACCGGCGCCACCGGCCCGTTCACGAACGAGGCGACTGTCACCGGCAACGCCGAAACGGAGACGGGCAGCGTGACGACCAACGTCGGCGGCTCGGCCATCGACCTCGTCGTGGCCGGGCTCTCCGATAGCCCGGATCCGGCCAACGTCGGCCAGAACGTCACGTACACATTCGCGGTGACGAACGGCGGCTCGAGCCCGAGCGGTTCGTTCGACATCACCGCCAAGATGGACAGCGGCGCGCTCAGCGGGCTCGACTTCGTCGGTGCCGCGGCGTCGCAGGGCTTCATCTGCGGCGCCATCGCCACCGACACGGTGACGTGCACCGGTAGCCTGCTCGCCGGTCAGTCGACAAACGTCACCGTCGAGTTCCAGG
>Ga0214472_10009504_pt1 | contig 10128 bp, 8 predicted proteins | sample RVTome_6_FD_207662 | JGI IMG/M metagenome (GOLD analysis project Ga0214472, IMG submission 207662) | Soil microbial communities from uranium-contaminated site in the Upper Colorado River Basin, Wyoming, United States - RVT140D175 | ecosystem: Environmental > Terrestrial > Soil > Contaminated >...
CGAAATTGATCCGGAAATTCTCCGTGATATCGAAGTCTTCCTTGATGATCGGAATGGCAGCGTCGATTCCGAGGGGTCCGAACGGAGACTGCCAACTGATACCCACGCCGGCGGCGACGCGGATGCTGCCGGTGTCGCGCACGAACGACGCCGATGGATCGAGCTGACCAATGCTGCCGACATCCGTAAACGCCCGGCCGTTGATCCCGAGTTCGGGCGGCAGCCCGAGCGGAAACCGCACTTGCAACGAGCCGCTATACATCCATTCGCCGCCCAGCGAATCTTCGGTGGTGATGTCCCGCGGACCGACCCCGCGATTGGCGAACCCCCTCAGGTCATCGCCGCCCAGGTAAAATCGCTCGAGAATATCGACCTTTTCGCCGAGGCCGATAATATACCCTCCGCTGCCGCTCACCGAAAACACCCATTCGTCGGCGATCGGAAAGTACTTGACGCCGGTGATTTTGTTGCGCAGATGCCTGATGGTACCGCCAAGCCCCGCCAAGTCATTGTTGACGCGGATCACATATCCTTTGGTCGGCAGCGTGACGTTGTCGCGGCGGTCATAGGTCAACGTATGTGATATCTCCGACGACGTCTCCGTTCCGATTTCATCGCGAATCAACTGTGACGCGTCGGAAGCCACGTCGGAGATTTTCGAGACTTTGAGGCCATACCTCCAATCTTGTCTGAGGTTTTCCGTGATGGCGTAACCGCCGCGGAGCCCGAAACCGGTGCTGTCAATGTCGAATGAGCTGGAGTCCTGAAGGTCCTGGCTGAAACGGAAAAGATCCACCCCGGCGCGTATTTCGCGGCCAAGGAAATACGGTTCCGTGAAGGCCAATCTGACTTCGCTTTTCAGCGCCGCGACCGTCAACGAAACACCGAGTTGCTGACCTTTGCCCAGAAAATTCCGCTCGACGACGCTGACGTCGCCAAGGATGCCATTGGTCGACGAAAAACCGGCGCCAAAGCTCAATTGGCCGGTCGATTTCTCCTCGACTTCGACCTTTATGACGGTTTTGTCCGCGGCACTGCCGGGCAACTGCTCGACCTTCACGCTTTCGAAGAAATCCAGGTTCTGAATGCGCTGCCGCGAGCGCCGCAGTTTCGCCGAATTGAACGCATCGCCCTCGACCAAGCGGAACTCGCGCCGGATTACCTTGTCCTGGGTCCGAACGTTACCGACGATGTCGATTCTATCGACGAATACCCGCGGTCCCTCGGTCACCTCGAAGGCTACGTCGATCGTCTGGCCCTCGCGATCGCGGTTGATCCGCGGCCGCACGTCAACAAAGGAATAACCCAACTCGGCGACTCTGTCGGTCAAGGCGTTGATAGCCGTGTTGACCAGTTCGACGTTATACCAGTCGCCTTCGTCAATCTCGACCGCATTGGCAATGGATTCCGCTTTCAAGTCGCGCAACCGCGCCTCGACATCGATCCTGCCGAACCGGTAACGTGCGCCCTCGTCTACAGTGAACGTAATGAAGAAATTTTTTCGATCGGGTGTCAGTTCGGCAACGGCGGATATGACGCGGAAATCCGCGAACCCATCGGTGAGATAGAATCGCCTGAGCAATTCACGGTCAAAAGTCAGTCGATCCGGATCGAATTTGTCGTCACTGGAGAAAAGCCGCCACCAAACTGTTTCCTTGGTGCGAATGACGCTACGCAGGCGTCCGTCGCTAAATTGACGGTTGCCAATGAACCGGATGCTACGAATTTCCGTCAGTTCGCCCTCGTTGATCTCGAATACGAGATCGACCCGGTTCTGCGGCAGTTGAATGACCTTCGGTTCGACCGTCGCCGCAAAACGGCCGTTTCGCCGATAAATGGAAAGTATGCGTTGGACATCGTTCTGCACTTTCGTTCGCGTGTAGATGACCCGTGGCCGGAGCTGTACCTCCGCTTCGAGATCAGTCGTCTCGACCTTGTCGTTACCTTCGAAAGCAATGCGGTTGATAACAGGATTTTCGACGACGCTGACCACCAGGGCGTTACCTTGTCGGCGCAGAGTAACGTCGGCGAACAGGCCAGTGGCGAACAGGCTTTTCAGCGAACGGTCGATGCGGCCCGGATCGAACGCGTCGCCTTCCTTGATCACCAGGTAGGATTTGACCGTATCGGGCTCAATTCGTTGGGTCCCCTCGACGATGACACGTTGAATGGTGCCACCGCCAGACGCCTGGGCAGGCGTACTCTGCCCCAGCTGTGCCGCCGCCGGAGCTGGCGGAAGTCCTAACAGCAAGATTCCGCAAACAATGAACAAGAAGCGAGAGTAACGCCTCAAGTATTCCCCCAAGGTACGCTAATTTAGGTCGCGAGTTCTTTAATAAACTCAATGACCCGTAGATGGACCAAATCGTTCCAAGTTGCGAAAACCATTAAAATCAATACCAGAATCAGCCCAAAACGAAAACCGTATTCTTGGGCCCGGGGTCCCAGGGGGCGGCCCCTTATGGCTTCCGCCGCGTAGAAAAGCAGGTGCCCCCCATCCAGCAGGGGGATCGGAAAAAGGTTGATCAGGCCGAGATTAACCGACAGCGCCGCCATGAAAAAGATCAGGTTTTCCAGGCCGCCTTGAGCCATCTGTCCCGACATCTTGGCGATCCGGATCGGACCGCCGAGATCGTCGGCCTTTTGCTTTCCGGTGATCACCTGCCCCAGATAGGAAAGGATGTTCCCCGTCAGCAACGCCGTCTGTTCGATACCTACCCACGCGGCCATGACGGGATTTTGCCGTTCGTATTCCGCCTGCTTCGGATCATAGCGAACGCCCAGCAGGCCGATCTCGTCGACGGTACCATCTTCGCTCTTGCGTTTGAATTTCTTCGGCGTCGCCACCAACATCATTTCCCGGTCGCCGCGGCGAACCTTAATATTCAACGGCACGCCGGCCTTAGTGCTGACGATCCGGACCAGATCCGCGAACCACTTCACGGGTTCGCCATCGATGCTCAGAATTCGGTCGCCGACCTCGAACCCTGCTTCGGCAGCGGCGGACTTCGGCAAGATCTCGCCAATGCCTGCGTAGTGTCGCGGTACCCCATAGACCATCACCAGCCCTGCGAACAGCACTGCGGCGAGAACGAAATTGGCGATCGGGCCGGCGGCGACGATCGCCGCGCGTTGGCCCAGTGACTTGAAATGGAATGAAACAGCGCGCTCTTCAGGAGTCATCGGCCTTTGCTCCGCTTCACCCGCACCTCCGTCTTTGCCTTCGTCGGCGATGGCGTCGGACTCGCCGAACATCTTGATATAGCCGCCGAAGGGAATGGCGCTGATCTTCCAACGCGTCCCGGCCCCGTTGGTCCAGCCAAAGATCTCCGGCCCGAACCCGATGGAAAACACTTCGACACGGACATTGTTTCGCCGCGCTAACCAGTAGTGGCCCCACTCGTGAACATAGACCAGCACGGTGAGTACAAACAGGAACGGGACAATGTAGTACCAGATGAATGCGAGGACGCTCATATACCGCCTACAAGTAGTGGTAGATTGCTATCGTTACTTGCCGTTGGAACGCAGTTTCAATTCTGCTGTTTCGTTATCAAGGCTTCGGCAATACGCCGCGCTTCTTCATCGGCCTCGGCGACATCATCGAGATTGTCTAGGCGGCCATAGGCGGTGGCATTGAGGGTCTCCTCGACGACGCGTGCAATGTCCAAAAATCCGATCCCACGGTCAAGGAAGTGACGGACAGCGACTTCATTAGCGGCGTTGAGAACAGTTGGCGCGGCGCCGCCCTTCCGCAACGCGGCGCGGGCCAGCCGCAGCGCCGGGAACCGTTCGGTGTCTGGGGCCTCGAAGGTCAGAGCGCCGATTTCGTCGAGCGCCAGCCTGGGGGCCGGCGCGGGCATGCGTTTCGGCCAAGCGAGCGCGTAGGCGATCGGGGTGCGCATGTCGGGTGTGCCCAACTGCGCCAGCACCGATCCATCGACATAATCGACAAGGCTGTGAACGACCGATTGTGGGTGCACGAGAATCTCGATCCGATCCTCGGGTACGGGGAACAGGTGATAGGCCTCGATCAACTCAAGGCCTTTGTTCATCATGGTCGCCGAATCGACCGAGATCTTTGCCCCCATGCTCCAATTGGGATGGGCGACCGCCTGCTCCGGGGTTACCGTCCGCATCTGCTGGCGCGTGAATTCCCGAAACGGGCCGCCGGAAGCGGTCAGGATGATTCTCTGCACGCGATCGGCGTTGTCGAAATCGAACACTTGGAAGATGGCGCTGTGCTCCGAATCGACCGGCAGCAGGGTGGCGCCGTGGGTCTTGACCTCCTTCACGAAGACGTCGCCGGCGGACACCAAGCACTCCTTGTTGGCGAGCCCGACCGTGGCGCCGCGGCGAACCGCCGTGAGGGTCGGCAACAAACCGGCCGCGCCGACGATCGCCGCCATCACCCAGTCGGCCGGCTGGGCGGCGGCCTCGATCACCGCGTCCGAACCCGCCGCGACGGCAATATCGGTTCCGGCCAAGGCTTCCTTAAGCGCCTTATATTCCCTGGCGTCGGCGACTACAGCCATCCGTGGCTTCAGATGCCGAGCCTGTTCGGCCAGCAGCGCGACGTTGCGGTTGGCGGTCAGCGCTTCGACGACGAACGCCTGCCGGTTGCGCCCGATCAGATCGACGGTATTGCGGCCGACGGAACCGGTGGACCCGAGGATGGTGACGGACCGGGGCCGCGCCGCCACGTCTACGGCCAAGACCGCCTTGGCGGCAAATTTGGTGCGGATCACATCCATGTCAAAAAGCTACCATTCCCAGCCAGTGTGATCGCGGCGACGGCCACTGCCGCCGCAAGCAAGCCATCCACCCGATCGAACAAACCGCCATGACCGGGAATGATCCCACTAGTATCCTTTACCCCAAAATGCCGTTTCACCCAAGATTCCGCTAGATCGCCGGCCTGAGACACGCCACCAATCACCGCACTCCATCCGGAAAGTCCAAGAAATCCATGTTTTTCCAATATGATAGCCGTTACTGCCCCGACCACGCCAGCAGATCCGACACCGCCGATCAAGCCGGACCACGTCTTTTTCGGGCTGATCACCGGGCTCATTTTTGGCCCGCCGATCCAGCGCCCGAAGGCATAGGCACCGGTATCCGCTGCCCACACCACCGCGAGCAGCCAGAACAGCGTCTCGGTGCCCGCCACCGGATCTGCACGCAAGTAAAGTAGCGCCCAGCACGGCACAGCGATATAAAGCAGCCCCCCGGCAAGCCAAGCCAGCCGCCCCGCACACAGTCGATTCCACTCCCAGGCCAGGATCAGGGCTCCGACGGCAATCAGCCAATCGAATACCGGAGTCCCCCAATACACCGCCGCCAGGGCCACGGTCGCAAGAACCATGGCCGACGCCGATCGTTGAACCAGATTGGCCTTCGCGGGCCTATCCTCCGGTGGCGCCATATCGGCGTTCCCGGCCCAGGTATTCCTGGACGGCGTCTTGGAAATCCTCGCCGGAAAACTCGGGCCACAGGGTGGCAGTAAAAACCAGCTCGGAATATGCCAACTGCCAGAGCAGGAAATTACTGATCCTTTTCTCGCCGCTGGTGCGGATCAGAAGGTCGGGGTCCGGAATATCCGCCGTGAACAGATGCCGCCGGATTTCCGCTTCATTGATGTCCTCGGGCCGCAAGCTCCCGTTGGCCACCATTTCCGCGATTCGGCGCATAGCCGCGGTGATCTCGGCGCGCCCGCCGTAGCTGAGCGCCATGGTCAGGTTAAGCCGAGTATTTGCTGCCGTCATTCCTTCGGCATTGTCGATCAACTCGACGATGTCGGGGGCCAGCCTTTTGCGCTCCCCAATCACCCGGACCCTGATGCCTTCGCGGTTGAGCTCGTCAACTTCGCTTTTCAAATAGAAACGGAGAAGCCCCATGAGGTCTTTGATCTCGCTCTCTGGACGTTTCCAGTTCTCCGAGGAGAACCCGAACAGCGTTAGATAGGGCACTCCTATGGCAATTGCCGCCTTGACCACGTTCTTGACCGCCTCCGCGCCCTTCTGGTGGCCAGCGGTACGTGGCAGACCCCGAGCTTTCGCCCAACGGCCGTTGCCGTCCATGATGATAGCCACGTGAACGGGCGCCGGCGGCGGCCCGTCAGTCTGCAGGGAGAGAGCTTTCATTTGTTCAGACCTGCTTGATCTCTTTTTCCTTGTTAGCGAGAGCCTCGTCGATCTGATGGACGTACTTATCCGTCAGTTTCTGGACTTGGTCAGCGTAATCGTGGTGCGCATCCTTGGATATCTCATGATCTTTCTCGGCCTGCTTCAACTGATCCATCGCGTGGCGGCGGACATGGCGCACGGCGACGCGGGCGTCCTCGGCATACTTGTGGGCGATTTTCGCCAGCTCGGTCCGCCGTTCCTCGGTCAAGGCCGGGATCGGAATCCGGACAAGCTGACCGTCCACGAACGGGTTCAAACCCAATTCCGATTCCAGGATCGCTTTCTGCACCGAGTTCACCAGGCTCTTGTCCCACACCTGTACGGTCAGCATCCGGGGTTCCGGCACGCTGATGGTGCCGACTTGGTTCATCGGCATTTCCGAACCGTAGGCCTTGACCAACACCGGCTCCAACAGGCTGGCGCTGGCGCGGCCGGTACGCAATCCGCCAAATTCGCGGCCGAGAACTTCCAGCGCGCCCTCCATGCGCCGGGTTACGTCCTTCTTCATTTCCTCGATGTTCGCACTCACGGTATCACCCCCCCTGAATCCGAAATCCGTCATTCGATGATCGTATAGGTGCCCCCGCCAAAGGCGATCTTGGCGAGTCCCCCCGGATTGTGAATGGAAAACACCAGGATTGGAACCTCATTGTCACGGGCAAGGGCGATGGCGGAAGCGTCCATCACCTTGAGATTCTTGGATAAAACCTGTTGGTAACTGAGTTTCTTATAGCGCTTCGCTCGCTTGTCGGTGTGCGGGTCCGCATTGTAGACGCCGTCCACCTGGGTGCCCTTCAACAACGCGTCGCAGTTCATTTCCGCTGCCCTGAGCGCCGCTGCGGTGTCGGTGGTGAAATATGGATTGCCGGTTCCGCCGGCGAAAATCACTACTCTCCCTTTCTCCATGTGGCGGACGGCGCGGCGGCGGATGTACGGTTCGCATACCGTCGCCATCGGGATCGCCGACTGCACGCGGGTGTGCACGCCTTTACTTTCGAGCACGCTTTGCACCGCCAGCGAGTTGATGACGGTCGCCAGCATGCCCATGTAGTCGGCGCTGGTTCGTTCGACGCTGCGCGCCGCCGCTGATACACCGCGGAAGATGTTGCCGGCGCCGATTACCATGCAGATTTGCACGCCCTTGTCGTAAATGCTTTTGATGTCGTCGCAAATCCGGTCGACCGTTTTTGGGTCGATGCCGTATTCGCGATCGCCCATCAGACCTTCTCCCGACAGCTTCAACAGGATTCGTCGGTACTTTGGTTGGGATGGCATGATGGTTTTCCGTTCGCTTTCGAGGGTTGCCGGCGCCGCAGGACGCGGCCCGCATCAACCCAACGCCCGGCGAGCGTATTCTACACGATCAGCCTGGGTTTGGGAATTTCCCGCCGGCGCGTCAGTTGCCGATTGTCGCCCGGACCTCGGCGGCAAAGTTCTTCTCCTGCTTTTCGATCCCCTCGCCGAGGACAAACAGGCCAAAATCCGTCACCTTGACTGGACCGCCGGCGTCGGCCGCGGCCGCTTCCAGCACCTTGACGACCTTGGTTTCACCGTCGATAACGAAGGTCTGATCGACTAGGCACACCTCTTCGTAGAATTTGCGCATCCGCCCTTCGACCATCTTGGCGACGATTTCCTCGGGCTTGCCAGTGGCCCGCGCCTGCTCGGCGAGGATGCCGCGCTCGCGCTCGACCAAGGCCGGATCGAGACCGTCGCGGTTGATCGCCTGCGGCCGGCTCGCAGCTATTTGCATCGCAAGTTGCTTACCGAGCGTTTTGACGACCGCGCTCTTGCTCTTGGCGTTGAGCGCCACCAGCGCCCCGATGCGGCCCAAGCTGGGGGTCAGGGCATTGTGAACGTAGGAGGCGAGCAGACCGCCCTCCGCTCGTACTAACCGCACCCTTCTCAGGGCCATGTTCTCACCGATGGTGGCGATCAGGTGGGTAAGCTGTTCGACTACCGTGCGTCCGGTCCCCGGATAGGACGCGTTCGAAAGCTTCTTCAGATCGCCGCCACTCGCGATGGCGATAGCGCCGACGGCGGCGACGAATTCCTGGAAGGCTTCGTTACGGGCGACGAAATCGGTCTCGGCATTGACTTCCACAAGGGCCCCGATATCGCCCTCGATGGTGACGCCGACGAGGCCTTCGGCGGCCATCCGCCCGGCCTTCTTGGCTGCCGCCGCCAACCCCTTGGTGCGCAACCAATCGACCGCGGCGTCGAGGTTGCCGGCGGTTTCGACCAGCGCCTTCTTGCAATCCATCATGCCGGCGCCGGTCTTCTCGCGCAGTTCCTTGACAAGGGCGGCGGTGATTTCTGCCATCTTTAACCTCATGATCAACTTTTGCCGAGACGGCCGGGTAAAGACCGAATAGCTCGGCTCCGGTGCCGACGCAGCCACGGCGGTCACGCTCAGGCTTTTTCCTTGAACGTTTCCTGAGCCTTGGCGGCGACGTCGTCGGGGCGTTTCTTCGTTCCTTCCGCATCCTTTTGCTCCGGTTTGTCCTTGCCGACGACTTCCTTGGGCTTGGCTTTATTGGCGGCGGCCGGATCCGGCTTCTTGTCCTTGCCAGCAGTCTCGGGCTTCTTGTCCTTGGAGGCGGGCTTATCGATGGGTTTGACGGCCTTCAACTTGCCGGAATCGCCCATTCTGTTGCGCTCCTTGGGACCTTTCTTGGCGGCCGGCCGCTTCGGCAGCAACTCGGTCGGCCCTTCCGGCAATTCGCCGAGGTCACCGCCAGCGCTGGTGATTTCCTGCTGGATGCCGTCAAGCACGGCGCCGACCATCAGGTCGCAATAGAGATCTATGGCGCGGATGGCGTCGTCGTTGCCCGGGATCGGAAAGTCGATGCCCTCGGGCTCGCTATTGGAATCGATGATGCCGACCACAGGGATGCCGAGCTTGTTGGCCTCCGCGACGGCGATCCCCTCCTTGTTAGTGTCGATGACAATCAGGATGTCGGGAAGCCCGCCCATCTCCTTGATGCCGCCGAGGGCCCGCTCGAGCTTGCTGCGCTCGCGCTCCAGACCCAACAGTTCCTTCTTAGTCAGGCCGACGGTCTCGCCGGCCAGTCGCTCATCAAGGTCGCGCAGACGCTTGATCGAATTCGAGATCGTCCGCCAGTTAGTGAGCATGCCGCCGAGCCAGCGATGGTTCACGTAGTATTGGCCGCAACGCTTGCCGGCCTCCGCCACTTTGTCGCTGGCTTGGCGCTTGGTGCCCACGAACAACACCCGGCCGCCGGCAGCGACGACCTGGCGTACGGCCACCATAGCCTGGTGAATCAACGGCACGGTCTGTTGCAGATCAATGATGTGAATTCCGTTGCGGACCCCAAACAGGTAGGGGGCCATTTTCGGGTTCCAGCGACGGGTGTTGTGTCCGAAATGAACGCCAGCTTCCAATAGCTGGCGCATGCTGAAGGCGGGAAGCGCCATAGTTCTCTATCCTTTTCCGGTTGGTCCTCCGCGGGCCCCGCCCGGACACCCAAAAAACCGGGGCCAGACACCGGAACGGCCTCCTGGCGAATTTGCGCCAGACGCCGTACGCCCGCGTGTGAAATCGGGCCGTTAGATAGCGCGGGAAGCCGGCGATTGCAAGGCCAAAGCCGGGAGCAACCTTGCGTGATACCCGCCTTGCGCCCCGGCGACTCTGCGAAGGTCGTCCGGCGGCGTTTTACGGCCGCCTTTCAGGATGTTCGGGAGTGGTCGCAGCTGTTGACGGGATGGTGCCGGAATGACCAATACGGCGCTTAGATTTCCCGCGCTTCGACGATGCCGGGAATGGCGCGCACCGCCCGCAAAACGTGGGGCGACACCGCGTAGCCGCCGGGCAACTCGATCTCGACCTCGTTGCCCTCGCCGAGCCTAGAGATCACCCGCACCTGTCCACGCCCCCGGCGCTGCCCGGCGAGCACTTCCTTCAGCGCCGCCAGCGGCGCCA
>Ga0214472_10009505_pt1 | contig 10128 bp, 6 predicted proteins | sample RVTome_6_FD_207662 | JGI IMG/M metagenome (GOLD analysis project Ga0214472, IMG submission 207662) | Soil microbial communities from uranium-contaminated site in the Upper Colorado River Basin, Wyoming, United States - RVT140D175 | ecosystem: Environmental > Terrestrial > Soil > Contaminated >...
CGCACATAGATATATGATTGTCGAAGACAGTGCGGTATAGCTCAAAAGGGTCCAGCCTTTCTATGCATTTCAGCGCCGACCGGTCTTTTTGTTCGGTGACCCGCCTGGGTTCGTAATGGCTCATGTCGCTTGAGGCAACAATCAGCAGATCCTTGTCGCTGCCGTTGATGGTTTCGGCCAGTGACTCGGCGACTTCCTCGCAAAGCGAGTAGGAAATCCGGGAAAGTACCAGGGGAACGATATGTAAATTTTTCTGCAGCATCTGAAGAAACGGCACCTGAACCTCCAGTGAGTGCTCAAATTTATGGGCTGTTTCGTCTATTTTTATGTGCTGAGAGATTTCGAGGAGGTGATCGGCTATTTCCCTGTCTACCGGAACCCTGCCAAGCGGCATGTCCCAGGTGAGCGTCGACAGAGAAACCGGAGCGCCTTGTCCATGGTGGTTAGGGCCGAGAATAATAACGGTTTCGGGAACCTCGACGGCAAAGAATGTCTCTGCAGCAAGTGCACCCGAGTAAACATACCCGGCATGGGGAGAGACAATCGCCAGGGCTTTAGTTTTCTTTGTAGTTTTTGCAGTAGGGAACAGTTCCGTCACAGCTTTTGAAAGTGCTCGAGGTGATCCGGGATAGAAGCGGTCGGCAACAGCAGGTTGTCTCATTGTCTCTCCCTCTTGAGGTTACTAATTATTTTTCACTGACCAGGTAGTGCCCTCGGAACCATCATTTAGTTCGATATTTTTAGCGAGGAGTTGGTCCCTGATTTCGTCACCTCTTGCCCAATTTTTTTCAAGACGGCACTGACAACGCTCAGCGATGAGCATTTCAATCGCAGCTGGATCAATATCGGAATCGGCAATCAATTCCTCCCTTCTGCTGGTAAGAAATTGTTGTGCGTCTTCCTTTAATAGGCCCATAATTGCGGCCAGATTTTTTAGGACGGCGGTTCCTCTCTTCAGGAATTGAATGTCTTCCCCGGCTGATGCCGCGGTAATTTTCCCGTGGATACGATTAACCGTCTTGACCGTATCAAAGAAAATACCCTGGGCCTGGGCTGTATTGAAATCATTATCCATTGCCTGCTGGAATCGTGTTTCCAGTTCAGTGACCTTCTTGATGTCCTTGGCAGAGAGGATGCTTGCTTCTATTCTTTCACCAAATTCAGCATCAAGGGAATCGACGGCAGCAACACACTCGTAGAGCCGTTCGAGACCGGCGGTTGCGTCCCGCATTGCCGATTCGGAAAAATCCAGTGGATTGCGATAGTGAGTGGAAAATATGAAAAAACGCAGTATTTCCGGATGATAGTGGGTAAGGATATCCCTGATTGTCAAAAAATTACCCAGCGATTTGGACATTTTTTCATCACGAATAGTGACAAAACCATGATGGATCCAGCTTTTCACAAACGGTTTGCCGTTGGCACCTTCACTTTGGGCGATTTCATTTTCATGATGAGGGAAAATGAGGTCCTGTCCTCCGCCATGGATATCGAAGGTTTCACCTAAATATTTCCGGCTCATTGCCGAACACTCAATGTGCCAGCCCGGGCGGCCTGGTCCCCAAGGACTGTCCCAGGTCGGCTCTCCCGGTTTGGAGCCTTTCCAGAGCACGAAATCCATGGGATTGTGTTTCTGTTCGTTTACCGAAATACGTGATCCTGCCTTCATGTCCTCAAGGTTTCTTTTAGAGAGCTTGCCATACTCAGGAAAACTATCGACTATATAATAAACATCATTGCCCGCCTGATAGGCCATGCCTTTAGCAATGAGCTCACTGATAATATCAGTCATTTCTTTTATATGCTCGGTTGCCTTCGGTTCAATATCCGGACGGTCAACCCCCAGGCTATCCATGTCGGTATAAAATTCGTTGATAAAACGATTGGCAAGTTCCTCGGAAGTCGTATTCTGTTCTTTGGCGCGGGCGATGATTTTGTCGTCGATATCGGTAAAATTTCGGACAAAGGTCACCTTGTAGCCGCGATATTTCAAGTAACGGACAATCATGTCAAAGGCCAGGACCGATCGGGCATGTCCTATATGACAAAAATCATACGAGGTGATGCCGCAGACATAGAGCTTGACATGACCTGGTTCCAGAGTCTGCAAGGCTTCCTTTTTTCCTGCTAGGGTATTATAAATTCGTATAGTCATCTTGAAGGGAACAGGTTATGGACAGTTCTGCTATCTTGTATTAAGTACATCGCATGTGAAAATGATATTTGATGCGAAACAATTCTGTAACGTTTCAGGTCAAATACCATAATCTTATTATGAGGAAAAGACAATAATGAGCCAAGAAGTAATAGTAAAACGGTCCTGGGGAGACACCTTCAGAGCCTGGTTGCACCCAAAAGTTATTGCCATGCTTTTTCTTGGCTTTTCAGCCGGTTTGCCGTATCTTTTGATTTTTTCGACCCTGTCGGTTTGGCTCGTTGAAGCTGGAGTAGCCAGATCTGCGGTAACATTTTTCAGTTGGGCCGCTCTCGGCTATTCTTTCAAATTTCTCTGGGCACCATTGGTCGATTTGTTGCCGCTACCTGGACTGACTCGAGTATTGGGCAGGAGGAGGGCATGGCTGCTCGTTGCGCAACTGCTTATCGTGTCGGCGATTGTCTGTATGGCGTTGGTTGATCCGGCCGGAAGTCAACGAAATCTCACCTTCATGGCTTTTGCTGCAGTTATGCTTGGTTTCTCGTCGGCCACCCAGGATATCGTTATTGATGCCTACCGCATTGAATCCGCCGAGGAGTCACTGCAGGCAATGCTTGCCGCTATGTATATCGCGGGGTATCGTGTCGGCATGCTGGTTGCCGGTGCCGGTTCACTCTTTCTGGCCGGTTATCTGGGAACTACAAGTGAAGCATATAATTATACAGCCTGGAAACTCACCTACATGGGCATGGCCGCTGTTATGTGCTGCGGGGTGGCAACCACTCTTCTCATTCGCGAACCGAAGGCCAATCGTCGTCTATCTCAGTACGAATATTCGATTTTTGACTATGGGCAATTTTTGTCTCTCTTTGTTTTTAGCTTACTGGCTTTTGCGGTGACCTTTTTTTACTCCGGCTCTGTGTTTCAGGAAATGGAGAATCTTTTTCCGCAACTCTTTTTAGACGGGGGTGGGGTTGGGGCATTTCTGATCGAATTGTCACGATTCGTTTTGGCAGTGGGTGTTGCGGCGATTGTCGCCGGGATTATGCTGTACTTTGGTATAGTAAATAAAGAGATGGTGCAGCAGTCGTATCTGGAACCTATCAAAGATTTTTTCTTGCGATATAGGGGGAGAACTGCCCTGTTACTCTTGGTCCTTATTGGCTTCTATCGCTTATCCGACATCGTTTTAGGGGTTGTTTCCAATGTTTTTTACCTGGATATGGGCTTTAGTAAGAACGTCATCGCCGGAGTCACAAAAACCTTTGGTTTGGGGATGACCTTGGCCGGCGGGTTCCTCGGTGGTATCCTGACGATCAAATTTGGGGTAAACAAGATTTTGTTTTTAGGCGCATTTCTTTCGGCTGCAACCAATCTGCTTTTCATGTTGCTTGCCAGGACTGGAGGAGATGTGTCAATGTTGACTGTGGTGATCGGGGCTGATAATTTGAGCGCCGGCATTGCTACCACCGCATTTATTGCCTTTCTCTCGAGTCTTACCAATATTTCCTTTACTGCAGTGCAGTATGCTATTTTCAGCTCGATGATGACGCTTTGTCCAAAATTGCTCGGCGGATACTCCGGTTCTATGGTGTCGGCGTTTGGTTATGAGAAGTTCTTTTTGGTGACCGCAATAATGGGTATTCCGGTACTCTTTTTGGTTGTGGCGGTAAGAAAGGCTGTCTGTAGGGAATGACGCAACATGCAAGGCGGCTGGGAGACCACCGTTTAGAAAAGTATCTTGAACTGTAATCGGAGAAATGATCTGCTTGTTCCGCTATATGTAATCCTCGTGTTGACCCAGATAGCGGCCAATAGCCTCTTTAATATGGTCTTCCTGGAATGATACTCCTGCTTGATATCCGGGATCGTCTATCTGTTTATTGCACCATTCTATCTGGCCGGTGACCTCATGGAAGATTTGCGGAAAAGAGTTGTCGAAAGATAATTGGACCATCATATCATCTGCCAGTGGATTATTAGTCGCCATACGCATACCACTTTTGCTCACATCGATTATTTTAGCACCGAATGAAAAATCGGACACAAGTTTGCCGGATTCAAAAATTTTTACCAGAGTAATTTCATGGGAAGTCTCTATGCGGAGGAATTTTCGCCGATTCTCTTCGGAATTCCGAAATTTTTTCAGAAGTATGATTTGGTTTTCCGAATGAATGGTGTATTGCATACACGATTCGAAGTGAGGAGTTACACAAAAAGTTTCAGCAAAATCATCCATTGGGATAAAAAGGCCGCCGTTGCATATGCTGCATTTCCTCGATCTTGCTCGCCAAAACGGGCATTTTACCTGGGGTTTGAGATTTGTTGTTTTCACATGTAGTCTCACGTTCAGAAGAAATGGTATGAAACAAAAAACTTTAATTTTTTAATATCTCTTGTAATCCTCTCTGCAATATTTATGCCTTATGTCTCTCTGAGTTTTACTTGTGGTTCTTTGGTGATATCTGATATCTCTTCATTTTGTCGTAAAAAGCAGTCTTGCCTATGTCAAGCTCCTCAACTGTTTGAGCTACATTGCCCCGGTTTTTTTCCAGCGCAAAGGTGATGATATCTTTTTCGATATCGGCAATCATATCTTTTAGAGTTCGTCCATTCAACCGATGCAAATAACTTTCTGCCGGCTTTTGCCCTTTATCTCCGGGACGCATGTCAAAAAAGAGTTCATTTTCTGTAATAATATTGTTTTTAGCCATGAGTACGGCACGCTGGATGACATTCTCCAGTTCGCGAACATTGCCCGGCCAATTATGTTCAACCAGACGATCAAGGATTGACTGGGGTAAGAAATTGATCTCCTTTTTAAAGGCTTGACGATACTTTCTGATAAAATGGGTAGTGAGATCAATTAAATCCTCTTTCCGTTCACGTAAGGGTGGTATCGAAATATTGATTATATTCAAACGATAGAACAGATCAAGCCTGAAACTGCCATCCTGAACCATCATGGCGAGATCCCGATTGGTGGCCGCGATGACTCTGACGTCGATATTGATGGGGGAATTTCCTCCGACCCGAATCAATTCTCCGTCTTGTACGACTCTTAACAGCGCCGCTTGCATTCGGGGGCTGATATCGCCTATTTCATCCAGGAAAATAGTTCCGCCGTCAACCACCTCAAACTTACCGATTCTTTTGACGTCGGCCCCGGTAAAAGAACCTTTTTCGTGACCGAAAAGATCGCTTTCCAAAAGAGAATCGGAGATAGTGTTGCAATTGATTTTTAGGAATGGCTTGTCTCTTCTGTTGCTTCTTTCCCTGATCAGGTTGGCAACGAGTTCCTTGCCGGTTCCTGATTCTCCTGTTATTAAAATAGTCGCGTCGGATTCGGCTACTTGAAAAACCATGTCACGAAGTTCACTCAATGCACGACTGGAGCCAATCATTTTGCCTCCAGCTGGTTGTTCTTTAAGGTGTTCTTTTAAAGAATTGAGTTCTTTGGCCAGCTTACGCCGCATCATCTCACTTTCTTTCAGTTCATGGATTTTATGTGACAGAATAGTTTCTATACTATTGTGAAACTGGGAGAGTTCCTCAAATTGATTTTTATTTTCAGTGAGGTCGCGCATGAATAACCAGTACAGCGAATCGCCTTTATACCCTCTAAACGGTGCAAGGGTGTATTCCAGATGGGACTCAAGAAAGCTTGTTTCGAGGGTGTTTCCAACTTGTTTGTCCTCGATGGTCCGTGTAACTAATTTGAGAAATTTTGCGCAAGTTGCCAATTGCTTTGAGCCGGCATTTGGGGCCAGGTTACAAAGATCACCCAGGAAACCCTTGGCGCTTGGGTTCATGTATTCTACAGACGAAGTGTCTTTGACCAGCAGAACCATAGCAGGTATTGATTCCAGGAGACTTTTCTGATTGGAGATGATTCTGTTGAGATCTTGCGTTGTTTGTTCCATGGTGTTGCAATATTGTGACTGAGTAGGTGGAGGTAATTTTACTATTTTGATCGACGACACTTTTATTCCGCACATCCTTTATATTATATAATGAGCAAAATTTAAAGGGTGTAAATTCCAGAATTCCGAAAAAATTCTATTTTCCGAACGTTTTAGATTTATAAGGAACAATGTTAAATAAATGTGTGTATTTTAAAATAGTTACTATTTTCATAGTGCTTTTAATGGTGTCATGTCCGATAGTCGGCTTTGCTCTTGAACCAGAAGAAATCCTGGTAGTAGCTAACCTGGAAATGGAGGAAAGTGTAGATATTGCACACTATTATATGGATCGCAGGCTGATTCCCAAGGAAAATTTGCTTTCTTTATCCCTCACTGTAAATGATACCATGTCCCGAGCGGAGTATGATAACAAAATCAAAAAAATTGTACTCGATACCCTCAAAAAATTACGATCAAGGAACAGGATTGAAGCAATCGTTCTCGTCTATGGCGTCCCCTTAAAAGTGGCACCACCTCGGCCGGATTTGGATGACTTGGAGCACATCCGTCAGCTTATTAAAAATAAGTCATTGCAAAAAACTGAAATGTCCCAGGAAATTGACAACCTGCGCAAAACCAATATGAGAGCAGCGGTCGATTCGGAACTTGCGCTGGTCCGGGCAGGAGACTATGAACTGGATGGGTGGATAAAAAATCCATATTTTTTAGGTTTTGCAGGGGAGTCTCTCCCGTTAAAAAGGGATCAGGTGCTTCTTGTCTGTCGTCTTGACGGCCCTGATGCCGCGACAGTATATCGGATAATAAATGATAGCCTGGACACCGAAAAAAGGGGACTTCAAGGTAAGGCGTATTTTGATGCACGCTGGCCGATGTCTGAGAAAAACGACTTGTCAGGCTACAGACGATACGATCAGTCCATTCATCGAGCCGCAGCGGCGGTGAAAAAACGAATGCCGGTTATTATCGATGAACGGGATGAACTTTTTCCGGAAAAGAGCTGCCCGGAGGCAGCCTTATATTGCGGATGGTATTCTCTTGCCAGATATGTCGACAGTTTCACCTGGCAAAAGGGGGCGATCGGCTATCACATTGCCAGCGCCGAGTGTGCAAGCTTAAGGGATAACAACCGTCCGCTCTGGTGTTCCAAAATGTTGGAAAATGGTGTCGCTGCGACTGTTGGTCCGGTGCATGAACCATATGTTCAGGGTTTTCCTCTTCCCGAACTGTTTTTCAGCCAACTGGTTGAAGGGTACATGAGTCTCGGGGAGTCGTATCTTGTTTCATTGCCTTTTTTGTCCTGGCAAACCATTCTGATCGGCGATCCACTCTATCAGCCCTTTCTCCCGGACCATAGCGTACCTAGAGAATAAGGTACGAGCATCAATCCGCATTTCAGTTGTCTAAGGGTTTCGGCCAGTGAAACGGTGGCTTTTTTCTTTTTTTTCTCAACCAATTCATGCTCTTTTGTATTTTGGGCTGGCACACAAGAAGGTGAATGAATTTACGCTTGCCGGGAAAGGAGACGAGAAGGGCGCCGAGAACGATCGTGAGCAGCCCCTGACCGGGCAGAAAAAGCATGACTATTCCAGTCAGGATAAGAACTATTCCCAGGCCATGACGAAGAATAGCCAAAATTACGGAGCCAATAGAAGGAGGGGGGATTAATCTATCGTTAAGGTGCAGCCGAAGAAAACAATCCTGAGAAAGTCTCCCGACAACCCATGGGATAAGCACAAGACTGAGGACAAAAGTAGCAATGGAAAACAGGGCGAGCCATCCCAGCAGAGGCTCCAGGAATTGTGACACGGCAAAAGTTTCAGACAAAAAACTCATACGCTGCACCGCAGAGTATCAAGATGAATTTGAATGCCTATTGCAGGTACCGTGCAGGAGTTTGAACAGTTTTGGTTCATCGGCTGATTGCTTGAAGAGTAATTGAGACAGCACTGGTGGGACTTTCCGATTCACCAGGCAGGTCTTTAGGTGTGACAACTGAAATTCGTCCGGGTTGCAGTCCAAGCTGGGTGGTGAAATGCTGATAAAGAATATTGATCCTTTTTTGTCCAAGTTCAAGGAGCATTGCTTTGCTGATCACGATCGGTTCGGGGCGGATCGGCTTAAATTCCACAAGAATATCTGAGGGGATATCCTGTTCCACGATTTTTCCATCTGGTTCCGTCTGTTTTTGCTGTTCTTCGAGGTTTTTTTCGTAAAGATCTTTCTTTTCCTGCCATATATTAAAGAGTCTTTGGTTTTCTTTTTCAACACGCTGCTGCTCAAGTGCTGTCAGTTGTTGGTGCATTGCCTCGCGATCAATTTTTGGATCGATCCCTCCTGACAACACAAGTCCAACGTGCGGATGGGCTTCAAGTAGTGCACCGTAACGAATAAGCACTTCCCGGCCTTCATCTGCGAGAATGAATTCGCCGGGTCTGAACTCTACGAACTCGTTGCCGATGAGGTCTGTGAAATCCCCCGTTGCAAGCAGTAAAGGAGATACGGAACCTTTTACCACAAGTCTCTGAAAAGAGGTGAGTATTTCATTAAAAAGAGTGGTTTTTGCTACAGGTTCGGTCTCGTTAAAATCAAAATGAAGTTGAAAAGTGTTATCGTCGCCAGTGAGCAGAGCAAGTGAAAGAGCAGAGTCGGATTTTATATCAATCGGTTTAATATCGATAAAAGTAAGATTGCCGGAACGTTTATATTGTTGGTCCTGCCAGGTGCAATCCAGTGTTAGTTTGAATTTGCCGTTACCGATATTTACATCCGTTTTTGCTGCAAGCTGTTTATCAAACGACGTGAGTGGATAGTTTTCCATGGAAAATCGAAATGTTCCATTATTTTCATTGGCAAAGGGATCCAGTGCCCCGTTAATGGTAAAAGGTGTGTCGTCGAGTTTGCCGGTAAAGGAAAAAGTGCTCTTGCTGGTGCCGGTTGTCGATTGGATATCCTGTATTTTACCTGCGAAATCGACAATCTCCGCCCGCCAGTCTGGTATCAGCCGTTGGTCGTGAATCGAAATTTTGGAATTGCTAACAGAAATTTCCTGTATATCAACCGGAGAGAGGGTCGTTTGCGACTTGTCTGGAGATTGCTTGTTGGCGGAAGGTAAGTATTTTTGAAAAAAATCGGTGAGATACGCGAGAGGCCCATTATCAGCTTTGGTGATATTCCAGGAAAATAAGGCCTGATCTATGTTCGCAGAGGTTATCCCGAGGTGAAACGGTTTGGCGGTATATTTCACGTTCTGAAAAACAGCCTTTTGCCAGGAAAAAGTGGCTTCCTTCGGCTCTTTGTTGTGAAAACTCGTCAATTGCAATTCGCCGGTAAAACTCTTGACCGGTAACTCTAACTGTCCTTTTCCGCTAAGATTTCCTCTCAGGTCGCTCAGCAAAGTTGAGTTACTGAAAAATGGGAAAACATTTTTTGCAGGGAGCTCGCGAAACCCTGTTTTGACTGACGCAGAAAACGGCGCTAATGTAACACTTCCTTGGGCCTTGAAGATGCCGCCTGTTGCTGTTTGTGCTGAAATGGAAAGATTGTTTGGTTTTTTTCGCGAACTGTCGAGTTCGTCCGCTTTTAGCGAAACACTGGTAAAATCGAGATGTTGTGCGGATTTGTCGGGCGAATCGAATGATACCTTACCTTCAAAATCGATGCCCTGGAGCCGGTATGTATTCGACGAGGCAAAAGTGGTAAAAAAATCTGGAATTCGGCCGTACATAAATTGTGCCGCAGCTTTCTCAAGCTGTACCTTACCGAAGTTGATAGTTTTATCCACAAGGCTCAGGGAGGAAAATTTGACAATTGGAGCGGTCAGTATGCTTTCCTCTTTATCCATGAGGGCAAAATTCTCAATGATGAGCTCAGCATCGTCGAGTTTATAGCTTAATGGCGAGGCTTGGTCTTTTTTTAAGGACAGCATGAGCTGTCCTTTCAAGTCGGCAACACCTGTCAGTTTTAAGGGATGGTTAGAGTCGATGTTTTTAAAAAGATCGTTGCTCTCCATATTTTGTAGAGACAGGTTGCCGCTCAGACTATCCGTTG
>Ga0214472_10009508_pt1 | contig 10127 bp, 10 predicted proteins | sample RVTome_6_FD_207662 | JGI IMG/M metagenome (GOLD analysis project Ga0214472, IMG submission 207662) | Soil microbial communities from uranium-contaminated site in the Upper Colorado River Basin, Wyoming, United States - RVT140D175 | ecosystem: Environmental > Terrestrial > Soil > Contaminated >...
GTCGGCGGGCTCGACTACTCGCTCGACGACATCGAGCACGGCCTGCTGCGGGGCAACGTCCCCAAGTTCGGCCGGCTGCGGGCGCCGATGGAGCGCGACGATCTGCGCCTCGCGCACATGCCGCTCGCCTTCGACGAGCGGATGCACTTCGCCCTGTACTCGGCCTCGCGCTCCTCGCCGCCGCTGCGCGTGTTCGACGCCGGGCGCCTCGACCGCCAGCTCGAAGAGGCGACGGCCGACTATCTGCGCCGCACGGTGCGCGTCGAGCAGGACGGCGCGGTGGTCTTCCTGCCGCGCCAGTTCTACTGGTACGCCGCGGACTTCGACGGCGAGCGCGGCGCCCTCGAGTTCGCGCTGGCGCGCCTGGAGGACGAAGCGGCGATCGACGCCGTCGACCGCCGCCACGGCCGCGTCAAGCTCAAGTACCTCGACTTCGACTGGTCCCTGAACCGCAGATGACCGGAAATTGGGGTCAGATCAACATTTCCATGCCGGTAATCCGGATCTGACCCCATTTATGGGTTCGTCCGTGCAACGCATCGGCATCGACCTGGGCGGGACGAAGATCGAGGCCATCGCGCTGGATGAAGCGGGGCGGGAGGTTTTTCGCAAGAGGGTTGCAACCCCGCGGGGAAGCTATGAAGGTACCGTCGCGGCGGTCGCCTCGCTGGTGAGCGAGGTCGGCGAGGGCTCGGTCGGGGTGGGAATCCCCGGGGCGCTGTCGCGCGCCAGCGGGCTGGTGAAGAACGCCAACTCGACCTGGCTCATCGGCCGGCCGTTGAAGCAGGACCTCGAGAGCGCGCTGCGGCGCGAGGTCCGGATCGAGAACGACGCCAACTGCTTCGCGCTGTCCGAGGCGACCGACGGCGCCGGGCAGGGGGCGCCGGTGGTGTTCGGCGTGATCCTCGGCACGGGCGTCGGCGGCGGCATCGCGGTGCGCGGAAAAGTGATCTCCGGCATCAATGCGATTGCCGGCGAATGGGGCCACAACCCGCTGCCGCTGCCGGTTGCGGAGGATCTTCCTCTTCGCTCCTGCTATTGCGGCCGCGCCGGCTGCATCGAAACCTATCTCTCGGGACCTGCGCTGGCGCGGGACCCGGACCTCGAGCGCTACGCGGAGCGCCTGGCGCGATCGCTCGCCGGGGTGATCAACCTCCTCGACCCGGATGTCATCGTGCTGGGGGGCGGGGTGTCCAACCAGGAGCGCCTCTACGACTCGGTGCCGCGCCTGTGGACGCGCACCGTGTTCTCCGACCGGGTGGACACGCGCCTCGCGCGCGCGGTCCACGGCGACTCGAGCGGCGTTCGCGGGGCGGCATGGCTTTGGGGGCTCCCGTCAGGTGAATAAGTCACCGCGGGGCAGCGTCGGATTCACCCGGACAGCGCTGCGTGAACCGGCGTACGCTGCCGGCGTCGATCCTTAGAGGAGGAATCATGACCGTCCTGCGAGCTTTCACCGTAATCTCGGCGCTTGCCGTCACGATCCCCGCCGGCGCGCACGAAGCGTCGGGCGTGCCGGCGCGGCTGGGCAAGGTCAGTTTCGAGGTCCAGTGCAACGCCGCCGCGCAGCGGGAGTTCAACGTGGCGATGGCCTACTACCACTCGTTCGCCTGGGCGCAGATGCGCGAGCCGCTCGAGCGGGTGCTCAAGGCCGACCCGGCCTGCGGCATGGCGCACTGGCTGCGCGCGCTCGGCGCGCTCAACAATCCTTTCGCCTGGCCGACGATCATCTCGCCCGCGGTCCTGAGCGAAGGCCCGCGCATACTGGACATGGCGCGCAGCACCGGCCTCAAGTCGCAGCGCGAGCGCGACTACGTCGACGCGCTCGCCGTGTTCTTCAAGGACGCCGAGCGGCTCGAGCACAAGGCGCGCGCCAGGGCGCTGGAGGGCGCGCTCGAGCAGGTCGCGCAGCGCTATCCGCAGGACAGCGAGGCGGCAACGCTTTACGCGCTCATCCTGTCGGCGAACTTCGACCCCGCCGACAAGAAGTACACCAACCAGCTCAAGGCGGCCTCGATCCTCGAGCCGATCTTCCGCGCTCAGCCCGAGCACCCCGGGACGGCGCACTACCTGATCCACAGCTACGACTACCCGCCGATCGCGGTCAAGGGCCTCGGCGCGGCGCGCCGCTACAGCGCGATCGCGCCGGACGCCGCCCATGCCCAGCACATGCCCTCGCACATCTTCACGCGCGTCGGCGCATGGCGCGAGTCGATCGAGGCGAACCGGGCCTCGGCGCGCATCGGCGGCGACAAGTCGTTCGACAGGTGGCATGCCTGCGACTACATGGTGTACGCGCACCTGCAGCTCGGCGAGCACGACGCCGCCCGCGCGGTGGTAGAGGACGCGCTCAGGAGCCCGGCGCGCATCGACCATCCGGCGACGGCGTACGCGTATGCCGCCATGCCGGCGCGCCTCGCGCTCGAGCGCGGCGCCTGGAAGGAAGCGGCGGCGCTGGAGCTGTTTCCGCCGGCCGAGACCTTCCCCTGGAAGAAATACACCTTCGCCGAGGCGGTCAATGCCTATGCGCGCGGCATCGGCGCCGCGATGAGCGGCGACGCTGCGGCGGCGCGCGCGCAGGCGGCACGGCTCGATGCGCTGCACTCCTCCACCAGGCTGCCGTACTGGGCGGAGCAGATCTCGATCCAGGCCGAGGTGGTGCGCGGGCTGGCGCTGCGCGCCGAAGGCGCCAGCGCCCGTGCGCTCGAGGTTCTCGAGAAGGCGGCCGCGCGCGAGGACGCCACGGAGAAGCACGTCGTGACGCCCGGGCCGATCGTGCCGGCGCGCGAGGTGCTCGCCTACGTCAAGCTCGAGCTCGGCGACGCGCAGGCGGCGCTCGCCGATTTCCGCTCGGTGCTCGAGCGCGAGCCGAAGCGCTACCGCGCAGAGGCGGGAGCGGCCAGGGCGGCCGAGCTCGCCGGCAGCAGCTCGCGCACCCGGCGCTGAGCCGGCTCGGCCGTCCAGTCGAGCTCGCCGTAGGCGGCGTAGCGGATGCGGCCGTCCGGGCCGACCAGGTAGCTCGCGGGAAGCACGCGAGCGCCCCAGGCCTTGGCGACCGCGGTGTCGCGGTCGCGCAGCACCGGGAAGCCGACCGGCACTTTCTCGAGGAAGCGCTCGATGCGCGACAGCGGCTCGGCGAGGTTGATCGCCAGCACCTCGAAGGGCCGGCCGGCCAGCGACTCGCGCAGCCGCGTCATCGACGGCATCTCGTCGCGGCAGGGCTCGCACCAGGTGGCCCAGAAGTTCACCAGCACCACCTTGCCGCGATAGTCGGCGAGCCGGTGGACGCGGCCCTGCAGGTCCTGCAGCTCGAAGGCGGGCGGCGGGCCGCCCTGCCAGGGCTTGAGCTCCGCCGCGGCCGCGACTCCGCTCGCCGCGAGCGCGGCGGCGGCAAGCAGCAGGCGCACTAAGCCTTCACCTCGCGCGCGGTGATGGTGTAGCGCACGGTCTCGGGATCGAGCTGGTCGCGCATCTCGCCGCCGCTCTCGGCGTTGATATACATGAGGTAGGGAAGCCTCGGCCCGCTCGAGTGCGGCAGCGCGATGTCGTGCCCGGTGTTGTAGGCGAGCCAGTTCATCTCCCAGCTGCCGAACAGGCGCTTGCGCGCGGCGAGCACCTTCGGGTCGTCGACCGCGAGCTTCCCGGGCGGCTCCTCGAGCACCACCTTGCGCACGTCGGCCGGGTCGACCGGCACCCAGCCGTAGCCGCGCGCGAAGAACTCGGCGCGGCAATGCTGCGCCTTGCTGATGTCGGGCGAGCCGGTGCCGAGGCTCTTGTAGCCGTAAGCCGAAGGCGCCACCCGCACGCCGTAGACGTCGCGCGCCGGCACGCCCACGGCGCGGCACAGGCCGACGAACAGCGCATTCAGGTCGCCGCACTTGCCGCCGAGGTTGCCGGACTCCAGCATCGCCTGGATATCGCCCCAGCCGCAGCCGCGGGTCTTCGGGTCGCGGAAGGTGTTGTCCACCACCCAGTCGTAGATCGCGCGCGCCTTGGCGAGGTCGCCGCGCGCGCCCTGCGTGATCTCGAGCGCGGTCTTCCTGACGATGCCGTCGGTCGGGATCAGCTCGGTCGGCGCGGTGTAGAAGCGCTGCTCGGCCGCCGACAGCGCCGCGTTGCCCGCCGGCGCCGAAAGCTCGACCGCGCGGTCGCGCGCCGCGAAGCGGCTGACCACCTCGAGCGACGGCGACGCCTGCTCGCGCCACTCCGCGTAGACCATGCGCACGCCGTATTTGTCCTCGGTCATCGCGAGAGCGCGCGCGGCATTGCCGCCCCAGGTGCTGCCGAGCGGCCGGTGCCAGTCGCTCGCCTCGGCGAACGGCAGCGGCACCCAGGCGCGCGACACGCCCTGCGGCTGGACGATCTCGACGCGGGAAACGACTTCGAAAGTGCGCCACGGCGCGGCGGCGGCAGACGCGCTGCGCCACGGCAGCGCCGCGGCGGCGAGCGCGGACGACGAAAGCAGAAAGCTCCTGCGGTCCATTGGCTGTCTCCTCGGTTTCCCGAATCTTACTGCAGCCGCCCGATGACGATGCGCGCGTGGCGCTCCTGCGTCCAGTACGCCCACGCCCAGTCGATCATCACCACGATGCGGTTGCGGAAGCCGATCAGGAAGTAGATGTGCGCGAGCAACCACAACAGCCACGCGGGAAATCCCCACAGCTTGAAGCGGCCGAGCACCGCGACTGCGGCCTTGCGCCCGATGGTCGCGAGCTGACCGTAGTCGCGATAGCGAAACGCCATCCTGGGTTTTGCCTTTAAAGACAAAACGATGTTCCGGGCGGCATGGCGACCCATCTGCTTCGCCGCCGGGGCGATGCCGGGCACGCCCGGCAGCGCGGCGAGGTCGCCCACCACGAAGACCTCCGGATGGCCCGGGACGCTGAGGTCCGGCGCCACCGGCACGCGCCCGGCGCGGTCGGTGGCCGCGCCGAGCGTCGCGCCCAGCGGCGACGCCGCCACCCCCGCGGCCCAGAGCACGGTTCGCGCAGAAAGCATTTCCTCTCCGAGCTGCACGCCCTCGGCGCTGACGCCGGTCACCCGGCGCCCGAGCCAGACGGTGACGCCGAGCCGCTCGAGCTGCAGCCGCGCCTTCTCGGAGAGGTCCGCCGGGTAGGGCGGCAGCACGCGCTCGGCGGCCTCGACCAGCACCACGCGCGCCGTGCGCGGGTCGAAGCGCCTGAACTCGCCGGGCAAAGTGCGGCGGGCGATCTCGGCGAGCGTGCCGGCGAGCTCCACGCCGGTCGCGCCGGCGCCGATCACGACGAAGGTGAGCCAGGCGGCGCGGCGCGCCGCATCGGTCTCGCGCTCGGCGCGCTCGAACGCCGTCAGGATGCGCCGCCGGATCTCGAGCGCGTCGGCGAGCGTCTTCAACCCGGGCGCGTGCTCGGCCCACTCGTCGTGGCCGAAATAGCTGTGCGTCGACCCGGTCGCGAGCACCAGGTAGTCGTAGGCGAGCTCGCCGCCGTCGAGCAGCACCGCGCGCCGCGCCGCGTCGATGCGCTGTGCCTCGGCCATCAGCATGGTGGCGTTCTTCTGGCCGGCGAGGATGTGGCGGATCGGCGCCGCGATCGCCGGCGCCGACAGTCCGGCCGTGGCGACCTGGTAGAGCAGCGGCTGGAACAGGTGGTGGTTGGCGCGATCGACGATCGTCACCTCCACCGGCGCTTTCGCGAGACCGCGGGCGGCCCACAGCCCGCCGAAGCCGCAGCCCAGGATCACGACGCGGGCTTTCGCCATGCCGCAGTGTAGTTCATGATGCGCCGGTGGAGATTCGTGCCGGCCTTTCAGGCAGCGCCGAGCTGGTGGTGGCCGAGGAGCACACCGCGCCGCGCATCGGCAGCGGCCGGATCCGCGTCCTCGCCACGCCGGTGATGATCAACCTGATCGAGGCGGCCGCGCTCGCCGCTGTCGAGCACCTGCTGCCCCCGGGCAGCCAGAGCCTGGGCACCCACCTCGACGTGCATCACATAGCGGCGACGCCGGTCGGAATGCGGGTGCGCGCCAGCGCGCAGGTGGTCGCCGTCGACGGCAGGAAGATCCGCTTCCGGGTGGAGGCGCACGACGAGAAGGAGCGCATCGGCCACGGCACGCACGAGCGCGTGGTGGTCGACGTCGCCAAGTTCGACCAGCGCGTGCAGCGCAAGCTGGCGGGCTAGTTCAGGAGAAGCGCCGGCGAGTTCACGTTGTAGCTCACCAGCCGCGCCTTGCCGTCCGATATGCGGAAGACGAACTGCTCCACGCCGGCGCCTTTCTCGAACTGCGTCTTGAAGCCGAGGCTGACGAACGTGCCCGAGCTGTGGAAGTTGACGTTCCAGCCGCTCTTCTCGGCGAGGCTCGTCCGGCCCAGCTTCGAGTGCAAGGCGTCGAGGATCCTCACCAGGTTCGCCTCGGTGGAGGCGTTGCGCAGCTCCTCGCTCGCGCCGGCGTAGACCTGCGCGAACTGCCGCCCGCTCATCAGCTCGCGGAACTCGGCAACCGCTCGCTCGGCGCTCTCGAGGTGCTCGCCGGACGAGCAGGCCGCGAGGCCGGCTAGGAGGACGAGCGCGCCGAGTTGCTTACGCATGGGAGATTCCTTCAGTAGGGCCGGGCGCCGAACAGCCAGGGATGCAGGGCGAAGAAGGCGGCGAACAGCGCGAGGCCGGCCAGCGGGCGCTGCCAGCCGATTTCCCGCCACACGATGCGGTTGCGGCCCTGCGCGACGGCGACGAACGGCACGTGGGAGGTCGCGCGGGCGAAGCGCTTCCAGTCCTCGCCGGCGGTGCGCGCCTTCCTGCGGTCGAGCGAAATGCTGCCGAAGACCGCGAGCGCCAGGAAGCCGCCGAAGAACAGCAGCGATTTCACGTCGCCGCGCGCCAGGATGTGGGCCGCGGACCACAGGATGATGGCCCACATGATCGGGTGGCGCGTGATGCGGATCATGCCGCGCGCCGGGTCGTCGCTCGCCAGCAGCCGGTCGGCGCCGACCATGGTCGGGTTGCGCCAGTAGCCGCAGGCGAGCAGCACGAAGGCGAGGGGCATGGCGGCGAGCGGCGCGAGGCGCAGCGGCGCCCACAGCAGGCTCTCGCGCGGCGCGTCGGCGTAGGCCCAGATCATCCAGGCGAGCGCGGCGAAGGCGACCGTGGAGTACAGGCCGCGGTAGGGCCATTCGCCGAGGCGCGCGATGAGCGCCGGGCGAAGCGGCGTGCTGCTCACGAAATGCGTCGCGAGAAACGTCGCGGTGGCGAGCGCCAGCAGGGCGAGCGGATCCATGTCAGAGGTCGATCACGAACAGGCGGATCAGCTTTTCCAGGTCGCTGCGCGCGCTCACCACCCGGCAGCCGACCCGGGTGGCGGGCTTGCCGCCGGGGAGCAGGACCCGGGTGACGTGGCGCACTTCCAGGCCGACCAGCACCACCGCGTGCCGGGGGTGCAGGATGCGCACGCGCTCGAGCCGCATCCCCGGAGCGAGCCGGACGCCGCCGTCGTAGAGGAGCGTGCCCATGCCGTCCAGGCTGATGTCCACCACCCTCGCCTCGAGCTCGACCTCGCCGATGCGGAACTCGCAGTGCAGCGGCGCCTGCTGGGGAATCTGGAAGCGCGGGTGGGCGCGCCTCTGCTGCATCGCGAGCACCTCGGTCGGGAACGCGAAGCGGATCGCGGGCTCGCCGGCATGGACCGCGTTGCGCGGCTGGCCGGCCGTGAAGCCGTACTGCGCTCCGCGGTGAAAGCAGCGGAAGGTCACGTTGCGCGCGGCGAGCGCCGCGGCGTTCGCCGCCTTGTGCTCGGCGTAGGCGATCAAAATGCTCTCGGCGGCGGTGTCGACTTCGAGCAGCCGCGACAGGAACAGTCCCCCGGCCTGCAGGTTCGCGGTGACGGTGTCGCCGTCCTCGCGCATGGCGTCCAGCAGCCGGCCGATCTCGATTCCCGAGCGGACGAGGAGCTGGCCGGTGAGGTACAGGCGTCCGGTGAGGTCGGGGGAGTTCATGCGGGCGGGGGAAACCCTATTGTTGCCGCGGTCGCCTCCGGCGCAAGTGAATTTTTCCCTTCAAAGCCTCAGCGCGAACCACGCGGCGGTGATGCCGAGCGTGGCGAGCGTCACGGGGACCCCGGTGCGCGCGTGGCGCCGCCAGTCGATCGCGATGCCGTGGCGCCGCGCCGCGTCCACCACGATGATGTTGGCGATCGAGCCGACGACGATCAGGTTGCCGGCGAGCGTGCTGACGAGCGCCAGCATCGGGCCGGAGAACGGCTCGCTCGCAGCGGGAAGCAGCAGCATCACCGCGGGAACGTTGGACACCACGTTCGACAACACGAACGCGGCGCCGAACAGGGCGGCCGGCTCGGAAAGCGGCAGCCCGGCCGCGCCCAGCGCGCGCATCGCCTCGGCGGTGAGGCCGGTGCGCTCCAGGGCGTGGTTGACGACGAAAAGCCCGATGAACAGCACCAGCAGCTGCCAGTCGACCAGCCCGAGCATCTTGTGCGAGTGCAGGCGCTGGCTCATGAGCAGCAGCCCGGCGCCGGCGAGCGCCGCCACCTCGCGCGGCCACGAGGTGAACAGGAAGATCGCCACCAGCGCGCCCGCGACCGCCAGGCCCTTCGCCGTCTGCCAGGGATCGAACACCGCGTAGGCGCCTTCGCGGCGCTCGGGAAGCGGCGCTGCGAGCCGGCTCCTGCCGCCGCGCGACTGCCAGGCGATGATCGCCCAGGCGGCGCCGAGCCCGAGCAGCACCGGCGCGAGGGCTTCCCGCAGGTAGCCGGCGAAGGGCAGCCCGAGCACCTGGCCGATCAGCATGTTCTGCGGGTTGCCGATCAGCGTCGCCGCCGAGCCGATGTTCGCGGCGCAGGCGAGCGCGATCAGGTAGGGCACCGGGTCCAGGCCGCGCTTCAGGCACGCGTCGGCGAGCACCGGCGCGATGGCGAGGCAGATGACGTCGTTGCTGAACACCGCCGAGAGCGCCGCCACCGCCGCCATCGTCGCCGCGAGCAGCGCCGCGGGCGCGAGCGGCAGCGCCGCGAGGCGCAGCGTGACCCAGGTATAGAACCCGCCGAGCCGCATCTGCGCGGAGATCACCATGAAGGAGAACAGCAGCAGCAGCGTCGGCAGGTGGACCGAGAACGCCGCCTCCTCGGGAGTGAGGGCGCCGAAGGCGACGAGCGCGATCGCGCCGAGCAGCGCGATGCCGGTGCGGTCGAGCTGCACCAGCGGCAGCCCGCCGAGAATCATGCCGAGATAGACGATGGCGAAGACCGCGACGACGGTCGCGGTCATTGCGCCGGCGCGAGCGCCTTCGTCACGATCTCGGCCACGTCCCGGGACAGCCCGGGCGCCTCCGCGATGCGCGCCAGCGCGGCCTTCGCCTTCTCGCGGCGGCCGGCGTCGAAGCGCTTCCAGCGGTCGAAGGCGCGCGCCATGCGCGCCGCGACCTGGGGATTGAGGCGCTCGAGGGCGAGCACCTGGTCGGCGAGGAAGGCGTAGCCCTCGCCTCCTGCGGCGTGGAAGCGCACATGGTTGGCGCCGAAGGTGCGGATCAGCGCATGGACCTTGTTCGGCACCTTGAGGTCGAAGGCGGGGTGCGAGAGCAGCGCCTTCACGCGCTCCAGGGTGCCGGGAAGGCGCGAGCCGGCCTGCACCGCGAGCCACTTGTCGACCACCAGCGGCTCGTTCTGCCATTTCTCATAGAAGGCGTCGAGCGCGTCCTGGCGCTCGTCGCAGTCGAGGTTCGCGAGGCAGCCGAGCGCGGCCATGGCGTCGGTCATGTTGTTGGCCGCCTTGAACTGCTCGTAGGCGAGCGCCGAGAAGCCGATCTCGGCGAGGTAGCCGAGGCACAGGTTGCGCAGCGCGCGCTTTCCGGCCGAGGCGGCGTCGGGCGAGTAGGCGCCCTTCGAGGCGAGCACCCGGTACTTCGAGGCGAGCTCGGCCGCGAGGGCCTTGGCGAGCGCCTTGCGCAGCGCGTTGCGCGCCGCGTGCAGGGCCTCGGGGTCGACCACCTCCATCTGCTCGGCGAGGAAGGTCTCGGACGGCAGCGTCAGCGCCTCGGCGGCGAACGCCGCGTCCGGGTCGGCGAGCACGTTCTTCGCCGCCTGGAGGAACGCCGACGAAGGGGCGCCCTTTTTCTCAAGGATGATGGCCGCGGCGAGGCGCTGCG